>Ga0182021_10001020_pt1 | contig 31931 bp, 26 predicted proteins | sample 612E3MmetaG_FD_120493 | JGI IMG/M metagenome (GOLD analysis project Ga0182021, IMG submission 120493) | Permafrost microbial communities from Stordalen Mire, Sweden - 612E3M metaG (Illumina Assembly) | ecosystem: Environmental > Terrestrial > Soil > Wetlands > Permafrost | place: Sweden... | reverse complement strand
CAACAGCGGCTGGTAAGGCTTCCTTTGGCGACAAGAAGCAATTGGTAGACGCTGATCACCTTGAGGAAATGGGCAAGGCGGCAGCGCGTGTTACGGAACATCTCGGTAAGTTCACCGGTGGATTGAAAGATGCGACTGAACTGGTTGGCAAGAACCAAGCGCCGAAGGGCGTAGGGAAACTAAAGCCTGATCTCGACATGGTTTCACAGTTGGTGAAGGCGGCGGATCGTGGCGACTCTACCGCTCAGGGCATTCTGTCCAGCCATGATGAGAAGGGTATTCGCCAGGTGGCCGGTGAAAACACCAACCTTGACGACAAGATGAAGCGCGCCATGCTGGAAGGCAAGGGCGAGTTCAACCCAGACGGGCCGTTTAGCAAACGCCTGGGAAGCTTCATGAATGACATGACATCGGGGTTCGAGTTGTTCCGCATGCAGCGCATCTGGAGTGCAACCGGTGGGCAGACGTTCAACAAGTACATTCCCGCCGCGGCGAGCGATGCTCTTACGCTGGCTGGCGCGTCACGTGTTATCGGTGGGGATCGGGTCGGGCCTATCTCTGGCATGGCTGGCGAAATGCTCCAGGGCGAAGCCGCGCGCAAAGACATCAACATCAATGCAGGCAAGAAGGCGTATCAAGCTTGGGGTCCGTTCGTCAATGCTAATGCGGGATGGTTTTCAGACGCGCAGGCTGTGGCTGGCCCGGCACTTGGTGCAGGACTCATTACGGGGTTTGTTGGATCAAATATCGCCGGACTGCTTGGTGCTGGCGCGATGGCGAGTCCGATTGGGCTGCTGGCGGGGGCGGGAGTTGCTGGCGCTGGTCTATTCATGGCTAATCGCAATATCCGCGAAGCCGAAAGCAAGATCACACCAGACAATCAACTGACTAATGCGCGAAACATGGCGTTGTCCGGTATCGATCTGGGCGCTATGCGCCAACAACTGGCAGAGAAGCAGAAGGAGCCTGAAGTTGCGTGGTGGACGTACCTACTTTCTGACTTTGGCTACATGGCGCAAAGCGAACAGAAGTCTCAGCGCGCGTCCGAAGTTGGCAAGATGAAGAACGCTATTTCGGGCGCAGAGAAGATCGCGGGTGTCTCACTTGGCAATTTGCCGGGAGAATACATCCAGCCAACGGTAGAACTGATGGCTAAAGATTCGGCCAATAAGGGCATGTTCATTGGCTACGATCAAGAAGCGATGAAGAAGAAGATTCAAACCGCTGCGCCTTACGACTCCGACATGATGAACTTTCGGCCCGTGAGCACTGATCAGTTCCAGGCGACCAGTTTCATGAAGCGGCTCGAATCGTCGGCACTTGGCTTCGAGGGTGCATTGAATCTCGCACAACAGACGGCCGCTAAATACAATCTTGGCCCACAGAGCGTCGAGGGTGTGGCAAACAATCAGCCAACCTCGATGAAAGACATCCTCGGCTATATGTACAAAACCGATATGTTTGCGCCGGCGCAAAGGTGGGGGATCAATCCGTTGGCCGCAAGCAAGCTGCCCCTGCTCGAAGGGAGAGACGCGATTCGCGCCCAAGACCTAATGAGCGGCGACCGTACAGCCTGGACGAAGACTGGTACAGACTTGTGGAATCAGGGTGTGCGTGATCTGGGAAATGGCGATCAGATTCAGGACGTGTTCACGATGGAGCCTGGCACGATGGCACCCATTGGCACGACGGACACATCGAAACGTTCACGCAAGGCGATTGCTGGCGCACAGGCCACGATGGGCCTGCGCACGGGTGAGTTCGGAATCAATGCCGACATGAGTAATCTGGGGTCAATTGCTTCGCTGGAAACGACCAAACGCGATCTGGAATACGGTTACCAGATGCAGCAGTTCAGTTTCCAGAATCAGGCTCTACAGTCTCAACGGGATTACGCGATGGGCAGGCCAGCCGTCTACAACGGCAGCCAGATGGATCCTGGCCTCGTTGGGTCGTTTGGTTGGCAGGAGCGGAGTCAAGCTGAGTCAGTGCGTCACACGCAGGCGCAGGCGACGATTGCCGCCGGCACGATGAACTTTGGTTATCTGGGCCAGGGACTCAGCCAACAGGTGGCCGGGGCCAGTCTGAGTGAGCTGGGACAGTCGGGCGTATCCTATCGGCAGTTCTATGAAAACCTGGACTTGAATCGGCGCCAGTCGAAGATTGGGCGTGATTACAGCGCTGAGGATGCTCAAATATCGCACGATCGCGGCACTATGCAAATAGGTTGGCAGCAGAGTGATCTTAGTACAAACTTCGGGCGGCAGATGACGGATTTCACTCATCAGTTGCAAGACCTAACTACCAATATGTCCCGCAGTCGCACACAGACGGGCTGGCAGCAGGAGCAGATCGCCTTTCAGGGAGCACAAACATCGCTCAACTATGGCTGGAATTCGGAAGACATTGACGAATCCCTGCGTTATGCAACAGGTCGTGATCGCCGAAGATTGTTAAAGCAAAAAGAGCGATCAACAATATCATACGCCATGAACATGGGCCAACTAGACACGGAATCTGGTCATCTCAAGGAAAAATCAACCTGGTCGGAAGAGGATTTCGCTAAAGACAAGTCTCGCATCGAGGAACGGCGTGCGTGGGCCAGTGCCGATTTCGAGAAAGAGAAAGGGCGGCTCGATCAGCGTGACGCCTGGCTTGACGAAGACCTGGCGCGCGCGTTGGTTAGACTCGGGACGCAAAACACCCTAGAGGATGAATCCTACGCCCTCCGGGTTAAGCAGTTCGAGGAAGATATGGCAATGAGCAAGACCAGTCACGACGAGGGTCTAGCGAATGCTAAAGCACTTGCCGATATTCAAACGGGGTCGGCCGCCGAGGCCAGGTCGCAGTTTGAGGACAACTGGAGTCGCAATAAGGAAGAAGCAAGTGCGGCCCAGACTCAATATGGACTGATGCGCGATACGGTGGGGCAATTGAGCGCGGCCACAGCGGTTGCTTCAATACAGGCAAACGTTTTTGCATATGACTTTGGGGACAAAGACGGCGTAATGGCGAAGTCGTTCGATATGTTCACCAAGAGATTCGGTGGCATGTTCGATCAGATCAACACATCGACTGACGACGCAGGCAGACGGATCAAGGCCATGTTGGACAGTTTAGCGTCTGGAACTCAGTCGGTTCCTTACAAAGAAACGTGGAGCGGTGGCGGCACCTACGGGAGATAAGTGTGACTATTCAAGATCATTGTCATATTCAACTCAAAACCGGCAGCGCGGAGAGTGGTGCCTACCATGTCCGTCAAGGAACACTGGACGACACTCCCCTTGTCCCGGCAACAATTGATCGCGCTTTGAACATGAAGCTGCATCTTCATTGTGTGCTGGACGACGCCGGCGCGCCGCGGCGCTTTAACAACGCTGTTATGCAGATCAACTTTGCATCCAAGGCGGAAATCGACGTGCTCGTTAATTCGTCGGCCCGCGAGGTCTACTACATACCACACGATCACTCTGATACTGGAGACGAGAGTGGGCACATTGCGGACCGGCGCCCGGTAGTCATGTTGGTCAAGCCTGGATCCGTGACAAACATCGATACCAGCATGCAGTATTGGACAGCAGCTATCGAGATTATCGCAAATGATTAAACAAGGTGAAGCGATCGGCCAGTCAGGAGAAGTCCTCTCGGCCAACGAGTTGAATGCACTTGCCGCAGCGGATACCGCCGTGACGAGCAACCTTTCCTACTCTGCGATCATTGAACAGTACGGGCCTGATTGGGCGTTCCACGATGACATCGTGACACAGGCGTTGTATCTCGACTGTGTGCGCGCAGGCGACTACCTGATCAGAATGTATTGGGACACGACTTGGAAGATAGAGCGGTTGGCAGTCGAGGGCGAATCGATTAGTGCCTGGCAGGCGTTGACTGTGCCATCTGGGTTCAACCGTGCAAGTGGATTGATCTCGCTGGTCAGTTCAGGGACGCACGTTAGAGTTTTCTCCTATCACGAGGACATTATCGCGGCGCTGGATTGCCCAGACGTATCCGTCACGTCCCCGGAATTTATGCCGACTTCGCTGGCGCACAGCCTGAGTGGAGTTGTGGCTCTGGCGGCCGTTTCGACATCGAAGGTTTACCTGAGCTACCTCACGAGTCAGAGTAATCACCGCATGGCCGTGCTGGAGTATGGCACCAGTTGGACGCGCACAGATTCAGACATCTACTGGCCGTTCCCGTTCGATAGTCTTGATGCTGTGACACTCGGAGATCGGGATGTGGTGGCGTTCAGTGGCGACTTGCCTCCACTATGGGGCACGCGCGCCATTGGCACGACCGTCAAGAGTGAGTTCAATCGCGTGCAAGGCATCGTGATCTTCACGGTGCGCAACGGCCGCTGGTCAGACTATCGAACATTCGATGTCGTCGATCGTGACGTGTACGGCTACAGCCGGATGCAGCTGCGATTGTCCGCGGCGAATGGCTTTGCCTTCATGACGTACAACCGTTACCTGATCTTCAGAAAGGCCGACGACACGGGCGCGATTATCTCAACAGGAAACTCAAAGCGCATGGCGCCGGTCGTCTCGCGTTCGCGCAATGGCGTTGATTGGGAGTTTCCCGAAGTGGTGCTCAAGCCGACCCTGCCGTTTATCGTGTTGCCGTTGGGTGACTATCTCTATGCCGTGGGCCGCAAGACTTACCGTAGTCATGCCTGTTCGTGGGCCGGAATGACTCCCCGCCGGCAGGACGTGACGGACTACGTACTGAATGTTGATTCGACGGCGGGTGACATTCGCTCGACCACGGCTGAATTTGCGAATCCGTATGTGGCTGCGTCTCCACTGCCTAAGACGGCATTATCTGGAACACTGATCGATCTCGACCTGCGACTGACCCTGAAGCTTTACTTGGGTTACTTCGCCGATGTAAGTACACCATTCGTGCTCGACGAGAGCCTACTGGACTCGACCGACACATACCTTTTGTGAGGTTCTATGACTATTAAAACTGACGACGAATTGAAAGCAGAAATTGTCTTCCGCCAGCCCCTGGCGGCTGCAGCGCTGCACGACATCATCGACTCTAAGGCCAGCGTAGGGAGTGGCGGTAGTGGAGTGACGCGATCTGGTTCTACAGTTGGCGATCATCTCGCGGTCTGGAATGGTAGTAATGCCGATTCCCTTAAAGATGGTGGAGTTGTGCCAGAGGGCGGGGGCGGGGGAGGCGGTTCTTCGATTGGTTCAGGCAATTATGCCGATCGTCTGGTCGGCTCGAATGGCGATCTGTATCTGGCGCGCGATGGACATCACATCGATCAGAAGAGTGATGGAGTATGGACGGCGTTCGGCCCGTTGGCTCGGTTAGTTCTACCGCCTGCGGTGTCAGCCTGGGAGCAAGTCAATTGGGGTAATTCCTCGGCGGACGATACGAAAGGGCCGCTGATTATGAAGTCCCAGGTGAGCGGCGGGCAGACCTTGCGGGCGTTACAGCTCACTGCGCCTACTGCGCCCTACACCGTGACGGCCCTACTGTCGTGTGATAACCGTTATCAGTGGCCGTCCTGGATGGGTTGCGGAATTGGGGTTCGTGACAGTGCGACCGGTCGTTCTGTGATGTTTGGACCAAGCAATGCTGACACCGGGAATGGAATTAGTCTCATGCGGTGGGTTAGTCCTACCGGCTACATGAATTCCTATTTTGCAGACTCGACTTTTTTTACCAATCCGATCTGGCTGCGTATTCAAGATGACGGCATGAATCTTAATTTCTTCTATTCGGTGCTGGGGGTGGAGGGTACATGGATGCAGAGGTTTACAGTAAGCCGTTCAGACTTTCTGGCAACACCGGATAAAATCTGCGTGATCCTCTACCAAGAACACGGATCGGTGCAGTCATCTGCAACTCTCTGGTCGTGGGAAGTAACATGACCTGTCGTTCCTTGTCTGTTCTGATTTCATCCGAAGACCTCGAAGCACGCACACGTTCGCTCCAGGCGGCACGTTCCATCCTGGGCGTGAAGGGTTCGGATGTCCTGGCGCGTCTCTCGCGCGTGACCTCTGACTACGCGGCTGAGTATCCGGGGCAAGCCGGCGGACGCGATCCATTCGTGGATGATACCGGCACGGGCTATGGCGGCATGAAGTGGATGGCACCCATCGAGGGCAGTTGGAAAGCCAAGGATGGCATTCTCGATCTGGTCAGCAGCAAGCATCGTTCGCTGGCCGAGAGCACGCTCGTGATAGATACGTTGAATGGTTCGGCGCAAGTCGGATTCAAGTTGACCGGCGAGACGAGCAAAGAATATGGCGGGATCGCGTTTCGTTTATTGGACAAAGACAACTACTTCTTTGTGATGTATGACCGCGACTCGGATACGATTCAGTTGTGTCGCAACGTCACCGGCGGCGCGGATGTGGTGCTGGCGCAAAGTGCGGCGATGAGCTGGCGGGCCGTTAACTGGCGTTACCTGCGCGTCGATCTGCGCTATGCCCTGGTGTTCGTCTACATCTCAACCGATGGCGTCACCTGGAATAGTCTGACCTGGGCCACAGGCAGCAACGAATTGCCCGGCATGGACTTCCTTGATAGCACAGTCAAATACACGGACTGGAGTGGGAAGTTCGCCGTTGTTGGCAAAGGCAAGTCTGACGTTGACGCACCTCCGCCGTGGGAACCGCCCGTTTACGAACCGCCCAATCCGGCCACTCCGCCGAAGATGGGAGACGCCAGTGAAAAGTGGTTCGCCACCACGACGGTATATAACGGCAGTGCTATCTACTGGAGCGGGGACTACTTCAGTGGCTATGATCCAACCTTCAACAAGATCACGACGTTGCCTATCGCCGGCTATGATCGATTCGCTGTGTTGCGGAATGGTTCGGCCATCTTCATTATGACTCGGACCGTCGCTGTCTACCAGTGTCTGAACCCAAAATCTCCCATACCCGTCTGGACGGCGATTGCGACGATCGGGGACGCGTTGGGCAGCGGCACGATTAACAAGATTTACGACATCAAGGCGTCGGGGTTGACTCTCATCATTTCGGCTCGCTCGACAAGTAATCACAACTACGTGGGGGTTTACTCTGGCGGCGCTATCGCGTGGCACCAGGCGCTCGATGATCAAAGCAATCCCGATTGCATTCAGATTACAACCGGCTGTTACACTCGCTGCAATGGCTATGGTCCTCAAGAGCGGTATATGAACGTCTACCCCATCGGTTCCGGTGCGGCAATAGGGCCGGAGTATGCTCAGGGTCACTGGGCTGATTACCCCATTTGGCGCAATGAGATCTCGGGAAACATCCGTGGAGTGATCGCCACTCACCCGCCTAAGCTTCACAACATGACCACGGGCACCAACTTCGCGTTGCCCGACACGTTTGGCGCATGCACCATCTCCGGCGCTCTGCGAGGACCGCAAGTTTATATGTTTGATAGTCACGACGGTGGGTTGTGGCTCAGCGATGATGGAAACTCCTACACCAAAATCGCGGCCTGGCAGGGCCTCGGCTGGATTGAAGACACCACGCTTGCTGGCGGCGGATCGCTCGACGTGACGTTAAACTATGTCACTCAAAGCAATGTCCCGATGCGTTTGTACAACCGTGACGGTTCTGTATTGCGGGAGATGACCGGCAATTTCTGGTCACTGACAAACGGTAATCAAACCATCGTCGGCGAGGGACTGGTGTACTAATGGCGAACGTACAGTTCAAGCAATGGATGTGTTCTGACACAGAACCATCGTTCACGCAAGAGACAGGGCTGCAGCGTCTACTGGCCTTCGCCGGTATTCACAATACCGCCTCGCGTTCGCTGGTGCCCGATCAGGTCGGGGTCTACAACTGGCGAGAGGACTATCAGGGCGATGCGACTTTCGATGCGAGTGGCTGTTCCCTTGGCGGAATTGACAACGGAGTATGGAATAAGGTCTTCTTGACCGCCGACGTTTCCTATGGATTTACAGCGGACTTCGACAAAGAGGGCACTGTCGGCGGGTTCCTGTTTGGGGGCAAGACCGGTAGTTGGCGTTGCTATCTGGTGTGGTGGACGGCCAGTCGGGTTGGATTGTCGCTATTGAACGGCACGGACGGATACACCGAGTCACCCCTGCTCTCGCTTCCCTTCTCTGCCATCGATGCCGCGCACATACAAGTCGCCGTGAAGGGGATCAGTTCAACGGCCATCGACAAGGTGGACGATCTCATGGTGACGTTGCGCCTCGATGATCGCGTGATCTTCTCCTACGCCATGCAGCTTGACACGTCCATCGGCAATCAGATTGGTCTCGCCGTGCAGGGAAATAACGCGGCGCGTTTCGAGAACCTACGTGTAGCGCAGTTTCACCAGATCATCGAGATCGCGTCAGTCGGCCCGACCGAGAAAGCCGCAGCCGGCGCGAGTCGCATCCTGGGCATGGAGATGATTCGCCTGCAGGCCCGCTTCGATGGCAGTGTCCTGATCTGGCGCAACGATTTGTCTACTTCGGACTGCACCATTCAGCAGGGTGACTACAAGACATTGACGGTCAAGGAAGACCTGCTGTCGCCTACGCACTTCCGCCTGACGGGCGGATTGTACGAGGCCGATGTCTACGCCGGCCTGGATAACGCCACGGGTATCGCGCAGCATCGCGGCCACATTTTTGTGACGGCCAATGATCCCAATGCACTGGTCGAGCGCGATACTTTCGATCGGGCCAAACGCAAAGCGCGCGAGACAGTCGAGGCGGCTAACGCGATTGAAATCGACGTGCCCTTCAAGCCATTGCTGGAAGCAGAGGATGTGATTGAAGTGGTGTTTCCCTACGGCATCACGCCGGTTTTGTATCGCGTGACCACCATCGACTTCAAGTCGTCGAGCACCAAAGACGCGACTCAGTTCGAGAGTAAGTTATCTTGCCGGAGGCTGATCAGTGGTTTCTAAAGCGCAACTTCCCTACGTGTTGGAGCAAGCCACAGTTATAAGTTACGACCCGCGCGACCCACGCTCGATTGCGATCCGTACTTCCGGTGGGCGCGTGATCCGTAACTGCATGTCGAGCGGTGGTTCGGTAAGCGTGGGATCGACGGTGATGGCCGTCATCTCCCATTACGACAACGGCGCTGTCATCATCGGCACTGTGCAGAACTCGTCCTCAATTGCTGCCGCAGGAACCAGCTGTAGTAATGCGGCGCTCAATCCACCGTCCGGCCTGCACATCACGCACACGGTGCGACAGATCGACTTGCAGTGGGATTTCTACCCCGGCAATGATAGTGTCTGTTATCAGGTGCAGCACAATGCCACGGGCGAGGAAGACGGTACGGAAGTATCGGCCCTCGTCACCAAAGGCTCGAGCTTCATCTATGACTGCACGACGCCGAACGAGACACGTTATTTCAGAGTGCGCGCTTTGCAGTGGATCACTGCTGGCAATGTGTTGTACTCCGCCTGGGCTGAATGGCAGCAAGGCTCGGCCTATCAGTTGCAAGCCGTGGACATTCCCAATCTGGATGCAGCCAAGATTGCCACGGGAATCCTGCCCATCGAGCGAGGTGGCACCAACGCCGGAACAGCCGCCGCTGCCCTCAACAATCTGTTACCGGCACAGAGTGGCAATACGGGTAATGTGTTAGGGACTGATGGTTCAGTGGTCAGCTGGGTTGTTGGTGGAGGCAGCGGGGGCGGTTCAATCACAATCGCTAATCTGCCCGTAGGCGTTATCATTCCTTATGGCAGCACCATCATGCCGACCGGTTGGTTAGAGTGTGATGGTTCAGCCATTAGTCGCACAACTTATGCCGATCTCTTCGCTGTGATTGGCACAACCTATGGATCTGGAGATGGCAGCACCACCTTCAATTTGCCTGACTTGCGTGGGCGCATGTCGATCGGACGTGGTACGGGTAGTGGACTTTCTGTGCGGGCGATGGGAGATAAGAACGGAGATGAAACTCACACTCTATCGGTAGCAGAAATGCCAGCGCACGGTCACGGCGAGGTAGACAAAGATGGCGTACCAGTATCCTCTGGTAAATTCCCAGGCACAGGAGCAATGACAATTGGAACGGTTTCGGCTGATCCGGAAGGACAACCGATGACCAGTAACACCGGCGGCGGCGGGGCGCACAATAACATGCCGCCATTCGTCGTGATGGCCTGGATCATCAAACATACCGATACAGCCACTGCGGATGTGATCTTCAACGATAGTGTCCTGCCCGAAGCAGTTGCAGATGTAGGGTCGCCGGGTGATGACATCTACGCCGCCCGACGCGATCATGTGCATGCCTCCTCGATAGGTGGTGGACACGCGATTGCGTCGGAGTTTGATCTGGTGCCGCCGGAGCCGATTCTTAATTTTAGTGCTGCCTTCATGTTGGATGATGATCCGGTCAATGGACGCACGTTGGTCGATCTAGCGCGACCTCCGTTGACTGTGGAAGAAGTTGATGGATCACCTTCTGTATCTGTGTTGAGAGTTCGGGTCGGCAATGGCGATCTTGTTGACGAAGGAGATGGAGTCGTGCGCCTCAAGACGGCTTCTGACGCAAGTGGAGTGGCGGCAACAGGTCGCTATCGGCAGTTTGTGTTTGTAGTTTCTGATGGTGACTTTTCATTTGTAAAAATAACAGACGGTCATCCTGTGACCGTCCTACTACCCCTGGAGTGAACTATGGCTCTTTCTGGCAATTTCTCTGATTTGATTCTACGAGACGTGGAGGCCAACCGGCCAGCGCCCGGTATACCGGGTCGGTTGTTTTTCAATCTGACAACCCATCTCTGGCAACGTGACACAGGTAGCGTCTGGGAAGATTGCGAAGCGGCGCAATTTGGCGGGGACGCTACGGCAATTCACACCGATGGCGTTGATGAGTTTACAGGTTTGACCGAAAAGACCTCGCCAGTAGCTACCGATTTGTTGCTGATTGAAGATTGGGGGATGGAGAGTAGTTACCCCAATCACCCCAAGAAGAAGGTCCAGGTGGGGAATTTGGCAAATGCCCTGGCCCTTGATGGTCTTGCACCCACGGGCGGCATGACTGGCCAGGTACTTGCAAAGGTCAGTGGCGCTGATTTTGCCTACGCGTGGGCCACGCCAGCGGCAGGCGGCGGTGGAGGCAATCCCTTGCTGTTGGGAGAATTGATGCCACCGCCGAGTTCTGGCTGGACGTGGCTTAATCAAGGTTCAGCCACGTTCACCGACCACAGCACCTATCAGTATTTATACGGTCCCGCCGGATCGGGCGGTACTAACACGCGAGCTGTTCTGCGTCCGATGGCAACAGGGAATCGTCTTTCGGTCATGTTAAAACCTTTGATGAGTCCCCTGCCTTACCAAGGTTTAGGAATGCTCGTTCGTAATAGTGCTAATGGAAGACTGATGCAGTTTGCAGTTTATCTGCCCGGTGGCAACCTTAATGCCGATAGGTTCGGCAACGAGTTTGGTAACTGGAATGGAGGTATAGGCGCTCACTCTTTGTCGGATTGGGCAATAGCCATGCCCTTCTACTGGGGATTTAAGTTAGACGCCACGAATATCTACTTCCAGCTATCTCTAATCGGCGATAACACAGAAGCTAACTGGCAGACGATCTTCACCATTGCCTTAGCTGATTATATAGGCGCGATCGATCAAGTTGGGCCTTTCATCTATTCTGAAGGGTCGCTCTCTACTGCGTCCTTGGCGTTAATGCACTGGAATCTCTATTCATAATTGTTCTTCTTAGCGGCCGTGGCTTAGCCGAAGTGGTGATCACTGGCAACATTGTCACGGGCAGAGGCGGAAGTCCAACAGTCTGGGTGTCGGGCACGGTGGCACAGGTGGCCGGCTAATCGTCAGCTACAGCAGCCTTCTGTGTCGAGAAATTTTCTCGACCAGAGCGAGCATGTTGGTAGAATGGAACAAAGCGCCCGATTTCTCTGGGTAGTGGGAGTTTACTCAGATTTGGTGGGGCGAGATTCCAGGTGTGGGGTGGGCTGCGTTGAACACCATTCTTGAGATTCTGGCCGAGAAGGTAGATGGACCCGTGGGTTGGCGACGGGCCGACATCACGCGGTATAAGGGCAGAACTGCCGCTGAGTGCATTAGGGCGGTAGCAATCTACAAACGAATCTGACAGGGAGGATGAAGATATGTCGAAACGAAAGCGAGACGGAGAAGTTGATGAGGTTCATACGATAGAGGTTCAACCAGTGTCAGGGCGGAACTACGTGATTCTGCAAGGGTTCTCGGATGCAGATGTTGCGGTAGTTAAGTCTCAGTTGAGTCGCTTTGGTTTGAACGTCATCAGCAATGGCGATCCGGCTGTTTACAGCGGAGCGCGAGTCGTGGCCAGCAGCAATGATTTGGCCTTGCTGTATGCAGAGTATCACAAGAGTTTTGTTACGGTTCCTGAGCCGGTTCCCGCCGAGCCAGTTATCTCAATGGTGTCGGGCGACCTAGAAGATACAGGTTACGCTTCCGATACGGGAGCGTGGGGCAGTGAGCAGCGAAACTGATCTACTACTGGCACGCATCGACGAGCGCACCGAACTAATTCTAGCCAGTCTGCAAGAGCTGAAGGGCCGATCAGATCGGCTTGATAAGGCTGTGTTCGTCGGCAATGGACAACCGCCGTTGCTGGAACGGGTAGGCACTCTCGAAACGAGATTCGATCAATTCCTGGTCGTTTGCACTGAGTGCCGTCGGATTGTGTATGCGCCCAAGCCTGAACCGAAGGACGCGTCTTCGCTGACGGCAATGGTCGATTTGGCAAAGACAGTGGTCACGTCCGAGGCAGACGTGAAAAAGACGATCACGCTGGAGAAGTGGAAGTTCTACGGGCTGATGGCCGCCGGCGTTTTCACGATGTTCTCGGCGTTAGTAGGATTAGCGCGCCTCTTATTGGGCGCACCATAAGGAGACTGTGATGGCTGAAAAATTGATTCCGTTGATTCCTGTTGTTCTTGCGGGGCTGGTACTGGCGCTGTTCTGCTTCCTCCAGCGCGAGAAGTTTGATGCTATCGCGCGCGGCGTGTTCCTCGTCCTGGAGAAAGAGATGCACACAGCCGAGGGTGAGGCGAAGATGGCCGAAGCCGTGCTGCGTATCATCGACATTCTGCCTGATTCGGTCAAGTCCGCGCTCGGCCTGGCGGCTTTTGCCATGAGGATGAGCCTGCCGGACTTGATAAAGAAACTGTGCCAGAAGACATTCGATCTGATCTTCCCAGAGCCGACAGCGTAAGATACAAAGAGGGGCAAGTCATTCGACCTACCCCTCTTTCGTTTACAACCAAATCGGGACTTTCGAACTATTGCACCTTGTTGACGAACTTTCAGCAGCTTGCTCGCCTGACAGGGCGGTGATATAAAGAGGTTGCACGCGACTGACACCAAGAGCGTTGGGCGGTGATGTCGGATATATGTTATTAGGGTGCAAACACTCGTTGACAAACAGCCAACTGGCACAATTTATGTCGCCTGGGATAACGCCGACACGCATCAAGACGACGAAGTCGAGGCCGTGGTGCGCGGCGCGGCTGGCCGGCTGGTCTTGTTGTATCTGCCCACGTATAGTCCTTGGCTGAATCCGATTGAGATGTTGTGGCGCCACTTCCGCCGGGAAGTTACCCATTGCGAACTCTTTGAAACGGTCGATGCGTTGCTCCAAGCGAGCCGCGCTTTCTTTGAACGCTGTAATCAACATCGGTCGCAAGTGCGCTCAATCATTGGCTCTCTTGCCGCAGGACTTTCGTGAATGTACTTAGCCCCGCGCGCAATCCAGGCCGTGGTCGAACAGGTCGGTCGAGTGGCGGCTTCGAAGGTGCCGGCGCGTGGAAATGAGGAACGCGAGATCATCGAGGCGCTGAATACGCTCAGTCCACATGTGTTGAGTCATACCTTCGGCAAGCGATTGCTCGATGCCGGCGCACAGTTGACTGAGGTAGCCGAGATTCTGGGCCATGAGGATTTGAATGTAACGGGACGCTATACTCTACCGAGCGCGGCTGATTTGCAGCGGGCCGCTGATAGGATTTGAGGTGTGTCAAAACGTGATGTTAGCCATAAGCTGGATCTCGATGGGATAAGACCAGAGATTGGGGTCTTTTGCAGAGAGGTCATGCTTCACGCATGATAGCGGCAATCAACAACTTAGTCCTAGGAGTTTTGCTTAATCGCAGTAAAAACGTACCCGATTCACGACACATATCTCACCTTTCGACCATTTTTCCATGCCACCCGCGAATTAAGAATGCCTAGTTTTCAAGGCATTTTCGCGCTGGTGGACAAGGCCCCGGGTGTCGCTGAGCCAAGTTTTCACCTGCAACATCTTGAGTCTAAGCAGGCAACCCGCTCTAATTCGGCTAAAAACCAGGGTGTTTTGCGACTTATGTTCGAGTTAATTCAAAAACGGCGCTCCAAAATGGTCGAAAGATGAGACATATAGTATGGTAAACCGGTTATATGCGTTTCCACTGATTTTGTATCGTTCCGGATGAATTTGTACAAGCCTTGGAAACGTTACGCGAAGATATATGCAGCTGAGCAAATCCGATTTATATAGATAAGTGGTTGGTCAAATGTAAGGCAGAACAATCCCTGATAAGGCATTAGTGGACAGGGAGGGAATCGAACCCCCGAACGGCGTCGCCGGGCTGATTTACAGTCAGCGTCCTTTAGCCACTTGGATACCTGTCCGTTATTAGAGCGTTAGACTCAATTGAAGGACTGATGGAAAAGGTTAAACTTGCACTCCTTCACTTACAGTCTGGCGCTCCGCCCTCGAATCACATCATGGATCATTCGATGTTAGACACGCTTCGCGGGCGACAACTTCTCGCCCGCTGTAGTGACATTATACCCATGTGCACCGACTTGGTCAAGATAACGAGTTGAATCGTCACTGAATGCCACCAAATGCGATTCATTTGCTCACGAACGAACGTAGTTGAATTAATTCCTTTCCTCATGGCATGACTCATCTAAAAAAGAAGGTGGTATAACGCGGCTTGTGTAAAAAGGTGGGAGCCGGGTATCCTTTTGGTCACCACAACCGAAAGAGGATACCATGACGACTCCCGAGTTATGGCATACTGCGCCGCTGGTGATCAGTCAAGCCGATTTTCAAGCATTGCTACGTGACAAGTTGTGTCTGGCTGTTCGGCTGATGTTGAATCAAGTGTTGGATTTGGAAGTCGAAGCCTTCATTGGTGCAGCGCCTTACGAGCGCACACCCACGCGCCAAGATTATCGGAATGGCAGTTACGAACGCGGGCTGGTGACCGGCGTTGGGTCGGTCACGTTAACGGTGCCGCGCACCCACAGGGGCTTCACGAGCCTGGTCTTTGAGCGCTATTGTCGCCGGCAGGTCGAATTGAATCAGGCCATCGGTGAAATGTTTGTCAAAGGTGCGAGCACCGCGCAAGTCGGTGAAATTATCGTGACCTTGACCGGCGTGAAGCCCAGCCCATCGGCGGTGTCCCGGGTGCATCAAACGCTCCAGCACGAGTTTGATACTTGGAAACAGCGGCCGTTGCTCGCCCAGTATCTGTATGTGTTTGCAGACGGCACGTACTTCACGGTCATCTATGATAACGAAGGCCACAAAATGCCGGTGCTGGCGGTCGTGGACATCACGCCAACGGGCACCCGTGAGGTGCTGGCCTTTATCACTGGCGACCGCGAGAACGAGGGCGCATGGACCGACTTGCTGACGGATTTGCAGCGGCGTGTGACTTACAGAGCGTCGGCTTGTGGATCACGGACGGCAATCAAGCGATGCTCAATGCCTTGGCCGCCAAGTTTCCGACCACGCCCCGGCAGCGCTGCGTGCAACACAAACTGGCCAACGTCTTGGGCCACATTCCCAAGGCCCAACATGATCAAGTGGAACCGAAACTTAAGGCGATCTTCTACCAGACTAGCCGCGAGAAAGCCGACCAAACCTGGGCTGCCTTCTGCGAAAAGTATGCCAAGATTTACCCGGCGGCGATCGAGTGCTTGAAACGCGACGGCGAAGCTTGTCTGGCCTTCTACGCGTTCCCGCCGACGCATTGGAAGACGATCCGAACCACCAACATCATCGAACGTCTCTTGGAGGAGGTGAAAAAGCGCACCCACAAAATGAACGCCGCGTTTCGCAATGAAGACAGTTGTTTGTTAATGTTCTATGCCGTGATTCGCAGGTTGAAGTTCCGCCGCATCGCGGTCGAGACCAAGGCTTAACCCGCCCCACCTAAATTACACAGGACTTGACATACCGCCCCCACAAGTCGATCTGTTTACAAGTACCTCACTGCGCTGCAGAAACGATATGCGAAGGCCGGTAAGAAAGTGCGCGACCGAATTCTTGACAAATATGTCTAGAGCCGATACAACCAAAAGTTCGTCCCCGAATTTGCCGCATCGAAGGTTCAAGCGTATAATCCAACAAACAGCAAGTATTAGCAAAGTCTATCTATCACAGCTTGGGCAAGGCCGGTAAGCACATGTTTGCTGATTTTAAACAAGAACAGGTCCGCACGCTCAAGCATCAATGATTCCACCCTTTTGGCAAAATGAACATGTCTGATAGCTTTGTCATTAAACGCGTTGAGCTCTTCGAAGACTTTCTAGAAATCGAGGACTTGCAAAAGACTATCTGGGGGTTTGTCGAAACACAGGTAGTGCATGCACGCCTCCTAATCGAAATGCAAAAGAATGGCGGTTTGGTTCTCGGGGCCTTTGACCAGACCACAGGAAAGCTCATAGCATTTCTTTTAGGTTATCTCGGATTGGAAAATGGCGAAGTTAAGCATTGTTCAGATATGTTAGGCGTCCTACCGGAGTTTCGGTCAAAACAGTTAGGCTATCAACTCAAATTGGAACAACGCAATCACGTCCTGTCGCAAGGAATCAGGTTAGTAACGTGGACTTTCGACCCACTAGAACGGGTAAATGCCTCACTGAATATCGGAAGACTAGCTGCAATTTCAAGGATCTATCATCAAGATCTTTTTGGCACTAACTTTGGAAGTCTGAATGCTGGCATGCCAACAGATCGCTTACTGGTTGAATGGTGGATCAAGAGTCCACGAGTTCATATGCGGCTGGAGCAACAATCTTCCGCGTCCAATCTACAACGAGACCTAAGAGAAAACGCAGCATTGATTAATCAAACTAAGCGGATTGGTGGTTTATCTAAAGTGATAAGTCGCAATCTCGATCTATCCGATCCTGTGTTGCTACTCGAAATTCCAGACAACATCCAACTAATTAAGGTCACTGATATGGATACTGCCATGGAATGGCGGTTGAATATTCGTGAAATTCTCGAAAGATACTTTGCCCAAAACTATGCGATCGTGGATTTCTTCAGTGAGAGTCATGGCGAATATCGGCAAAGCTACTATGTTCTTCGGCATTTCGAAGACTCATTTCAAGGTAATGAACTCACATTCTAAATTGAAGACTATCACGCGCAGAACACGATAATCTGTCATGCCATCGGCTGAAAGACGGCTAGAGAAAGCGTTAAGTACGCATTCCATACCAATGTTTAATAATAACTTGCGGACGATCAAATGTTGATCCTTGGCCAAGGTTCAGCCCATCCCAATCCTATTGATTGACCGTACGCAGTTAAGCTCGCAAAACTTTCCAGTCTTCGCGGGAATCTTGTGAGCTTTGAGCTGGGCATTCGTTTGCGCTGGTGTGACGGCGCGTAAGATGTGGCAGTCGTAAATTCAGGCAGGCATATCATGTATAGTGAATCAGCGAAATCTCAATTGGAACAACTACGGCGGGGTGTTGTTGATATTATTCCTAGCGAGGATGCACTTCTCGACAAGCTTGAGCGATCTATTAAAGAGCGCCGTCCACTTCGGGTCAAGTTAGGCATTGATCCCACCAGCACGGAACTACATCTTGGACACATTGTCCCGCTTCGGAAACTAATGCAATTCCAAGAGTTAGGCCATCATGCTATATTGATAATAGGGACCTTTACTGCCCTGATTGGAGATCCTGAAGGGCGAAAATCCACCCGCCCTCATATTTCGAGACAAGAAGTTCTAGAAAACGCCAAAGAGTGTCAATTTCAAATAGAACGTCTGATTGGTTCGAGTAAAATCGAGATAGTATATAACGGGGATTGGCTTGACCAGTTGAGCGCTATAGATTTCATGAAGATCACCGAAAGAATCACCTTACAACAGCTTCTGACGCGCAAAGATTTTGCAAGCCGGATCAAAACGGATTCACCGCTACATATACACGAGCTTATGTACCCGACCGTGATGGGGTATGACTCGGTCCATCTGCATGCAGATGTAGAGCTAGGTGCCACAGAGCAGGTATTGAATATTTATATGGGGAGAGAGCTTCAGGAACAACATGACCAGGAACCGCAGGTTGGGATAATCTTGCCAATCTTAGTTGGACTAGACGGTACTGAGAAGATGAGCAAGAGTTTAGGAAATTATATTGGTATTCAAGAAACTCCCAAGCGTATGTTTGACAAGGTTAGTAGTATACCAGATAGTCAGATTACACTTTACTACACTTTGTTAACCTCTAAATCGACCTCAGAAATATCCAAGATCGAAGAGGAATTGCGCACTGGACTTGTATCACCAGAAGTGACCAAGCGCAACTTGGCTATTGAAATAGTAGGTATTTTCCATGGTCGAGAGATTGCAGAAAGGATCAATATCGACAACTTCGAATAGGATTCGTTAGGTCGATTCCAAGTTTTGCCCAGCAGATGTTATCTGACCTGATGTCTGAACCGCGCATAATGTTCTATTGAACCACCCAATTGATGAGCTATAATACGGCGTGAGTTCTGCAACAGTATCGAACTCACGTTAATGTACAGGAGGACTAAATGAGCACTGAACTCAGCCTAGGAAACAGAGTCATATCGATCGACGAATTAGTCGAGGCCGCAATGAATTTGGAGTGCCAAGTGAAAGTGGCAGACGCTGCTTGGGATAAGGTTCGACGGGGCCGACAACTAGTAGAGCGTTGGGCCGATGAGCGCCGAGTAATATACGGAATGACTACCGGGCTAGGTGAGCTTTCACTCAAGTTGGTTCCCCCTCAGTTCGCGGTTGCATTGTCTCAGAACATTCTCCGAAGCCACGCCGCAGGAGTTGGTGATATTCTGCCTATTTCGACTATCAGGGCGATTATGTTGCTTCGTATCAACTGCTTATCAAAAGGGACGTCGGGAGTTCGAGAAGAGACTGTGTCAACACTGGTTAATATGTTTAACCGTCAAGTCTACCCTCGTATCCGTTCTCAAGGCTCTGTCGGAGCCAGTGGCGATCTGGCGCCTCTATCTCACTTGGGGTTGGTTGCAATGGGCGAGGGTGATGCTATATATAAAGGCGAAGTATTGGAGGCAAGTAAGGCGCTTGAGCGCGCTGGAATAGACCCCATAGTGCCCAGTTACAAAGAGGGATTGGCAATTATCAACGGTACCTCTGGGATGACCGCAATTGCTTCAATCGCAGTACACGATGCCCAGAGGCTACTTAAAGCCGCTCAGATTGCGACCGCATTTAGTCTGGAAGCCTTCCGCGCCCCTACTCGCCCATTTGAGCCTCAGGGACATCTCCTTCGCCCTCATCCAGGACAGATTACTGTTGCTCGGAACATCCGCAGACTGCTGTCAGGTTCGAAGTTAGCTATAAACGATGCAGAATTGTCGAGAATATTGGAACAACAGATGGGCGAATCTGATGTAAGGGTAGCCTCTGCTTATCGACAAAATGCTTATACGCTTCGGTGCGTTCCACAAATAATCGGCCCTGTTTGGGAGGCCATTAATCATGTAGCTCGTGTTGTGGAGACAGAGATAAACTCTGCAGATGATAACCCGCTCGTTCTATTGGAGGAGGAAGACGTATTCCATGGTGGTAATTTCCATGGACAACCCGTAGCCATGTCCATGGATTTCCTAAAGATAGCATTGACTGAAATTGGTAACGTCTCTGAGCGCCGTTTTGAAAGGTATATCAATGAGAATCTCAGCAATGGCCTTCCATCATTTCTGTCCCCTGGTGAGCCTGGACTGGATGCCGGTTTCGAGGGAGCTCAATACGCTGCGACTTCACTGTTGGCTGAATGTCGAGTCCTCGCGACACCCGCTAGCATACAATCAATATCGGCTAACGCTGGATTTCAGGATGTGGTTAGCATGGGAATGATAGCTGCTAGGCAAGCACTTGATATCCTTCATAATGTACAGTACATCGTGGGCCTAGAAATACTTGCTGCTGCACAGGCAGCAGATTTTGTCGGTATGGACCGTCTCGGACCTGCTTCAAAAGCGGCTTATGATTTGGTTCGGGAAAATGTATCGTTTATGACAAAAGACCGTCCCATGTTTATCGATTTAGATGTTTTAAGAAATCTGGTCGCCTCTGGCGAGATTGTTCGTGTTGTGGAGAATTGTATCGGAAAACTAGACTGACGACTGGGCATCATGGATGAAAATAGCAGGCAGGCTGCCGCAAAATTATCGATTCTACTTCGCACACTTGGTATTGAGGCAGAGATAATTGATCATAGCCATCAAGGCGGAAAAACATCAGAAAATGCAAGTTCAGCACTTGGTGAACCACTTGAGCGTGTACTAAAATGTTTGCTGTTCGTGCCCAGGGAAAAAGATCTTGGCAGGCCTGTTATCGGCGTGATTGTTGGAGGCCATCAGAGAGTAGATGTCAAAAAACTCGAGAAAATAAGTAGTGTTCGTAATCTGAGATTAGCAACTGCGCGAGAAGTCCTTGCCATCACGGGCTATCAAGTAGGGGGGGTGCCGCCAGTCGTTCTGAGCAGTATCTGCACAACATATATTGATTTAGAGGTTATGAGTCAGCCGTACGTCGTTGGCTCAGCTGGAACAGAGTTCATCGGAATGAAGGTTAACCCCCAAGAGTTTCTAAAAGCAGGCTTTTTACTTGCAGATATCTCGAAATGACGAGTCGACTAGGAGGACATACTCAATGCGATCCGTACGAAGATTAAGTTCGTGTTGGTACGATACATGATAGAAAACTGCTAGTAGGTTGCTCTGCAATCAAGCATCTGATCATTGTCAGGGCAAATCAAGGAGAAAACTCATGAATTACTTGATCGAATTTCCTTTTGAAGATGGCAACTCAGTTATCGTAGAGGTGAACGAACTGGAGCCAGCTGGCGGAATAACACGTGTGGGGCGAGCTGATGAGATTGCAAAGGCAAGTCAGACTTTTGAATCCGCGATAGAGAGAATTAAACCTGGTGCAGAGGTCATTATTGCCAAGCTGCGTAGCTTGAGCGAGCCGCCCGATGAGGTGGAAGTCGCGTTCGGCTTAAAACTTGACGCAAAAATAGGTGCCTTCATTGCCTCTAGTGGCATTGAGGCAAATTATACGGTTACCCTTAAGTGGAAACGAGAGTAGTTAAACAGTGTCGACGCAAATAGCGTCATCTATTGTTCGGATCCGTTCAATAGACGGGAAAGTGATCGGTGCTGGATTCTTGGTCGGTGAAAAGTTGGTGCTCAGTTGTGCGCATGTGATTGCGCGAGCTCTTAACCTGCCCGACAATTCTTTAGATGCCCCACTGGATGAGGTATCTTTGGATTTTCCGTTGCTCGCACCTCACACGATCCTGACCGCTCGTGTCGTCTATTGGAGGCCGCTACTGGAGGACAGTGGCGACGACATAGCTGGTCTCATTATACAAGACGATTTGCCTTCTGGCACTTGGCCGGTGTCTTTGGTGATGGCGGATGAGCTGTGGGATCATTCCTTCCGCGCATTTGGCTTTCCAATGGGGTATGATAGCGGTGTATGGGCATCTGGCTTGCTGCGCGAACGACAGGCAACTGGCTGGATTCAAGTTGAACAAGCTAAACAAGTCGGATACAAAATTGAGCCAGGCTTCAGTGGATCGCCAATTTGGGACGAATTACTTTACGGTATCGTAGGAATGGTGGTTGCAGCTGATGTGCGACCGGAAGTCAAAACAGCCTTCATAATTCCAGCTGATACTCTGGTGAGGGTTTGGCCATTGTTGGGCGACGAGGCTATTCGACACGATGAGAACTTCCATTTGTTCGCGCTTGATGTTAGTCCCATTGCTTTGGTAGAAGAGGGTGACAGAGCATTCGGCAACTGTGAATACATTCGATCTCTCGAGCTGTACAAGAGGGCCTTATTGCAATTTATGGAGCAAGAAGGTGGAAGGGCAGACGCTAGCGGGGTTATCAGTACATTAGAGCGATTAGCTCGGGCCTATCACGCGACTTATCGAAATGAACGAGCGAAGCACACTCTGAAAAGCATTATTGCACACAAACAGGCGAATAATAGCCAACGAGCATCCGCCTATATCAGGCTTGCTAGAATCTGTGGTGAGACAGCCAATTACTGGGAAGCCTTGGAGTATTGTGACAGAGCCGTAGAAATCGCAGACGGCGAGAACATCGAGATTCAATTCGATGCCTACCTCGAAAAGCTAGTGGCACATAGAACCGCCAAGGAAATCTGGGCTGCCGAGAGAGTATATCAACTAAATCTTCTGCCTCTCTGGGATAAATTGGACGATTTTCGTAAGGCGCTAATGCTCAACCAAAATGGGCACATTGCCTGGGAAGCCCAAAATTGGGAATCTGCAAGATCCTCATTTTTCAATGCAGAAGAACTACTGAACACAGTACCAACTACTCGGGATAGTCTATTGGCGAGAAGTGACAATTGCTTTGGCCTTGCGAGCACACATTTTTTTAGGCGTGAATATGCGGAGACTCGACGATATGTGGAGCAGTTTGGCAGTTACGGTCATAGACTAAGAGACAAAAGGATAATCGGGGAATCGTTCAATTTTCTCGGAATCACTTGCATGGAACTGGGTGACTATGAGAAAGCAATCCAGCTTCAGGAAAAAGCCATTCAGTTAGAGAAGGAAGTGGAGAACAATGAAGAGTTGGCAAATTCCTATTTTCACTTGGCTGAGCTTTACACGGCCATCGGCAATGTGCGAGAAGCGGAACGCCTTTTCCGTCAATGTGCTGAAATATGTTTTGCTTTGAAAATAACGCGAACGGGACCCTACTGGGGCCTTGGACTAAGTGCTTATCTATCCGGAGCGTATACAAGAGCCAAGGATATTTTGCGCAGAGGTATCGTGACTGCACAAAACACGCGTCGTCTATTTTGGCAGGCAAGGCTATATGATGCGCTGGCAATTGTCCTGATAGACTTGGACGAGATCGATGAAGCAATGTGGTCCAATGATCAGGCTGCACAGGTCTGGTCAAGAATGGGAAACAAGGAATACGAACCGCGCTATGCGCTGAATCTTGCTAGGTGCAAGCTGCAACAAGGCAATAGTCAAGCCATTAGCGATCTCCTAGAACTGGCCGAAAAGACACTGGAATCATGCCAAGCAACGCTCTACTCTGCTGAAACGCGGCTGTTGCTGGCGGAACTTATGATGGACTGTGGCTCAGCTGATTTGGCACTTACACACGCAAATCGAGCACTTGCATTTCATGAGCAAGTTTCTGGTTACTTTGAGGGTATTACCGTCGGTTTGGGCAAATCAAAGCTGATAGCTGGCCGGGCCCTTGGGGTAAAAGGATCTTTGCTGCAGGCAGAAGCCTACTTAAACCAGAGTGTTAGAGTCTTTGAATTGCTGGGCCTTGATCTTGAGCTGACTCGGGCTAGAGTCTACCACTTGAAGTTCTTATTCGATAATGGACTCAAGCAATCCGACCAAGCACACGAAGATCTGAAGTGGATTTTGTCGAAATTTGAGAGTATGCCACCTGCCTTGCGCCGAGTATTCACAAGCCTGCAGATCTCTTCAGAGTTTTTTGCAAATGCAAACAACTGGCCAGAAGCCTGATCGAAAAGTCAAATTGTCGCGCATAAACATGCTAGCAGCGGCAGGCACGTTAATTGCCGTTTCGTTACTGGGGCTGGTCGCGATAGTAGCATTTGCGAGTAAGGGATCAGTGATCGGGATCATAATCGTGACTGTTGTAGTCATTATTTGTGCAATCTTGTTTCACTTGAGTATTGTGCGGGCAAGAGTAGGTACGCCACTTGCCGAAATACATCCTCTAACTTCGGCCTCACAGTATACGCCGATGCTGGCTGAGAGATCATCGTCAGTCCGGACAGAAGAGCTTCCTCCACATGAAGTCCTTCACGCATACCTAGTGACTCTTGTTGAGCGGTACAAATTCTGGCGCGAACACTACACGCCTCTCACACTCACTGCCGATGTTATAGTAGAACAAGATCTGATACCTGCGCCGTTTACTCCGGCCGGCTTCAGCATTCTTGAAGAACGAGGATATGGGCCAAAAGCTACTCTCGAGTCTGTTCGCTTCGATTCGCTGGAGAAACTGAGCGTACAGTATCAGAAACTTGTCATTCTTGGCTTGCCCGGATCAGGCAAAACAACTGCGCTATGGGAACTCGCACGAATCTACGCGACGGGTAACCTACAAGGTACGGCGAGCAAAGATTGGATCCCTATTTTTGTTGATTTGGCGGAATTTACATCAGATATTAGTGTTCAACAGCTAATCTGCGCAGCTGTTGGTCCGCTATCTACGTATGTTGAAAATCTGCTGCATAAAGGCAAGCTAGTGCTTCTGTTCGATGCACTGGACGAGATTCCCCGCAATGAGCATTATGCAGACAAGGTTTTGTCTTTGCGCGGCTTGGTGGAGTCTTTTCCGGCGAATAAGTATATCTTTTCGTGTCGAACTTTCAACTACGACCTTAGTCTAGGCATACCGCAAGCCAGGGTGGAAGAAATGAACCGTGACCAAATCACTACCTTCGTAACAAAGTATTTAGGCCCCTCGGGCGTTGGCTTTTTGTCCCAATTAGACGCGGAGATCCTTGATCTAGCTAGAAATCCTTATAATCTCCTGATGATGGTACAAGTCTATAAGATGGCCGGCGGAACCCTGCCAAAACAACGAAGCCAACTGTTAGATCTCTTTATTCAAACATTATTGCGTAGGGAGAAAGGTCGGCACGCGTCAATCTTGGCAGCAGAACCACAAGAAATCGTGGGATATTTAGCTTCTCTTGCATACAAGGGGCAGGAAGAGCTGGCAGGTGCCACAGTCTTTCCTCAATCATGGTATGTAGAGACAATGAAATCGCTTGCGCCCGGGATTGATCATGGCGAGCTGCTAGAGATTTGTGAAAGTGCTGATTTAATCAAAGTTTCTCAAGATGGATCTACAATCGGGTTCCCTCATCACTCTTTGCAGGAGTTTCTCACAGCCGTCGAAATTAATCACCGCTTTGATCAAAGTGAAACTTCGGAAGAAGTGTGGCAAGTCGATTGGCTGAATCAGCCATTGGCGCCTTTTGAGCGAACTCCTACAATGCAGTACGAGCCACTTCCGCCCCCTACTGTGACACATTGGGCACAGCCGTGCATTACAGCTGCCAGTATCAGAGACAATGCAACACGGTTTGTTGATAAGGTTGCAGATGTTGATCCAATATTGGCTGGTCGTTGCCTGACGGAAGGTATGGCGGCGGTGCAGCCGCAAGCGATCTCTAAGGTGACTACTAAACTGACCGACATAATTGAGGATGGGAATATTGATGTACGCGTGCGGGTTTTCGCCGGAGATATTCTTGGCCAATTAGGGGATCCGCGCATTAGCAAGTTCGTGACGATTCCTGCTGGCACTTACTTCGTGGGTGAGGCGTCAGCACGAATCGAGGCAGTAACAAATGAATTCGATATAGGTCTATTCCCAGTAACGAATGTCGAGTTCGACCGATTCATCCGCGCTCAGGTTTACAGTAAGAGAATCTACTGGAGTGAAGCAGGGTGGAAATGGTTACAATCTACAGGCCATAAGAGGCCAAGATTTTTGAGTGACACGAGATGGAACCAACCATCATATCCGGTAATCGGCATAAGTTGGTTTGAGGCAGTGGCATACTGCAAATGGTTGTCATTGGAGAGTGAAGTGCCTATACGATTGCCAACGGAAGTCGAATGGGAAATCGCAGCGAGAGGTACTACAAGCAATCTGTATCCATGGGGAAACGAATTTGTTCCGAGTAAACTGAATTGTTGGGAAGGTACCTACGTCGGAAGAACGTCACCAGTAGGAATCTTTAGCCAAGGGATAAGCCCCTTTGGTGTGTATGATATGACAGGGAATGTATGGGAATGGTGTTCCACCACATGGGACAGCGATCCTATCGGTGAATATCCGCCTCGATACGACGAATATGGCAGTAATGAACTCGAGGGAGACAATATGCGCATTATCAGAGGAGGGGCTTGGTGTAATGATCGAATGGGAGCACGTGCGACCCTACGCCTAGGCAGTTTTCCGTCTGCACGCGAAATGTTCATAGGATTTAGGATAGTTAGGCAGTTAGGCAGGCAATCTGACTGAGGATGGGTTACAATCAAATGTCAATTAGAATCTATCATCTTCTTGCTGATCACTTTGTACTGCAAATGCGCAAGTCCAGTACACTTTCCTAGGCCAGCCGTATGGACTTCAGTACACCTTTGTCTATCTGAGCTTATGAGCATAGTGATGTGACAACACTTTGAAACTCGAAGGATTTGAGCGTTCAGATTTCGCACAGACATCCAAGCTCAGATGATCTGAATAGATATAAAGCGGTTTTGATTTCGCGCGAGATATGTCCCTATGAGCTTATCAGTAGGCCTTGTGGGTCTTCCCAATTCCGGAAAGACAACCCTCTTCAACGCATTGTCACATTCCAATGCGTTGGCTGCCAGTTTTCCTTTCTCGACTACTGTTCCTAATGTAGCTATGGTGGATCTTCCCGATGAGCGGCTAGGTGCAATTGCTAGTGTGATTCACCCCAAAAGCATAGTGCCTGCAAAAATAAGTTTCGTAGATGTTCCAGGTTTGGTTGAGAAGGCAAGTCAGGGAGAAGGTCTAGGGAACCAGTTTTTAAGTGAATTACGGCAAGTCGATGTCATGTGTATTGTTTTACGCTTGTTCGATGATGCAAACATTCCGCATGTTTACCCAACAATAGATCCACTGCGTGACTATGATATTTTAAGAACGGAGCTTGCGCTTTCGGACTTAAACATAGTAGCAAGGCGCATCGAAAAGACAAGGCGCCGTGTACACGTTCACGACAAATCAGCGCTGAAAGAGATGGAAGTCCTTAAAGAACTTGATCGCTGGTTAAACACAGGTCAATATGCCAAAAACGCACCCCCATCCATCTTGGAGGATTTGGCAAAGATTGAGCCCTTGGATTTACTAACAATTAAACCTATGCTCATTGTTGCTAATGTCGGGGAAGAGTGGGCTGTCAATCCTAACCAAGCCCTTGATAACGCGCTAGTAAGCATCGCTCAAAGTCTATCAACCAAATATGTGACAGTGTGCGCTCGTTTAGAAAACGAATTGACGGCGTTCGAAAGCGAAGAGGCACAGTCTTTTCGAGAAGCACTGGGAATGGCGCATGTTAGCCTATCTAATGTACTCATAGAAAGTTATCGAGTGCTAGACATTCTAACATACTATACGTTCGGTGAACTTGGGTTAAAGGCCTGGGCTGTCCCTAATGGGACGACTGCCCCTCAAGCGGCAGGTAAAGTGCATTCAGACCTGGAGTCACAGTTTGTAAAGGCTGAAGTATTTCGCTGGAATGATTTAATCAGAGCTGGAAGTGTTGATACGCTGAAAATGGAAGGGTTAATACGATTAGAGGGAAAGGAATATAGAATCAGCGAAGGTGATATCTTGTACTTTAGGGCGGCGTAAGCAATTTGGGTGCTGGCTACCTAAGCCGTGAAATTCGGAAATTGGCTACCTAAGCCGTGAAAGCCATTGGGCGTATCATAAGTGATGTCGGGAGGTGATACGCCATGAACCTTGAACAACAATGGTGTGACAATGCATCTTGTCGCGAGTTTGGTCGAGTTCGGGCCGGCAACATCAAAGTCTTTAGCTATCGCGAACAGCGTTACTACTGCACGACCTGTGGGCGAACTTTCAGTGCTGATAAGGGCACCTTTTTTGAGACTTTGCGCAGCGATCATCAGATGATCACGGATGCGTTGGCCTGGTTGATGGAGCGCAATAGTCTTCGGGCTGTCGAGCGGCGAACGCATCATCCACACGACACCATTTTGCACTGGGTCGATTTGGCCGGTCAACATGCGGCCCAGGTGAGTCACGCCGTCATTCATGATTTGCATGTGACACAGGCGCAGGTCGATGAACTGTGGACCTTTGTTAAAAAAAGCAAGAGCACTTGCGACCCACTGATCCACCCGATCAAGGGGATATGTGGGTGTGGCGCGCGATTGCCCTCCCGAGTCGCTTGCGGGTCGTCAGTCATCTCAGCCACGAGCGCAGTGAGGCCGAGGCAATCGCGTTTTTGGCTGATTTCAAGGCCCGAACCGATGGTTACGCGCCCTTGTTCACCAGTGACAAGCTGCCCGCTTACTTGGCGGCGTTGATTGCCAATTACAGCACACCGGAACCACCACCTGCGAAACGTGGTCCCGGCCGCCCACGCAAGGAACCGAAGTGCGTGCTCGACCCGCAGTTGTGTTACGGTCAGGTTGATAAACAGCGCGAAGGCGGACGCGTCATCGAAGTTCGGCGGCGCATCATCCTTGGCACAGAAGCCGATATCGTTGAAATCTTGAAAGCTGATGGGTGTGGTTCCCAAATCAACACGGCCTATGTGGAACGTGACAACCTCACCTCGCGGCAGAGCAATGGGCGGCTGGTGCGTAAAACCTTGTCACATTCCAAAAAGAAATCTTTCTTGCAACGACAGATCGAGCTCGAAGATGCCGTCTTCAACTTCGTGCGACCACACAGTGCCTTGAAAGTTGAAGTGGCCTATGCCGATTCACATGGCCGCAAATGGCAACTTCGAACACCCGCCATGGCGGCCGGACTCACTGACCATGTTTGGACGCTCGATGAACTGTTGAGTTATCGTCTTCCGCCACCCATTGACTAACGGCGGCTTTCACGGCTTAGGTAGCCAGCACCGCAATTTGCAGATCTGCCTATTTCGCGCTTTAATAAGTATACGCAGGTGTTTACTCGTACCTAGTAGAAGACAAGTCGTATTTGCTATAAATCACGTTGTGACTTTATCCAAAAATCTATGGTCCTACGGAGGCAATTGGCTCTACTTAATCGAGCTTTCCAAGACTATCATCATTTGATCTGCAGGTTACACAAATCACCAATAATCGCCCCAGCCCCATATCTCTGACTCTTAGGAGACCACAATGAGAGCCGATCCAGTTGACCGTGAAAGCATCGCCAATTACTGGAATGATAGCAAATGCAGAGAAGCCGAGAAAAGAACTTATACATTGTTTTGGGAGACCGCCAACGAAATACTAGGCTGTGCTCCATCATATGAAAGGCCTGAGCCGGCCTTTCATGCAGGCATCGAGGTCGAGTGCTCTCTGTTAACATCTGAGTTTGAACCAGCATCTGAATCCCAGAGAGACTCCGTGATTGCAAAGGCGCATGAATTGTATGGGGGAGATGAGAAACTTTACGATTATGAACTCGGAGCTGCCCAGCTCGAATACAGAACGCCAACCCCTCCACCGGACTTACGGGCCATTGGGTGGGAAGAGTATCACTCTAATCTTCAGAAAATCGAGGATGCGCTAGTATCTGCTGCTTCGGACAAGGGATTGATTCTGCTGCGTTGTGGCGCTAACCCGTTTGTGGATGTTGACAAAATAGAAAGAACTACAACGTCAAAGTATGTGACGGTGCCTAATTTCCACGATAGGTACAAACGGTTTCCTCTTGGTTCGCCGGATACGAAAATTGGAGGATCACAACTCGTAGACGTCAAAGGTGCAGATATCATTGCTCTAACAAACGCTGTGCAGTTCATTGTGGACTGCAAGAACTTTGATGACGCAATTGACAAGCTCAATAGGGCCCTTATGATATCTCCCGTTTTGTGTTCCGTGTGTGGAAATGCACGATTCTTGAACGGAAAGGACACGGAGCTGTCAGATTTGCGAATGATAGCGTGGGAAATTAGCCATGATGTCCGATCCCCGGCGGAAATTTTAGAAAGATCACCTCAAAGAGTAGGAATGCCGGATGCATATTTTGTAGATTTGAGGGATTATTTCGATCGTGTTTCATCATATCCTTTCATTCTGCACCCCGAAAGCGCAGCAGCAGCTTTTGCGGTTGGGTTGGGTATATATTGGCTAGATGCACGTATAAAGTTCAACTCAGTCGCGCATCGAGCGGTTGTAGAGTTCAGACCATTGTCAGTTCAACCATCATTGAACGAGGACATTGCAGCTATGGCATTTTACTTAGGCCGGCTAGAATGGTCCCAAAAGTCGGAAGAGAGACTCTTGGATTTGGGATTAGTCCGACAGAACCGTTACTCCGCAATGAGATACGGTCTGGATACTGAATTATGGTGGATGGATCAGGGACAGGTTAAAAGAGACAACGCTCGTAAGGTTGCTCAGAAAGAATTCGAGCGGGCCAAAATCGGATTGGATTCCTTGAGCCTTTGGAATGAGGCCAGTCAGAACATGTTAGCTTTATTAGAAGCTCGACTGCAAGAGGGTAATCCGTCTGACAAATTGGCCTCGTCCGTAAACACGTATGCTTTGCAAGGAATACCTGCTCGTAGTGCCCTCAAAAGTGCATTTGCAGACATAGGCATGACTTTGCCACGAGAATAACTTCTGGCGCGAATCGTAATTTTCAGCAAGTTGACAATGTAAGCAGGAGAAGATAGCATATGCATTCATAGCCATTTCACCGCGGACATGTCTTGAGAATGCGTATCCACTCGATGCAGACCTTACAATGAGTCTTACCCATCCTACTGCGGGTGGACACAAACTGACATTTTGAATGTCGCAGAAGGATTCGCGTATGTATGAAAGTCAGTCACGACATCCAGACGAACCACGCCATGCGGTCATCCTAACGGCCTTGCGTATCGAGTACATGTCTGTGTGCGCGCACCTCGATAAACTACATGAGGAAACGCATCCTGAAGGCGACGTGTACGAGCGAGGGCTTTTTGTCGCCGAAGGGCAATCTTGGAAAGTAGGCATCGCGGAAATCGGTGCAGGCGACCCCAACGCAGCGCTGAAAACCGAACGGGCTATTGCCTACTTTAAGCCTGAGGTTGTCATGTTTGTCGGGGTTGCGGGCGGCATCAAGGATGTCCAGATTGGCGACGTCGTCGCAGCCACCAAGGTATACGGTTATGAATCCGGCAAGGCTGAGACAGATTTTCTAACTCGACCAGAGGTCGGCCAGGCGACACATCGTATGGAACAGCGTGCCATTGCCGAGGCTCACAAAGTCGATTGGGTGCAGCGTATCAAAGGCGCTAAGCCGCAGCGCATCCCCAAAGTCCATGTCGGCCCGATTGCGGCAGGTGAAAAGGTGGTTGTATCAACCCAGGCGGCAGCCTACAGGTTGATACGATCATCTTACAATGACGCGCTGGCTGTAGAGATGGAGGGCTACGGTTTTCTGAAAGCGACACATGCCTACTCAAAGCTCGAGGCACTCGTCGTGCGCGGCATATCTGACCTGATTGAAGACAAGCCGGATGCGGACGCTCGCGGTTGCCAGGAAACAGCATCGCGTCATGCTAGCGCCTTTGCGTTTGAGATCCTTGCAAAATTTGGTTCTGCCTCCCGATTAGTGCAGGATCAGAAGACATATCTGGAAAAGGTAGAAGCGCCCCCTATAGTCGCCCAGCGTCGACACAAGGCCGGCGACCCCAGTGAAAATCCGCCTATCCTCTCTGCATCTGCGCCAGCAACATCGGATCCCCATCTTCCCTTTACCAATCGTACGGATGAAATAGTAGACATCCTTTCTTCATTTGCTCCAAAATATTATTTCCTAGATGCGCCAGGTGGCTATGGAAAAACGGATCTGCTACGACAACTGAAAGAGCGTTTTGTAGAAATAGGCTGCAATTGCGCT
>Ga0182021_10001019_pt1 | contig 31942 bp, 32 predicted proteins | sample 612E3MmetaG_FD_120493 | JGI IMG/M metagenome (GOLD analysis project Ga0182021, IMG submission 120493) | Permafrost microbial communities from Stordalen Mire, Sweden - 612E3M metaG (Illumina Assembly) | ecosystem: Environmental > Terrestrial > Soil > Wetlands > Permafrost | place: Sweden... | reverse complement strand
CTCTCAACGGTTCTCGGCGAGACAGACGTGTCGCTGAGGCCGCATGAGCAAGGAGCGTTCTTTGTACGCATCGGACAAGACCCTGGTTTGCCAGGACTGCAACCAGGAGTTCGTCTTCAGCTCCAGTGAGCAGCAGTTCTACGCGGATCGCCAGTTCAGCGAGCCGCGGCGCTGCCCAACCTGCCGGGCGGCCCGCAAGGCACAGCGCGGCGATTTCGGCGGCGGATCCCACACCGGTGGTGGCGGAAGCCGCGGCTATTCCTCCGGTCCCCGCGAGATGTTCTCGGCGACGTGCTCGAGCTGCGGCCGCGAGGCCCAGGTCCCGTTCCGCCCGAGTGGCACCAAGCCGGTCTACTGCAGCGACTGCTTCACTGCCCGTCGCGCATAACTCCCGGCCGCGAGGCCAAGCTGAAACAACAAGAGCCCGGCGTTCCGCCGGGCTCTTCGATTCGGGGCGCAGGAGCGGCCTTCCCGCTACGGATGGCTGGGTGAGGCGGTCGACGCCGGGCCGAGGGCAACCTTCGCCAGCTTGGTCGCGACGCCGATCGGGTCGGCCCACTCCGCGTTCTCGAGGACGACGATCGTGACGTGGGACGCGGGCAGGTACTCCATGGCCGACATGAATCCGTCGAGGTGCCCGACGTGGCCCCAGGCCACCTGGCCCGCGATCGTCGTCTCCTCGAAGCCGAGTCCGTACGACCGAGCCGTTGCCGGCTTGTAGGGCAGCATCGGCGAGATGTCGGCCATGGCAGCCAGAGTGGCCTGGTCCAGGACGTTGCCACCGTAGAGGGCGGTCGCCCAGCGAGCCAGATCGGACGGCGTGGAGACGAAAGCGCCGGCCGGGCCGAACGCTGTGGCCTCGGCCGTGAATGGGATCATCGTCCCGGCCGAGTTGTCCCTCGGCCTGCCGGCGGGCGCCATGTAGCCGTGGGCTTTGCTGCCCGTGACCGTCTCCTCGGTCTGGAGGAAGGTGTGGCTGAGGCCGAGCGGCGTCAGGAACTCCGAGCGTACGAGCGACGCGAGAGGCTGACCCGTGACCTTCTCGACGACCTGGCCAAGCAGGATGAAGTTGGAGTTCGAGTAGTGATAGCCGGTCCCGGGCGCGAAGTAGGGCCGGCCGATCCAGGACAGAACCTGCGCGGTCGTCCAGGGCTGGCTGGGATTGGCCAGGATGGCTGCTGCCATGTCCGGATCGTCGAAGGGGTCCTTGATACCGCTGGTGTGGTCGAGCATCTGGCGCAGGCTGATGTTCGACGCGTTCGGGTAGTCGGGCAGGTACTTGGATAGCGGGTCGTCCAGGCCGATGGTGCCGCGCATTGCCAGCCGGCCCACCATCGCCGCCACGAAGGTCTTGCTGATGCTGCCGATCGAGAAGAGCGTATCCGCCGTGACCGGCGTCTGCGGCGAGAGGATCGCCATGCCCGATTGACCGGTCCAGATCGACCCATCCGGATAGACGATCGCGGCCGAGACGCCGGGATAACTGCGGCCCGACCGGATTGCGTCGAGCTCCTTCTGCAGATCGGCAGCTACGGCGGCGGTCAGATTCGCCGATGCCGGTCCGGGCGTCGCGAAGCGGGAGGTGGGGACCGGGACGATAGTCAGCGGGATGACGGACGCCGAGGGCGTGGCGCTCGGTGCCACCGAGATCGCGGCCGTGGCCGTGGGCGTGGGCCTTGGCGAAGGAGTGATGACCGGCGACGGCGTCGTACTCCCGCACGCCGCCAGGCAAGCGGCCAGGACCAGGCCGCCCGCGGCGGTGAGTGGCCTGGTGGCTCCCCTGCGGAGCGGGCGATTGCCGGGTATCACGATTCGCGGTCTGCTATCGCCGGCCGCCGCCGAAGAGTCGCAGCATGAACAAGAAGATGGCAACGAACTCGAGGTAGAGGAGCAGGGCACCCCACACCGCGGCCTTCTCTACCGAGCCCGTTACGTACGCGAAGTCGCCACGGGTGATCTTCTGGGTGGTCGATGCGGTCAGGGCGGCGTAGATGACAATGCCGACGATCGAGATCAACAGGTCCAGCGTGCTGCTGTGGAAGAACAGGTTCAGCAGGATGGCCACCAACAGGCCCCATGTGGCCATCGCGAAGATGCCGAACATATTGGCCAGGTTGCGCCGGGTGACGAGACCGAAGAGGGCCGCCCCGCCGAACATGGCGGCCGCGCTCAGGAAGGCCTCGGCGACCGTGGCTCCGCCGGAGGTGGCCGCGTAGGCCAGGGCGATGACTCCGAACGTCAGGCCGTTGAGGGCGGCGTACACGAAGAAGAGCGCCAGGGCGGTGCTCGCGCTCAATCGGCGGATGCCGGCCTGGATGCCGATGGCGAGGCCCATCTCGGCCAGGACGAAGACGATCCAGAGGTTGTACACGGAGGCGGCCAGCCCGGAGTTCTGCTCGACCAGCAATGCCACGAAGGCCGTGAGAAGCAGCCCCATGAACATCCAGAAGAAGGACTGCGACAGGAGACTCGTGGATGACAGGCGCTCTCCACTCAGAGCGCCCGGTTGTCCGGTCCGGCCGATGGGTCCGTATCCGTAGTTGTCGTTCACCGTTTCCTCCAAAGCCGGCATATCGGGTGGGTCGCTTGCCGACCCGTGTCTCCAACCGGGCTATCCGGCTGCCGAGTGCCTTGATCGTACGCCTGATTGGCGGGCGGGGCGCTGCGCGAGGGCGAGTCCCAGCGAGTGGCCGGCGGGCCTCTGCGTCAGTCCTTGTCGCGAATTGCGGACGGAGTGGAGGCCCGGGACTCACCCTGCTCGGCGGCGCGGGCGAAGACCCACAGCAGATCCGCCAGGCGATTCAGGTACGGCACCAGCTGGTCGTCCGGATGCGGGTCGGATCGGCCGATTGCGACGGCTCGCCGCTCGGCTCGTCGAACGATGGTCCGCGCCAGCTCCAGCGCAGCCGAAAGGCGCGTCTCCCCCGGGACCACGAATTCGCGGGGCAGCTCGATCGCGGCCTCGGTCCGCGACAGCAGCTCATCCAGGCCCGCCACCATCTCCGCGCTGACGCGACTCACTCCAGCAGTCTGGCGATCGGCCGCGCCTGGGGCCGTTGCCAGCTGAGCGGCCACCACGAACAGTTCGCGCTGGAACCGCAGGACCAGCTCGGGCAGGCCGTCCAGGACGCGGGGCAGGGTGCCGGATTGAGCCTTGAGGCCCAGTTCGGCGCGGGCAAGACCGAGGGCCGCCACGGCCTCGTCTACGGCGCCGTAGGCCTCCGTCCTTGGGTCGTCCTTAAAGACACGTTGGCCGCCGAATAGGAGGCCCGTAGTGCCGTCGTCGCCGCGACCCGTAGCCACGGCCGACTTGCGCTCGCGCTTCTCGCCCATGCCCCTCCCTCGATCTAGAGCGTTACCAGGTCAACCCCGCGTCTCGTGGATCCCAGCGCTCCGCCAGCAGCGTGACCTTGACGGGATGCTCGAGGACCGACTCGGCCTCGTCTTTGACCTGCTGGACCATCGACCCGGCGTACGGGCAGAACGGCGTGGTCAGGACCATCTTGATCTCGGACGACTCGCTGCCAATGATGATCTGCCTGATGAGCGCCAGCTCGACGACGTCCATCCCAAGCTCGGGGTCGACGACTGAGCGGAGGGCGTCCAGAATGGCCAGCTCCGTTGCCCGGCGCCCGGGATCGAACACGGGGGCGGACTCGGCCTGTGGGGTTGCCTCGGCCGCGGGAGCGGTGGCGGTGGGCGCGGCCTCGACGGCCGGAGTGGTTTCTCTCATGGCGACCGATATCCTACCAGATTCGTCGGAATAGTCGAATCGGCGGCCGGGACCGGCGATGCATGAACTTCCTGAGGGCAATCGCCATCCGGATCGCGCCTGGGCCAGCCTCGGCCTGTGCCGCGGCCTCAGCTACGGTCCGCCCACGGACGCGATTGGACGGGCTCTCATCTGCGCATCGTCAAGAAGCGCGGATCGTTGCCTTCTGGCGGGCTACCACGACGCCCGGGATGCGCAGCTCCTCCGGCAGAGCGGCCGCCTCAGCGGCGGTGAAGCCCGGGCCGTGGAGCGAGCCGGTGCGCCCGAAGAACTCCGTATAGCGCTCGCGGTTTTCGGCGGCGTAGCGGTAGGCCTGGGCTATTCCCACGACTCGAAGCTCAGGGTGCTCCATCAGCAACCGGGCGACGCCGTAGCCGTTCCGGCGCAGCTCCAGGAGCTGGCGGACCGTCAGGCGCGTGTTGTAGAGAAACGGCTCTCCGCGCATGACGAGCGGATCGACCTTCACCCACTTGATCGTCATGGCAGCCTCCGGGTCGGAATTCGTGGTGGCATCTCGCCGCAAGGGTCAGACGCCGCGGTACATCCACTTCCATAGAGCGTTGCGCTTGTGGCGGTCGCCGGCGAGACGGCTGTTGCGCTTCCAGATGGCGGTCGCGGCGTCCAGCGAGCGTTCGGCGGAGGCGCGCTCGTCCGCGCCGAGGTCCGCTGGGGCGGCCTGGCGGATGCCGTCGGCGAGGGCGCAGACGTCGAGGAGCGAGACTCCGCGGCGACGATAGATCGGCGCGATCCACTCCGCGTACTCGACGAGCCAGCGAGGGTTGTCGCTGTCGAGGCACAACGCTAGCCGCTCGATCAGAAGCTCAGCGTCGCGCAGCAGGTGGCGCAGCCCGACTTCGTCGTAGCGGGCCGCGATGGTCGGGTCCTTCTCGACCGCGTCCTCGAGGGCCCGCGTCGCCAACCGTGCCGTCTCGCGACGGACCTTCGCGGCGGCTCCCGGGAAACCGGCTCGCATGTTCACCGGCGCGAGACCGAGGTTGGGATGACGCGACGAGCGTTTCGCGACGGCTCGGGAAGCGGGCTTCGCGGCGATCTTCGTCTCCCGGGCTCGCCTGGCAGGCTTGCCTGCAGCCTTCGCCGGCACCATGGCTCGCGCGGCCGGGGACTTCGAGCCTCTCGGCGGGGCGGTTGCAGTGGAGCTGCCGTCTTTGGGCGTCGCCTCCGCCGGAGGGGTTTCGGCGATCGTTGAGGCGTGCCCGGGCGTTGGATTCGGAGCGCTCTTGGCCACGGCCCGAAGTCTAGCGGGATGCAGCGGGAGGCGTCGGGCGCGAGGAGTCCGGGCGTGGCGCGGTGCCGTCTGGGCCGCGCCGCCCGTCAGCGGGGAGTGCCGGTGGCGCCGGCCAGACGGGCGCGCGCACCCTCGATGGAGATGCTGTCGATCCAGCTCTCGCGGGCGCGGCGCAGGGCAATCGTTCGAGGGCCCGGCCGCCCATCGCCGATCGGTCGACCGTCGAGAGAGGTCATCGGAACCACGCCCCCGATGCTGGCGCAGGCCGCCAGCTCGTCGGCGGCGTATGCCTCCGTGAGCGGGATGTCGCGCTGGACCATGCGCAGGCCGACGGCGTCGCCATGCTCCACCAGCCAGGCTCTGGTCGTGCCCGCCAGCAAGCCGGTGCCAAGTCGTGGTGTGGCGCATTCGTCGCCGCGGATGACCAGCACGTTCGACGTCGTGGCTTCTGTTATGCGCCCGTCCGTAGTCAGAAAGATGGCGTCGTCCGCGCCGGCCCTCTCGGCCTCGAGATGGGCGTAGACCAGCTCTGCGCGAGAGGTCGTCTTGATGCCGGCGATCGGGGACTCGGCGTCGCGGCGGATGACGCTGGTGACGAATCGCTTGCCTTCGTGGAGGACCCGCGCGGAGGGCGGAGTGAACGGCCAGGCCTGGATCGCTACTGTGGCCGTCCCGCCGGCATGTGGAGTGACGCCGCGGGTGCGGTCGAAGCCCCGGCTGACCGTGATGCGAATCACGGCATCGCCGGGAGTGGGAGTCTCGGGCGCCATGGTGGCGGCCGGCTCGGCGGCCCCGGTGCTCGCGCCGGCAGCCGTGAGGACGCCCGGCTCGGCCGGCGCCGCCAACGGTTCGACATCGTCCCAGCCCTCGGCGGCGAGCAATTCGGAGATAGCGGCAGCAATCACTTCATCGCCGAACGAAAACTCCATCGCCACTACCGCCATGCCGGCGCGGAGCCGCGCCAGGTGACCGGCGAGCTCGATCGGCACGCCGCGCCGGGCCCGCAGGGCCTCGAAGACGCCGTCGCCCAGCTGGAAGCCCCGATCGTAGACGGAGAGGTGGGACGCGTCGGACGGCACGAGGCGGCCATCCAGCCAGATGTGGGTCGCGACTGGTGGTGTCACGCGCGCCTCCAGCAGGCCGGGGAGAGAGAGTGGGGCGCTCAGCCGAGGGGGAAGCGGAGCGCCCCATGGACCGCGACGGCGCGAGCAGTCGTGGCCTTCGTGGCGACCCGCGAGTTCTGGCTCCTGGATCGGTTGGTCGGTCGGATCGCCCGTTCCGTCAGTTGGGAATGATAGTTGCGATCCCGAGAGGGCCGCACGGCGGGCTCCCTGAGGGTCACGGCTCGAACCGGCGACTCACCTCGCGAAAGAGAATCGCGGCGGCGCCGAGGAGGCAGCGCCGCCGCTTGAGGGATCGCTATGAGGAGCGTGGCCGGTGTTAGGCGGGGACGGCGACGGCGACGGCGACGGCCCGCGCCGCCATCACGGGCGTTCCGGCGCCCTGGCCCTGGTCGCGAATTCGGCCGTCGCGCATCCGGATGACCCGGTCGCAGGCCTCGCCTACGTCGGAGTCGTGGGTCACGAGGACGATCGTCTGGCCGTGCTCGCGGTTGAACTGGCGCAGCAGCGCGAGGACCTCGGCGCTGCGCTCGGAGTCGAGGTTGCCGGTCGGCTCGTCGGCCAGGACGATTTCCGGCTTGTTGACGAGGGCCCGAGCGATCGCCACGCGCTGCTGCTCGCCGCCGGAGAGCTCAGACGGCTTGTGACCGGCGCGGTCGGCCAGACCCACGAGCGCGAGGGCCGCGACTCCGGCCTCCTTGGCCTGCTTGCCACCGATCCCGGCGTAGTCACAGGCGAGGGTGACGTTCTCGAGCGCGGTGAGGGTCGGGACGAGGTTGAAGTCCTGGAACACGAAGCCCATGCGGCGGGCCCGGATCTTGGTCCGAGCGTTATCCGAGAGGCTGGCCATGTTCTCGCCGCCGAGGTAGAGCTCGGGGGCGGGGCCGTGGTTGGCGTCGGGAGCGTGGAGCAGGCCCAGGATGTGCATGAGGGTGCTCTTGCCCGACCCGGAGGGGCCCATGATCGCGACCATCTCGCCCTTCTCGATCATCACCTCGACGCCTTTGAGGGCCTCGACGGTGTTCTTTCGGCTGAGGCGGTAGGTCTTGCGGAGGTTTCGACCTTCGAGGATTGCCATCGTTGTGTCTCCTTGGGTGCGGGCCGTGCGAGGCGGCCCGCGGTAGGTGCAGGTGGGTCGAACAGGCGGGTGGTTACTCGTACCGCAGGGCGGTCACGGGATCGAGACGGGAGGCGTGCCAGGCCGGGACGAAGCCGGCCGCCGCGCCCAGGACCGTGGCGAAGGCAACGGACGAGAAGGCCGTGCCGAAGGTCAGGTCGAAGAGGATGGTTGACGACTCGCGGCCGGCGTCATTGCCCATCGTCGTGATCACGAAGCCCAACCCCAGGCCGAGCAGGCCGCCGATGAGCCCGATGATCGCCGATTCGATGACGATCTCGCGGCGGATGCGCCAGCGAGAAGCGCCGATCGCCCGCTTGATGCCGATCTCTCGGGTGCGCTCCGCGACCGACATGGCCATCGTGTTGATGACCGAGAGGCCGCCGATGACCAGGCTCAGCAGGCCGATGCCGACCAAGATCGCATTGAGCATCGAGGTCGCGGCCCCGATCTGCTGGTCGAAGTCCTTGCCCGTCATCGTGGTGATGCCGGAGACGTGCGCGTCGATCTCGTCGGCCACCTTCTCGGGGTCGACCCCTGCCTTCGGGTAAACGACCAGCCCCGTCGCAAGCTCGTACGTGTTCAGCTCGCCGGCGATCAGCGTCGGCAGCGTCTTGACGTACAACTCCTGGGCCGCAACCAGCGGAACCATCGCCGAATTGTCGGGTGCCGTGAGCGTTGCTTCGAGGATCCCCACGACCTTGAAGTCGACGCCGCGGAGGGAGATCGTGTCGCCGACCTTGGCCTTCTTCTGGCGCGCCAGGTCGGATCCTAGGACAACCACATTCTTGCCTTCGTCCGAGGGCAGGAGAGCGCGACCGGTCGCGTAGTGCATTACGAATGTCTCGCGCCCCTGGTCGGCGTTGGCGACGGAACCGTTGATCATCGAGGGCGTCCCCATCGAGACGCCGCTGACGTCGTCGCTCAGCAGCATCGAGACGCCGGGTACGACGACGTCCACACCATCCAGCGGGGTGATCTGGGCGACCATCCTGGTCGAGAGGACGCCGCCGAGGCCCATGTAACCGCCCTTGGCGCTGACGGTGACCTTGTCCTTGTAGTAGTCGCTTCCGCCCTTGACCAGGGCGTCGATCTTGTTGGCCATCGAGCCGAAGACAACCAGGGCCATGATCCCGATCATGATTCCGGTGATCGTCAGGCCGGAGCGGATCTTGCGGCGACCGAGGTCTCGCAGTAGTCGCATCAGGGGTTTCTCCTTGTCGGTAGGTGGCGGTTGGTTTGTGCTTCGGTTCGAGGGCGCCGTGGCGGCGTCTTTGTCGTCGTATGGAAGTTACGGGCACGGGCCCTCAACGCCGTCGTCCGACATGTCGAAACGGGACTCGTCTTGCGGCCGAAAGGAGCCTCATCCCTGCGGATGACGCCGACGGCTTCCGCGGGGGCCGAGGACGATGCGCTGCCGCCGGTCGCGGTTTTGCGACGCGGAGGTGGGCGCCCTAGATCAGGCCGGTCTCGTAGGCGAGGATCACTATCTGGACGCGGTCGCGCAGATCCAGCTTCCCCAGGATCCGGGACACGTGCGTCTTGACGGTCGTCTCCGAGACCACGAGTCTCTCGGCTATCTCCGCGTTGGAGAGGCCGCGAGCTACGAGCTTGAGGACCTCGAGCTCTCGCTCCGTCAGCTCGGAGAGTGCCGGGATCTTGTTGTCGTGGGCAGGCGGCAGGCGGCTGGCGACGCGATCCAGAAGGCGGCGGGTGACCGAGGGCGCCAGCAGTGCCTCGCCGGCGGCGATGACGCGGATCGCCTCCACCAGATCCTCGGCCGGAGCATCCTTGAGGAGGAACCCGCTCGCACCGGCCCGCAGCGACTCGACCACGTACTCGTCCTGGCCGAAGGTCGTGAGCATCAGGACTTTCAGAGGGTCCTCCACTCCCGGTCCCGCCAGGGCGCGAGTGGCCTGGATCCCGTCCATTCCGGGCATGCGAATGTCCATGAGCACAACGTCCGGGCGAAGGCGGCGGGCCAGCTCCACGGCTGCGGCTCCCTCGCCGGCCTCACCTACGACCTGCAGGTCCGGCTCAGCCGAGAGGATCATGCGGAACCCGGTCCGCAGCAGCGGTTGGTCGTCGACCAGCAGTACTCGGATCGTCACATCTCACCCCCTTGCTCGCCCCGGCCGTGATCCCGGCTCTCTTCCGGTGCGCGGTGTGGCGGGACTACGCGCATCAGCATCGGGGGCACGACGTGTGGCGTCACCAGCGAGCCAGCTCGCGCCGGTCTTCGGGCCGGGCGCTCTTTGTGGCCGTCCGCCGCCGGCTGCCTCAAGGCTGCCAGCGACGCCGCCCTCTCCAGCCTGGCTCGGGCTGCGTCGTCCGGCTCGAGCGGCAGCCGGGCATAGACGCGATAGCCGCCGGGGAAGACCGGGCCCGTCTGCAACTCACCGCCGTACAGGGCAACCCGCTCCTTCATGCCGATGAGGCCGTGGCCGCCGCTCTCCCCGGCCGCCAGCAGAGGGGCCGCGGCTCCCCGTCCGTCGTCCATTACTTCGATCTCGAGGTAGTCGTCGCGGTATCGAACGTTCACGCGGGCCGTCGCCTTGCCCCCGTGCTTGACCGTGTTCGTCAGGGCTTCCTGGACGATTCTGTACGCCGCCAGGTCCATGCCGGCCGGTAGGCAGCACGCCTCGCCCTCGACATTCAGCCCCACGGGCAGACCGACGTCACGTACCTGGGAAATCAGCCTTTCCAGTTCTGCCAGCCCGGGCTGAGGGCCCATCCCCGGGTCGTCCGCGCGCAGCACCTCGAGCATTCTGCGCATCTCGGCCAGGGCGGTGCGGCCCGCAGCTTCCACCGCCTCGAGGGCCGTCCGAGCGGCCGCCGGGTCCTTGTCCGCGATGCGCCTGGCGCCGGCAGTCTGCACGACCATGACGCTGACGTAGTGAGCCACCACGTCATGCAGCTCGCGAGCGATGCGCGCCCGTTCCTCGAACACGGCCTGGGCCGCCTTTTCCTCGCGCTCGAGCTCGAGCTCGATGGCCCGGTCTTCCAGTTGCCGCGTGTAGGCGCGCCGGACTCGCAGGTTGTCGCCGATGAGCCAGGCCAGCCCGAAGGTAAGGTACGTAACGCTCAGGTTCGCGGACCAGCCGGAGATCGAATCGAATGCGGCGTAGGCGGCGAAGCTGATCAGGACGCAGCCTGCCGTTATTGCGGCCGCGACCGTCGCCCGACGCCGAGGTTCGTGCGCGGCCACGGTGTAAAAGGCCACGACAACGCCGTAGGCCCCGTTGGAATCCCCCATGCCGTTCGGGCCCAGGTAGCCGAGCAGGCCGTAGAAGGTGATGGCGAGCCCGGTGATGACCAGGATCCGCATCGGGCTGCGGCGGCGCCAGGCGATCGGGAGGGTCTGGAGTATCAGGAGCGAGACGCTGATGGCATCGAGCCGGTAGTGATCGCGGATGGCCGTGGAGAGCGCGAGGCCCATGAGGACCAGGGCCATGACCACGTCGACGTAGTCCTGGTTCCAGCGCAGGCGCCCCAGGTCGATCCGCGGGATTGCGATGGCGCGTTGCATGGTCGCACGGTACGCCGCGTCCGCTCTCCGTGCATCGGCCGCGCGAACGATCCCGGCTGCTTCTCGCAGCCGAGGGACCTTCGGCCGATCGCGCTCCAACCGATGCAGGCAGACAGAAGCGGCCGCCGGCGGCTACATCGAGCTCCGGTGGACATACGTCACCGTCAGCGTGCCGATGGGACTCTGGACCAGCATCTGTGCCCAGAACAGCAGCCCGATGAGGAAGGGGATCAGCACAGTTGCCGCCACCGCCCGCCAGATGCTCCACTCCCCCTCGACGTAGTGCTGACCGGAAGGCTCGTAGCCCTGACTCAGAAGCAGCACCGCGTCAGCGTGGAAAGCCTCTATCAGAGCCTCGTAGCTGTTGCCGCCCCTGTATCCGCGAATGAAGATCGGGCTGCTTCCATCCGCCGGCCACGTGTCGATGTTCACGCCTGCTCTCCCTCAACCGACTCGAACGGAGCCAACGTGTCGATGGTACGCGCGGACGGGCCGAGTGCGCCACACGACGGCGTCGCGCGCGGTTTGACGCGGCGCCATTGCGATGAGTTCGCCCCGCTGCCCTGAACCTGCGCTACTGCGTGGGGTCTAGAGCAGCTCGCCGTGCGACCAACCCGTGGGCTCGCCTTCGCGCGGGCGAGGCTCCTCGCCTGGGGCATAGTCGAACTTGGGCTCGCGGGCGATGCGGGCCGTCTCTTCGTGCTCGCGGGCGCCCCCGAGAGCACCCGCCGCGTCCTCCGGCGTCCGTCCGTTCGGGCCCGGTTCGATCCCGGGCAGAGGCCGGCCCGCCTGTCCCTCGATCGGTCCGACGCCGTAGGGGACCCACTTGCTCGGATCCTGCAGCCGGTGCGGAGCGAGGTTGCCGCGACGATGCGTCTGCTCGAAGTCGGCGGGTTCAATCCACAGGCGATCGCCCTGGAGGAGTCCGGCGACCCCGCCCTGACCCGGTTCGGAGCGCGGGTGCTGGCAGTAGCGGCAATTGGCCTGTTCGTGCGGCGTGTACTGGACCGGCTCCTCGTAGGTGGTGATGTAGCCCTCGTAGTTGCGGAGCACGACCTTGTGGTCCGAGAAGCTGATCAGGTAGTTGGGCATGACCGGGATCTTGCCGCCGCCGCCCGGCGCGTCCACGACGTACGTCGGCACCGCGTAGCCGGAGGTGTGGCCGCGGAGCCCCTCGATGATTTCGAGGCCCTTGCCGACCGGCGTCCGGAAGTGGCCGGAACCCTCGACCAGGTCGCATTGGTAGATGTAGTACGGCCGGACCCGGTTCTCGACCAGCTTGTGCACGAGTGCCTTCATGATGTGGACGCAGTCGTTGATGCCGGCCAGGAGCACCGACTGGTTGCCCAGCGGAATGCCCGCCCGGGTCATCTTGTCGCAGGCGCGCGAAACCTCGGGCGTGATCTCGTCGGGGTGGTTGAAGTGGAGGTTCACCCACAGCGGGTGGTACTTCGCCAGCATCTCGCACAGCTCGTCGTCGATCCGCTGCGGCAGGAAGACCGGCACTCGCGAGCCGATGCGGATGATCTCGATGTGAGGGATCTCGCGCAGGCTGCGCAGGACCGACTCGAGCAGCTTGGGATTGAGCGTCAGCGCGTCGCCGCCGGAGAGGAGCACGTCGCGGACCTGCGGAGTGCGGCGCAGATAGTCGAGCTGGGCCTCGATGTCGTGGCGATTGAAGTTCTGACCGGCATCGCCAACGATCCGTGACCGCGTGCAGTAGCGGCAGTAGCTGGCGCACTGCGTAGTGACCAGCATGAGGACGCGGTCCGGGTAGCGATGTACGAGCCCCGGAACCGGGGAGTGGCGGTCCTCGGCCAGCGAGTCCTCCATCATCGCCGTGAAGGCTTGGTGCTCGCAGTCGGTGGGGATGACCTGGCGGCGGATCGGGTCATTGGGATCGTCGGGGTCGATCAGGCTGATGAAATAGGGCGTGACGTCGACCCGGAACTTGTCCGGAGTGGAGAGCCCGGCGCGTTCGTCGTCGGTCAGGTTCAGGACGCGGCCGACTTCCTCGAGCGTGTTGACGCGGTTGGAGAGCTGCCAGCGCCAGTCGTTCCAGCGCTCATCGGGGACGTCGGCCCAGATGGGAGCTCGGCGGGAGACGGCAGGGCGGCCATCGGGTCCGAGGGCGCGGGCGGGATCGCGGAGGTTGACGAACGGCGTGTCATCGGGGCGAGGGGCGAGTGCATGTGCGGCCGCCTGGTCGTCCGCAAGGCGTGCCGCCGGGCCGTGATCGCCAACCCTGGGCTCGAACATGACGCGCCTCCGGTGTTTCGCCTCTGCCGTGGGAGTCGGCGGTGGCGCAAACGCATAATCCCTATGCACTCTGCATGCCAGGGGATCATACATCGGTCGCTGCGGAATGGGCCCTGGCCGATTGTGGGCGTGCCCCAGATCCGCCAGGTGGGCCGACGACGGCGCGGGCTCGGGCCTGCCCGCAGTGCTTGTCAACAGCCCGCCGAGTTCGGCCGAATCGTCAGCCCAACTCAACGTCATGCAGCTGTCGCGGACACGACACCCCTCACTCTCCGCAAGGGCTACGCTGACCTCGGGACGGCCCGATCCAGTGCTTGGCCAGGTTGGCTGGAGGCCGTTCGAAAGAGGATCGCCATGCGTCGCGAGTCTCAATGCAGGCGAAGAGTCATCGGCGGCGCGGTCGCAGTGGTGCTTGTCGCAGCCAGTCTCGCGGGCTGTAGCGTCGGTGGCGCCTCTCCATTCGGGTCGCCGGCAAGCCCCGGAGCAAGCTCACGCAGCGCCTCCTCGATGGATGCCAACTTCGGCACGGCGGTGACGGTGCCTGCCGGCGGATCGGTCGACGTCCCTCTCTCGTTCGAGGGCACGTCCGCAGCCCAGATCGTCGTGTCGGCGAGTGACTCCAGTATTGACGCCAGTTTCGGTTCCACCACCCTGACCGGCGACCTATCCGGAGCGGAGGGGGGATCTGTGGGCGCCTCCCTGTCCAACCCGCTCGACGGCCCCCTCCACATCACCAATTCGGGCACCGTGAGTGAGACCGTCGGGGTCATCGTGATGATCGCGACCGGCCGCAAGCTGACGGTCACCTCGTCTGTAAGCAGCGTCGCCAATGGTCAGACGGTGACCATCGATGTCGTGCTCACGCAGCCGGTTACAGGTGACTCGGTCGGTGCGGAGCTGGTGGATCCGGCGGGCACCCGCACGCCGATCACCCTCACGCAAGACGGGGACGGGCACTGGACGGGCCAGATCAGCCCGACGGTGGGCGGCGGTAGCGACATCAATGCCTGGACCAATGGCAATGGGATACGCAGGGCCCAGACCGTTCTCAACGTCGAGGGCGGCAACGTCACCATCGGCAGTGGCTTCACCGAGCGGCTCAACGACACAAACGCCGATGGCCTGGCCGACCAGCTCATCCTCACCATACCGGTAACCGTGGCCAAGGCGGATTCCTACCAGGTCCGGGGTCGCCTCGTCGACGCTGACGGGAAGACCGTCGCCGTCAACTACGATCCTCCGATCGAGCTCTCGACCGGCGCCCAGACGCTCCCGATGACCTTCGATGGCCTCGACATCTACGCCTCGGGGCAGTCGGGTCCGTATCGGCTCAAGGATGTGATGATCTCGTCGAACCCCCTGTCCAGTGGGCAAGTCCTCGAAGCGAGCGCCCCGGACATGGGGGCGACCCAGGCCTACGACTACAAGGCGTTCGAGCACTGAGAAAGGGGGCAGTTTCCTTACTCGGCCGCGCGCTCCAGGGCCAACGCCTGCAGGGCGATGATCGTCATCGCGTCGGTGATCTCGCCGCGGGCGATCATGGCCATGGCATCGTCGAAGGCTACCCAGCGCATCTCGATCTTCTCCGTGCCCTCCGGCGTGGCCGTGCCCGCCACCAGGTCCGTAGCCACGAACAGCACCACGGTCTCGTCCGTCACGGAGTTGGAGAGGTCGCAGCGGCACAGCTCGCGCCAGGTGCCGCTGGCGTAGCCGGTCTCCTCGGCCAGTTCGCGACGGGCCGCCTCCTCGGGTGATTCGTCGAAACGGCCGCCGCCCTCGGGGACCTCCCACGAGTAGCGGTCCAGCGTGTAGCGGTACTGGCCGACCAGCAGGACGCGGTCGCGCTCGGTGTCCAGCGGCACGACGCCGATCGCTCGATGCCGGAAATGGACCACGCCGTAGATGCCGGGTTCCCCGTCCGGCCGGACGACCTCGTCGTGGTACAGCTGGATCCAGGGGTTCTCGTACGCAAGCCGGCGCGACTTCCGCCGCCAGGGGTTCTTCTCGGGCTCGTTCACGCTGCCATCGTAGCGGTCATGGCCCGAGGAGGCGCCTCGGCGGCAGGCGGGGAGGCGCCTCGGTGACGCGGACGGAGCAGTTCGACCGCCATGGAACCACGCCCGGTCGCCGCGGCGGGAACCCGACGGACGGTTCGGCCGTCCTAGCTACGAACCGGCCCGACAGGGCCGGCGCCCGATCCGAGCCCATGAGCCAGCCGAAGGGCTGCAGCCGTACCTCCGCCACAGCCAGGAGAACTGCCATGAACGACAAGCCTTCGAACGCCAAGCTGAAGAACGATCCCGCCCCGGGGGCAGTCGAGGCGTCGCGCCACGCCGGACCCGTGACCCTGGGTCGAGCGATCGCCGTGACCGCTGCCGCGAGCTTGCTCCTCGGCATCATCGTCGGCCCGATCATCAGCGGCCATCCGGCACTCGCGGTTGATCCGACCAGCCCCGCCACCGAGCACACGGTTACCGTGTCCGGCTCCGGTGAGGTGAGCGTGGCTCCGGATGTCGCCGATGTGACCGTCGGAGTCTCGATCACCAAGCCGACCGTGGCCGAAGCTCAGTCCGCCGCGGCGACCTCCATGGCCTCGGTCATTGCCGCGCTCAAGAAGGACGGAGTCGACACCAAAGACATCGTCACGGTCAACCTGAGCCTAAGCCCCGTATACGACTACAACAGCTCGGTGCCGCGACTGGTGGGTCAGCAATACACGAACACGGTCAGGGTCACGGTCCGCGACCTCGGAAGAGTGGCGGCGGTCGTGGACGACAGTGTCGCGGCCGGGGCCACGACCATCCAAGGAATCTCGTTCCGGCTCAACGACCCCAAGAGCGTCCAGGGTCAGGCTCGCCAGCTGGCGATGAACGATGCCCTGGCCAAGGCCACTGCCCTCACCGCCGCGGCCAATGTTTCGATCAAGGGAGTGGCCTCGATCAGCGAAACATCGACGACCCCGATCACCTACAGCGGCGGCGCGACCATGGACTCAAAGGCCGCCGCGCAGGTCGCGACGCCGATTCAGACCGGCACCACGGACGTCGTCATCTCGGTCTCGGTCACGTACGTCATCGGCTGACGCTGAACCGGCCCGAGCGAGGGAGGCCAAGAGGATCGCCTCGGTGACGGCCCAGGGTCTCAAGCGCGGGAAGGCCGACGAGCGGTCGCCTCGGTGACGGCCACCAGTCTCGAGCGCAGATAAGCCGGCGGGCGGTGACTCGGCTATCGCTCCCGCTCTCGAACGCTCGTCACCTCGGCCGTCCGATCGTTGTCCGATAAATCATCATCTAGTTCAGTGCATTTTCCGCCGGGCGTCACGTTACGGCAGGACCAACGGCAGGGTGCCGCCATATGACGGCCGCGCGATACTCCTCGCACCATGCGACTTGACCTAACCAAGCGCAGCGACTACGCGCTCCGGGCGATGCTTGCCCTCGCCAAGACCGGCGATGGGCTGCTCAGCAGCCGCAAGATCGCGCAGGAGATGCACATCCCACCTCGGTTTCTGCCTCAGATCATGGGCGACCTGACGCGGGCGGGGCTGGTCGATGCGCATCCCGGCCGAGCCGGCGGCTACCGGCTGGCCAGGGCCGCGGACTCCGTGAACCTGCTGACCGTGATAGAAGCGGTCGAGGGAGATCCCCACCGGCAGATCTGCGTGATGCGCGGCACTCCGTGTGGAGCGGACGGCGAGTGCGGCGTCCACTACGTCTTCTATGCGGCCGAAGGGGCGCTCCTGCAGCATCTCGAGTCGGCGACGCTCAGGAGCGTCATCGACCACTGGACGGAGAGTCAGGCAACGGCCGCTGCCACTGCCCCCGCTGCCGCCGCGGCGCGCTAACCCGAGCCCGAGGCCGTCAAGAGCAGCCCCGGCGGCTCGTCAGCGTTCTTTCTGTCGCGCCTCCCACTCATCGGCCAGGATGCTCATGTGGATCTCGTCCCAGTAGTGGCCGTCCCGGAGGATCGCCTCGCGCGACCGTCCCTCCACCACGAAGCCGCACTTCTCGTACGCCCGGATGGCCCTGGCGTTGAATTCGAAGACCGTCAGGGCGACGCGATGCAACGGCAGTTGCGTGAAGGCATGAGCGAGCATCAGCTCCGTGGCTTCCGTCCCGTAGCCCTTGCCCCAGGCGTCGGCCTCGCCGATGGTGATGTGGAATAGCGCGGATCCGTTGTCGCCGTCGAGCTGGCTGAACGCGCACGTCCCGATGAGCCGATCGGACTCCCGCACGTGGATGGCCATGGCCAGGAAGTCCGTGCCAAGGATCCGCGAGTAGAAGAATCGCTCGATCTCGTCGATCGAAAGTGCCGTTGGCTGATAGCGGGTCAGCCGGGCGACCTCCGGGTCCGCGTACCAGCGCACGAACGCGCGGATGTTGTCCGGGCGATGGCGGCGCAGGACAACGAGTCGGCCCAGGAGCGCTTCAGGTCGCCAGGCCTGGCGCTCAGGGGCGGCGCTCATCGCAACCCCTCGTTCGCCTCTGTGGATCGGAGTGGACGTGCTGAACGGACTTCACAGATCGAAGGTATACCATCGCCGCCATGCGTGGCTGGAGCGAGCTGGCCGAACGTGTCGCCGGAACGACTCGCACTTCCGAGAAGACGGCATTGCTCGCGCGCTACCTGGCGCTGCTGCCGGCTGACGAGCTCCGCGTTGCCGCGGTCTTCCTTTCGGGGCGCCCGTTCGCCGAGGCGGACCAGCGCGCCGCCGGACTTGGCTGGGCCACGATCGCCGCCGTGGTGTGCCACGTGGCAGGAGCCCCGGCGAGCGCTCTCGGAGAAGCCTACGACCGTTCATCCGATCTGGGCCAGGCAGCGGCCGAGGTGCTGGCACTGCGCCAGCAGCTTCCGGACCCGAGCGTCTCCCCCTCGCTGGAGGAAGTGGCGGCGACCTTTGCCGCGATCGAGGCCGCCTCAGGGTCCGCGGCCAAAGGCGTCATCTTCGCCGAGCTGGCCAAGCGATGCGACTCCCTGACCGCCAAGTACCTGGTCAAGGTGCTCACCGGGGAGGTGCGCATCGGGCTGCGCGAGGGGCTTCTCGAGGCGGCCATCGCCGAGGCCTTCGAGCAGCCTCAGGCCGCGGTCCAGCTGGCGGGGATGCTCACCGGCGACGTCGGCGAAACCGCCGTTCTCGCCAAAGAGAAACGTCTGGACGCGGCCCGCCTCCGCCTCCTGCACCCGATCAAGTTCATGCTGGCCTCGCCGGCCGAGAACGCGGCCGAGATCATCTCGCGCCTGGGGCCCACGGTCTGGGTCGAGGACAAGTACGACGGCATACGGGCCCAGCTCCACAGGCGCGGTTCGGAGGTCCGGTTGTACAGCCGTGACCTCCACGACATCAGCGAGCAGTTCCCGGAGCTCGTGGAGGCTGCCCGCGACCTGTCCTGGGACGGCATCCTGGACGGCGAGATCCTGGCCTATGCGAACGGCCACGTCCTGCCCTTCCTGACGCTGCAGGCGCGGCTGGGGCGCAAGGAGCCCACGGCCGAGCTACAGGCCGAGGTGCCGGTCGTCTATGTCGCCTTCGATCTGCTTGCGATAGGTCCTCGCTCGGGCATCGCGGTTGGCCCCCTCACTGGGGCAGGGCTGTCCGCTGCCGCGGACCACGCTGGTTCGAACGGACACCAGGCGGGCGGCCTCAACGGCACGGCGCCCGCTGCAGTGACACCTCTCCTGGCGGTGCCGCTGGCCGAACGGCGACGCCGTTTGGAGCAACTCGAACTGCCGGCCGTCGGCGAGGATGGCCGTTTTGCGCTGTCTCACCTGGTCACCGTCGATTCGGTGCAGGCCCTGGACCGAGTCTTCACCGAGGCGCGCGCGCGCCGGAACGAGGGCCTGATGGTCAAGGACCCGGAGAGCGGCTACTCGCCGGGCAGACGCGGCCTGGGCTGGCTCAAGATGAAGCGCGCTCTCGCGACCCTGGATTGCGTCGTGGTGGGGGTGGAGATGGGGCACGGCAAGCGCCACGGCGTCCTCTCGGACTACACGTTCGCGGTTCGTGACGAGGCGGCGGACCGGTTCGTGACCATCGGCAAGGCATATACCGGATTGGCCGACGCGGAGATCGCAGAAATGACGCGCTGGTTCGAGGGGCACACGATCCGCCAATTCGGACGCTTCCGCGAAGTCGAGCCGGTGGTGGTCATCGAGGTCGCATTCGATGTCATCCAGCGCTCCAACCGGCATCAGTCCGGCTTCGCCCTTCGTTTCCCGCGCATCGTCCATCTCCGGACCGACAAGCGGCCAAACGAGGCAGATACGCTCGCCACCGTCGAGCGGTTGCATCGTGAGCTGCAGCACGAAGCCGAGTACCTGGTCACTGCCGGGGCGCGCCGACCCGAGAAGCACCTGGTCTGAAGGCCGATCGCGCCGGCCGAGTCGCGTCCAACGGTGGCCGTCCCGTAGGGCCTATTGCACGCCAGCCAGATCTCCTATCCCAAGGAGAGATTCGTCCGGGTATTCTGCCGGCATGTTTGGTAACTACAACGCCAGCCCACCCCAGTCCCTACCGGTCACGGTTGTAACCGCCCAGCTGATCATTCAAGGGACGATCCAGACTCGGCTGCTCCGCCTGACCGACGTCGTCAACGAGGCGGACGTCGCCAGTCTCGTTGTTCTGGACGCGACATTCATGGAGGTCGGCTCCAGGCGCTTGGTCGCCGGAGCGGCTGTGTCGCAGGTTCAGCTGAGCGACGTCCTCTTCCTGCATATGAATCAGACGACGGAATCGAACTCCGACATGCGGACCCCCAAGCAGGCAGTTCGGGCAACCCTACTGGCGCCGCCTTTCACGATCGAGGGTCAGATACACCTTTCATACGAGTCCGAGCTGAAGATCGCGATGGCGGCCTACGGCGGTCGCTTCCTGCCCGTCACCGCCGCCCGTTACTGGGCCTACGGCGTGGCCGAGGCGCCCAGCTCCGTGGATCTGCTGCTCGTCAACCACGCCAGGGTCCACGTGGCGGTGGCGTCCAGCACGGAGTGGCTCGCCGAAGCTCCGTCGGAAGCGGGAGGGGGATCCGCACCAGGCGGGTGGTAGCGCCTCAGCGCTCGACCGGCAGGTCGAGACGGTCGCCCCACTCGACCCAGCCGCCGTCGTAGACGGCCACGTCATCGCAGCCCAAGAGCGTGAGCGCGAAGGCGAGCTTGCACGCCCCAAGGCCGACCGAGTCGTAGCAGACGATGCGTCGTCGCAAGTCGATGCCGACCTTGCGAAGCTGCGACCGGAGTTCCTCCGCGCTGCGGAAGCGGCCCGTCCGTAGCTCGGTTGTGGCGGAAGCCGGAACGTTGAGTGCGCCGGGGATGTGGCCCAATCGCCGCGTCGACCCTGCGTGCCCGGCGAACTCGGACGGCGCCCGAGCGTCGAGCAACTGGACCTGGGGCGAGCCGAGCAGCTGGCGTATGTCGCTCGCTGTCAGGCGCGTCCTTCCCGCGAGGCGCGGAGTGAAGGTAGTGGGCGGCCGCAGCTCGGCAGCGGTCGAGATAGGCTGGCCCAGATCCCGCCATGCTTCGATCCCGCCGACCAGGATACGGGCCGAATCGAAGCCGTAGACGCGCATCGTCCACCAGGCTCGGGCCGCGTAGGAGCCGGCGGTGTCGTCGTAGATGACCGCCACCATGCCGTTGCCGATGCCGACCCGGGCCAGCGTCTCGGCGACGCGAATCGGTCCTGCCAGGAGCAGGGCGTCGCTCTCCTCCTCCTGCTCGACGAGGTCGGTTCGCCAGTCGATGTACGTGGCGCCGGGGATATGCCCGGTGGCGTACAGGCGATGCCCGGAGCCGTCTGGGCGCCAACGCAGATCCAGTACGCCAAAGCCGGGCCGGCCGAGGTTCTCGGCCAGCCACTCAGCCGTGGCCAGCAGCTCCGGCCGGGCGTATCTGCCCACGTTGTATCCGGTCATGCAGCCCCCCAGGCCTCGGGTCGCATTCGCCGATCGGACGACCGGTCGAACGAACCGGTCTCCCAGGCGTGGCGCCACCGATGCCTATGATAGAGGGCGATGGTGACCCCATTTCTCCCCGACGACGAGAAGATCCCAGCAATCCGCGAAGCCCTCCCCGCCACGGCGGCGGGCATCTACCTGAACACCGGCTCAGCGGGGCCGCTGCCTCGAGAAACCGCTCACGCCATGGCTGAAGCGGAGGCCTGGGAGCTGCGAACCGGCCGAGCCGATCGCAACTTCTGGCAGGACGCGGAGCAACGGCGGGCTGAGGCCAGAGCGGCGGCGGCCGTGGTGCTGGGCACGGATCCGAGCAGGATGGCCCTCACCCATGCCGCGACCGACGGCATGAACATCGCCACCTGGGCCGTCGATTGGCGAGCCGGAGATCGAGCCGTCACAACGTCCCTCGAGCATGCCGGGGCACTGGGGCCGTTGTGGGCAATCCGCGATCGATGGGGAGTGGAGCTGGTTGTCGCCGACGTTGGGAGGGGCGGCGATCCGGCCGCGGTCGTGGAGGCGATGGATCGGGCGATCGTTCCCGGGACGCGGCTCGTCTCCATGTCGCACGTCTCATGGGCGACCGGCGCACGACTGCCGGTCCGCGAGATCGTCGAGATGGCGCACGCTCGCGGAGCGCTCGTCGCCGTCGACGGCGCTCAGGCAGTCGGCGCGATCCCCGTTGCGGTAGAGGAACTGGGCGTCGACTTCTACGCCATGCCCGCCCAGAAGTGGCTGCTCGGGCCCGAGGGGATCGGGGCCCTCTACTGCGCCCCTTCGGTGATGGATCGCCCACGCCTGGCCTTTGCCGGTTGGGCCAGCTTCGAATCGATGGATCTGGCCGCAGACGGCAAGCCCTGGCCGGATGCCCGCCGCTTCGAGAATTCGACCCTCCATGGGCCGTCCGTCCTGGGCTTCGCCCGAAGCGCGGCCTGGCTCTCGATGTTCGTGGGGCTGCCGTGGATCTACGAGCGCATCGAACGGCTCGCGGGCGAGGCGGCGGCGATGCTGGCCGAGGTTTCCGGCGTGGAGCTGTTGACGCCAAGCGAGCAGATGGCCGGACTCGTCAGTTTCCGGATCGCCGGCTGGGGAGCCGAGACCGCCCTCCGCGAGCTGGAACAACGGACGCTCTGCATCGCCCGCACGATCCCGCCTCTGGACGCGATCCGAATCAGCGTGGGCTTCTTCAACACGGACGCGGAGCTGCGCCGTTTTCGCGACGGGGTCGCGCTGGTCGCCGCCCACACGCCCGAGTCGATCCCGCACCGCCCTCGGATCGAGCTCCTCCGCGGTGGGGTGGACTAGGTCGCCGTCCGCCGGACGTGGGTGTACGATCGTGCTCCGGCGGGGGAGTAGCTCAACGGTTAGAGCATGGCTCTTATACAGCCCCGGTTGGAGGTTCGAATCCTCCCTCCCCTACCAGCTTCCCGCCCATGGCGCCGGCTGAGTCGCCCGCCCACCGAGAGGGGGCCCACGGAACCTTGACGGGAGCCGTCATCTGGGACTTCGACGAGACGCTGGCGCGACGACCGGGCGGCTGGCGGCACATGCTGGTCGACGCCCTTGACCTGGAGTCGCCCGGGCACGGCGTCACCGCAACCGACGTGGAGCCCGGGCTTCGTCGCGGCTTCCCATGGCACGACCCGGAACGGGGGCACCCTGAGTTGTCCGATCCGGACCGGTGGTGGGCCAACCTCCAACCCGTGTTGCGAGGTGCCCTGGTGCAGGCGGGCGTCAGCGAGCCGGTCGCCGAGAGGGCGTCGTCCAGGGCGCGCTTCGAATACACCCGCCTTGATCGCTGGGCTGTGTTCCCTGACACCGAACCCGCGTTGAATCGGCTTCGAGAACTGGGCTGGCGCCAGGCCATCCTGTCGAACCACTGCCCCGAGCTCCCAGATTTGTTGGCCGGACTCGGCATCCGCGACTACTTCGAGGTGGTCCTGACGTCGGCCGCGATCGGGTTCGAGAAGCCGCATCCCGAGGCCTACGCCCGCGCTCTCCATGATCTGGGCAATCCTCACCCGGTCTGGATGGTTGGCGACAATCCAGAGGTCGATGTCGCCGGGGCGCGCCGGTGCGGCATTCCCGGAATCCTCGTTCGAAGGCCCGCGCCAGGGTTCGACTACGCGCCCGACCTGGCTACCGCGGTCGAGATGATCGAGCGAGGGTCAGCCGGCGCCTGATCGCCCCCGCGGATTCGGCAGATGGCTGCTCTGCCAGAGCGGTCTCCATTGCGGAATCTTCGCCTCTGGCTCGGGTCTTCCTTTCAGTTTGAGCCTCCATTCTGGCTCGTGGAAAAGGAACGAAGAGCGGCGTAGCCCGATCGAGGGCGGGCGGCCGGCAGCTTCGGCGGGCGTTCGGGCGAGCCCGGATGCAGCCGGTGAAAGGAGTCCTCGATGTACACGAGAGTGCTCGATCAGGCAGAAATGCCGGCATTACGCCCCAACGCTGCGAGCAGCGACTCGGATGCGATCAAGTTGCTCGTGCTGCGCGAGGTCGAAGCATCCGGTCCGATGACCGGGCTCGACGCCATCAACCATGTTGCCTCGACCGCACGGCTGCTCGGCATCACTCCGCCGGGCTATGCACTCCTGCACGGCCTGGCCGAAAGGGACCTCCTTGAGTGCGTCGCGGGAAGCCCGCGCCGCTACCGGATCACCGAAGCGGGTTCTCGGGAGGCCGAGCACCTGGCGGAGCGCTGCTGGCCACGGTTGCGCGGGGAGGTAGTCCATTTGGGCAGGCGGCTCGCGCCTGCTTCACCGAAGGCCAGGACACGCGACCTGTTCGTCACTGAGTGGGCCGACGAGTCCATGGACCTCGGTCGCTGACCAGAGGATCTTGCGAGATGGAAACCCGCATCGGCAACATATTGGCCGGTCTCGTCCTGGGCGGTTCGTACGCAGTTGGCGGCATGGCCGTGGTCAGAGCAGCGCTCTACGCCGTGACCTATCTGGCGGCCCGTTCCGACTCCATCGAGAGCCACCTGCCCGGCTTCGCAGTGGCGCGGCGGGCCGGAGTCCCATCCGGCCTCTGAGCGCCCCGCCCATCGGTGATGGCGAGCCCTAGGATTCGAATGCCCTGCGGGCACCCAAGCGCGATAGCCTCCATCCGAGGTCGTCCGCCCGTGTGCCGCGGCTTCGGCGCCGGGATCGCCGCGATCGGTCAGGGCGCGACCCGGAAGGAGTCGAAGAAGGTCTGGGCGAGGCTCGGGTCATCGCCGGAGCCGGACACGACCTTGAGCAGGTAGGCCCGGGCGCCCACCAGGTATGCGCGCGATTCGACCGTCCCGGTCGGGAACTTCACCGTCCAGGCGCGGCCCGGGTGCCCGACGAACGTGACCTGGGCCTGGTTGGTGACGGTGCCTCCTACCACGCCGGCAAGGTCGTTGGCTTGGGAGGCGGCGAGGATAGGATCCGCCTTCAGGTTGGCGGCCGTGGCCGCCGGATAGTCGGCCCAGGCCACGATGAACCCGGTCACGCTGCCCGGGCGCATGACCATCTCCATGGTGTAAGGGATCGAGCCGGTCGTTGTCGCGATCTCGGTCTTCAGCTCGGTGGCGAGGCCCGGCATCTGGATCTCGAAGCTCCCGTCCGCCGGGCTGAACTTCGTCCAGCCGGCGATCAGGCTGGCGGGCGGCATGGGAGTGGCGGCCGTCGCCGGGCCGGGTGAAGCGGGCAGCGCCGACTCACCGGACAGGGCCGACGAACGAGGGGCGGCGCTCCCGGTGCCCGGAGGCGGGGTGGAGGTGCCACCGCACGCGGCAACCGTGCCGAGAACGACCAGGCAGCCTGCAAGCGACCATCGACGAGCGAGCATGCGAGCCCCTCCCGGCTCTAGGCGTGCGGATATGGATCGTAGATTGGCGGGTCCGGATATCGACCCTCCAGCGTCGTGATGATCTGCTGGAGCCAGAGGTCGAAGGCCTCGTTCTGGTTCTGAGGCGTGCCGGCCGACGATCCCCCGATCAGGCCATTGAGCGGCTTCGTGATGGCCGGCTGGCCGGGCGTAAGGGCGTTCATCAGCCCCAGGACCTCAGCCTGCGCCTGCGACGGGAGGTTACCGATCATCGCGTCGAGCTGACCGGTCGCGAGTGGGCTGGCTCCCGGCTGCGGCGGTTTCGCAGACGGCAGGTAGTCCTGAATCGCCTGCTGAGCGCCCGAGAGCAGATCTCCGAACATGTTGTTGGCAGAGACGCCGCTGTCGGCGGGCGGGCCGACCTTCACGATCACGAACTGGCCGTTGAATTGGCCCTTACCGTCCTTGCTGCTCCAGGTCACGTTTGCACTATTGCCGTCCGCCGAAACGGCTATCGATCCGGTGCCCCGGTTCTCGTCGGTTGCCTTGGCATAGGAGGCTCCTCGCCAGAAGGTGAAGGTGACCTGGAAGCCGGAGATGGTGCCCGTGAAGCTGACATCGGAGAGGGAGTGGCCCGAGACCGCCGTGCCCGTCTGAACGATGTCGATCCCGCTGGCCTCGACCGGCGATGCCCAGTGTCCGGTAAGGTCGATCGAGCACGCGCACGGCGTGTGGGATGGACTTGGCGCTGGGGTAGCGGCAAGGGCCGGCGGAGCCGCCGAGGACAAGACGAAGATCAAGGAGAGGAGCAGGGAAACGCTCATCCGGGCCGTGCCCGCCATGTTGCGGCCGATGAGGCGGATGGTCCTATATCGCGGTAGAACCATGCGGCAGCTCCCCAAGCAACTGGTCCCCAAGCTACCCGAAAGGATCATTGGCGCCGGCCATCAAAGTCAAGAGGGACCGATCGATCGAGCCGACGAGCGAGTTCGCCGCTGGGCACGGCGGTTGCGGTCTCAGCAGGTCCCAAACTGACCGTCAGCCGCGCTGTTTGACCCTTTACGATTTGCGGACGCAACCTCGGCCCGCTTGAGGACCGTCACCATGAGCGCGCATCTTCCCGCGGCCGGATCGGTATATGGCTGGGGTCCGCCTCCGGGTCGGCCGGCGACGGCCGGCGCTGCTGCCACCCGACCCCGGTGGGCGGGGACGATCGCCGTCGCGATCATCGTCGCGGGCGTCGTGTTGGGCGGGATCGCCGCGGACAATGCGATCCCCGTGCCGAGCGCAGGTCATGTCGCGATAAGCCGGCCGGTCTATATGACCGCCGCTCCCGGCTGGGTTACGACCGCAGCCGCGGGGGAGCTCACGGACGGGCTCGCTCTCCAGAAATCGAGCGCCCTGCTGATCGCCCAGGTTCTCAGCACGAACTACAACCGCGATGCCCGGCAGCTCCTCCAGGGCTCGGAAGCCGGCTTCGGGGCCGACGCGGCCCAGATCTCCTTCGGAGGTGAGCGCGACGTCGTCCTGAACGGTAAGGAAGCGAGCGAGGTCGCGTTCTCCGCCCTGGTCTCCGGCGACGGAGGGTCGGGCATGCTCGACGGCGAATTGGTCTGCCTTGTTCTGCCATCGGACGGCAGTGGCTACGCCGTCTTCATTCAGGTGGCCGCGCCCCAGGGATACCTCTCGTCGATCACCGACGACGTCGACGCGATGGCCGGCAGCGTGGAAGTGCACCGGTGAGCGCTCGAGCCGCGCGAGCGCTGCCACGGGCCCCGAGGTGGGGCTTGCGGGGGACCTTCGTCCGGCCCAGCCAGCCCGCCTACTGGCTCTTCATCATCCTCCTCCTGGTCGGTGGCGACCGGAGCCTCGGCATTCAGCTGACCATGGTCCAGCTGCCGTCCGCGTTCGTGATGAGCTGGGTGCTCGTCCTCCTGTACGCGATCCCGGTGGCCTTCCTCGTCTATCACCTCGATCTGTTCGAGCGCGAGCCGATCGCGCTCGTGGCCGCTGCTTTGATCTGGGGCGGTGTCATCGCGACGGGCCTGGCGGTCTACGCCAACGATGCCTGGAGCTCGGTCGTGGGCAAGGTGGCACCTGAGGCGGCGCTCGACTGGGGCGCGGCGATCGTGGCTCCGCCCGTGGAGGAGACGCTCAAGCTGATGGGCGTCGTACTCCTCTTCCTGATCGTGCCCGAGGAGTTCGACGGAGCGCTAGACGGCTTCGTCTACGGCGCGATGGTGGGCCTTGGCTTCACCGTCGTCGAAGACACGATGTACTTCCTGATGCCGGTCCTCTCGAGCGGCGTCGACCAGACCGGCCCGGTCTTCGACACGTTCTTCATCCGCGTCATCGGCGGCGGGCTCTACGGCCACGTTCTGTTCGCGGGCCTGACCGGGATGGGCTTCGCCTATCTCGTCACTTCCAGGGCGGTCTTGAGCAGGCGGATCGCCGGCTTCGGCGGATGCTTCGCGGCGGCGCTGGCGGCCCACGCCATGTGGGACTCGCCCATCCTGAACGACCTTCTCGCCAACGGCGGCGCTCCTCCGAGCCAGCTCTCGGTCATCCTGTGGTCCACGCTCAAGGGCCTGCCGTTCCTCATCTTGCTGTGCGTCCTGGTGGTCGTTGCGACGCGAAGCGAGGAGCGGTCCTTCCGTGCCATCGTCTCCGGGGAGGCGGATGAGAGTCTCTTCCCCGAGCCGGAATTGCGAGCCCTCGGCAGCCTGTGGACACGACGGTCGGCCCGCGCCGAAGCCGGCCGAAGGCTCGGCCCGGCGGGTGCTCGACTCATGGGCGAGCTGCAATCCGCCCAGATCGACTATGCTCTGGTTCGAAGTCGAAGCGAATCCGCGGCCGACCCGGCCCTCGAACCGCTACGGCGGCGCATCCGCTGGATCAGGGCCCGGATGGTCCCGGTTTCGGGCGCCCTGTCCGCCGACGCCCTCCCCGGTGCAGCCGGCGTCTCCGTTCCGGACTGGTCGCCGACCCACCTCGTGCCCGTCGGCGGAGTGGCGGCCTGGGCGGTGCCGGATCCGTCGCAGCCGCCGGTTGCAAGCCTCCCTCCGGGGCTGGAAGTGGTGGTGGAATCGCGAATCGACGACTGGGCCCTGGTTCGGGCCGCCGGCGGGTTGCGGGGCTGGATCGACGGGAGGTTGCTCGTCGAGCGTCACTGACCTTACGGCGGAGTGGCGGCCATTGCGGCCGCTACCGCCGTGCCGGTGCCGGTGTTGGCGCCGCTACCGGTGGTGCCAGTGCCGCGAAGCGTTACTCCTGCGCAGCCTCGATGCGGATCCGCGCGTCCACGATCACGGCGCCCTCGGGGCGGACGATGACCGGGTTGCAGTCCATCTCCGCGATCTCCGGATGCTGCTCGACCATGGCGGCGACTCTGAGCAGAAGCTCCTCGAGGCCGGCCACGTCGCACTTGGGCGCGCCACGGAAGCCATCCAGGAGCGGGAACGTACGCAGGGACGTGACCATTTCGTGGGCGTCCCGGTCGGTCAGCGGCGTGATCCGGACCTTCACGTCCTTCAGAACCTCGACGGCGGTGCCGCCCGCGCCGCAGGCCACGACCGGGCCGAAGAGCGCGTCGTGGACGACACCCACGAGCATCTCCACGCCGCCGGACGGGACCATCTGCTGGACGAAGAACTTCTCGACCTTCGTGCCCTGGGCGGCGATTCGAGCCGCCATCTCCTCGGCCTGCCGACTCACCTCGGCCGCGCCCTCGAGATTGAGCACTACCGCCTTGGCCTCGGTCTTGTGGATCAGTTTGGGAGCGACACCCTTGAGCGCCACTTTGCCGCCGATCTCAGCGGCCGCGGCGCCGGCCTCCTCGGGCGTGGCCGCAAGACGCCACTCGGCCATCGGAACGCCGTAGCAGCCGAGCAGCTTGGCCACCTCGTCGGGGAGGAGCCAGCGCGACTTCTCCTCGCCGGACTTCTGGATGGAGGCTAGGACGTCGGCGATGATGGCCTTGCCCTCGGAGGTGCGAATGTCCCCGTACTGGGGCACCAGGCCTTCGGGCGTCTCCGCCCAGATGCCGTATCGAACGGCGTGGGCGAGGGCGCGGGCGGCATCCTCGGGGAACGGATAGGACGGCAGCGAAAGCCCGTCACTCTTCAGCGAGTCCGGTGTGCCCTTGGACGACAGGAAGACCGACAGGAGCGGGAGCGGGCGCGGAAGATCGAGGGCCGCCTCGCGGATACCGAGGGCGATCTCCTCGGGCTTGGTCACGAGCACCGGAACGTACAGGATGATGATGGCGTCGATCCCGTCCCACTCGGCCAGGATCTTCAGCGCCTTGCGGAAGGACTCCGGCGGCGCGGCGGCGATCATGTCGACGGGGTTGTTGTAGCCCGCCTCCGGCGGCAGGAACTCGGCCAGCTTGGCCTTGATGTCGTCCGGGACCTGCGGCACGACCAGGCCGTCCGCCTCGCAGGCGTCGGCGCATAGGATGCCGGGGCCGCCGCCGTTGGTCAGGATGGCGACGCGGTTGCCCTTCGGGCGCGGCTGGTTGGCCAGCAGCGTGGCCACGTCGAAGAACTCGCCCAGGGTGTCGGTGCGGATGACACCGGCCTGCTTGAAGAGCGCATCGACCGTCACGTCGGAGGCGCCGAGGAGCGCGCCGGTGTGGGACGACGTGGCGCGGGCGCCGGCTGAGGAGCGTCCGCTCTTGACCGCCAGGATCGGCTTCTGGCGGCCGACCCGCCGCGAGATCCGGGCGAACTTGCGCGGATTGCCGAGCGACTCGAGGTACAGAGCGATGACGTCGGTGGCCGGGTCGTCGGCCCAGTACTGGATGAAGTCGTTGCCCGAGAGGTCCGCCTTGTTGCCGATCGAGATGAACGTGGAAAGGCCCAGCGAAAGGCTGTTGGCGTACTCGATGACGGCCAGCCCGAGGGCGCCCGACTGCGACAGGAAACCGACGTTGCCCTGCATCGGGGCGTTCGGCGAGAAGGTTGCGTTCATGCGGACGTCGTCGTGGGTGTTGATGACGCCCATGCAGTTGGGGCCGATGACTCGCATGCCGTGCTCGCGGGCGATCCCCATCAGCTCGCGCTGCATCTCGCGCCCGGCCGGGCCGGCTTCGGCGAAGCCCGCGGTGATCACCACCATGCCGTGGACGCCCTTCTGGGCGCATTCCGTCGCGGCGGCCATCACGAGCTTGGCAGGAACGACGATCACGGCCAGATCGACCGGACCGGGGATGTCGAGGATCGACTTGTAGGCGTGGACCGACTGGACGACGTCGGCGCTGGGGTTGACCGGATAGACGGGGCCGTTGAAGCCGCCATCCATGAGGTTGTGGAATACCTCGCCGCCGATCGTGCGGCGCTTGCGCCCGGCGCCTATCACCGCCACGGAACGGGGCGCCAGCATGCCCCTTACCGCGTTCATCGACGCGATCTGCTCGCGGGCCTCGAAGCGCGCCTGCGCCTCGGGCGTCATGGAGGTGGGGAAGCCGACGCGGACGAGACCCGGCTCGCTCTTCATCGTGATCCCGAAGCCGCTCTCCCGGAACACCTCGAGCATCTTGTGGTTCTCGGGCAGAACGTCCGCCTCGAAGACAGCGACGCCGTCATCCTCGGCCGCCTCGGCCAGGCGCTTCAGCAGCAGGGTGCCCAGGCCTCGACCCTGGAAGGAGTCCGTGACCGTGAATCCAACCTCGGCTCGGTCCGCGACCGCACGGTCCGCGACCGCACGATCGTCGGCGACGCGGTCGTAGCTCGCCTGACCCACCACGTCCTGGCCGTGGACCGCAAGCACGCAGCAGTCCTCGCAGCCCTCGACTCCGGACCAGCGCCGGGCCGTCGCCTCCAGGTCCGGGGAATCGGAACGGAAGCGCAGCCGTCGGGATTCGTCCGAAAGGCCGCGCAGGAAGGCCAGGATCGGGGCTTCGTCCGAGGGGTGGGCTCCCCTGATGCGGACCGACGACCCGTCCCGGAGGACCACGTCGATGTCGCGCGGGGAGTAGGTCGTGCTCATGCTGCCGCCTTCGTTTGTTGCTGGGCGTGGCCCTGTGGGGCTCGGCGTTCGGATCCTCCGCGCCGGGTGGCGCGCGGGAGCCTCAACTCTATTGTCAACGAGCTTCCGCGATCAGACGCCCGGCCAGTAGGGCCAATGGGCGCGCGATGCGGGCCGGAAGTCCCGGCCCCGACGGTCGGTGGCGGTCGAAACACCCTGCCGCTCGGGTCCCGCTGCCCCGTGCGGTCAGGCCGATCTCCTCGACGCAGGCGTTCGGTGACCCGTCCGTCACGCCGGTGTCTCGCGGCACCGCCCGCCAGGTGCCACTGGCGCAAGTCCCCGGGGTGCCATGACCGCCGTACCATTGCCCGGGGCCCATTCCCGTCCCATTCTCCCCCACATGACGGGCGTCATCGTTCGGCGTATTGCCGAACCTCGCAACCGTATGGTGGCGGCGTCCGGATTGGCCTTATTGCTCCTGGTCATTGTCGTGGGCTCGGCCGCAGGCGCGGTCGGCTCGTTGTCCAATCCGGCTGTCTCGCCCAACCCGGCCGTTGTCGGCACGACGGTCACGTTCACTGTGACTTACACCGACACGGGTGGCTTTGCCCCACAGACGGCCTCGACGCCATGACGGGCGTAACTGCTCGGCTCACTCTGGGACGCCATGCCAGCCTGCTGGCCGCGTTCCCGCTGGCGCTCTTGCTGCTGGCCGCCGCCGGTATGGCCGCGACCACGAGCGCGAACGTCGGCACGGTGCATTTCACCGGAACCACGAGCCACAACGTCACCCAGGGTGGCTACGCTGACTATACGATCAGCGTTCAGAACGCCAGCGGCTCCACCGACCGCTACTTCAAGGTGGTCTCGATCTCCTACGCGACGCTTTCTGCCGCGTTCACTCCTACTGCCTGCGTTCCCATCACCAAAGGCGCGACCGCGCCCCTCACCGTCCGGGTCCAGACCACGGGATCCACTCCCGTCGGCTCGGACAGCTTCACGGTGAACGTCAGCGACTACGACGCCGCCGCCTGCACCGCCGTCCACAGCGGCCCAGTCACCAGCAACAACTCGGCCACGATCGTCGTGGCCGCGCCGCCGACCCCCACGCCGGCGCCCAAGCCGACCCCCACGCCGACGCCCAAGCCGACCCCCACGCCGACGCCAGTGCCGACCCCCACGCCGACGCCAGT
>Ga0182021_10001018_pt1 | contig 31956 bp, 30 predicted proteins | sample 612E3MmetaG_FD_120493 | JGI IMG/M metagenome (GOLD analysis project Ga0182021, IMG submission 120493) | Permafrost microbial communities from Stordalen Mire, Sweden - 612E3M metaG (Illumina Assembly) | ecosystem: Environmental > Terrestrial > Soil > Wetlands > Permafrost | place: Sweden... | reverse complement strand
ATCTGCTGGCACATCGTAAATTGTAGTCATATTTATCCTCCTGATTTACCTCTTTTTTGTTTGAATATTACTGCAACGTTACCTCTAAAATCAATAAGTTTAGAATTAGACTTTTCAATGATCTCGGTAATATAGTTTTGTTTCTCTCCAGATATACCTTTTGAAAATCTAAGCTTTACAACTTCATTTTCCTTGAGTTGTCTCTTTATCTCTTCTACAACACTCGTATTTATTCTTGATTTTCCTATATTAATGGTGATTGTTGAAAGTGATCGATTCATTAGTTCCTTTTTTGGAGGTGTTATTATGTTCAATTTTCCTCCTCCTTCTCTCTTTTTTTTCCTTTATGTATGGTATTTTATTGATGTTCCCACATTCGAGGCATTTAATAACTATACTTGAATCAGATAATCTTATCTGACAGTTTAAGCCAGGTTTCATGAACTGGTGGCAATAATGGCAGTATCTCTTACTCCATGTAGCGGGCATCTTCATGTTGTACTTTGTTGCAATGTTTCGAGCCATTTCAACGTAACGGCGAGACCTTTCCGGGTGTATGGTGAATATTTCATCAGCCCTGTTAAAAAGGATGTCAATTCTCTCTTCTGCGATCTTTAACATCCATTTCGGTCTTCTTCCCCTTCTCAAAGTTTAACCTCTCGTGGTAAACTGTAATACCAAAATATAGAACTATTAGTCTTAAAATTTTAGCTCATATGGGTTTTTGAATCTAAAGGAAGTAGATCCCTAAAATTCTAAGAACTTTACTTAAGAATAATATTATAGTTTATTCACGTTACCATTTAAAAAGCTTTGCTATCACCGATTTCAACAGAGTGATATACTACAAGATTTAGATAAGGTCAAAAAAATTCAATTTTGCACCAATTTTATAGAAAATCTAAAATAAATATAATTTTTTTCTAACAAATGTTGAACAAATATTATCCATAAAGATCCTCAAGGAAGTTTATATTACCTGGTGGAAAATATTTTTTACCCTCTATTATTTCAACTAAAATGTTAGCAACTTCATCTACATCAATATCGCTGGTGTCCAATTCATTTACTTTATCACCATGGGTTTCCACCGCTTCAAATGTGCAGATGTCAAGAGCCTCTGCCTCAAGATTCTCATGCACCTTAGAATCAGACCAACCCCTTTTATTCAGGCGTTTTCGTAAAATTTCCGGCCTAGTCCTTAGTACAATTACAGTGTCAACCAAATCCTCATTTTTGAATGTGTGTGATAGATGACCTTCAATAAGAAGATGTTCTGCGTTTAAATCTTTGAGTTTTGTTTCTATTATAATTGAAAGTGCTTCCAAATCAACAACTTTGTAACCCTTCTCAGGGTCGTACCCATCATAAAGGTTTTTGTTATTTACAAGATCGTTCACAACTACCAAAGGACAATTAAGAATTTTAGCAGTGATTTTTGATGCTGTAGTCTTTCCTGTTCCTGGTGTTCCTGTTATAAGTACCGCAGTCATATTGCATTCCTAAATTAAATAAGAAAAGATCTATGAAGGTTCAATAAATTACTTCATTTTTTCAATTAATATTTGGGCTATTCTTTCACCTGAAAGAAGCATACCCCCGAATATAGGGCCCATACGTGGTGAACCATGAACTGCGTTTGCCGCCATTCCAGTAACGTAAAGTCCAGGATATACTTCGGTTGTGTTATCAACGACCTGACTTTCTGCCTTGTCAGCCCACATGGATTTTTCACCCATGATCTTACCAGTTTCAGTTGCAAGTTTCACTTCCATCTTGTTTTCCAGTATCTTAACAACTTCACAAGGATGTCCAGTGGCATCTATAACTGCTTTTGAACGTACGGTTAACGGATCTACGTGTAGACCTCCCATTTCTACTGCTGTCCAATTAAGGACAACCCCTTCAACTCCCTTATCCATCATCATAACATCTTCAATTGCCATTAGATTGAATATTTTTAATCCGGCTTTACAAGCCTCTGAACATATGGTTGAAACACATTCTATGGAATCAGCTACATAGTAACCTTCTGCATATGCCTTGGTTGCTATACCGAACTCATCCAGAATACGTTTGCTTTCTTCTTGGACAACGATCTTGTTGAACATCATACCGCCACCCCACATACCGCCACCCAAGGAGAGCTTTTTCTCGAAAAGTGCTACTTTAAGTCCTGCTTTTGCGAGGTAGTATCCTGCTGTGAGTCCTGCGGGACCTCCACCACCTATTGCAACATCCATATCGGTATAATCCAGGAAATCCTGCATAAATCCTTCAATTATCGCCTTTGAAACAGTTATATCATCCAATTTCATTTTTTCACCAATACAATATAGTATTTCATTGTATAAAAAATCTTTCAGAAAATATTTAGTCAAATGGAATTTAACAATAAGTTAATCCATCCATATGCAGGTTTATTTTTTTATTATCAACCTTAAAACATCTTTATCGTTAAGGACATGATCTAAGCCTACTTTCTGACCTGGAAATTTCACTGATGATCCCCACACTTTAGAGTGTCTGAAATTTCTCAGAAAATCTCTGTGTAGCTTGGCAGCAACTTCACCAACAGTTGATCCCTTCCTAATAATCATAGGCTCTTCTAAATCTGCTTTCCTACCCTGTGGCTTTAGATAAAGGCGTATGAGTTCAAGTCTCTCGAATATCTCGTCTTTAAGCTCTTCAGTATTTACACCCTTGTCTGCAGCTATAAAAATTGCCCCTGGCATTTCTAATCTAGTCTTTTCGAGGTATTCCTCACCTGCAAGATCTATTTTGTTTAGAACAACCAACATTGGGACATAGATACAGCTTGGATCCATTGAATCTATGAAACGATCCATCGTCACATCTTCCCTTATTAACACATCTGCACTGTGTATACCATACTCATTTAAAATTGATCTTATAGTCTTTTCATCTATATTCGTGAGAGGAACAGTTGCTAAGAGGTGTATTCCACCCATCTTGGTCTGTTTGACAGTAACATCAGGAGGTTTTTCGTTTGCCCTTATACCAATGTTTCGGAGCTCATCAATAATTACCTTCATATGCTGTGGGTTGAAAACATCAAGAACCATCAATATAAAGTCTGCATTCCTAGCAACCGATAATATCTCCCTTCCTCTTCCTTTGCCCTTGGATGCTCCGGTTATTATTCCCGGAATGTCCAGTATCTGAATCTTTGCACCTCTGTATTCCATGACACCAGGAACTATGTCCAGTGTTGTAAACTCATATGCACCAATTTTTGAATCTGCATTGGTAAGCTGGTTTAAAATGGTAGATTTTCCAACTGATGGAAAACCTAAAAGTACTACAGTAGAGTCTCCACTCTTTTTGACGTGAAATCCCCTTCCCTTACCACCAGAACTGCTCCGTTTAATTGCATCTTCCTTCAATTTGGAGAGTTTGGCTTTTAACTTCCCTATATGATGAGATGTTGCCTTATTATATGGAGTTTTCTTGATCTCTTCTTCGATTTCTTTGATTCTATCTTCAATAGCCATAAAACTCACATAAAATTAGTTTAAGATGATATATTCAGTTATAAAACTCTTATAAATTATTACACCCTATAAAAACGATTTTAACCTAATTAATTTAGACTTAATTGTTATAATTATATTATTAATATTTATTCGAATAATAATTAATTTACATGATTTATTTAAGAGTTCATTATCAACAAATAGTTGTATATTCCTTTTACTTAAAAAAAGTTTTTAATTGGAAATTTATTAAAAAATTTCTAAATAAATAAAAAAAGGTTATGGTGGATGGTGGGTGTTTAGTAGGTAACATTCCACACTATCACACCAGGCTGACCATAGGCAGCTTTGAAGTGGGTTAAACCTGCACCACTCTCGAAGAACAGCCTCGTGAACATTGAATTTTCAAGCTGACTGTTCATTGCAACACCAATGTATGTATTGTTTTCGTTTATTATAAGTATTGAGTATTGGCTTGAATTGGATACAATTGTTTGTGTTATTGAAGTGTTGTTGATTAATGTTAGTGTGTGTGGTGGTATTACTAGAGTTCCATTTCCAGATGTGAGTTCGTTTGATATTTCATTTAGTATTGCTGTTGTGTCGTTAGTTGTAATAGCATTAGTGTTTACTATTCCTGTGGAGAATGATGTTCCATTGGATTGTGCAACAACAGCATTGCCACCTATAAGGAGGGTTTTATTGTTAATAGTGGTTGAGTTTAATTGTGAAGCTAGGTACTGGTAGTTAGTTCCATTGTTACTAGTGAAATTCCAGCTTCCAAAGAATGACCACCATCCTGCCTTTCCAACCATATCTGAACTTGTTATTAAAACATCAGGGGTAGGATTATCCGGATGGGTAAGCTGAACTATATTTTGTGCTTGGACTTGAGTCAGATTATATTGAGTTGTCATAATGGATATTGCTTGTGTTTTATTTAACCCAAGAGTGTCTGTGAGAATCTGTGCACTAGTACCAGTATTTTTAGTGTAATTATCAAGCAGTAGTGGTGCCGCGTCACCGCTGGATGCAAGCATTCTAAGTATACCTACTGAAAGGGTTTCATTACTTGTTAATAATGCTTTTCCAACCCAATATGCCCTTGGACTATTCTGAGATGACCCATCAAATGTTACCGGTCTGTTAGCTGTGTCGGTGAATAAATGTCCAAAGTCCCACCATGAAGTTATTACAGTATTGTTTGAAGTGTTATTTTCAATATAACTCAATGATGAAATCATTGAATCGTCCGTACCCGGAACAATAGAACTAGATATTCCATAAGCACTAACTACAGGAGAGAATATCACAACAATTACAATTATACCCATAACTACTTTTTGGTAGGATATGTTGGAAATATGATCTTTTACATAACCATAAAGAAGTCCTACAAAGATACCTGCACTGAGGGTTATTGGTAGTGAAAAGTCCTCAATGAATCTTGTACCTTTTGTCATAGCATAAGCTGTGATTAAAATCCATATAGAGAACAGGATTATGTAGAAGATGTAATTACTTTTTTGAATTAACATATCTGTTTTAGGTGTCTCAACCTTTTTAGTGACAGTTTCTTCCATTTGTTGACGATTCCTTCCTCTTCTCCTTGGTTTTCTATGTTTTTTCTCTGGAACTTTTTTATCATCTTCTTTGGTTCTTAACATTAAGCCCATTGCAATGACTCCGAGGAATCCAAAAAAGAATGGTAAATATCCACCGACCCCAGTTATAATTTCACTTATTGATGGGATCTGGAGTTCAGATACAGATACATAGACGTTAGGATATGATGTTGCTTGAACTGCTGCTGATTGTAACTGGGTTACACCCGTTAGTGATGTTAGAGTTGATAAGACTCCAGTTGGACCTAAGGTAAATGACATCAGTATCAAGCTTAGGATTATAAATATTATCAATGAGAATAGTTCTGGTTTGTTATTGAACCATCCCAATTTACCCTTAAAGTCTTCATTTGTTCTGATTTTTTTCAACTTTAACAGATAGGACAGTAGCAGATAAATCATAGTTGATGCTATTACCAGGTAGAAGATATACCACCATCCACTCCATGCTAATGTGAACAACATCATTGAAATTGCGGATAAAACCGCGAATATTGTTCTATTTTTTATATCTTTGGCTAGAATACTCAGAATGAAGAATGAAATAACAAGCAAAGGCATCAACATGTTGAACATGTCTGTATCAAAGAATCCGGAAAATGTGTGTGCAAAGTATGCTGGTGCTAGAGCAACAAGTAATGCAGCTGTTATTCCACCATAATCATTAGTGATCCTCCTTATCAATAAATAAGCAGGTATAACTGCTAAAGAAGCAATAAAAGGTGCAATCCATAGCGCGACGGCATTCAGAGGTATATGTTTAAATAAATTTACAAATTTATATGTAAATGCAGTTACATAAACTATTAAAGGAGGATACTCGGCACTTTGACCAGGAGGAAAAGACGAATGAAGGTCCCATTCAGTACCATTTTTAATGGTATCCCCTAAATAACCGTGATTAAGATAATCTTGAGTCATCCTAAAGTTGTAGTATGAGTCCATTTCACTGAAATATGGCAATCCATTTTGATCCTGATAGTAGGATTTCATCTGGTCAGGAACACCACCAATACCTGCAGCCTCAGCCCTTATGGCAAATACAAACAAAAACAATATAATAATGATTATTAATGGCCTATATTTTGTCAATAGTTCTTTTGAATTCATAATAATCTCCTGTGATTCGTGATCTGTAATGTTATGATTCAATGATTTGTTTATATTTAATATTATATTTTTTGATTTATTTTAAAGTTAATAATTAATAAAATAATTTTTTTGATTTAAATCATTTTTTGACATCAGCGGACAAAAATGAATCATTTTAATTGAATTATGCATTTTGAATAGATATATTTATGTTCTTTAGTATTTAGTAATCATCATCATTTTTTTTTATTAAATAATTTTTTATCTTTAAGTTGTATTATGTTCTTTTTAGTTGTGTTATATAGTTTACTTTTTTGGGCCATTTTTGGTGTTAAATTTCTTAACATTAGTCTTTTTAGCAGCTGTTTTCTTAGTAGTCTTTTTAACACCAGTTTTACCAATAGCCCTCTTAGCAGCAACTTTCTTGGTTTTTTTAACAGCTGTTTTGTTTTTTGTTTTATTTCTGCCTTCAAATTCATCCAATGACTTGGTAAACCTGCACTTAGGAAATCCACTACAACCTATAAACTCTCCGTATCGTCCGGATCTTTTTATGAGGTCGCTTTCACAATCAGGACAAACACCTACAACCTCATATGTTGGCTCCCTATCTTCTTTACCACATTTTGGATCAAGGCACGCCCTCTGCCGAGGTTTACCAAAAGATATTAATGGTAGTCCACACTCTTCACAAGTTGTTTTAAGAACTTTAGCACCCATGGGCAGAGAATAAGTAGATTTACATTCAGGGTATCCTGAACATCCTACAAATGTGCTTCCCTTTGGTGAGTCGATTAAAATGAGATTTTGGCCGCATTTGCATTTTCCAACTACTCTGCTTTCCCTGTATGACTTGTAAAGCTCTTCGCCAATTTTAACCTTGTTCCTATCGATATCGTCTAGTATGGATGTTAGTTCAACCTTAGCCTCATCAATAATTAGGTCTTTATCAACACTGCCACCAATGATATCTTCTAATTTGGTTTCAAATTCCCTTGTAAGTTCTTCGCTGGTTATCTTGTTTGAATATTTTTTCAGAGTGTCTATAAGATGTTCTCCAAGTTCGTTGACCTTGATCTTTTTTCCTTCTACAAATTTCCTATTGTAGAGTATTGATATTATATTGGCCCTTGTTGATTTGGTACCAAGTCCTCTTTTCTCAAGCTCTCTGATAAGAGAAGCTTGGTTGTACCTTGCAGGAGGTTTGGTCTCCTTTTCTTCGCTTCTTACTTCCTTGACAATCAAAATTTCTCCCTCTTTTATTGCCGGGAAAACATCCATATCTGGTTTTTTGAATGGAGTGAGATCCATCCAGCCCATTTTAGCCATTCTCTTCCTCGAGAAGTTGAAATCCTGTTTTCCGATTTTAAGATTAGTTTTCATTGATTCTAAAATTCCTTTTTCACCGAAAACAGATATAAAACGGTAAGTAATGAGTTCGTAGAGCTTCCTGTAATCTGTCGTTAACTCCTTTGGAATAACTCCTGTTGGATGTATGGCTGGGTGAGCTTCATCTGTTTTCTTACCCTCATTTGGTTTAAATGGTTTTTTAAGTTTAGCTATTTGATATTTGAATGAAACATTGAAACCTAGTTTTTTAAGTATCTTGTCTACTCCTATACTTTTTGGGAGTTTCTGAGAGGAAGTACGTGGATAAGATGTATAACCTTCTGCGTAAAGGTTCTGGGCTATCTGCTGGGTCTTTTTAGGACTGAACCCAAAAACAGCATATGCCTCTGATTGTAGGGATCCTAGATCAAATGGGAATGGAGGTGTCTTGACAGTTTCTTTGATATCTATGCTATCAATTAATGCATCTTTACCTTCGCAGTCTACAAATATATCATCTGCAACTGTCTTATCAAAAATTTTACCTGACTTGTGGTCTGCTGTGATACCTTCCTCAATACCAGGTACTTCAAGATCAGCCTTTATCATCCAGTATGGTTCAGGTATGAACTTTTGAATCTCTTTCTCTCTTTCAACAAGAATTGCAAGGGTTGGAGTTTGTACACGACCTGCTGAAAGCTGAATGTAACGTTTTGTGGCCTGCATAACCGAATCTGTAAGTGACTTGGATATATTTACACCAAAAAGAAAATCGAGAACATGTCGTGCAATTCCACTGTCAACCTGGTTGAAATCAATTTCCATTGGATTTTCATAGGCAGTTGTTATATCTTCATCTGTGAGGGTTGAAAATTTCATCCTAACTGCATTGTCGAAGCTCTTTTCACCAACTGCATATTTCATTGCATTGTATCCTATAAGAGTCCCTTCAATATCATAATCGCATGCATGCACAAATCTATCAGCATTCTTAGAGAATTTTTTTATGGCATCAACATAGTCTTTTACATACTTCTTCTGTTTGTCCTTATCGTAGAGTGGAACCCATTCTACATCAAACAACCTATCTTGTTTTTTGTTTCGGGGTGCCAATGAATATAAATGACCTACCGCAGCCAGTACAGTGGTTTTATTACCATTTTCCTCAAATTCATAGTATGAAACTTTTTTGTATTTCTTTTTTATTGAATTTTTTGAAAGCGCTGATGAAATCTTCTCAGATGCCTTTGGTTTCTCGCATATTATGACTTCATGCATTTATATCACTCATAAACTGTTTAAATAAATTTTTTTTAGATTAACGACCATAATTTTAAATATATTTATGATAATTTATTAACATAATAATGGAAACTAATTTAATAATTTTAATAAGTAGACTTTGTATATTTAAAAGCATGGACATATATATATTATACTCATGAATGTTGTTTGATAATATTTTAAATGGAAATTTGTATTGGTTTATCATTACGAATTGTAGTATTTAGATTAAAGATATCATAAGTCATTTTAAGGGCGCTTAGTTAATGACTAATTTTAAATTATAGAATTAAGGTTTATTATTAAATATTCTAAAAAAAAATTATATTTCCATGAATCTAACTCTGGAATTGTAAATTATCATCAAATTATATAATATGGAATATTAATGAAAGAATAAGTGATTCAAATCATAAATTAAGATTATAGAGGAGATTTATATGCTAATAGGTGTAATATCCGATACCCACATCCCTGAAAGAGCGGATAAAATTCCAGAAGCAGTTTTTGAAGCACTTAAAGATGTTGAGATGATTTTCCATGCGGGAGATTTAGTTTCATTGGACGTGCTTCAAAATCTTGAAAAGTTAGCTCCAACATGGTGTGTTCAAGGGAATATGGATAGGATGTATGGTTTAAAACTCCCAAAACAGAAGATGGTAGAGATCGATGGAATTAAGATAGGGCTTGACCATGGGGAAGTATATCCTAGGGGAGACACCCAACAGCTAAAGTATATAGGAATGGAAATGGGTATAGATGTTCTCATTAGTGGACACACCCATATTTCATTTATAAAAGAAATTGATAATATGTTGCTCTTGAATCCAGGAAGTCCAACAGTTCCAAGATTGTCGGATCCTTCAGTAATGGTATTAGAAATTGATAATAAAGGTATTGATGCTCGTATCATTAAAATAGGGGAACCAATATGCAAAGCGCTGAATTTCAAGGGACGTGAATAGAATGGGTAAAAAATGGAATAACGAAAGGAAAAATGAACATTACTACAAAATGGCAAAAAAAGCACAGTATAGATCAAGAGCCTCTTACAAACTCCTTCAACTTAACAAACGTTTCAAAGTAATTAAATCACATGATAAAGTTGTTGATTTAGGCGCTGCCCCGGGAGGATGGTCACAAGTGGCACTTGCAGCGGTTGGAGAAGAAGGTCTGGTCATTGGTGTAGACCTTGAATGGATCAGGCCCCTAGATGATGAAAACTTTTTAACTGTCCGTGGAGACTTTACAGATGAAAATGTTCTCTTAAAAATAAAAGATCTGCTTTCTGGAATGGCACAAGTAGTTGTTTCAGATGCATCTCCTAAATTATCTGGAATAAAAAATATAGATAATTTAAGATCCGCGGATCTGGCTAATAACGCCTTGGAAGTTTGCGATCACATTTTAATGCATAATGGAAACTTTGTTATGAAAGCGTTTCAGGGAGCAGAATTTGATAACATTGTCAAAAATGTCAAAGAACGATTTAAAACTGTCAAAACCACAAAGCCCCCTTCATCAAGGAAAGGAAGCGTGGAAATGTACGTGGTTGCTAAGGGTTTTAAAAGAATGTTTTAAGATTATAAGAAGAATAAATTTGAAATAAATAGATTGGGAGAATTTGTAAAAAATTAATGAGTATTACAACAATCCTCTGACATTACTTAGACTGGCTTGTGCTGCACTAAGCTGTGTTTGAGCAGCATTTATCCTGTTTTGAACCTCATCCTTCGACTGACCAGAAGTTATAGCACTGTTTACATCAGAAATTGTTGCGTTGGCCTTAACAAGTTCCAGTCTAGCTGTAATAAATGCACTTTTAGCTTTCTGATCATTAGAACTGTCCACCTGAAGTTTTACACTGTTAAACTGATTCTGTAACGAATTATAATTGTTATTCAGTACTGCGAGCTGATCATATGCAGAACTGCTTCCAACATCAGATGAAATACTGGATGATAGAGCACTTATACCTATGTAAGCGAAGAGAGCTATCGTAGCAATGATCATGATAATACCCAATACAGATATACTCATTGAAGTTACTTTAAATAAGTTTAATCTTGATCTCTTCATTTTGTCACCATGAAATAAATTTTATTATTATGATTTCATAAGTTGTTAGAATATTAAAATTTAATCTATAATCAATATTCATATCATTTATTACAGGCTATCCCATATATTAATTTGTGATTTTGGAATAAGTTTAATTAGAATTTTTTAAAACTAAATATATGTTATATAGATAAAGTATTATTGATATTTCTAACGAATTAATTTTTATTAATATATTTAGGAGTAAATCCAAATGCAATCAACAACAACTACAGAGAAAACCAAACCATCGGTTGCAAAATTTGAAGAGTTTTTCAGTACCAAATACAAAGATACAATATTTGAGGCCCTTGAAAAGTATCCCGATGAAAGATCGGTAGTTGTAAATTATTCTGAGCTAGAGATGTTCGATCCAGATCTAGCAGATCTTTTAATTGAAAAGCCAGAAGAGGTTATAAAGGCCTCTCAGAAGGCAATAAAAAATATAGACCCCTTAGGTAAAAATGCAGAGTTGAATATAAGATTTGAAAATATAAGAAACAACATTCAGCTCAGATTTCTGCGCAGTAAATACATAGGAAAATTTGTAGCAGTAGATGGTATTGTCCGTAAAACCGATGAAATCCGACCCAGAATAGTTAACGCACTGTTCGAATGCAGGAGTTGTCAGAGACTTCAGGAAGTACCACAAACAAGCAACATGATAAGTGAACCAGCACTCTGTCAGGAGTGTGGAGGAAGATCTTTCAAGTTACTTCAGGAAGAATCAGAGTTTATGGATACTCAAACAACCAAACTACAGGAGCCCCTTGAAAACCTTTCCGGTGGTGAAGAACCTAAACAGATATTAGTTGTAATGGAAGATGACCTTGTAGATTCCTTGACACCAGGGGATATTGTTAAGATTACAGGTATTATGAAAACTGTTAGGGATGAAAAAACCAAACGTTTCAAAAACTACATCTATGGAAATTACATAGAACCCCTTGAACAAGAGTTTGAGGAACTTAAAATAAGTGAAGAAGATGAAGAGGAAATAAAAAGGCTTGCAGCTGATCCTGATGTTTACAACAAGATCATTAATTCCACGGCACCGTCCATACAAGGATACAGGGAAGTTAAAGAGGCAATAGCACTTCAACTTTTCGGTGGTTCACCAAAGGAACTAGAAGATAAGACAAGAATCAGGGGCGATATACATATACTAATTGTTGGAGATCCAGGTATTGGTAAATCCCAAATGCTCAAATACGTTTCTAAACTGGCACCCCGTGGAATTTACACAAGCGGTAAAGGTACCAGTGGTGTGGGTCTTACAGCAGCTGCTGTACGTGATGAATTTGGTGGATGGTCACTTGAAGCCGGTGCTCTTGTACTGGGAGACCGTGGTAACGTATGCGTTGATGAACTCGACAAGATGAGGTCTGAAGATAGATCTGCTATACACGAGGCACTTGAACAACAGACAATTTCTATTGCAAAGGCCGGTATAATGGCAACCCTGAACGCCCGTTGCTCAGTACTTGCAGCAGCCAACCCTAAATTTGGACGTTTTGATCAGTACAAATCAATTGGAGAACAAATAGACCTTCCATCACCAATTTTATCCCGTTTTGATCTTATATTTGTTGTTGAGGATAAACCTAACGTTGAAAGAGATACTAAACTCGCAGCACATATACTAAGAATACATAAGGATACATCCATACCCTTTGAGATAGAACCAGAACTTTTAAGAAAGTACATTGCATACGCCCGACGTGAAGTCAGCCCAAAACTAACAGATGATGCAATAGCTGTGCTTCAGGAGTTTTACGTTGGTATGAGAGGCGGTGCTGCTGAAGATGATTCGCCTGTACCCATTACTGCTCGTCAGTTAGAGGCACTAATCAGGCTTTCTGAGGCCAGTTCAAGGATCAGACTAGGAACTGAAGTAACTGGTGTAGATGCTAAGCGTGCTATAACCATTCAACAGAAGTGTATGAAACAAGTGGGATACGACCCAGAAACAGGCAAACTTGATATTGACAAAGTTGAAGGCCGTCCTGCTAAATCTGACCGTGATAAAATCCGTATTGTAACCGAGGTCATAGGTGAGCTTGGAGAAGAGTACGGTGGAAGAACACCAAAAAACATACTTATAACTGAAATGTCTGACAGATACAATATGAGTGAAGAAAAGGCTGATGAAATAATTAAAATACTCAAGAGGAAGGGAATTATTTTCGAACCTCAACAGGGCTATTTAAAAATAGTTTAGGACTTATAAATGTCCTACTTTTAATCAAATTCGATCTAAAACTCATTATCTATCAAATATTAATTATACAAACTATAGAAAATCATAAATTCGGTAATTAATATATTAAAAAATGACTGCAAATAATAAATTTTTTTAAATGGAGGTAAAAAATGACCGATTATAACGAATTACTTGACAGAGCCATAGAACAGCTCCCCAAAAAAGTGGAAGAAACCAAGAGGTTTAACGTTCCCAATGCATATTCAATGATTCAGGGAAACAGAACCATGATACAAAATTTCACCGAAGTTACAGAAGCACTTAACCGAGATCCACAGCACGTTCTGAAATTCCTTTTAAGAGAGTTAGGTACTGCAGGGAACCTTGAAGGTACTCGTGCAATTCTCCAGGGAAAGTTCACCCACTATTTAATTAACGAGAAGATTGAAGATTATGTCAAACGCTTCATTATGTGCCACGAGTGTAATAGACCGGACACCAAGATAATAAGGGAAGATAGGATATTTATCCTTAAATGCGAAGCTTGCGGTGCTAAAGCACCATTAAAAACACTTTAATTTAGAACAAACTTCTTCTTCTTTTTATTTTTATTTTTAATTTTTCTTTATTAAAATACATATCAAAAAAATTTTTGTATTACTTTGAAGTGAAATCATGTTCTGTCCAAGATGCGGTAGCGAAGATAAAGATTTATATGAGGGTATCTGCAGTTCCTGCTTTGTAAAAGAAGCCAATATCATAAGTGTACCTTCTGATTTGGAAATAACGATCTGCGCACATTGTAGTTCCCTGTTAAATGGCATAAAATGGGAATATTCTGATCTTTCAGAAGAAGAACTGGTTACATTAGCTGTAATGGAAAACTTTGAAACATTTCAATACGTTGAAAATCTCGAATTAAAGGTTGAAATACTTACAGTGAGGGGTTCAAATTATGAATGCATAATCCATGCATCAGGAACTGTTCTTGGAACCAGGGTCGAAGAAGAACATAGAACTATTGTTAAAATAAAAAAAGGTGCATGTCCTGATTGCAGTAAGTATGCTTCAGGTTACTTTGAATCAGTAATCCAGATACGGGCAGATAAACGTTTTCCTTCAACTGAAGAGCTTCAAACCATCGATGAAATAATAAGAACAAAAATAGGTGCATTATCTGTTAAAAATAGAATGGCATATGTATCCAATGTTTCGGTAATAAAGGAAGGTGTGGATTATTATGTCGGCTCATACAAAGCCGCAAGAAAGCTTGCTAGTGCTGTTAAAGATATGATGGGCGGAGTGGTACAGGAATCCCCCAGATTAGTTGGTAGGGATAAATCAAGGGGAAAAGATCTATACAGAATATGGATATCCATAAGACTGCCTGATTTCCAAAAAGGAGATTTCATTGAATACGAGGGCCGTAAAGGGCAGGTTAAAGGTTTTGATGGTAAAAAAATATTTTTAAATGATTTAGAATCCCATGTTGTATGGTCAGTTATGTGGAAGGAGTACAATAAAATTAAAGTAATTGCAAGAAGTAAAGATGTCAAAACTACCAGAGTTACATCAAAAACTCCAAAAACGATTCAGATCCTGCATCCTGAAACATATCATCCATTAGATTTAGTTATTAATAATGAAACCTCGGATCTGGAGATTGGAAGCGAAGTAAAGGTTCTCGAAGTAGATGGAAATATTTATATTTTAAGATCTGATCAGCCAAATCATAAACCCCAAGAACATTAGCAAATGATATATTTCAATAGTTCAAATTAGATATTGCTATAGCTATTTTAAGATTACATTTTAAACAATTACAATGATGATCAATTAAGGTGATAAAATGGACCTTGACTCTAAGATAAAAAACATTAAACGAGGCACCCTCGAAGTGGTGAAAGACGAAGAACTCATAGATAAGATAAAAAAAGAAAGTCCTGTTGCATACATTGGATATGAACCTTCTGGAAGCGTTCATCTGGGGCATGCTATCACTGTTAAAAAGATGATAGATTTACAAAAGGCTGGCTTCATTGTAAAAATTCTTCTTGCAGATCTACACGCATACTTGAATGGCAAAGGAAGTCTTGAAGAAATTGAAGAAATATCGAAGTACAACATGAAGTGTTTCAGGGCTCTTGGGCTTTCTGAAGACACAGAATTTGTACTTGGTTCCAGTTTCCAGACACATGAAGATTACACATATAAAGTATACGAACTTGCCCTTTCAACTACATTGACACGTGCTAAACGTAGTATGGCCCAAATAACAAGGGAAAGCAAAGATCATAAAGTTGCAGAGGTAATATATCCACTGATGCAGGTTCTTGACATGATTTTTCTCGAAGTCGACGTTGCACTAGGTGGCATGGAACAACGTAAGATACATATGCTTGCAAGGGAGAGTCTACCAAGGATGGGATTTGAAGCACCTGCATGCATTCACACACCTCTCCTGCATGGAACAGATGGATCTGATAAAATGTCCTCAAGTAAAGAGAACTACATTGCAATAGATGATAAACCAGAAGTAATCAAAAAGAAGCTACAAAAAAGTTTCTGTCCTCAAGGACAGGTAGAGGGAAATCCGGTTATTGAAATTGCAGAACATTTCATATTTACAGAAGATGAATTACTAACAATTGAACGACCACCTAAATTTGGTGGGAACCTTGAACTTAGCTACGCAGATCTATTGGATGTCTATGGTAAAGAAGAATTACACCCCCTTGACCTTAAAAATGCTGTTATAAAGCGTTTAACAGAAAATTTAGAACCGGTTAGGGACTATCTTAGAGCAGAAGAATAATATAAACTTATCTTATAATCTGGAGGTAAATATAATGGTTGATGAAAAAATAGAAAAATTTGAGATGCGGATTCCGCCGGGTGTTGCAGGGCAGATAATTGCTTATGTAATGGAAAACTACGATCTTGAGGTTAAACAGACAGATGCAGGACCCGTATTCCAGGGAGAATATAAAAACCTTGATGATGCTAAGGATTACATTGTAAAGGCATTGAATGAAAGAATAATTGAGCTTGAAAGGAAAAAACCTGTTGAAGATAAACCTTCGGAATAAATTCCATCTATTTTTATTTAATTTTAGTATCAAATGCACATGCCCAATTTATGGGCTAAAACCCTTTTTATATCTTCGTGAACTTTGTTCAAACCATTATTTGCATTGACAACCATAAATCCTTCCTTATCTGCAAGTTCAAGATATCTTTCCCTGATCTTTACTAGGAAGTCAATGTCTTCAAAACTGTCCTTGCCTTCACATCTTAAGATAGCTGTTTTAGGGTCAACATCTAATAATAAAACAATATCTGGTTTTTTAGCGAATTTATTTATTTCTGCTATCCATTCTGCACCGTTCTGGTACACCATACTAGAATAAAAACATCTGTCACTAATTATGATTTTATTTGATTCCTCTGCTTGTTTTATTTTATCCATTAAAATAGTCCTATCAGCTGCAAAAAGGAGTGCAAGTGTTTTTTGAACGTTTTCATTGGTTGCATTAGGATTTTGGAGCATCTCTCTAATCAATCTTCCTGCTTGAGAATCTGTAGGTTCAAAAACCCTTAAAACTTCCAGTCCACATTTTTCAATCCATTTCATAAGTAGTTCGATCTGGGTTGATTTGCCTGATCCATCTATTCCTTCCAAACATACGTACATGAATTGTCTCCTTTTAACTTGATCCATAGTTTGTTTTTCTTACATTTATAAGCTATTCCTTAATGGTTATTCTGGTTAAAAACCGCAAATCATCAGATTTATAGCTTGAAATTAATTTCATTAAAAAAAATTAAATATTCTAAAAAATTATTTAATGAATATGTAAGTTTATATAAAAAATAGTTAATACACCTTTTTCTGGGAGGTTAAATAAAAAACCTTGAAATTTATATTTTGGTATTATTTATGTTAGGTATTTTTAATTGTTAATTTGTTCAAAATTTTTCTTTTGAATTATTGGTAAGAATCAAATACAAATTCTCTTATATGTAAAAGAACTTCATAAATGACATGATATCTAGCGACATTATTGGCCTCATTTTGGTCTATGGATACATAGCCCTTTTACTGATTATTTCTGAGAAGGTGCTTGGTAAATATCCCACCTTCAGTAGGAAGTTTCTCCATATTATGGTTGGAAATGTTCTTTTTATATTGCCTCTCTTCACGAGTCAGTTTGTTATAACTTTCCTGGCTGCGGCTCCTTTCATAATTTTAACCTTTTTAATGAGCCCATATTCTCCAATTAAATTATATGACCGGATATCAACATCTGGTCATGGTATGGGCCTTGTTTACTATGCAATATCATGGACTGTACTTGCATTTTTCTTCTTTGATCAGCCATGGATAATTGCAGTGGGAATAGCAGCAATGTCATATGGTGACGGTTCAGCAGCTTTATTCGGCGAAAGATTTGGTAAGCATAAATATAATATATTTGGGGACAAAAAAAGTTTTGAAGGCTCAATTACAATGTTCTTAATTCTTATAGTTACATTAGGGATTGTTTTAACATATTATCATGTCACTGTTGCTAGTTTACTTATCATACCAACAGTAGCCATTATAGCAACCATATTCGAAGGGATAACACCTAAAGGATTGGATAATATAACTGCATGTTTTTCTGCAGTGGGAGTATATTTACTACTGACACAGTTGATCTTTTAATTAAAATGGATTTTAAAGTAAAATTTAATAAAAAAGTACTAATCAAAAATAAAATTATTTTTGAGGTTTAAAATTATGCGGTTTATAATTATTGATGGATTGGATGGCTCTGGAAAAGACACTCATGCAAATTTAGTTCTTGAAAAGTACCGCTCAGATGGTGAAAAGGTAATCTTACGTACTCATCCCTCAAATGACAATAAATATGGATTGAAGGCCAAAAATGCGCTTTTAAAACATGGAAAAATTAACCATATACTGGCCTCAGTGTACTATGCATTTGACGTGATCAGATCGGTTCGAATATACCATAGAAAGGCAGAAACTGTAATAATGGTACGTTATCTTATGGGAGTGGCTTATCTTCCGTTTCCAGTTGCAAGGTTATTATACACATTCTTTTCGAAGGTTCTACCTACCTCAGATTACATGTTTTTTCTAGATGTAGAACCTGATGAATTACTTAAACGACTTTTAAAACGTAACGAACACGAGATGTTTGAAAATCTAAATGATCTTATAAAAGTCAGAGGTAAAGCCCTTGAACTGGCTAAGGATTGGCACATCATCAATACAGGAAATTCAATTGAACAAGCACAAATTGATATAAATAAAGTCTTGGATTGTCTCGACAATAGATCATCTTCAAACAAAAAGATTGAACAGCCAGCTATTGTTAAAAATTTTTGAAATAAAATTTTTTTTATAGTATTTTATTAGAGCATTTACTCAATCAATTTCCTAAATAGCTTTGGTTAAGATTACCACTATTAGTATAACCCCTACTCTCCCAGTAGCCAGTGAAATTGGTGTTGTTGGATACTTCAATCTTTGTTACCCACTTTATCCATTTGTACCCCCATTTGCTTTCAGCCACCAACTGAAATGGAAAACCGTACTGAGGAGGTATGGTTACATTATTCATTTTGTATGCCAGTAATATGTTATTGCTGTACAGATATTCAATTGGAAATGAAGTAGTATAGTTGTCAGCTGCATAAAATATAACCACAGTTCCTGTTGGTAATGGTTTGGCCTCATTAAGAATATCTGATACCAATACTCCCTGCCATAAAATAGTAGCATCCCATCCTTCTACACAGTTCAGTGTCACAACCTTCTGATAGGCAGTATGATTCAGGACTTCATCATATGTGTAGTTTCGAGGATTTTGAACCAGTCCAGTTACTTCTAAAGTGTAATTACTCATATTAACATATTGGGTCCCCTTTATGGATGTTTCAGGCATATTAGTAATGGGAGTCAACTTCTGTCCCTGATAATTATTAACTTGAACCCCTTGAAGCTTTATTGGCTGATTTTGTTGATAAATTTCAGCTGCAAAGATAACTACTGCCGAGATAAGTAATACAATGAGAATTATAATCTTCCTGTTCATAAATCAGACCTCCTTAGATCTCAAAATGGATCTATAAACTCAAATGAAGGAGAAAAAAACTATTTAACCCATTTTTACCCCTTTATAACATGAATACAACTATCAGGAAAATTCCATTTTAAATAATAGTATATTAATCTAATTTATGTACAAAATTATTATTAAAATTTATTTAGATTAAGAAAAATTTAAATTTTATTTCAGATATCATTATTTAATAGATAATCATGTGAAAATGAATCTTTAATATAGATTAAAAAAAAAATTACTACTTAAAAAATAGAAGAAATAAATAGAAATAATTTATACGGTTAAAATCATTCAATTTATTGCTTTTAATGCCCATTTATTGGATTAATAATATAATGAAATTAGTAATTTCGGGACTTTATCATCTTTGTAAAGCTTCTTTAACCTTGGCATCCATGTTGTCTGCGTAGTGTAACGCCATTGCCTCTGGTGTTTTGGGATTTACTGTAGAACCCCATCCATTACTAACTTCTCCATGATGGCTAAGTATCATATGAAGTATTTGATTAGATAATTCTTCTTGTGTTTCAAGTTCAGCCATCTTATCTTTAACCATTTCACATGAGAGATATAGATGATCTAACAATTTTCCTATTTCTGAAATTCCTATAGGTCCAGTTCCGTAAGTGTAAGTTTTCATTTTACCTATGTCGTGTAGTAAAACTCCGGTATACAGTAGATCTTTATCAAGATCAGGAAAAATTTTGCAAGAGGTTTTGCATATCCTTAAAACACCAACAGTATGATCTATAAGACCGCCGAGATAATTGTGGTGATGTACAATTGCTGCAGGTGCTTTATAAAATTGTTCTGCAAACTTCTTGTCGCAGAAGAAAGATCTTAAAAGATCTTTAAGTTCTGTATTTTTCATGCCACTTATGGTTTTGCTTATTTCCTCTACCAAATCTTCCTGATTGCTTTCTGATGCCATCACAAAATCATTAATATTGTAATCATTCTCTGATAATTCATTTATATCATTTATAACCATATTGTATTTTCCAGAACCAGATGGAAATTCACTTACTCTTCCTCTTATTCTGCATATGGTTCCTAACTTTATTGAATCATGAGTCACATCTACATCGTCTGGAAACATTCTTCCATCAATCTGGCCTGTTTTGTCTGTTAGAGTTATATCAAGATATTTACGGCCTTTAGCTGAAGTTCTGATAATTTTTTCAGCAATTGCAAACTTGGATATGATATCCCTTGCCACATTTAAATTTTCTATAAAATCTTCCTCTTTTTTAGACATCTTATACATCCTTTTAGATATTATAAAAAATAATTATATAATAATTTTTTTTTGAATGATTTATTATTTCCCATTTAACTCTTAATAAGTTTAGAAAATATTATTTTTCAAAAGGCTAATATAATATCTATATCTAAAACAATTAGGTTTAGTGGGAATGAATAAAAAAAATTGGAATTGAATTATTTTTTCAATCGAGAATTTATTTATAAATTTTGTAGATTTTTATAGACTCTCTTGGAGCGTGCTTGGTTTGGGTAGCGAAGTTGAGATTCAAAGGGGTTGGCTAACCTTAATAATTGTGACTTTATCAATTTTCACAATTGTAATAGACAAAACCTTCCTAAACGTAGCAATTTCCTCCCTTATAAGAGACCTGCATACCAATATTGCAACCATACAGATAATAATAGCTACTTACTCCCTTACAATGGCCAGTTTAATGCTGATCGGAGGGCGTATACAGAACATAATGGGGCGTAAGAGAACATTTTTAACAGGAGCCGGAATTTATGGAGTCGGTACAGTTATAGCTGCACTGAGCATTAACAGTAACATGCTTCTTTTAGGATGGTCAATACTTGAAGGTATTGGTGCTGCTCTAATGATGCCCGCAACAACTTCAATTATCTCTGGAAGCTACGAAGGTGAGAAAAGGGCATTTGCATTAGGTATTACAAGTTCAATGGCATCTGGTGCTGGGACTATAGGCCCTATTATTGGAGGTTTTCTAACCACCTACTACACCTGGAGATATGCATTTGGACTGGAGTTATTTATTATAATAATAATTGTCCTTTTTTCAAGGGAAATTTCCAGTTTCCCGGCCACTATGAAATGGTCTGATTTAAACGTTCTTGGAGCTCTAAATTCTTCAGTAGGAATATTCCTATTAGTTTTTGGAATTTTGTTATTAAATAACCCAAAAAACTGGTATATAGCACCATATCCCATTTTAATAGGAATAATTCTTTTAATAATATTCTACTTCAGTCAGAAAAGTAGAATTAATGCAAATAAAAAACCTTTAGTGGACATAACTCTCTTTAAAGATCGAAGTTTACACTTGCAAACATTTCAAGATTTATAATGAACTTCACAATTGGTGGGGTACTTTTTGTTATCCCAGTATATGTTCAGGCAGAGTTGGGTGCAGATCCACTTACAACAGGATTGACACTTATACCAATGAGTGTAGCAATTTTCATAATGTCATCGTTAGCTGGTAAACTCTCTACAAGGATCCAACCACGTTACATACTTGCAATTGGAGCAATTGCCGGTATCATTGGAAGTATATATTTAACCTTAATTTTCAATCCATATACAACCATTATAGATTTGATTCCAGGAATATTCCTACTAGGAGTGGGTATGGGAATAGTTTTCCCACATTCAGCAAATGTGATCTTCTCTGTTGCAAGACGAGATCAGCAGCCAGATGCATCAGGAATAATGAACACAGGCATAAATCTGGGCTCCTCACTTGGAACAGCTGTTTTAGGATTGATACTAATATTGGGTGGTTTCAGTGGTATGGGCCTAATTTACAGCCAGCAATCACCAACTACATCACAAGAGCATATTACTGGTGTGCACAATCTTTTTGAAAAGTTTGAATTTGAAAATCCAAGAGATGTTGATGAAAACCAGAGAATGCTGAGCTCTCAGAAGGTTAATAGTATGAAAAATTCTTTTAATGTGATTACATTTGTTTTAATAATTAGTTTGATTATATCCCTATTCATACCACTAGAAAAAGTTAAAAGAAAGCAATCCATAGGTGGAGTTAGCTCACATATCTGAAAAAAATCTTAAATCTTAAAATAATTAGATAAACTAATCTAATCCGCAAGCAAGGATTTTATTGTAGTATGGAGATATTTTACTTATTTTTTATATATATCTGGAAGATCTAATTCCCAGAACGGTTTAATATCTATAAGAGGCGATCCATCCAATGCATCGAGCCACTTAACTGTAAGTCTATTTCCATTGATCTTTAAGAGTTCAACTATACAGAAACCTATAGGATTGGGTCTTACAGGAGCTCTTGTGGAAAAAACACCCCCTTTTATCTGACTTTCCATGAGGGATGACCTTTAACTTATCACGTTCAGCCCTATCTTGCCAATATAAAACTATAAAATATTTATTAACTTCTAAACCTTCCAATCCAACTTTAAATTCATCAAAAACAGTAATAAAGCTGGTTTCTTCGGAATAACAACCCTGCGTAGGTGTACCTTCTTGAATTTTGTAGGGAGAACTAATAATCCCTATAGACTGGATTTTTATTTCCATTGTGTAACCATGATATTCTTTTTTTGAGCAATTTTTATTTTAATATAATTATATTTCACAAATTTTTTATCATATATGAAGGATGCTTGTTATTATTGGGGATCCTAATGCAAATGCCAAGAAAACAATACCCATACCAATCTTAATTCTTTTTGAAACAGTTTTATTGTTTTCATTCGACTGATCTTTTAATATAGATACTGCACAGGCCAGGAAAAGTACTATGGCAAATATAAGCACAATCAAATAAATTATATTAAAAATACCTATGAAGAAAAGTACAGGACTAGTTAGACTGGCCAGGATCATGAAAAATGCCGCAAGTATAGATGAAGCCCTCATTCCAAAACGTATTGGGAATGTAGTTGCCCCCTCTACACTATCACCTTCTACATCCTCCATATCCTTAACAATTTCCCTTGCCATGGTCATTAAGAAAGCAAAGAAACCAAGGAGTATTGATACAAATACTGTATCAAGAACAACACCTGCAAAAACAAAACAAAGTCCTGTTAAAAATGCAATGCTCAAATTTCCCACTAAACACGATGTTTTTAGTTTATATGCATACAAAAACATTAAAACTGCACTTAAAATTACAATAATTCCTTGAATGATACCAATGATTAATGCCATAATTGTTGCAGTTATAAAAAGCGTTACAGAGTAAATTGCTGCACTTTTCAAAGATATCCTACCCGAAGGTATTGGCCTGTTTGGTTTGTTTATGGCATCAATTTTATGATCCACATAATCATTAATTGCATTTCCAGCCCCTGTGAATATGAAAACTATCACACATGCTATGGGAATATATATAGTGAAGGTTCCATTAATAATGGCCACAAGTAAAACAGCTATGACCCCCATGAGGGCATTGAAAGGTCTAAGTATTTCTAAATATGCATTCATCCATTACACCTTTATCTTTAAACATTTATTTTGATTTGTTCTTTATCCCTTTATCATTATCCCTTTAATTATTTTATTAAAAAATTTTAACTTATTTGTGTGATATATTAATTCTGAGGAAAAAATTATGGAAAAAAATTACTTACCCGAACTTCTAACGCCAGCAGGCTCTATAGATGCATTAAAAGCTGCAGTGAATGCTGGGGCAGATGCAGTTTATATTTCAGGTAAAAAATTCGGTGCAAGGAAATTTGCAACCAACTTTACTGAATCAGAAATTGAGGAAGGATTAAAGTATGCAAAGCTCAGGGGCGTAAAAATTTATGTAACAGTTAACACCCTGATAAAAGATTCACAGTTAGATGACGTTTCCAAATATCTTATTTGGCTGTATAAAACAGGTGTAGACGCTGTAATAATTCAAGATTTGGGTATTTCATATCTAGCAAGGAAGATTGTGCCTGATCTGGATATACATGCATCTACTCAGATGACAATTCACAATATTCCCGGAGTGAAATGGGCCTCAAATTTCGGTTTCAAAAGGGTGGTTTTAGCTCGGGAACTGGGAATTTCAGAAGTTGATGAAATCAAAACAAAAACATCAAATAGTGGAATACAAATTGAAATATTCGGACAAGGTGCATTATGTTACTCATATTCAGGACAATGTCTTTTATCTTCATTTATTGGAGGCAGAAGTGGAAATAAAGGAATGTGCGCACAACCGTGCCGTAAACAATACACTTTGATCAGTGGGAAGATAGATCAATATGGACGTCCAATAGATACTCATCCAATTGATTTAAATGAGAAATATCTTCTTTCTACAAGGGATCTTTCAGTTTATGAAAATCTAAATAGAATAATAAACTCTAATATCGATTCTTTGAAAATAGAAGGGAGAATGAGGTCTGCTGAATACGTTGCAATAGTAGTTAAAATTTATAGAAAAGCTCTTGATTCGATATCAAAGGGCAATTGGAAACCCTCTTCAGAAGACATTTCACTACTCAAATTAGCATTTAATAGAGGTTTTACTGAAGGATATCTCACAGATACCCATAAAAAGTCGGTAATGGGGCGTGAAGCTCCTGGAAACCGGGGACTTTATATTGGACATGTACAAGACTTCAATGGAAAAAACAACACTGCAATAATAAAACTGCAAAACAAGTTTAAACTAAAAAAAGGTGATGGAATTGTTTTTTTATTCCCATTAAGTAATAAAAATAAAGATAGGGATTGGCCGTCTGATTCAAGGTTTGCAACTTATGGAATGGCTTTAGAAGACGAACCCGAACTTAAAAGGGATAAATTGGTAGTAAAAGTAGGAAAACCAATGAAAATTGGTTCAAAATTATATCTAACACGTTCAATATCCTTAAATCATGAGGCTAAAAAAATAATAAAAACTAATACCAAACCTTCAATTCCAATTGATCTTAAAATGGAATGGGATAATGAACTTAAAGCACATCTTGAGGGAGAATTCATTGGATTTGATAGTCTAAAACATTTAGTACATTTAGCATCTAGTTTTAAAATGGAAAAAGCAATAAACAGGCCATTGGAGATTGATCAAATTGAAAATCAAATGCAGAAAACAGGAAAAACTCCTTTTGTACTCAATGAAGTTTCAATTAAATATCCGGGGGATCTTTTTTCATCTTTAAGTAAATTAAATCAGTTTAGACGTGAATTTCTTGAAAAATCTGAACAAAAACTATTAGAAACATACAAACCATCCGAATTGGAGGTTCAAAATGCAGAAGATCGTTACAAAGATATTAAAAAATCCGTTCCTATGAAGTTTGAAGAAAATGAAACACATGGTAAAAATAATATTGTCTTGGCAGTTTATGCTGACAGTCTTGATACTGTTAAAGGGGCATTAGATGGGGGTGCAAAACGTATATATTACGAACCCATGATTACTCATGAAGAAATTTCCAATTCCTGTTCTCAACCTGAAATTCCATTTAGATCACCCCTATATAATAATCAAAAGGAAATAAGTAGAATTAAATCTCTTTTAATTTCTGCTGAACAGTTATGTAACTCCCATAATGCTGATTTAATTTGGAAATGGCCACAAATAACCCATCAATATGAGATAAACTACTACCAAAAAATATTAAAAAACCAATCAAATGATTTTCAAGAGGTGATGGTTGATGGTCTGGGAGCTGCAGAAGGAATTAAAGAAGTTTCTCCAAATTTAACCCTGTCAGGATCGGCTGGACTAAATATCTGGAACACAAAAACTGTTTTGACACTATCAAAAATTTTTAATACAGTAACACCTTCGGCAGAGCTTTCTAAAAAAGATCTACAAACAATTATTGCAAATTTCCGTTTATATGGCCTAAAAAACCGTTTTGAACTGGTAGTACAGGGTAATGTTGACACACTGATATCTAAGGACTGTATACTCTCTGTTGTGCCTGAAAATAATATTAATGATGTAAAAAATAAATTTTGGGGTATTCAAGATGTTAAAAAAAGAATTTTTCCGGTTAAAATAGATTCAGAAGGGAATACTCATATATTAAATTCTGTTGAACTCTGTTTAGTTGATCATCTTCCAGAAATTTTCCAAATGGGTGTAGATGGTGTTGTTATAGATTTAAGAAATAAAACCTATGACTATGCTAAGGATATGGTCTCAATTTATCACGAAGGTTTCAAGTACATTGAAAGTGGATTTAACACCCAGAAAAATATGAATCGACTCAAAAACAAAATTAAAGATATATCATGCGGCGGTATTACCACAGGTAACTTCCTAAAGGGCATAAAAGAAAATTAAGGTTTAGTGAAGTAGTTGAATGTTTGATTTCTTCTAGTTTAATTCTATATAAATACTATAAAAAAGGTAATGAAATTAATTGGTTTAAATAAAAAATGAAAAATCTAAGTTTTTCCTGTTTCATCAAATAATTCATTTAAAACCCAATTCTAAGTCTTATTGTTACTAGTCAAATTTCTTTTTCAATGCATTATTCATTTTACCAGTATTAATTTAAGAATTATAATTTATTATTTATTTTTTTTGATGTCAGTAATCATTTTTATAAAAATGCCAATGATATAATAACAGAGAGAATGGAATATTATTTTAAGTTGTAATAAAAATTAGTATTTAACTAAAATACATTTTATAATGAATTTATGAAAAATAATAAATTTTTCTTACTTTAAGTGATGATCTAGTCAAACAAAAACTTTTGTGGTGATAGAATGAGGGTGTTCAATCTCTTGAAAACGAGAATAGAAGAGATGGAAGAGAATGGTGATGTAGACGGTTTGATCCATGCATTAAATGATGATTCAGAAAATGTACGCAGAGAAGCAATAATGGCTCTAGAAAGGATAGGAGATTTTCGTGCCACAGAACCCCTTATTCAAATACTCCAAGATAATGATACCTTACAAGAAGAGGCTACAACAGCCCTTGGAAGAATAGCAGTAGATCCATTTATTAAGGATTTACAGAATCAAGATCAAAAATATAGAGACAATGTTATCATCGCTCTTAACCAATTAAGAGAATTAAAGATCTCTGAAAAAGAATTTACAACAAATTCAAAAATGTTAAAATCATCTGAAGATGAAATTTTTAAGGAAAGAAATTATGATGAAATATCAAAAAAAGAAAGATTTATGGAAGATAAAGGCGTGAATCAAGGATCAAATGAATCTGATTTTGATATTAAGAGTAAAGAACTAGTTAAAACCGGTTATAATATTTACATAGAAAATTTTGTTAAGAATTCACGCTATAACTATATTGATGGATTCACTACTAAATCCCGTTACGATTATGAATTTACAGACATTAGGAAACTTCGGGACTTTATTAAATATAGAGGACTGGATTTTTCTGATGAAGAAGTAATTTGGCTTATTGAAGAAGAAATTAAAAATCAGGAGTACCTAGAGTTCAAAGAAAAGATAATGGCACAAAGCCCAGAAAACCTAACAGACTACATAGAAATACTCATAAATACCTATGCCGAACCCAAAGACCATACAGAAAATCTAAAAAAACTATTGAACGAACAGAACCTAAAACATCATGGAAAACTAACAGAAGAAATAGAAAAAACACATAAACAACTAGAAATCAAGAATTCGAAAACAAACTAATAGTCAACAAGCCCTCAAATAGTGGTGTTTTACCTGTTGAAATGGAGGATCTTGACAAGGCATACATTTCATATAACATAGGGAACCTTTTCTACGACTTTGAAAAACTAGAAGAAGCATTATCATATTATAATAATGCATTGTATATTTACCCTGATTTCACGAATGCTTGGAAAAATAAGGGGCTTATCTTATTTACTATGGGAAGATTACAAAGTGCAGCTGCATGTTATAATCAGATTTTTAATTTAGATCCTAAATATCCAGGATTGTGGGTTGATATTGGAATGATTTTTTTCGAAATAGGAAGGATTACCGAATCAAAGGCTTGTTATGAAAAAGCAATAGAAATTAATCCATGTTATCAAAGGGAAGATCTGGCAGTTGAAACCATAAAGTTTCTAGAAAATAGGACATATTCACTTGAAAAATTGCACAAGTATCTTGAACTTGCTTCATCAACATCATGGGAATCATCTGATCCCACACCACCTCTCTCACAGATCATTCGTATTTTAAACAAGAATTTAACCGATTGAAACAATTTGTTATATCTTTTTATATTCTATAATTTATGATTCCAATCCAATTAAAACTGATCATCATTTTAAACTCATTTTTATAAAAAATCAGATAATTATAGATATAATATAAAATTTGATAAATTTATATGATCAAAATCAGATTTAATAAGATATTTCTTATAAAAACTAATAAATATAAAATTCTATTGTGTACTCTCAAATCATTTATATCAAGGATCAGATAGTAAACAATTAATAAATTGCACAAATGGACTTTAATAAAAACGGTGGTAGATTGGATCTAAAGAAAATAAAGGGAATAGGAGAACGTCAGGCAGATAAGATACTTTCAAACTTCGGTGGCGAGCAAGAATTCCTAAAAGCAGTTCAAAACTACGAAGTAGACCGTATAACAAGTATTGAGGGTGTGAGCCAGAAAAAGGCAATCCACATAATAAACACGATTTTGGGCAATCCCAGCAAGGAATTTCTAAAGACTGATCAGTCTGTGCAGGTTTACAACGACATTATCGAAAGAATTCTTGAGTTTGCCAGTACCAAGTACTGTGAAAATAGGGTGCTTCTCATGAGCCCTCTTAAAAATGAAAATGAAATCATCGAAAATATAGATTTTGTAATGAAATCCAAAGATGCTGTTAGCAAACTCCCATTAGATGATATAAAAACGCTACTTAAAAAAATCGATTCGTTGGAAGAAGCAAGGCCAAAATACGATCCAGCCAGTGCAATATTAGTTGAAACACAGGAAGATTACCATTTACTTATTGAAATGGGCCTCAACAGCTACTGTCCAATTATAACGGGAGACGAACTAGAAAATCCCGAAAACTTCGAGTTTATTGTGTATGTATACAGTGAAGGACTGATGGATTTTGAATCCCAAAACATTGCGATGGTGAACAGTTCATCAGAGAAATATGAAATAATTCCAGAAGTTGTATTGTCCTATTATAAGAAAAATTACGACATAATCCAAAATACCCTCAAAATAAAGGAAATATTAGGACGCAAATCCATTCTTGAAGATGTAATCAGTATTATAGACTCATTAAAATCTGATGATGTGGATGAAACAATTATAGAAGATATAGTGGAATCTTCCAAAAATAAAGCCGATTTGAAACTTAAAGAAGCCATAGAAAAGGTTGATCTCAAGGGTGAAGAAGTTTTAGACCTGCTGAACAAAGGGATGCCTAAGAAAATACAGAAAATTTTTGATGAGGTAATGAAGGAAGCCAGAAACGAAGTACGGCAGAAAACAGGGGTTTTATTTGATCCATTTATACAGAAGTACCCTGTGGAAATTGATAATACTGAACTTGAAAGAATTAAAAAACAGGAAATGTCAAAAAAATATATTAATGCATTTGAAAAAAATGTCAAAGCCGCAAAAATACTCTCAAATATGAAAACAGATGTGAAAGAAGAGATACGCGAGATTCTATTATTCGACTACGAATTCACTCTTGGCTGCTTTGCTTATTACTACGATTTAAATCCGCCAGAAATTGGAACTGGATTCAGCTTTCAACAAGGAATACACCTAAACCTTGCCCTAGATAAAAGTCCCGAAATACAAAGGATTGACTACACCCTCGAGTCACCTGACAATGTAGTGCTTTTAACAGGTGCAAACAGCGGAGGAAAAACAACCCTTCTTGAAACCATTGCCCAAATCTGTATAATGTCTCAAATGGGCCTTCCCGTCTGTGCTACTAAAGCCCGTGTCAAACTGGTTGATGAATTATACTTCTTCTCTAAAAAACGTTCATTAGACGCAGGAGCATTTGAATCATTTCTAAGGACATTCATGCCAATAGTGACCAGAGAAACAGACAAGTTAATATTATTGGACGAACTTGAAGCTATAACAGAACTTGAAGCAGCAGTAAAAATAATATCAAGCTTCATGGGCTTTATAGCGGATTCTGATTCATTGGCAATTATAGTAACCCATATGGCTAGGGAAATTTTAAAATATACCAACGTACGCGTAGATGGAATAGAAGCAAAAGGATTAGATGAAAATTATAATCTAATAGTAGACAGAACTCCGCGTATGAACTATTTTGCTCGGAGTACTCCTGAATTGATACTGAGAAGGATGTATGAGAAATCAGACAACAAGTTGAAGGATGTTTACAGGCAAATATTAGAGAAGTTTTGATAAATCTACAATCAGATAAAAATTTATATGAAACGAAACAAAATTTATTATAAATTAATTTAAGTCATTAATTTTGAGGTATACGATGTTCCAGAAGATATTAGTGCCAATAAACCCTTTAGAAGATCAAGACTGCTAGTTAAAACTGCAACTAATTTAGGAATTGAACAAAATGCAATTGTCAATTTCGTATACTTTGGTACTAATCAAAAAGCAATTAGAAATCTTGAAAAATACATTAAAAATTGCAAAAAAATGGGTTTAGCAGTTGAATATGAATCTGTTGAATTTGATGGACACGAAAAAGAGTTGCCAAAAAAAATTGCTGATTTGGCTGAAGACTGTGACTTAGTGATAATGGGTCACCTTAGATTCGATAAGATCTACAGATTTGTACATCAGAGTACTGCAGCAGACCTTATAAATTTAGTTTGCATTCCAGTAATGGTGATCCCTGAAAAGGGAGAATGTGAGTTCATACTCGATAAATATTGATAAAGATACTTTTTTTATTTTGAATCATCTTGATTTCAAATATATTTGGCCTAAATAAATTTTAAATCTGATTAAACATTCATGGGATGAAAATGAAGATATTAGGAATGGATCTATCAGGCAAAGAGGAAAATCCAACTGGTTTATGCATTTTTGATGAACATAATCTTGATTTCTTAACTGAGTTTACAGATGATGACATTTTAGATTTGATAAATAAACTGAGACCATCACTTATTGTAATTGATGCACCACTTTCACTCCCAAAGGGGAGATGCTGCCTCGAGAAAAATTGTAAATGTGCAATAGGCGGACATTTTCGTCAGGCCGAAAGGGATATAAGAAAATTTGGCTCTGTACTTCCACTCACATTCTATGGAATGAAGATGCTGACCTTACGGGGAATTAAACTGGCAAATGAACTTAAAAAAAATTACAAAGTACTTGAATCACATCCACACACCACCCAGAAGATTTTGGAATTTAAGGATCCAGTATCATGTTTAAAAGAGTTTTTTAGTATATCCCCCAATGCAACTGAACATGAGTTAGATGCAGGAATATTAGCCTTAACTGGTTGGTTATATGAAAAAAATTGCTGTATAAAATTAGGTGACTTAGATGAAGGAATCATTTTAATCCCTAATAGTGTAAAATGTTTGGAAATTATCAAAGAAGTAATTGATAAACATAAAATAATTAAAATCAGATTAAATCTCAAAAAATAATATAAAATTATAAGGATGGCCGGCAGCGTCAAAGGGTTCCCATAGGCGCTAACCCACAGTACAACCAAAAACGCAGGAGGACTTTACTTCTGGGATCGAAACGAGTCCAGGTGTAACCCCACCGCTAT
>Ga0182021_10001017_pt1 | contig 31967 bp, 36 predicted proteins | sample 612E3MmetaG_FD_120493 | JGI IMG/M metagenome (GOLD analysis project Ga0182021, IMG submission 120493) | Permafrost microbial communities from Stordalen Mire, Sweden - 612E3M metaG (Illumina Assembly) | ecosystem: Environmental > Terrestrial > Soil > Wetlands > Permafrost | place: Sweden... | reverse complement strand
TTCGGAACCGGAGGGTCCTCATGCAGGTTCCTTCCGATGCCGTGCCCCACCAGATCGCGAACCACGGAAAAGCCGGCCGATTCCACATGCTCCTGGACAGCGGCCGAAACGTCATGGAGCCGGGCACCCGCCCGCACCGAGGCAATCCCCCTGCCCAGCGCCTCCTCCGTCACCCGCAGAAGCCGCTCCTTCTCCTCCGAGACCCGGCCCACGGCGAAGGTTCGCGCCGCATCGCCGAACCACCCCCCCTTCTTCACGCCGACATCGACCGAAACTATCTGGCCTTCCTCGAGCCGGCGGCCGCCCGGGATGCCGTGCACGACTTCATCGTCGACGGAGATGCAGAGGGTGGCCGGGTACAGGTTGCGGGAGTCATGCCCGTATCCCTTGAACGCCGGAACCCCTCCCTGCGCTCTGATGAACTCTTCGGCCAGCCGGTCGAGATCCCGGGTTGTCACGCCCGGACGGATGGCGCCGGCCATGAGGGAGAGGACGTCGGCCACAATACGGCCGCTCTCCCGCATCAGCGCGATCTCCCCTGCCGACTTGATGGACACCTTTCCCATGCGGCGGCGCTCAGCGGTTCCGGCCTTTCATCTTCCCCGACTTCATGAACCCGTCGTAGTGACGCATCAGCAGGTGCGACTCGACCTGCTGCAGCGTGTCCAGGGCGACGCCCACCATGATGAGCAGGCTGGTGCCGCCGAAGAACTGGGCGAAGCTGGCCGTCACTCCGAACCGCACCATGAAGGCCGGCAGGATGGCGATGATGGCCAGGAAGATCGAACCAGGCAGAGTGATCTTCGTCAGGATGTTGTCGATGAACTCCGATGTGTGCTTGCCCGGGCGGATCCCCGGGATGAATCCTCCCTGCTTCTGCATGTTCTCCGACACGTCCTTCGGGTTGAAGGCGATGGCGGTGTAGAAGTAGGTGAAAAAGATGATCATCAGCCCGTAAAAAAACGAGTAGGTGAACGACGTGTACTGAAAATACCCGGAGAGACTCTGCATGAACTCGCTCTCGGGGAAGAACGTCAGGATCGTGCTCGGAATGAACATGATGGACTGGGCGAAGATGATCGGCATCACGCCGGCGGTGTTGACCCGGAGCGGGATGTACTGCGTGACCCCGCCGTACACCTTCCGTCCGACGACACGCTTGGCATACTGGACCGGGATCCGGCGCGTGCCCTGCGTGACCATGACGACCCCCGCGATGATGGCCACCATCACACCCAGGATCAGAAGCCCGAGCACCAGGTTCTGGCTGACGCGGAACTGGTCGATGATCGAATGCGGGAAGCGCGCGATGATCCCGATGAAGATGATGAGCGAGATCCCGTTGCCGATGCCCCGCTCGGTGATCTGTTCGCCAAGCCACATCATGAACATCGTCCCGGTGGTCAGGAAGATGACCGTGCTGATGGTGAACGCGATCCCCTGGATCTGGGCGGGCACGATGGGCTGGCCTTCCAGGTTGAGGCTGAGGAGCCGGACGCTCACCCCCCATCCCTGCAGGGCCGACACGACCACGGTGCCGTACCGGGTCAGCTGGGTGAGCTTTTTCCGTCCCTCCTCCCCCTCCTTGGAGAGCTTCTGGAAGTACGGCACGACGGCTCCCAGGAGCTGGAGGATGATCGAGGCGCTGATGTACGGCATGATGCCGAGCGCAAAGATCGCGGCATTCTTGAACGCACCGCCGACGAACAGGTCATACAATCCGAACAGCGTGTTGGAGGCCTGGTTCGCCTCGGCGCGCGCCAGCAGAGGGGCATCGACGCCGGGAAGGGTGACGTGGGCACCGATCCGGACCACCACAAGGAGCGCTGCCGTGAACAGGAGGCGCGAGCGGAGTTCCTGGATCTTGAAGATGTTGCGGAAGCTTTCGCCGAGTCTTGCCATTACTGTTTCACGCCTGCGCTGATGGGTTGGACCTTGCCGCCGGCCTTTTCGATTTTCTCGGCGGCGGACTTGCTGAACGCATGGGCGGACACTTCAAGCCTGGTCGTGAGATCGCCGTTGCCGAGGATCTTCACCGGGACGGCGGCCCGGCGGACCACGCCGAGGCGGTTCAGGACCTCCGGTGTCACCACGCCGTTCTGGAGCAGGCCATCTTCCGCCAGCTTGCCGAGCGTCTCGAGGTTCACCACCTGAAACTCTTTCCTGAACGGGCTGTGAAAGCCGCGCTTGGGGACGCGCCGCGCAAGCGGCATCTGCCCCCCTTCGAACCATGCCCTCTTGCCGCTGCCCGAACGCGACCGGGCACCATTATCGCCGCGCGTCGCCGTGCCGCCGTGGCCCGAACCCTGCCCGCGGCCGATGCGTTTTCGTTTCTTGTGCGACCCTGGGGCCGGCTTGAGACTGCTGAGAATATCCTTCGCCATATTCTGCCCTTGATGCTGGTGCCGTGTCGTTGTCTTCAGCGCCCGGTGCGTGTGTTCCAGCATGGCCCGGAGCGGCCGCTACTCGACCTCTCTGACCTCCACAAGGTGTATCACCTTGCGGATCATGCCGCGGATCTGAGGCGTGTCTTCATGCACGACCGTGTAGTTGGGCCGTCCGAGCCCGAGTGCCTTGATCGTGCGCTTCTGGTCTTCAAGCCGGTCGATGATGCTGCGGGTCTGCGTGATATGGAGCTTCTTTGCCATGACAGCACTCGCTAGTTGATTGCCTTGGTTGCGGCGCTCGCCCCGAACAGCTCCGACAGCTTGATGCCGCGGCGCGAGGCCATCGTCCTGGCGTCGATGAGATGCAGGAGCGCGTCCATCGTCGCCTTCACCACATTATGCGGGTTCGACGACCCGATGGATTTCGTCAGGACGTCGCGGACGCCCGCCGATTCCAGGACCGCACGCACGCCTCCCCCGGCGATCAGCCCGGTGCCCGGCGACGCCGGCTTCAGCATCACCTTCCCCGCCCCGTACTTCCCCATCACCGCATGCGGGATGGTCCCGTTGACCACATGGACGGCGACGACGTTCTTCTTCGCATCGTCGACACCCTTGGAGATCGCGTCGGCCACCTCGTTCGCCTTGCCCAGGCCGATCCCGACGTGCCCTCTGCCGTCCCCCACCACCACAATGGCATTGAAGCTGAAGCGCCTCCCGCCCTTGACCACCTTGGCGACGCGGTTGATGTGGACCAGCTTGTCCTTCAGTTCAAGTTCGCTTGCCTTGATACGTGCCACGGTTGAGCCTCGCTTGCCATTCGTGTTGACTGTGCTCCATCCGCTGTCGGGAGAGGAGTCGAACCTCTACTAACGGCTCCAAAGGCCGCTGTCCTGCCATTAGACGACCCGGCAATGCCTGCCGTCAGGGCCGGAGTCTGCTCAGAATTTCAGCCCGCCTTCACGCGCCCCGTCGGCCACCGCCTTCACGACACCGTGGTAGAGGTAGCCGTTCCTGTCGAAGACCACTTTGGTGATCCCCCGTTCCGCGGCCTTCTGCGCGGCGGCCTTGCCGACCTGTTTGGCGAGGGCGACCTGTCCCTTCAGCCCCTGAAGCTTCTCCCGGATTTCCTTGGAGAGATCGGAGACCGAGAGGAGTGTCTTCCCCGAGGCATCGTCGATGACCTGGGCATAGACGTGACGGAGGCTCTTGAACACCGAGAGCCGGGGGGTCTCCGGAGTTCCGGAGATCCGAAGGCGGATGTGGTGTTTGAGGCGCGCGCGGTGCTGCACTCGGCTTTTCGTAATCATGATGGCTTCTCAGCATCCCGTGAGTTAACCTTTGGCCCCGCCTGCTGCGGCCGCCTTGCCGGCCTTGCGGCGAACGACTTCCCCTGCGTACTTGACCCCTTTCCCCTTGTAGGGTTCAGGGGGACGGAACGACCGGATCTTCGCGGCGACCTGGCCGACGAGCTGCTTGTCGATGCCGCTGACCGTGATGCTGGTCTGGGTCGGGGCTTCGATCTTGATGCCCTGCGGGGGGGCAAACAGGATCGGGTGCGAAAACCCCAGCGCGAGCTGGAGCTTCGAGCCCTTGAGCTCCACCCTGTATCCCACGCCGACCAGCTCGAGCTTCCTGGAGTAGCCCTCGGTGACGCCCTTGACCATGTTCTGGATCAGGGCGCGCCAGAGCCCGTGCAGCGCCCTGAACTCCTTCAGGTCGGAGGATCGGGTCACCTGCACCGTATTGTCCTTGATCTCGATGCCGATGGCGGGGTGCACCACGGCCGCAAGCTCCCCTTTCGGACCCTTGACCGTCACCTCGCGGTCCTTGACCTGGACCTTGACGGTGCTGATGATGGGGATGGGTTTTCTGCCGACTCGTGACACGGCGACTGATCTCCTTCGTTATGCCGGTTACCAGATTTCGCAGACGACTTCGCCGCCCACGTTGCTCGCCCGCGCCTGCCGGTCGCTCATCAATCCGCGGGAGGTGGAGATGACCGCGATGCCGAGGCCGCCGAGCACGCGCGGAACGTCCTGGGAGCCGACGTAGGTGCGGAGGCCTGGCGTGCTGATCCGCTTGAGCCCGGTGATCACCGGCGTCCCGTTGTGGTACTTGAGCTGGATCCGCAGCACGGGCAGCAGACCCTCCTTCACCTCGGTGAATCCGCCGATGAGGTTGTGCGCGAGCAGGACTTTGCTCAGCTCCCGCTTCATGTTCGATGCCGGGACGTCGACCTTCTTGTGCCCGGCCTGAATCGCGTTCCGCAGCCGTGTGAGATAGTCGGCCACGGGATCGGTCATGGTCATGAGTACTCCTGCTTCTGCGTGCCTGTGAGAGTCCGGCCCTACCAGCTGGCCTTGGTGATGCCGGGGATCTTCCCGTCGAGAGCGAGCTCGCGGAACGAGATGCGCGACAAGCCGAATTTGCGCATGAAGCCCCGGGGACGGCCGGTCATACTGCACCGGCTGTGGAGCCGCGACGGGCTGCTGTTGCGGGGAAGCCTCTGCAGCCCCTCGGAATCCCCTTTCTCCTTCAGCTCCTTGCGGATGGCGGCGTATTTCGCCACCAGTTTTTCGCGCTTGCGTTGCCGCGCCTTGACGCTTGTCTTCGCCATTCCGTTCTTCCTTGTCGTTACGCTGCTGGTGTTTCCAGAACTTCCTGCCGCTTGACGAACGGCATGCCGAACGCCTTGAGGAGCTCGTAGGCTTCCTCGTCCGTTTTCGCGGTAGTGACGAACGTGATATCCATCCCGAAGATCCTGGTGATCTTGTCCACGTCGATCTCCGGGAAGATCGTATGCTCCTTGATGCCGATCGTGAAGTTGCCCCGCCCGTCGAACGACTTGTCGGACAACCCGCGGAAGTCGCGGATGCGGGGGACTGTAACGCTGATGAACCGGTCCAGGAACTCGTACATGATCGTGCGGCGGAGGGTGACCCTGCACCCGATGGGCATCTTTTCACGCAGGTGGAAATTGGAGATCGATTTCTTCGCGCGGGTGATGACGACCTTCTGCCCCACGATCGCCTCGAGGTCGTGGGCCGCCGCCTCGACCAGCTTCGGGTCCTGCGTGGCCTGTCCGACGCCGATGTTGACGCAGATCTTCTCCAGGTGCGGCACCTGCATGACGTTGGAATAGCTGAACCGCTTCATCATGGCGGGGACGATCTCCTTCGGAAAGGAGAGGGAGAGGCGTGCAACAGCCTTCTCGCGTTTCCCGCTCTGCCGCGGTGCGGAAGCGGCTTCGCCGCCCTTCTTGCCGTCGCCTTTCTTGCCCTCGCCCTTCTTCCCGGCGGCGGGTTTCGCCTTTTCGGCTCCCTGCTGTGCAGGCTGCTTTTTCGGTTTTTCGTCGCTCATACCGGGTTCATCCCCAGGTTCATTCAAAGATTGTGGTTAAAACATTTCGCCCGAACTCTTGGCCACGCGCATGCGCCGTTTGCGCCCCGTGGATTCGTCCTTTACCAGCCGTGTCCCCACGCGCGTCGGCTCACCCGACTTCGGGTCGAGCAGCATCACGTTAGACATGTGGATGGTGGATTCGCGCTGCACGATCCCCCCTTGCGGGTTGCGCTGGCTGGGGCGGGTGTGGCGTTTCATGATGTTGACTCCCTCGACAATGAGGCGCTGGCGGTCGGGGTAGACCTTGAGCACCTTCCCCTTCTTTCCCCTCGCATTGCCGGCGATCACGATCACCGTGTCGTTCTTGCGGATCTTCATGGTAGCTCCTTACAGCACTTCGGGTGCCAGTGAGACGATCTTCATGTATTGTTTCTCGCGAAGCTCCCGGGCAACGGGTCCGAAGATGCGGCTGCCCCGCGGCTCGCCGGCTTCGTTGATCAGCACGGCGGCATTCTCATCGAACCGGATGAAGCTTCCGTCCTTGCGGCGGGTTTCCTTCTTGGTCCGGACGATGACGGCCCTGGCCACGTCACCCTTCTTCACCTGTGCGCCGGGGATGGCCGATTTGACCGCCACGACGACCAGGTCGCCGAGACCCGCATAGCGGCGGTCGGACCCGCCGAGCACCCGGATGCAGCGCACCTTTTTGGCCCCTGAATTGTCGGCCACCACGAGGTTGGTTTCTTCCTGGATCATTGGTCACTCCGGAATCGACAGTATCACTTCGCCTTTTCGACGATCTCGACCAGGCGCCACCGCTTGCTCTTGCTCATGGGGCGGGTTTCCATGATCTTCACGGTGTCGCCGACTCCCGCCTCGTTCTTTTCGTCGTGGGCCATGAGACGCGAGGTACGCTTGAAATACTTCCTGTAGATCGGGTGCGGCACGCGCCGTTCCACGGTCACCACGATGCTCTTTTTCATCTTGTTGCTCACCACCTTGCCGACGCGGATCTTGCGCCGGGTGGATCGCAGGGCTGGTGTAGTCGCGGCTGCGTCGCTCATGAGTCCTTGGCCTCCGTGGTCTGGGGTTGCGCGGCAGGGGCGGCTGCCTGTGGTGCCGCCATCTCTTGCGTGCGAATCAGCGTCTTGAGCCGCGCAATGTCGCGGCGGACGGTCCGGACCCTGATCGGGCTGTCCAGCTGCCGTGTCGCAAGCTGAAACCGGAGGTTCGAAAGGCTTTCCTCCTCGTCCAGCAGGCGTTTCCTGAGCTCGTCAATCGAGAGCTGCCGGATTTCCTCCATTTTCATGCGTGCGGTGTCCTTCTCGTTTCACTGTTCTCAGAGGGGGCCGTCGCGTACGGCTCGCGGCTTAGTGTCCTTCGATGTCCGGCCTGACGCTGACCCTGGTCTTGATCGGGAGCTTGTGTGATGCCAGGCGAAGGGCCTCCAGCGCCGTCTCTTTGCTCGTTCCGCCGATCTCGAACATGATCCGTCCCGGCTTCACGACCGCCACCCAGTACTCCGGCGCCCCTTTCCCCTTCCCCATGCGGGTTTCCGCCGGCTTCTTCGTGACCGGCTTGTCGGGGAAGATGCGGATCCAGATCCGCCCTTCGCGTTTCATCATGCGGGTGAGGCTGACGCGGGCCGCCTCAATCTGCCGCTGGGTGATCCACCCCGGTTCCAGCGCCTTGAGGCCGAAATCGCCGAAGGCGATGCTGGCCCCCCGCGTGGCCTTGCCGCGCATGCGGCCCCTCTGGGCTTTGCGGTACTTGACTCTCTTGGGCATCAACATGAGGAGAATCTCCTGGTTCGTCGGATGAGCGCCGCTTCCTCCCGGCGGGACGGTCTTCCGTCCTGGAACAGATCAGCCGCCGCGCAGTCTCCACGCGGCAGGCGCCATCAGGACGCGCGCCGCGGCGGGGGCTGTTGCTGCTGCTGGAGAGCGGCCTTCGCATCCAGCACCTCCCCCTTGCAGATCCAGACCTTCACGCCGATGGCTCCGTAGACGGTGCGGGCCGTGGCCGTGGCGTAGTCGATGTCGGCGCGAAGCGTGTGGAGCGGGATCCGCCCCTCCTTGTACTGCTCGCGCCTGGCGATTTCAGCTCCTCCCAGCCTTCCGGCCGTCATCACGCGCACGCCTTCGGCGCCCATGCGCATGGCTGCCGTGATCGAGTTCTTCATCGCGCGGCGGAACGCGATCCGCCCTTCCAGCTGCTGCGCGATGTTCTCGGCGACGAGGTAGGCATCCAGCTCGGGGCGCTTGATCTCGTTGATCATGATCTTGACGTCCGTGCTCGTGATCTTCTTGAGCTCTTCCTCGAGCTGCGAGATCTCCTTGCCAGACCGGCCGATCACGATGCCCGGACGCGAGGTGTTGATCGTGATGACCACGCGCTTGGGCGTCCGCTCGATCAGGATCCGCGAGATCCCCGCCTTCTTGAGGCGGTTCCGGACGTACCGGCGGATCGTCATGTCTTCCGTCAGCTTCACGGCAAAGGACTTCTCATCATACCAGTTCGAGTCCCAAGAACGGATGATGCCGAGGCGAAGCCCGACCGGATGCGTTTTCTGTCCCAAAGTTCCTCCTTGAGTTACTTCTGTTCCGGTTTCGTGCCGGCACCCGCAGCGCGCGCGGGAGGGGTTTTTGCAGGCGGTGCGGCCGCCTTGCCGCGTGTCCGTGCAGCGCGTCCGGCCCCCGGCCGTTTCGCGCCCGCCACCGCTTCCACCACGATCGTGACGTGATTGGAACGCTTCCTGATCCGGAAGGCACGGCCCATCGGGGCCGGGCTGATGCGCTTCATCATCATGCCGCCGTCCACCGTCACCGTCTTCACCACCATGTCCTCCGGGTCGAGACGGCCGCCGTCTTCCTTGTTCTGCAGGTTCGCCACGGCCGAACGGAGCACCTTTTCCGCCACCTTCGACGCATGCTTGGGCGAGAAATGCAGGATATGGAGCGCCTCGTTCACCTTCCTGCCACGGATGAGGTCGATCACCAGCCGCATCTTGCGGGGCGAGGTGCCGATGTACCGATTGATGGATCGTGCTTCCATGGGATTCGTCCTTTGCTCAACTTAACTGGCCGACGTGCTCTCTTCTTTCCTCACGCCGGGATGCGAGCGAAACTGGCGCGTGGGGGCGAACTCGCCGAGCTTGTGCCCGACCATCCCCTCGTGGATGTACACCGGGATGAACTTGTTCCCGTTGTGCACCGCGAAGGTGTGGCCGACAAATTCCGGCGTGATGGTGCAGGCGCGGGACCAGGTCTTGAGCACCTTCTTCTGGTTTGACTTGTTCAGCGCCGTCACCTTCTCCATCAGCCCAACGGTGATGAACGGTCCTTTCTTAAGAGAACGTGCCATGGCAGGTTACTTTCTCCGTTTCACGATGAACTTGCCCGAGGGCTTTTTCCTGGAGCGGGTCTTCTTGCCCTTCGTATGCCAGCCCCACGGGGAGACCGGGTGGGGATTGCCCTGCGGCGACTTGCCTTCGCCGCCGCCGTGCGGGTGGTCGACCGGATTCATGACGACGCCGCGCGATTGCGGGCGGATGCCGAGCCAGCGCGAGCGTCCCGCCTTGCCGACGCTGATGTTCTCATGGTCCGTGTTGCTCACCGTCCCGATGGTGGCGCGGCATTCGAGCGGAATGTTCCGGATCTCGCCCGAGGGGAGACGCAGCTGCGCGAACTTCCCCTCCTTGGCCATAAGCTGAACGGCCATGCCGGCGGAGCGGGCGATCTGGGCGCCCTTGCCCGGACGGAACTCGATCCCGTGCACGAATGTTCCCGCGGGGATGTTCGCCAGCGGGAGGGTATTGCCGTTCTTGATCTCCGCATCTGCTCCCGAGCGGAGGAGCGTGCCGACCACGATCCCCGTCGGCGCGATGATGTAGCGCCGCTCGCCGTCGGCATACTGCAGCAGGGCAAGGCGTGCGGAGCGGTTGGGATCGTATTCAATGGCGGTGACGCGTGCATCCATGCCGTCCTTGTTCCGCTTGAAGTCGACGACGCGGTAGAACCGCTTGTGCCCGCCGCCCCGGTGGCGCGAGGTGATGCGGCCGGTGTTGTTCCGACCGCCCGTCCTATGCAGCGGCTCGAGCAGCGATTTCTCCGGCGCCTTTTTCGTGATCTCCTCGAAGCTCGACACGGACATCCAGCGCGTGCCCGGCGTCCTCGGTTTCAGCTTGCGTATTCCCATGGTCGGTGTCTTCCTGATCTCGTGTGTGCGGCCGCCGGTCAGACGTTCTCGAAGAACTGGATCTGATCCCCCTCTTTGAGCCGCACGATCGCCTTCTTCCAGTCGGGGGTGCGACCGGGGAATCGCCCCTTCTTCGTCATCTGCGACTTGATTTTGCCCTTGCAGCGGACGGTGCGGACGCCCAGGACCGTGACGTTGAACTTCTTCTCCACGGCCCTGGCGATGGCGATCTTGTTGGCGGACGGCTCCACCTCGAAGGCGTACTGCCTCTTCTCCTGGAGCGTCGTCATCTTCTCGGTGACGATCGGGCGACGCAGAATGGCTCTCATGGTCTCTTGCCGTCGATAGTGTTCTTGAACGTATTCTCCAGGACCTCTACGGCGCTTTTCTGGATCAGGAGCATCGCGTTGTTCAGGAAGTCGTAGGTCGAGGCCTTATCGGCCACCTTGACGTCGAGCGCCGGGATGTTCCGCCCCGATTTCACGACGCTGCTGTCGGACCTGGGTGTGAGGAGCAGCGTCTTGGTGGCATCCAGGCCGAGGGCCGCCAGGACCGCCGCCATGTCACGCGTCCGGGGTGCCAGGAACGAGAAGTCCTCGACGATCCGGATCTGCCCCTCGCGGGCCTTGACCGAGAGGGCGGACTTGCGCGCCAGCCGGTGCATGCTCGAGGGAAGGGTATTGGAGTAGTCGCGCGGGAGGGGGCCGAAGATCGAGCCGCCGCCCACCATGACCGGAGACCTGCTCGAGCCCTGGCGGGCCATGCCGGTGTGTTTCTGCTTGAACGGCTTCTTGCCGCCCCCGCGCACTTCCCGGCGCGTCTTCGTCTTGGAGGTGCCCTGACGCTGGTTATCGAGATACACTCGGACGGCGCGGTGCAGGATATGCTCGTTGGGCTCTATCCCGAAGATGTCGGCCGAGAGTTTCACGGTCTCACCGCTCTTCGTCCCGTCCTTAAGAAAGACTTCCAGTTCCATCGCCGCATTCCCCGCTGGGAAAGGTGGAGAAAAGTTCTACGCTTTGACTTTGTGAATCTCGAGGTACCCATTCACCGCGCCGGGAACCGAGCCCTTGACAAGCAGCAGGTTCGAGTCGGCGATGACGCCGACCACCCTCAGGTTGCTGACGGTGATCCTCGTCCCGCCCATTCTTCCGGCCATGCGCATCCCCTTCAGGACGCGCGACGGATAGGATGACGAGCCGATCGACCCGGGAGCGCGCTCCCGGTCGCTCTGGCCGTGGGTACGGAAGCCGCCGCCGAAGTGGTGGCGCTTGACCACCCCCTGGAAGCCGTGTCCCTTGGAGGTGCCGATCACGGAGACCACGTCCCCTTTGGCGAAGACCGTGTCCACGCGGATCTCCTGCCCCGGCTGCATCTCGGCCCCGCCGACAGACCGGAATTCCCGCAGGATGCGCATCGGCTTGACGTTCGCCTTGGCGAAGTGACCGCGCAGAGGGCTGGTGACCAGCCGTTCCCGCTTCTCCCCGAAGCCGAGCTGCACGGCCGTGTAGCCGTCGCGGTCGTTCGTTTTCACCTGGGTGACGAAGCAGGGCCCCGCTTCGATGACCGTGCAAGGGATCACCTGTCCGGAGTCATCGAAGATGCTCGTCATCCCGATCTTTTTCCCGAGTAGTCCTGTCATACCACCATCCATAGTAGAATACAAAGCGGTGCGGCGGAGCGCCCGCATGTTTCCCTCTGCCGTTCATCCCTCGCGACTGTCCCGCGTGCTGGGCGGGACCGTCCGAGGCGTTCACCCGGTTGGCAGGTACGGATTAGACTTTGATCTCGACGTCCACTCCCGCGGGCAGATCCAGCTTCATCAGGGAGTCGATCGTTCGATTGGTCGAGTTCAAAATATCGATCAGCCGCTTGTGAGCGCGCGTCTCGAACTGCTCCCTCGACTTCTTGTCAACGTGAGGAGAACGAAGCACAGTATAGACCGTACGCTTCGTGGGCAACGGTATCGGGCCAGAGACCACAGCGCCTGTCGACTTGACAGTCTTGATGATCTTTTCCGCGGACTTGTCGATCAGGTTGTGATCGTACGATTTCAGCTTGATGCGAATCTTCTGTCCGGCCACGTGAGGTGTACTCCAGTTGTTCGTTTCCCGCACGGCGGGGGGACGTTTTTCGCGCCCCCGTCGCCCCCGGCGGGGCTGCTGCCAGTGCGCTACTCCATGATCTTGGTGACGACGCCCGCGCCCACAGTACGGCCGCCTTCGCGGATGGCGAAGCGCAGGCCCTCTTCCATCGCGATCGGCGAGATCAGCTCGATCAGCATGCCGTCCACATTGTCGCCGGGGATGACCATGTCGGTCCCCGCGGGCAGCGATGTCACGCCGGTCACGTCGGTGGTGCGGAAGTAGAACTGCGGGCGGTACCCGTTCAGGAACGGCGTGTGCCTGCCCCCCTCCTCCTTCTTGAGGATGTAGACCTGGCCCGTGAATTTCGTGTGGGGGGTGATGCTGCCCGGCTTGGCCACGACCATGCCGCGCTCCAGCTCATTCTTGTCCACGCCGCGGAGCAGCAGGCCGGCATTGTCGCCGGCTTCCACCACGTCGAGTTCCTTGCGGAACATCTCCGCGCCGGTGATGACGGTCTTCTTATGGGCCCCGAGGCCGATGAGCTCGACTTCATCGCCGACCTTCGCGCGTCCGCGCTCCACGCGGCCCGTACCGACGGTGCCGCGGCCGGTGATCGAGAAGACATCCTCGACCGGCATCAGGAACGGCTTGTCCACGTCGCGCTGAGGGATCGGGAAGTACGTATCCACGGCGTCCATCAGCTGACCGATGCAGACGAAGGCCGGGTCATCGGACTTCGACTCGGGCTTGATCGCCGCTTCCATCGCCTTCAGGGCGCTTCCCCGGATGATGGGGATGTCGTTGCCCGGGAACTCGTACTTGGTGAGCAGCTCCCGCAGCTCCAGCTCCACCAGGTCGAGCAGCTCCGGATCATCGACGGCATCGACCTTGTTCATGAACACCACGATCCTGGGGACACCGACCTGGCGCGCGAGAAGGATGTGCTCGCGCGTCTGGGGCATCGGGCCGTCGGTCGCCGCGACCACCAGGATCGCGCCGTCCATCTGGGCGGCCCCGGTGATCATGTTCTTGACATAGTCGGCGTGTCCGGGGCAGTCCACGTGCGCGTAGTGGCGCTTGGCCGTCGAGTACTCGACGTGCGCCGTGGCAATCGTGATCCCGCGCTCGCGCTCCTCGGGAGCGTTGTCGATGCTGTCAAACGTGCGAATCTGCGACAGCCCCTTCTTGGCGAGCACCATGGTGATCGCGGCTGTCAGGGTCGTCTTGCCGTGGTCAACGTGACCGATGGTGCCGACGTTCAGGTGAGGTTTGTCGCGTGTAAACTTCTCTTTTGCCATTGGTGTTCTCCTCTGGAAACGGGGAATGATGTTGAGCGTAGCGGGGACCGTTATGCCGAAACGGATTCCTTCCCCTTGACCTTTTCGATGATCTGCTCCGCGACGCTGCGCGGCACCTCGTCATAATGCGAGAGCTCCATCGTGTAGATTGCCCGGCCCTGCGTCATCGACCGGAGCACGGTTGAATAGCCGAACATTTCCGACAGCGGTACCGCAGCCTTGATCACCTGGGCGTCCTTCCGGGGGGTCATCCCCTCGATCTTCCCGCGCCTGGAATTCAGGTCGCCCATGACGTCGCCCATGTACTCCTCCGGCGTCACCACTTCGACAGCCATGACCGGCTCGAGCAGCACGGGGTTGGCCTTCCGCGCGGCTTCCTTGAACGCGATGGACCCCGCGATCTTGAAGGCCATCTCCGACGAATCCACCTCGTGGAACGAGCCGTCGAACAGTTTCACCTTCACGTCCTCGACCGGGTAGCCGGCCAGGACGCCGTTGCGCATCGCCTCGATAATCCCCTCCTGCACGGGCTTCACGTATTCCTTCGGGATGACGCCGCCCACGATCGCGTTCTCGAACACGAATCCCTTCCCCTTCTCGTTCGGCTCGACCTCGATCCAGACGTGCCCGTACTGACCGCGGCCGCCGGACTGGCGCACGAACTTTCCCTCCTGCTCGACCTTCTTCCGGATCGTCTCCTTGTAGGCGACCTGCGGCCTCCCGATGTTGGCTTCCACGTGGAACTCGCGCTTCATCCGGTCGACGATGATCTCGAGGTGCAGCTCCCCCATGCCGCTGATGATGATCTGGCCCGTTTCCTCGTTGGTGGCCACGCGCAGGGTCGGGTCCTCTTCGGTCAGCTTTGCCAGCGCCTCGGACATCTTCTCCTCGTCGGCGTTGGTCTTGGGCTCGATAGCGACGTGGATCACGGGCTCGGGGAACGTCATTTTCTCCAGGATGATCGGGTCGCTCTCGTCGCAGAGCGTGTCGCCGGTGCGGGTATTCCTCAGCCCGACCACCGCGATGATCTCGCCCGCAAACGCTTCCTCCACATCCTCCCGCATGTTGGCGTGCATGCGCAGCACCCGGCTGATGCGTTCCTTCCGGTCGGTCACCGAATTGTAGACATACGACCCCTTGTTCAGGGTCCCGGAGTAGATCCGGAGGTACGTCAGCCTGCCCACGTACGGGTCGGTCATGATCTTGAAGGCCAGGGCCGCGAAGGGCTGGTCGTCGTCGACCGTGCGGTAAACCTCGTCCTTCATATTCTGGTGATGTCCGCGGATCCGGCCCTCAGCCAGGTCAAGGGGCGACGGGAGGTAGTCCACGATCGCGTCCAGGAGCATCTGGACTCCCTTGTTCTTGAACGAGGAGCCGCAAAAGACCGGGACGATGCTGACCTTGAGGCAGGCCCGGCGGAGAACCGGCATCACCTCGGCCGGGGTGATCTCTTTCCCGTCCAGGTATTTCACCAGCAGGGAATCGTCTTCGTCGGCGACCGCTTCCAGCATGTGGGTCCGGGCTTCCCGCGCCTTGCCCTGCATGCCCTGCGGGATCTCGATCTCGTCCCACTCGGTGCCCAGGGTAGACTCGCGGTACATATACGCTTTCATCCTGACCAGGTCGATGATGCCGGTGAACAGGTCGCCTTCGCCCACCGGGAGCTGGACCGGCACGGCGTTGGCATGGAGCCTGTCCTTCATCATCTGGATGACGGCCTGGAAATCGGCCCCGACGCGGTCCATCTTATTGACGAACGCGATGCGCGGCACGCCGTACTTGTCCATCTGGCGCCAGACGGTTTCCGACTGCGGTTCGACGCCGCCGACGGAGCAGAACAGCGCGATGGCACCGTCGAGCACGCGCAGCGAGCGCTCCACCTCGGCGGTGAAGTCGACGTGTCCGGGCGTGTCGATAATGTTGATCCTGTTGTTGTGCCAGAAGCAGGTGGTTGCGGCCGAGGTGATCGTGATCCCTCGTTCCTTCTCCTGCTCCATCCAGTCCATCGTCGCGGCGCCCTCGTGGACCTCCCCCATGCGGTGGAGCACTCCGGTGTAGAAAAGAATGCGCTCCGTCGTCGTCGTCTTGCCGGCGTCGATGTGGGCGCTGATGCCGATGTTTCGGGTTCGTTCAAGCGGATACTGTCGTGGCATACCTGTACTCTTGTGTTCCTCCCCTCAGTTCCCTACCACCGGAAGTGCGCGAACGCCTTGTTGGCTTCGGCCATGCGGTGTGTGTCTTCCTTCTTCTTGATCGCGTTGCCCTGTCCGGTCGACGCATCGATGAACTCGGCGGCCAGTTTTTCCGACATGGATTTCTCCTTGCGGTCGCCCGCATAGGAGATCAGCCATCGGATGGCCAGGGCCGTGCTCCGGTCACCGCGGACCTCGGTGGGGACCTGGTAGGTCGCGCCGCCGACGCGTCGGGCCTTCACTTCCAGGAGCGGCTTGGTGTTGTGGACGGCCTTCTTGAAGACCTCCAGCCCGGAAGGCTTGCCGCGCTCCTCGATGATGGTCAGGGCGTCATAGAGCAGCTTGCGGGCCTTGTGCTTCTTGCCGCACTTCATGATGTTGTTGACGAATTCCGACACGAGCACGTCGCCGTACTTCGGATCGGGACTGGTCTTGCGCGGAGACGATTTCTTCTTTCTCATTTCTTCTTTCTCAATGCGAACCCCGGAGGAAGATTATGCCTTTGCCCTCTTGGCGCCGTATTTGGAGCGGCCCTGCTTCCGGTCGGCCACCCCGGCGGTGTCGAGCGTGCCGCGGATGATGTGATAGCGGACGCCCGGAAGGTCTTTCACGCGGCCGCCGCGGATCATGACGATCGAGTGTTCCTGGAGGTTGTGGCCCTCCCCCGGAATGTACGCGGTCACCTCGATCCCGTTGGTCAGCCTGACGCGGGCCACCTTGCGGAGGGCCGAATTGGGCTTTTTCGGCGTTGTGGTGTAGACACGCGTGCAGACGCCCCGCTTCTGCGGGCATCCGCCCATCGCGGGAGCCTTGCTCTTGTAGGTCACCGCGTGCCGGCTGTTACGGACCAGCTGGTTGATCGTAGGCACAGATCGCTCCTGGGACTGCAAGTGTGGAAAGTTTGGAAAAGCTTTCAAATATACGAAAACGAACGCGTAATGTCAAGCGGGCCCGGACTCCCGGCCGCCTGAGCATGCTGGCAATGGGAAGTAACATCTCAGGATGGCAACGGACCCAGGCCGGGTCCGTGCCAGCGCCTGTGGAATGCTGCCGGTGTGGCAGTGTGGTCTACGGTGTTGCCACGTTCTCTTTCTCTCGTGTCCTTGTCCGGGCGCCGTTTCCTCCCGGTTCTGTCCCCTCTTCCTCCTCGCTGTCGCTTGTAAACACCATGATATTGCGGAAATGTTTCAGGCCTGTCCCTGCCGGGATCAGGTGACCCATGATCACGTTCTCCTTGAGGCCCAGCAGGTAGTCCACCTTCGCCTCGATGGCGGCGTCGGTGAGCACCTTGGTGGTCTCCTGGAACGACGCAGCCGAGATGAAGCTGTCGGTGGACAGCGCGGCCGTGGTGATGCCGAGGAGCACCGGCTCGGACGTGGCGGGATCCGCATCGCGGGTTTCGACCACCTTTTTCGCGCGCTTCTTCAGGTCCACGTTCGCCTCCTTCACCTTGCGGCGGGCGACGATCTGCGTGTTCTTGAGCTTCGAGTCCCCCTTCCCGGTGACGAACACCTTGTCGCGCAGGGCTTCGTTCTCCTCCTCGAAGCGCAGCTTGTCGATGTAGTCCCCCTCGAGGAACTTCGTATCGCCCGAATCGACCACCTTGACCTTCTGCATCATCTGGCGCACGATGATCTCGATGTGCTTGTCGTTGATCTTGACGCCCTGGATGCGGTACACTTCCTGGATCTCATTGACCAGATATTCCTGCACCGCCCCCACGCCCTTGATGCGCAGCACATCGTGCGGGTTGATCGCGCCGTCGGACAGGCGCTCGCCCGCGCGCACGGCGTCGTTCTCCTGGACCAGCACGTGCTTGCCGAGGGGGATGGGATACCGCCGGACGTCGGAGCTGTCGTGGCTGGTCACGATCACCTCGCGGTGGCCGCGTCGCTGGGCACCGAAGGTTACCGTGCCGTCGATCTCCGAGACCATGGCCGGGTCCGCAGGACTGCGGGCCTCGAAGAGCTCCGTCACCCGCGGGAGCCCGCCCGTGATGTCGCGCGTCTTGCCGATGTCCCGCGGGATGCGGGCGAGCACGGTGCCGGCCGCGATCTGCTGGCCGTCGTTCACGGCGAGATGCGCGCGGGTCGGGATGATGTAGAACGCCACCTTCGTTTCCTTGGCATCGACAATCTCGATCGTGGGGGCCAGCGTCCGGTCGCGCGAGTCGCTCACGACCTTCTGGATGTGGCCCGTTTGCTCGTCGTCGATCTCGCGGTAGGTGATGTTTTCCTTCAGGTCGCGGTAGCGGACCACCCCTGCGCGCTCGGAGATGATGATCGCGTTGTACGGGTCCCACTCGTAGATCGTCGCCCCCTTACTCACCGGGGCGCGGTCCTCCACCGTCAGCGTCGCGCCGTAGGGCACGTCGTACTTGGTGAGGGTCCGGTTGTCCTGGTCGAGAATGTTGATCACGCCGCTGCGGCCGGAGACGATGATGCGTACCCCTTCGTCGGACGGCACCTTGATGACCTTCAGGCCTTCGTACCCGACGCGGCCGTCGAACTTCGCCTGGACGAACGACTGTGATGCGATGCGGCTGGCCGTGCCGCCCGTGTGGAATGTTCGCAGCGTCAGCTGCGTGCCTGGCTCGCCGATCGACTGCGCGGCGATGGTCCCGACCGCTTCGCCGGGCTGGATCAGCTTGCCCGTGGTCAGGTTGCGCCCGTAGCACAGCGCACACACACCGCGCTTTGCCTCGCAGCCCAGCACGGAACGGATCTCCACCGTCTCGATCGATGTCTCGGCGATCCGGTCGGCCTTCTCCTCATCGATCAGCTCGCCCGCCTGGACGAGCATGATGCCGGTCATCGGATCGGTCACATCATGCACGCTAACCCGACCCACGATGCGTTCAGCCAGCGGCTCTTTGACGTCTTCGCCTTCCTTCAGGGCGCCGGTGGCGACGCCGCGGATGGTGCCGCAGTCCTGCATCGTGATGATGGCATCCTGGGCAACATCGACCAGGCGCCGGGTCAGGTACCCCGCGTCGGCCGTCTTGAGGGCAGTGTCGGCAAGGCCCTTGCGGGCGCCGTGCGTGGAGATAAAATACTCCAGGATCGAGAGGCCTTCACGGAAGTTCGCGATGATCGGGTTCTCGATCAGCTCCCCGGTCGCCCCGGAGAGGCTCTTCTGGGGCTTGGCCATGAGGCCGCGCATGCCGGCCAGCTGGCGCACCTGCTCGCGCGAGCCGCGGGCGCCCGAGTCGACCATCATGAAGAGCGAGTTAAAGCCGTCCTTCGACTTCTGGAGGGTCTCCATGAGGCGGTCGGCCACGCGGTTGGAGGCCGAGGTCCAGAGGTCGATGACTTTGTTGTACCGTTCCCCCTGGGTGATGATGCCGTTTTGGTACTGTCCTTCCACCTGGTCGACGTTCTTCTGGGCGGTGTTGATGATGCCTTCCTTTTCCCGAGGGACGATGACGTCGTCGAGGCCGACCGAGAGCCCGCCCGCGGTCGCGTAGCGGAACCCGATGTCCTTGAGCTTGTCGAGGAACTCCGCGGAATGCAGGTTCCCCACGCGCCGGAAGGCGGTGGAGATGATGGCCACCAGGCGCTTCTTGTTCATCAGCTCGTTGAAGAAGCCGATCTCTTTCGGGACGATCTGGTTGAAGATCACACGTCCGGTGGTGGTGTCGACCAGATGCCCGTCGATCCGCACCTTGATGCGGGCGTGCAGCCCGAGGCAGCCCTGGTTGAAGGCGATCAGCGCCTCTTCCGGAGAGGAGAAGATCATGCCCTCCCCCGTGTCGCCGGCCTTCGATTTCGTCAGGTAGTAGCATCCCAGCACCTGGTCCTGCGTCGGGGTGACGATGGGGGTACCGCTCGCGGGCGAGAGGATGTTGTGGCTCGACAGCATCAGGATGCGCGCCTCGAGCTGGGCATCGAACGACAGCGGCACATGCACGGCCATCTGGTCGCCGTCGAAGTCGGCGTTGAACGCCGTGCAGACCATCGGATGGATCCGGATCGCCTTGCCTTCCACCAGCACCGGCTGGAACGCCTGGATGCCGAGGCGATGCAGCGTCGGGGCCCGGTTCAGAAGCACCGGATGCCCGTCGATGATATGCTCGAGGATCTCCCAGACCTCGGGTCCCTTCTTGTCCACCATCTTCTTGGCGCTCTTGACGGTCTTCACCACCCCGCGCTCGATGAGCTTGCGGATGATGAACGGCTTGAAGAGCTCGACGGCCATATCCTTCGGGAGACCGCATTCATGGAGCCGCAGCTCGGGTCCGACCACGATCACCGAGCGGCCGGAATAGTCCACGCGCTTGCCGAGAAGGTTCTGGCGGAAGCGCCCCTGCTTTCCCTTGAGCATATCGGACAGCGATTTGAGCGCGCGGTTATTGTCGCTCCGCACCGCGTTGACCCGCCGCGAGTTGTCAAAGAGGGAGTCGACCGCCTCCTGCAGCATCCGCTTCTCATTCCGGAGGATGACGTCGGGCGCCTTGATGTCGATCAGACGCTTCAGGCGGTTGTTCCTGATGATGACGCGCCGGTACAGGTCGTTGAGGTCCGAGGTGGCGAACCGTCCGCCCTCGAGCGGCACCAGCGGCCTGAGCTCAGGCGGGATCACCGGGACGATATCCAGGACCATCCACTCGGGTTTGTTGACAGGTCCGTCTTCCCTTTCGCGGAAGGCTTCGACCACCCGAAGCCGCTTCAGCGCCTCGAGCTTCTTCTGGGCGGAGGTCTCCACCTTGATCTGCTCGCGCAACTCCTCGGCGAGCTGGTTGACGTCGGTCAGCTTCAGGAGGCTCTTCACGGCATCGCCGCCGATCTGGGCAACGAACCGGCGCTTGTCCGTCAGCTCGAGGTCGTCGTTGTTTTCCGGCAGTGTGCTCAGAATCTCGAAATACTGGTCTTCGGAGATCAGGTCGCCTTTCTGCAGGCCTGTCGGTCCCGGGTTGATGACCACGTACGATTCGTAATAGATGATCCGCTCGAGGTCTTTGGTCGTCGTCCCCAGGATGTAGCCGATCTTGGAGGGCAGGGAGCGGAAGTACCAGATGTGGACGACGGGAACAGCCAGGGCGATGTGGCCCATGCGCTCCCGGCGGACGCTCTTTTGCGTGACTTCCACCCCGCAGCGGTCGCAGATGATGCCGCGGTACCGGATGCGCTTGTACTTGCCGCAGTGGCATTCCCAGTCGCGGACCGGCCCGAAGATCTTCTCGCAGAACAATCCGTCCTTCTCCGGACGGAACGACCGGTAGTTGATCGTCTCCGGCTTGGTCACCTCACCGTGCGACCTCGCCAGGATCATGTCCGACGACGCGAGGCTGATCGTGATCTTGGTGAAGTTCTTCTTTGACTCTTTGGGTTGATGAAACAATGCCATGATGCTCCTCCCGAGAGATAACGGCCCCGCCGCCGGGGCGGGACCGATGCCGTTAGTCCAGCTTCACGTCCAGCCCGAGGCCCATGAGTTCGCGGATCAACACGTTGAACGATTCCGGAACGTTGGACTCGGGGAGGTTGTCCCCTTTGACGATCGCCTCATAGACCTTGGCGCGGCCCGAGACGTCGTCGCTCTTGACGGTGAGGATTTCTTGCAGCACGTGCGCGGCGCCGTAGGCTTCCAGCGCCCAGACTTCCATTTCCCCGAATCGCTGGCCGCCGAACTGCGCTTTGCCGCCCAGGGGCTGCTGGGTGATCAGCGAGTACGGCCCGATCGACCGGGCGTGAATCTTGTCGTCCACCAGGTGCGAAAGCTTCAGCATGTAGATCACGCCGACCGTGACATCCTGGTCGAACCGGTCTCCCGTCCGCCCGTCGTAGAGCGCCGAGCGCGAGTGGGTGCTGAGGTGCGCCTTGTTCAGCTCGGTCTGCACGTCCTCCCAGGTCGCCCCGTCGAAGATCGGCGAAGCGTACTTGACCCCGAGGGTCCGGGCGGCCCAGCCAAGGGCGGTTTCATAGAGCTGTCCGATGTTCATGCGGGACGGAACGCCGAGCGGGTTCAGCACGATATCGACCGGGGTGCCGTCGGGCAGGAAGGGCATGTCCGCGGCTGGGACGACACGCGAGACGACCCCTTTGTTCCCGTGGCGGCCTGCCATCTTGTCGCCCACCGAGAGCTTGCGCTTCTTGGCAACGTAGACTTTGGCAAGCTGCACCACGCCGGGCGGCAATTCGTCGCCGAGCTGCACTTTGTTCTTTTCGTGCTTGAACTCCTCCTCCACGGCCTCCACCTTCTCGATGTAGGCCTGGTAGATGCGCACGATCAGCGAGTTCTTCCGCTTGTCGTCGACCCACTCGTTGGAGGTGTCGAGCCTGTCGAGCTGGTCGCAGCTCTCGAAGCTCTCGGCCTTGAAGACCGTTCCAGCGCGGAACACCACGTTGCCGTCGGTGTCGCGCACGCCCTGCGAGCGCTCGTTTTCCAGCACCAGGGTCAGCTTGCGCACCAGCCGGTCGCGCAGGTCCGACACGATCTTGCGCTTCTGCCGGTCCAGGGCGTCGGTCCGGCGCTTGTCTTCGCGCTTCGACTCGGCGTCCTTTTTCTTGCGGCTGAAGAGCTTGGTGGCAATCACCACCCCCTTCATGCCGGGGGGCGCCTTGAGCGAGGCGTCTTTCACATCGCCCGCCTTCTCGCCGAAGATCGCCTTCAGCAGCTTCTCCTCGGGCGTCGGGTCCGATTCCCCCTTCGGCGTGATTTTGCCGATGAGGATGTCGCCCTCCACCACCTCCGCACCGACCCGGACAATCCCGTTCTCGTCCAGATCCTTGGTGGCTTCTTCGCTCACGTTCGGGATTTCGCGCGTGAGCTCTTCCTCGCCGCGCTTGGTGTCGCGCACCTGAAGCTCGAACTCCTCGATATGGATCGAGGTGAAGACGTCCTGCGCCACGACGCGCTCGCTGATGATGATCGCGTCCTCGAAGTTGTAGCCGTTCCAGGGCATGAAGGCCACGAGCACGTTGCGCCCCAGGGCCAGCTCGCCGCCGTCGGTCGCAGCACCGTCGGCCAGCACGTCTCCCTTGCGCACCTTGTCTCCGGGTTTCACCCCCGCCTTCTGGTTGATGCAGGTGTCCTGGTTGGTGCGGAAGAACTTCGTCAGCTTGTACTCGACACGCCGCTTGTCGTCGAACGACAGGAGGGCCTCGGTGCTGTTCTCGTCGATATCGTAGACCACCACGATCCGGTCCGCATCCACGTATTCGACCACGCCGTTGCGTTCGGCCGTGATGAGCGCGCGGGCGTCGCGGGCGATTTTCTCCTCCAGACCCGTGCCCACCACCGGGGCCTCCGGGCGGAGCAGGGGCACCGACTGGCGCTGCATGTTCGAGCCCATCAGGGCGCGGTTGGCATCGTCGTGCTCGAGGAACGGGATCAGGCCGGCCGCGGGGCTGACGATCTGGTTCGGGGCCACGTCCATGTACTCGGTCACGTCGGGCTTCACGACGGGGAATTCCCCCTTGAGGCGCGCCTTGACGCGGTCGGTGAGGAAGTTGCCCTTAGTGTCGAGCGGAGCGTTCGCCTGCGCGATCGTGAAGTTGTCTTCCTGCTCGGCGGTGAGGTACTCGATCTCGTCCTGCACGCGCCCGTTCTTCACCTTGCGGTACGGGGTCTCGATGAACCCGAACTCGTTGACGCGCGCGTGAATGCAGAGCGACGAGATCAGGCCGATGTTCGGGCCTTCCGGCGTCTCGATGGGGCAGAGACGGCCGTAGTGTGTATAGTGCACATCGCGCACCTCAAAGCCGGCGCGCTCCCGCGTGAGGCCGCCCGGTCCGAGCGCCGACATGCGGCGCTTGTTGGTCAGCTCCGCCAGCGGGTTGGTCTGGTCCATGAACTGCGACAGGGGGTTGGTGCCGAAGAACGCGTTGATGACGCTCGAGATCGTGCGAGCGTTCACCAGATCCTGCGGCGTCAGGTTCTCGTTGTCGCGGATGTTCATCCGTTCGCGGATGGTCCGCGCCATGCGTGCCAGTCCGATGTTGAACTGCTGGGCGATCTGCTCCCCCACCGTGCGCACGCGCCGGTTGCCCAGATGATCGATGTCGTCCACCGACCGCTTCTTCTGCTGCAGATCGATCAGGTAGTTGATGATCGCGATGATGTCGGGCTTGGTCAGCGTGGTTGTGGCCGGGGGGATCTCGAGTCCCAGCTTGCTGTTCAGGCGGTACCGCCCGACATCGCCCAGGTCGTAGCGCTTCTCGTTGAAGAAGAGGCGGTCGATGAGGGTCTTCGCGGTCTCCAGGTCAGGCGCCTCGCCCGAGCGGAGCTGCTTGTAGATCGCCGTGAGCGCGTCTTCCTCGGAGCGCACCAGGTCCTTGGAGATGGTCTTGGCGATCACCGATTCCTCGCTGCCGGTCGCGGTCAGGAGGCGGAGCTTCTTGACATTCGCCTTCTTCAGGCGCTTGATGTGCTCGTCGTCGAGCACGGTGTCCTTGTTGATGAAGATCTCGCCCGTTTTCCGGTCGACGACGTCCGAGCAGACGACCCGCCCCTCGAACGAGGCGAGGTCGGCCTTGGCCACATCGACCTCTTCCACGAGGTTGAAGAGCTCGAGGATTTCGTCGTCTGACGAGTACCCGAGGGCCCGCAGCAGCGTGGTGACCGGAAACTTCTTCTTCCGGTCGATGTAGGCATACATCACGTTGTTGATATCGGTCGTGAACTCCACCCACGAGCCACGGAACGGAATGATCCTGGCCGAGTAGATCGGCGTGCCGTTCGGATGGATGGACTCGCTGAAGAACACGCCCGGCGACCGGTGCAGCTGGCTCACCACCACGCGTTCGGCCCCGTTGATGATGAAGGTGCCGCGGTGCGTCATGGTGGGCAGGTTGCCCAGGTAGACGTCCTGTTCGATGGTGTTGATGTAGTCCTTGCCGTTTTCGGCCTTCTGCGAGAGACGGAGCTTCGCCTTCACGGGCACGGCGTAGGTCAGCCCGCGCTCCTCGCACTCGCCGACCGAGTACTTCGGCTTTTCGATGTAGTATTCGACGAACTCCAGCAGGAAGTTCTCGCGCGTGTCCGTGATCGGGAAATTCATCTTGAACACGGCCTGCAGCCCCTTGTTCTTCCGCCGCGCCGGAAGATCGGCCTGCAGGAAGCTTGCCCACGATTCGAGCTGGATGTTCAGCAGGTCGGGGGCTTCGATGATTTCGGGGATTTTTCCGAACGAGATCCGTTTGGCTAGATTCTTCAAGCCCTCTCCTTCACTTGACGTGAATGCACAACCCGGGCATGCGCCCCGGCCGTTGCTCTACTCCGCCGCGCGGGTTTGTTTCGTTCCCACAGGCGTTCCCCCCTCCCGGCGGCACGCAAACAAACAGCAAGCCGATAGCCGTCCCTCCCTTGGAAGGGCTCGGTATCGGCCTGCTGCCATGATGCGCAAAAAGTCATAGGGGACTGACGTGGTTGCCTGACATGCAGCGCGAAGACGCTGAGGTCCCGCGCCTCCAGCGCCCCCGCCTAGTGAGCGGGAGGGCGGGGACGGGACGAAAGCAGCCTACTTCAGTTCGACCTTTGCTCCTGCATCTTCGAGTTCCTTCTTCAACTTCTCAGCCTCTTCCTTCGGTATCGACTCCTTCACAGCCTTCGGGGCGCCGTCCACCAGATCCTTGGCTTCCTTGAGACCGAGACCGGTATTGGCGCGGACGACCTTGATCACATTGATCTTCTGGGCGCCGGCTTCCTTCAGCACCACGGTGAATTCGGTCTTCTCCTCGACCACCGGAGCCGCCCCGCCCGCTGCCGGACCCCCGCCGCCCATGATGACCGGGGCAGCCGCCGTCACGCCGAACTTGTCCTCGAGCGCCTTCTTCAACTCCACAGCTTCGAGCAGCGTCAGCTTCTCAATTTTCTCGACGATTTCCTCTACGACTGACATTGGATTCTCCTCATAGTTGGCAATTCGATGTGTGGAACCTGAGTCACGCCGCTTTTTTCTTCCCGACCTCGTCGATGACGCTGACCAGGTCGCGAACCACGGCTAGGATGACGTTCGGCACGCCGGCGAGGGGAGCCTGGATGCTTCCCAGGACCGACGCCATGATCTCCTTGCGCGTGGGCATCCTGGCCAGCTCTTCAAGCCTCGATCCTTCGTACACCTGGTGTTCGACCACACAGACTTTCAGGGAGAGCTTCTTGTGCTTCTCCGCGAACTTCTGGATGATCTTGGCCGGGGCCACCGGATCGTCGAACGCGAACGCCACACCGGTGGGGCCCGTCAGGCCCGGGAACACCCGGTCGAAGCCCGACACCTGTTCGAGCGCCTTCCGGATGAGCGTGTTCTTCACCACGCGGTACTGAATGGCCGATTTGCGGAACTCGCGGCGAAGCTCCGTCGCCTGTTCCACAGTCAGCCCCGTGAAGTCGGTGAAGAACAATCCCCGCGCGCGGCCTGCAATCTCCGCGACCTCCGCGACGATCTGTTCTTTCTGTGACCGTTCCATGGATTCCTTCTGGATTGATCCGTCTAGGGAGAAGCCCCGGTCAGCGAGCCGCCGGGCGATAGACACTGATCATGTGGGTGTTGAGTGCGTAATCTCTGTTTAATGCCCCATCGCGGCAATCTGCGCTTTGTCAATCGGCACGCCGGGACCCATCGTGCTGGACAGCGCGATCCCCTTCACATACGTCCCCTTGGCTGTCGCCGGCTTGAGCCGGACGATCGTGGTCAGAAATGCATGGATATTCTCCACGAGCTGCTTCGGCTCAAAGGCCGCCTTGCCGACCGAGGCATGCACGATCCCGGCCTTGTCGACGCGGAATTCGATCTTGCCGGCTTTCACTTCCTTCACGGCCTTGGCAACGTCGGCCGTCACGGTTCCGCTCTTCGGGTTGGGCATCAGGCCCCGGGGGCCGAGCACCTTCCCCAGCTTGCCGACTTCTCCCATCACGTCCGGCGTGGCAATGATGACGTCGATGTCCGCCCACCCTGCCTGGATCTTCGCGACATACTCGGCGAGTCCCGCATGCTCCGCCCCGGCCGCCCTGGCCTCCTCATCGCGCGGGGGCCTGGCCAGCACGAGCACTCGCACTTGTTTCCCCGTGCCGTGCGGAAGCGCCACCGTACCCCGGATTGCCTGGTCGGCCTTCTTGGGGTCCACGCCGAGATGGACGGCGATGTCGACGGACTCCGTAAACTTGGCCGTCGCAAGCTCTTTCACCTTGACAACGGCTTCTTCAATAGTATAGACCTTCTCAGCATCGACCTTCTTGCTGACCCCGTTAAAACGCTTGCTGTGTTTCATGCAGAATTCCTTTCAGTGTGGTGCGTGCGTCCTTCCGCCATTCACCTCCTCCCCGGTCCATCCTCCCCTTTCAGACGGGCAGGCGCCGGGAGCGGTGGACTCCCACGGACAGCGTTATCCTTCGACTGTGATCCCCATGCTGCGGGCGGTCCCCGCGATCATCTTCATCGCCGCCTCGATATCGTTTGCATTGAGGTCGGGCAGCTTCATCTCCGCAATCTCACGGAGCTGTTTTCTGGTCACCTTGGCCACCTTGTTCCGGTTCGGCTCCGCCGAGCCCTTCTCGACCTTTGCCGCCCTTGCCAGAAGGATTGCCGCGGGCGGAGTCTTGGTGATGAACGTGAAGGATTTGTCGGAAAAGACGGTGATCACCACCGGGATGATCATCCCCGGCTGGGCCTGCGTGCGGGCGTTGAACTGCTTGCAGAATTCCATGATGTTCACGCCCTTCTGACCGAGGGCGGGACCGACCGGGGGAGCCGGGTTTGCCTGCCCCGCCGGAATCTGCAGCTTGATAAAGCCGGTGATTTTCTTCATGAGACTCTTCTTTCTCGTTCCGGTTTACGACGTGCGTGGTTCTGCTGGATAGCCGGCCTTTGGCCTCCTGCCGTTACTTTTCGAGCTCAACCTGGCTGAAATCGAGTTCTACGGGTGTCTTCCGTCCGAAAATAGACACCATCACCTTGAGCTTCATCTTCTCTTCGTTGACTTCCTGGACGAACCCGGTGAAGTTATTGAACGGACCGTCGGTCACCTTCACGGCTTCTCCCACCTTGAACGGCACCTCGATCACCTCCACGTCCTTCCGCTCTTCGATCTTGCCGATCAGGCGGCGCACTTCCGCGGCCTGCAGCGGGGCGGGGGCATTCCTGGGACCGACGAAGCTGATGACCGAGGGAGCGTTGAGGATGAGGTGGGTCACCGTTTTGTCGAGCGCCGCTTCCACGAGGATATAGCCGGGGAAGAACGTCCGGGTCTTGCTTTTCTTCTTGCCGTCCTTCATCTCGAACACCTTCTCCGACGGCACGATCACCGAACCCACGTGCTCGCCGAGGCCGGCCTGGGCGACCTCGTTCTCGATGTAGGCTCTGACCTTGTTTTCATGGCCGGAGTAGGTCCGTACCACATACCATTTCTTCTCCACCGGTCCCCCCGTTACAGGATTTGGCGCAAGACGCCGCTCACCACCATGTCGACGACATAGATGAACGCGCCGATGATCAGGCAAACCACAAGAACGATGATCGTGGAATCCTGCAGCTCTTCCCTCTTCGGCCACGTGACTTTTTTCATCTCCTTCACCACGTCGGTGAAGAAGCCGAGAATCTTCTCTTTCATAGGGGTCGCCGCTTGGTCCTGGTTATGTCCTCCGCCCGCCTCTCACGGCCGGTACGGAGCACCCGGGAGCACGGGTGAAACATCTCCCCGCACCCTCCGTTCCACCGAAAACAGGCTCTGGATGTGTGGCACGTCAGGAGGGACTCGAACCCCCAACCTGCGGTTTTGGAGACCGCTGCTCTACCAATTGAGCTACTGACGTACAGGGCCGGCCCTTGCAGGCCGTCCGTGCAGTCGACCAGCCGCGGTCTTCCAAGGTTCCCGCGGAAGCCTCCGGAGCTACCGTGTTTCCTTGTGTGTCGTATGCTTGTTGCAGTTCCGGCAGAATTTCTTGTATTCCACGCGACCGGTCTGCTTCTTCTTGTTCTTGGTGGTCGTGTAGTTCCGGTGTTTGCAGTCGGTGCACTCGAGTGTAATAATGTCGCGCATGGCCGGTATCCAGTAGACGAAAGTGTGTGCTGAAGAGCTTGCGATCGGGATTGAACCGATGACCTCTTCCTTACCAAGGAAGTGCTCTACCAACTGAGCTACGCAAGCACTACCATAATCAGGATGACTCTGCAGTCTTTGTGCGCCACAGAGCGGGAGACGGGACTCGAACCCGCGACCAATCCCGCCTTGGCGGGATGACTCTACCCTTGAGTTCTTTCTGCTGCTCCTGCGTCACAGAGCGGGAGACGGGACTCGAACCCGCGACCAACAGCTTGGAAGGCTGTGACTCTACCAACTGAGTTACTCCCGCGACCAATCCCGCTTTGCGGGATGACTCTACCAACTGAGTTACTCCCGCAGCCAACAACCGAATTACTCCCGCAGCCAATCACGATCACTCTGTCAATCGTCTCTCCCCGCAACCAAACCCGCCTTTGACAGGATGCCTCTACCAGCTGAGACGGATTGTGGGCAGGGGAGGAATCGAACCTCCGAAGGCCGGAGCCGACAGATTTACAGTCTGTTGCGTTTGACCGCTTCGCTACCTGCCCGTGAACCTTGAGAGATCCCTCTGCTCGCCAGAGCTGGCGATGGGACTCGAACCCGCAACCTGCTGATTACAAATCAGCTGCTCTACCGATTGAGCTACGCCAGCAAACAAGATCATCCCTTGACCGCGGAGCGGTTGACAAGGGATGGAGTGCGGAGCACATTAATATAATAAATCGCCCCTAAGAGTCAACAGGCAGGTCAAAAAAACCGCAAAACCGCTTGCCAATGCATACGCTTGAGTGTGGTTGAACGTTCCCCCTCTTCAGAAAGGGTTGAATCTGACAATTCGCCTTGAGGGCAGGGCGGGAGAAGCCCTTTAGGGGGACGTGAAGCTCATTCTGGAACCGGAGGTACCAAAATACGGACGATTGAGGCCGGCGTGTGAGAATTGGGGTCTATTTGGCAGCCGCGCTCCTTCGTTGGAGGATGACAGGATCACCTGGCATGAACAGGAGGGCTTTTTCGTAGCAATTCCTCGCTTCAGCCCGGTCGGACCTCCGTGACAGATAGTAGTCCCCTCGGGCCATATAGGCGCCGGCATACAGTCTCCGGGTCTGCTTTTCCAGCCGCCCGTCCCTTTCCATCCCCCTCACGATGAACTCCGGCATGGCAACCGGATGGAAGAGTGTATCGGGATACAGACGCATTGCCAGCCCCTCGGGTGCGCGCTGAAAGCCGGCTGTGTATTGCGCTTCAATCTCGTCAGTGACATAAACCGGGCGCAAAGAGAGGTTCTTCTCGATAAAGCTCCTGATCATTGCGGCATACCTCGCCTCGATGACAGCCGGGTTGTAGGGCGTTCCGTGCTCAAACTTCTCCAGCTCCCTGAGGAATGCCTCGACCTCCATCCGGGATCCCTGAATCAGCTCCGGATGCCTTTTCTGAAGATGGACGAAATACCAGGAACGCCGGAGAAGCTCCTTATCGACCACTGTCAGATCGGTCCGGACCCCGAGCACGAGCTGTTCGTAGAAGGCCGCCGACACCCAGTTATCCCACTGATACGAGAAGACCAGTGCATCCGGCTGAAGGGAGGCAAACACGTTTCTGGTATAATCCCCCACAAAGTGGTTGTCACGCTCGTTGACGAGGGGGAAGTTTACCACGAGGGGAAAGATTGCCGAGGCGGTCAGGAGGGCCCCCTTCCATGCCCCTCCCGGCAAGCGGGCCAGCATGTTCCCGACTGCCAGAAGTCCGAATCCGGCCCAGATCGCGGTAGTGATGTATGCAAGCAGGAAATACGAATCTATGTCATAGATATCGTAGTTTATCGAGTACGCGATACACCCTACGAAGAGGAGAGCGGTGAAGATGAAGAGCCGCCGGTCCCTGCGCCACAGGACCGGAACCCCCATCGCCGCCAGCAGACCCCCGGCGTAGGCGAACTCGGCCGGGAAGTTTCTGAGGAAGTACGACAATTGTTTCCAGGCAGCCGAGGAAGAGGAGAATATCCAGACCTGGTACTGCTTGCCGCTGAAGTGCCACAGGAGGTGCTCGAGCGTTGACGGGTTCCCCCAGTTCATCGGGGGATTCTGCGCGGCCCGGATCGGAAGATAGAGGTAGAGGCTAAGACCGAGAAGGAACGGGATGGACATGAACCCAACCCGCTTCCATGAGGAGGCACCCGCCCCCTGCCTGGCAAAGTAATAATAGAGAAAGGCCGGGGCGAGAAGGATCGTCGTCATGTGGTTTGTGAAGCTGAGCCCCAGCAGATAGGCAAAGAGCCACCAGAGTGCTTCGCGCCCGGCATTCCAACCTTTCCCAGCGCTCCGCTGGTCCCCAGCGCTCCGCTGGTCCCCGGCGCTCCGCTGGTCGGAGGCGAGGAGAAAGACGTAGATCACCGATATCAGGAGGAGGCAGTGCAGCGAGTAGACCTCTATGGCCGTTGCCTGCGACCAGTACGTTTCGGAGAATGCCAGGAGCAGCCCAGCTCCGGCCGATGCCGCGAGCGGTTCACGGCCTTGCCGGGTATTCCCGCGTGTGAGGAGAAAGAGGAGCAGGCGGGTGAAGAGTGCAATGCCCGCAGCGCAGAAGAGCGCAGCCATCGCGTTCAGCCGAACGATCGGCTCAGAGCCTGCGGGAAAGTGGGCGAATACCCAGCCGATCAGGGTAAACAGGGGATAGCCGGTAGGGTGGGCAATCCCAAGCACGCTGGTCACCGTGGCCAGCTCGCCCGAGTCGATAAATGTCAACCCTGGCGCGAGTGTGAAGAGGTAGACCGCCAGCGAGGCAACACCTGTTCCTGCGGGGAGGAACCATTCAGGCTTCATGAAACGCGTCATCGGCTCACCCGGCATACATCAGTGGTGTTCCAGTCGACGGCAAAACGCCAGGAATACTCCGCGGACTTTCTTCATCCTCTCTTCCACCCCCCGCAGAAAAGTCTCTTCGTCCTGTCTCTCGGCGCACAGGGCAAGCGTGCGCAGGTTCCCGCCTTCAGGGAGCAGCGTGGTCCGCTCCTCCAGTGTGAGTCTGAGGAGCGTTTCGATCTTCCGGTACCAGAGGTATGACTCAAGCAGGAACAACCTCTCAGATTGGGTCAGTTCCGGCAATCCATCCCGGCCGAGGAGAGACGGGGTGCTGCCGAAACGGAGATCGCTCATCGAGCCGCCGTGGCACATCTGGATCATCTGCACGACAAACTCGATATCCGCCATTCCCCCCGGCCCAAGCTTGATGTCGACGAAGGCCTTTCCCCGGGTACGGCTGCGGGTTTCCATCTTCCGCCGCATAGACACTATCTGCTCAACCCATCCGGAAGGAAGAGGCATTTCATAGACGAAGGCCCGGATCATTCCGGAGAACTCCCTGGCCACACCCGCGTGGCCACAGACGAACCGGGCGCGTACGAGAGACTGCCGTTCCCAGAGCGAAGCCCTGCGCCGGAGGTACTCCGCATAGCCGGGGAGGTCGGTCACCAGCGGGGCGTTCC
>Ga0182021_10001016_pt1 | contig 31993 bp, 17 predicted proteins | sample 612E3MmetaG_FD_120493 | JGI IMG/M metagenome (GOLD analysis project Ga0182021, IMG submission 120493) | Permafrost microbial communities from Stordalen Mire, Sweden - 612E3M metaG (Illumina Assembly) | ecosystem: Environmental > Terrestrial > Soil > Wetlands > Permafrost | place: Sweden... | reverse complement strand
TTTACTATATGATCTTCCATGTCAACTATGCGGTCTTGCGATTAAAACGGCCAAAATTCTACAGTAATATATTTATCGGCCTATCCCATGTCAAGGGCAGCGCAGCAATGATCTATTAAAAAATTCTTTTTTGCAGGATTGATAAACAGATGGCGGCGCAAAAAACGCGAGCCCTAAGACGTGCAAATCATGCGGTATGAGGCGTACTTAGATTCATATAGAGTCAACTGATTCCCTCGTATTTCTTCCTGTCTCTCAATTCAGCCAGTTTACCTCTATTCCAGCCGGATATCCTGCTGAAATACTGGGTAATCCTTGCTATCCCCTCTACATCGTTCGAGCCGCAGAATTGACACTCATCTCTTAGGCGTCTGAATGTCCGGCCGCATTCTCTGCAAGTGGTAAATTCAGGACAGAACAGAACCTGGTCGTTCTCAGTATCCCTGAATACATTGGTGATAAACCCGGCGAGTTCCTCACTGGAAGGACGGACATCGCCGAGCCACACCTGAGTAACGCCACCCCCCTTTATCAAAGGATGAAAGCGACCTTCCTGTCTCACACGTCCTATCGGGTCCACAGAGGCTGATGAGCTGAGATGGGTTGAATTTGTATAATAGACCTCTCCTTTCGAAATATCACCCCGCACAAAATGACCCGCTTTCGGAGAATAGTATCGCAGATCCAGGCGTGCAAAACGGTAGGCCGTAGTTTCAGCGGGTGTTTGTTCCAGAATAAAATTCAAGCCATATTTCCGGCTGAGTTTTTCGGTCTGATCCTTCATGTGGGCTATCAGTTTCAAACTAAACATCAGGGCCTCTTCCGATTCATGCAACTGGCTTCCCGTATGAATCTGGACAAGCTCATTGAGTCCTACAATGCCTATGAGGAAGCATGCATGATCCATCCTCAAATACGGGTAGCCATCCCTTTTCATCGCGAGCATGGACAGAGGTCCTTCATCGCCGTGGGAGAGCAGCTTCTCAATAAAATTCTTTTTCTGCACATGGGCTTTTGCCGCCACATCCATGAGATCGGAGAGCATCGGCAGTAATCTGTTCTCATCCCCCTCGGCCTTGTAACCCAGCCTGGGAAGGTTCAACGTCACGTTCTGCAAAGCCGGACATCTCATCCGCCAGGGCATCTTCTCCTCGGCAGGCATATCGCCCTTTTTCGCGGTAGCCGTAAGACAGCAAGAGTACGCCTTAATCATCTCATCGCGATCAAAAAGGAAGCATGTATTTCCCTTGTCAACGGCAACGCGACAGATATGATTAAGAAAGTCTTCATGGCCCGGTGTTTGAAAAAAATCTCCGGTAATATGAACAAGCGGCCTGGGAAATATGAAAGGCTTGCCTGTACCGTCCCCTTTCATAAAGACTTCGAATATGGCCCAGGCGAATCTCCTTGCATCAGTGGTGAAATCTTCGTAATTACTGCCCGTCAATTCTCCTCCCGGGCCTATAATCGGAACACCCCGGAGATGTTCCGGAACATCCCAATACAGGTGAATATCAGTAAACATGGCCTGCCCCCCCCTGGCTGATGTCAGCTGGGAGAATTCATAAATGAGCATCTGGGCGAATTGTCTTACTTCCTTTTCATTCATCCCGGTGAGATAGGGCGCGAAGGAAAAATTAACTGCATCCCAACCGATGACTCCGGCAAAATACCCCTGCAGAATGGCGCCAAATCTGACCATATGGGCGAGAAGTACCTCCGCATGTTTGGCGGGTTTGGCAACTGTAAGGGAATGGGGAAGGTTCAGCCCGAATTTCTTTATGTATTCAAGAGACTGAAATGAGCTATACGGCCTGTCTATGTATCCCAGAGAATGAAGATGGATATCGCCCATCACATGCGCATCCCCGACTTCCGGAGAGAAGACCTCATAAAGTGAGTATTCCTTCTTTATCCCTTCCGCGAGTATCAGATTCGTGCCTTCCGGACCGTGCGGTATGTTGGCGTTCTCCTTATTCTGGAGAAGTATTAACTGCCTTACGTCATAGAGGGGAAATCCCAGCAGCGCGTGCATCTTCCTCGCCTGTTCAAGCCCTCTCTCGATGAGTTTCGCGTCCACCAGTTCCCTGATGAGGGGCGTAGTAAGCACGCCGATGCCGGATGAAATGATTTGCTTTTCAACTTCTCTGCTGATTGCATCAGCCGTATCTATATCGACGTTCGTCTCACGAATCAGGGCATCAATAATCTTCTGCCGATTCCATCTGGCAATATCCTCGCCGGATGTCTTCACGAACAAGGTTATATCCGTGGTCTCCTCATTTTCTTTCCTGGATTGTCCGACGTTATTTTTCTTCATCTCGAGTTAATACCTTAAGCGAAATAGGATCGACAACGAGTGTCATCCCCTGATGTAGCCTGCATAGAAAATGTCGCTCTATTTCATGGTGCATGGTTTACAATATTCTCTGGTGAATATCAAATCTTAATACCGGTTATGCCTCGTTAGCTAAGACGTTGAGTTCACGTCTGATTCTTAATTGTTGCTGCTTTTTCTTGAGAATCAACTTCATCATTGCTTCTACTTCCATGTCCCCGGGTCAAATGTACTGCGTCGATGATAGGCCCAATGTTCACGATCAATTTCCAAATATGAAAAAATTCTAAAGTTTTCTCTTTTTTTTCCGATATGTTCATATGTAGAGGGGAATGAAACCCTCATTCAAGAAAGCATATATTTCGTGGAATCACAGAAAGAGCCCTGAAAAAGGCAAACTGTCCGAAAGGACAGACGTAAAGCCACTAACCTAAATCTTCTTTACGGTGGATACGGCGGCAGGGCTGCCGGACTTTTGGGATGCACTCTTTGATGACGCAGCTTTCTTTACTTGTGTAAAGCGTCACACTGCACCATCTAAATCCTGCCACCTTACAATACGTGCCATTTGGTTTTCTAAGGAACAGATTCTTTGATTTCCTTTCAAAATTTGAGACAAGAAAATAGCAGAGCGTCGATATTCCTGAATTAGAAGATGATGAAGCCCATTCCCCGGCATAAAAGATTGGCTTTTGATCGCTGGTTCCTCGTCATCGCGATAGCGGCGCTATTCGCCTATTTCCCGGCGCCCGTTCTGGCTTTGCCCCTGGACGGTCAGGTGACCGCCGGATCAGGCAGCATCACTCAGTCCGGCTCCGCCATGACCGTGCGCCAGGACACTTCCAAACTTTCCATTAACTGGCGTGAGTTCGGCATTGGTGCGAATGAATCGATGCGCTTCTACCAGCCCTCGGCCTCCGCCATCGCCTTGAACCGTGTGCTGGGGCAAGACCCCAGCCGCATCCTGGGTTGTCTCACGGCGAACGGCCAGGTGTTCATCCTGAACCCCAACGGGGTCATCTTCGGCCAGAGCGCGCAGGTAAATGTCGGTGGACTGGTGGCTTCCAGCCTGTCCCTTTCGGATCAGGACTTCCTCGCCGGCCGTTATACCTTCCAGAAGGGCGGCATCGCCGGGGACGTGGTGAACATGGGCAGCCTGTCCTCCACTGAGGGCGGTTACATTGCCCTGCTCGCTCCCACTGTGAGGAACGAAGGAACGATTACGGCGCCCAGGGGAACGGTGGCGCTGGCGGCGGGCGAACGCATCACGCTCAATCTCAACAACGGCGGCTTGCTTAATGTCGCCGTAGAAAAAAGCACCTTCGATGCCTTGGCAGAGAACCACAGCCTGATCCAGGCCGATGGCGGTACCATCCTACTTTCCGCCGGCGGGCGTGACGCCATACTTGACGGCATCGTCAACAACACCGGCGTGGTGAAAGCCGACAGCGTCAGTACCGGGCCGGGTGGCGTGATCCGTCTCGAATCCCGTCTGGCGGTAAACACCGGCACGCTCAGCGCCAACGGCACCAGCGGCGGCAACATCAGTATCCGCGCCCATAATGTATTGCAAGCCGGCATAGTAAGCGCTAACGGAGAAAGCGGCTCTGGCGGTACGGTCACAGTGGATGCAGACCACCGCATCATCCAGACCGATCCGGCGCGCATTACCGCCGATGGCAGCACTGGCGGTTCGGTGCATCTGACAGGCGGACAGGATGACAACGGCGGCGCATTCATCTCCGGCAAGATCAGCGCGCAAGGCAGTGGCGGCAAGGGCGGTAACATCACCCTCACCGGCGCCGACCTCACCCTCGCTGCGGCGGACTTTAATGCCAGTGGCGCGACCCAGGGCGGCAGCATACTCATCGGCGGCGACTATCAGGGCAAGAACCCGGCGATTCCCAATGCCCGTAACACTTATATCAACAGCAGCAGCATTATCACCGCCGACGCCACGCTGCAGGGCGACGGCGGGCGGGTCATCGTCTGGTCCGATGAAGCGACCACCTTTGGCGGCAGCATCGGCGCCCGCGGCGCAGGTGGCGGCCAGGGCGGCTTCGTTGAGGTCTCCGGACATGACCTGTACTTTGCCGGCGACGTGCAGGCAAAGACCCTGCTGCTGGATCCGGCGAACATCACCATCAGCACGGCAGGCAGCCTCCCCGCCTTCCAGCTGATTGACCCCAACCCCGCCAACAGCAATAACTTCGGCCTCAGCATATTGGCTCTCTCGACCGGAAATGTGGGGGTGACATCACCCTATGACGACTTCGGCGCCCTCAATGCCGGGGCGGTCTATCTATACAACGGCACCAGCGGGGCCCTGATCAGCACCCTCACCGGCAGCACGGCAAACGACAATTTGGGGGACAGCGGTATCACCGCGCTCACCGGAAATGGCAACTATGTGGTGAGAAGCTCCAGCTGGAATAACGGCGCGACGACAACCGTGGGCGCCGTCACCTGGGGGAACGGCAGTACTGGGGTTTCGGGCCTGGTCTCCGCCGCCAACAGCCTCATCGGCAGCAAGGCCTCCGACCAGGTCGGAAACAGCGGCGTCACGGCGCTCTCTAATGGAAATTACGTTGTGGTGAGCTCCAACTGGGATAACGGCGCCACTCTGAATGTGGGTGCGGTAACCTGGGGAAACGGCCTGGGCGGCACCGTGGGCGCGGTCTCCGCCGCCAACAGCCTCATCGGCAGCATGGCTTCCGACCAGGTCGGAAACAACGGCGTCACGGCGCTTACCAACGGTAATTACGTGGTGAAAAGCACTGCCTGGGACAACGGCGCCACTTCGAACGTTGGCGCCGTCACCTGGGGGAATGGACTGGGCGGCACGGTGGGCGCGGTCTCCGCCGCCAACAGCCTCATCGGCAGCTCGGCTAACGACCAGGTCGGAAGCGGCGGCGTCACGGCGCTGACCAACGGCAATTACGTGGTCTCCAGCACCAGTTGGTCTAACGGTGCATTGGCAAAAGCGGGCGCCGTGACGTGGGGGAACGGTCTTGGCGGCACGGTGGGAGCAGTTTCCGCAGCCAACAGCCTTATCGGCAGCTCGGGCAGCGACATTGTAGGCAGCGGCGGCATTACGTCCTTGACTAACGGCAATTACGTGGTATCCAGCCCTAACTGGGACAACGCCGCGACGGCGAACGTGGGGGCGGTAACCTGGGGAAACGGCCTGGGCGGCACCGTGGGCGCACTCTCCGCCGCCAACAGCCTCATCGGCAGCATGGCGAACGACCAGGTGGGGAGCGGCGGCATCACCGCGCTTACCAATGGCAATTACGTGGTGCGCAGCTCCAGCTGGGACAACAGCTTGATAGCGATAGTGGACGCGGGAGCGGTAACATGGGGGAACGGCCTGGGCGGCACCGTGGGCGCACTCTCCGCTGCCAACAGCCTCATCGGCAGCAGGACCTCCGACCAGGTGGGAAGCGGCGGCATCACGGCGCTTACCAACGGGAATTACGTGGTGGCCAGCCCCAACTGGGACAGCGGCGTGATAGCGAACGCGGGCGCCGTAACCTGGGGGAACGGGCTCGGCGGCACCGTGGGAGCAGTCTCCGCCGCCAACAGCCTGGTCGGGAGCTCAGCTAACGATCAGGTGGGCAGCAGCATCACGGCGCTGACCAACGGCAATTACGTGGTGAGCAGCCCTAACTGGGATAACGGAGCCACGTCGAACGTTGGCGCGGCGACGTGGGGCAACGGCCTGGGCGGCACGGTGGGCGCGGTCTCCGCCGCCAACAGCCTCATCGGCAGCTCGGCTAACGACATGGTAGGAGTCAACGGCGTCAAAGCGCTCACCAACGGCAATTACGTGGTTGGCAGCTCCCTCTGGGATAACGGCGCCACTCTGAACGTAGGCGCATCAACCTGGGGGAACGGCCTCGGCGGCACTGTGGGGGTAGTCTCAGCCGCCAACAGCCTCATCGGCAGCACATCTTCCGACCAGGTGGGCTTCAGCGGTGTCATCGCGCTCTCCAACGGCAATTACGTGGTGCAAAGCCCGTTCTGGGATAACGGCGCGACGACGGATGTGGGTGCCGTGACCTGGGGAAACGGCCTGGGCGGCACTGTGGGGGCAGTCACCACCGCCAACAGCCTCACCGGCGGCTCGGCTAACGACACGGTGGGAATCAGCGGCGTCACAGCCCTCTCCAACGGTAATTACCTCGTGAAGACCAGCGTCTGGACCAACGGCGTGACGGCGAACGCAGGCGCCGTCACTCTGGGACTGAGCACCGGCGGTACGGTGGGCGCGGTCTCCGCCGCCAACAGCCTCCTCGGCGTGACTGCCAACGATTACCTGACCGCAACCATTGCGGAACTCCCCGCCGGGAGCAATTTGGTAGCAGTCGCAGCATCGTTCTACGATCGGGGCGGCGTGGATCGGGGGCGCGTAGATATCCTCTCCACCACCGGCTCGATGAGCTACGGCATGGGGCAAAGCCAGTCCGTCACCATTAATCCCGGCGCCCTTACCAATGTTCTCAATAACGGCACGGCAGTGATCCTGCAAGCCTCCAACGATATCACCCTCAGTTCCGCCCTCACCGCCAATAACCCGAGTGGGGCCGGCGGGGCGCTGACCCTCCAGGCCGGGCGGAGCCTCCTGCTCAACGCCAACCTCACCACCGACGACGGCAGTCTTACCCTCATCGCCAATGATCGCCTGGCCAACGGAGTCGTCGATGCCCAGCGCAGCGCGGGCGCGGCCACGATCACCATGGCGGCAGGCACCGCCATCAACGCCGGTAGCGGCAGTGTCACCATTGACATGCGCGACGGGGCCGGCAAGAGCAACCTCACCTCCGGCAACATCGACCTTCGCACCATCAATGCCGGTAGCATCAGCATTACCAACAACGGCGCCACTGCTGGCAGCAACGTCATCCTCAACGGCGTATTGACCGCAAGCGGCGCAGGCGATGTCATCACTGTTGCCACGGCGCATAATTTCGTCAATAACGTAGGCGCGGGCGTATACTCATTGACAGGCGGCGGACGCTGGCTCACTTACCTGCCGGACAATGTGGGCAATACCCTGAATGCCCTCGACCCGGGGAACGCCAAGCCCAATCTGTATAACTGCATCTACGGCGGCGCGTGCGGCATAACCGTTCCGGCAACAGGCAACCATTTCGTCTATGCCACCCAGCCCCTGCTCACCGTGACCGGAGATGACAAGAGCAAGACTTACGGCGCTGCCGATCCAGCGCTAACCTACAACTACAACGCGGCCAACCTGATCAACGGCGATCCTGACCCATTCCTGTCCGGTGCACTCACTGCCCCCACGGGCGCAGCCGCCACCGCGGGAACGCACAACATCACACAGGGCACGGTCGTTTCCGACATCGGTTATGGCATCACCTACAACAACGGCACACTCACCGTGGCCAAAGCCCCGCTCACCGTCACCGCCGATGACAAGAGCAAAACCTACGGCAACGCCGATCCGGCGCTGACCTATACAGTCAACGCCGCACAACTCCAGTATACGGACACCGCTGCCGTGGTGAGTGGTGTCGCCCTGAGTACCGCGACCGGCGCCGCAGCCACCGCAGGCACCCACACCATCACCGCCGCTGGCGGCACAGCTTCCAACTATACCATTACCGATGCCAACGGCACACTCACCGTTGCCAAACGTGACATCATCGCCACCGGAGACAACCAGAGCAAGACATATGGCGGAGTCGACCCTGCCCTCACCTACTCTGTGGGCGGCGGCGGCCTGGTCTATGCCGACACACAAGCGAGCGTCTTCAGCGGCGCCCTCAGCGCCCCCATGGGCGCAGCCGCCACGGCCGGCACACACAATATCACACAGGGCACCCTGGCGGTCACAAACAGCAACTACAATCTGACTGGCTACAACAACGGCATATTTACCGTTGCCAAAGCCCCGCTTACGGTGACGGCGGATGACAAGAGCAAAGTACAGGGAAGTCTCAATCCGCCTTTCACCGCCAACTACAGTGGTTTCGTCTATAGTGAAACGGCCGGCGCACTGGGAGGGGCTTTGGATTTTTCCACCCCTGCAACCATGGCTTCTCCCGCCGGGATTTATACCATTACGCCCTTTGGACAGATCAGCAGCAACTATCTCATCACCTACGTAAACGGCATCCTGACCGTATCCGGTTCGCCCTCCCCCGGCAGAGAGGCAGTTTTCACCACCCGCTTCGATGGCAGCGTTACCGCCAATAGTAACCATTCGCAGTCCATTCCCCGCCATGGCGACATTCTTTCAATGGAAGGCGGCGGCGTCCGCATGGGTCAGCACAGCGCCATTAAGGCCGTCGTCAGTCAAACTGACGGGGGTAACTTCGTGCATCTTGTTGCAGCCGGAGGCACTCCAGATCACGGGGACGAAGCTCACCTTGGCGGTCTTGGCGAAGATTCCACGGCTCAAACAGATCGCCACGGACGACGTGCCGACTATTCGGGTCTTATAAGATGAGAAAGCCGTTCTTCACGTTATTTATAATGCAGAGGCTGCGATGAATTTAATATACGGCGTTTGAGCTGCCAAACCCAATATTGCAGCCACTTCTTTTTTGACATATAACGCGCCCCCCCCTTATATTTCCGCATACTCGAGACAGCATTCAAGATAATCCCATTATTTGCTCTTAACTCTCAAATACGACAAAAATATTCTAATAGTTTGGCTTTTATCCCCAATATAATAATGATATGTAGAAGCCCTCACTGAAAAAATTACGTAATTGAAATCACGGAGATAGTCCTGAGAAGGTCAAACTGTACGCTACGTGTTGGTTAGCTTTTTTTGCGGAACAAGTTATTTTTATCTCGCGCTGAAAAAAATTAGAGGGGATATTCACCAAGCTCAACAGCAGAGAATCAGGTTCTTATGAAAAACTAACAGGTTAATGTGGTTTCATGTCGCTGCTCCATCCTCAAAAACACACCTTCCATCAATGGCCCCTCGTCTTCGCAGTTGCGCTGATGAATCTGATGCACTCCATTTGTATTGCCCAACCCCCGGATGCGGGACGCATCATGCAGGAACTCCAGCGCCCTGAACCCGCCCTTGAGAAGCCGCACACCGATGCGCCTCCGCTCCAGATAGAGCCCGGTGCGCCGCAGGCCCCGCCATCCGAGGTGCGCATTCCAGTAAAGGGTTTTCGTATCACCGGTGCAACGGTGTTTCCACCAGAGAAACTGGCGGCGTTGCTGGACGATCTCGTCGGACGCAGCCTGACCCTGCCCGAACTGGAAACTGCCGCCGGGCGCATCAAAGAATATTACCGCCAACGCGGCTATCTCGCCCTGCGCGTTTATCTGCCGCCGCAAGTTATCCACCTCGAGAAACCGCGCACCGATGCAACGCTGCTCAAGGTTAAGCCCGGTGAGCCACAGTCCGATGTGCACATTCCCGTGAAGGGCTTCCGTATCACCGGTGTAACGATGTTTCCGAGAGAGAAACTGGCGGCGTTACTGGACGATCTCGTCGGACGCAGCCTGACCCTGCCCGAATTGGAAACTGCAGCCGGGCGCATCAAAGAATATTATCGCCAGCGCGGCTATCCCCCCCTGCGCGTCTATTTGCCGCTGCAGGTTATCCACGACGGCATGGTGGAAATCGCCGTTGTGGAAAGCAAGCCGGGTGAAGACGGCGTGGTGGAAATTGCCGTCTTGGAAGGCAAGCTGGGCAAGCTCGAATTAGTTAACCAGTCGCGTGTGAATGGAGAATGGGCGCAAAACCTGTTCAAGGAGGTCAAGCCGGACAAGCCCCCAAAGGAGGCGGAAATCGAGCGCCCGCTATTGCTTTTGGGTGACACACCGGGTATCGGCAGCGCACGAGCGACGCTGCAACCGGGCGCAAGCGTTGGACTGACCGATCTCCTGGTCCGAATGGAGCCGGGTCCCCTAGTGAGCGGCGAAGTGGATTTGGACAATTTCGGCGATAGCTACACAGGCAACTGGCGCTTGGGCACCACATTCAATCTTAACAGTCCTTTTCGTCTCGGCGACCTGCTTACGGTCCGCCTCCTGAAAAGCGATGAACATCTGAACTATGGACGGATTTCGTATAATCTGCCGGTCGGCAGCAGCGGCCTGCGCCTTGGCGCGGCTTATTCATACAACGACTATCGTCTTGGTGGGCAACTGTCCAGTCTCAACGCCGGCGGCAGCGGGACTATCGCCAGCGTGTATGCCACCCATCCCTTCATCCGTTCGCGCGCATTCAACCTAAACGTCGTGGCCAACCTCGATGACAAAAAACTGTACGACGACACGGATGTGGATTCGACAAAGAGAAGCATCCGTCTCGGCAGACTGGGCATCGCCGGGAATGGACAGTCAACTGCGGGCGCCTATACCTTCTCACTGGCCTGGACTTCGGGACGGCTGGACATTGAGAATCCGTCTGCGCGCGCCAATGACGAAGCCTCCGCTCAAACTCAGGGACAATACAATAAGCTCGCACTTGATATGACCGGATTGAAACGTCTGAGTGATCGTTGGTCAATCTACGGCGCGCTCTCCGGTCAGTTGGCAGACAAGAATCTGGATTCCTCGGAGGGCTTCGGCCTGGGCGGGCCGTATGGCGTGCGCGCTTACCCTCAAGGCGAGGCGTACGGTAACGAGGGCTATCTCGGCACTATGGAACTGCGCTATCGTCTACCCGTTGACGTACCGGGCACGCTTACCGCTTCTACCTTCCTCGACAATGGGGGCATCCGCGTCAACCACGACCCATTCATCGCCGGCTCCGACAATACACGGGAACTGAGCGGCATGGGGCTGGGTTTGGTCTGGGTCGCACGGGATGGCTCACAGATAAACCTGACAATGGCATGGAAACTGGGGGCGGCTCGCCCTACCTCTGACACCGATCACTCGGTGCTCTTCTGGATGCAGACAGTGAAGCAATTCTAAAATTAATGGCATCCCAGGTGATCACATCAGCAATACGCCCCTGCGTAATGGCGCCACGTCCGATGATGTGCAAGGAGTGCCTCCACATATTTGGCTGGTTTTGCGACTCTAAGAGGATACGGGATAATCAAATATTAGTCTTGGCTGTTCCCTCCAGGGCACCGAGCATCTTTTCGGCGGCTTGGGAAATCTCTGCATCATTATCGTGGGAAAGTGCAAAGACGCGCAGATGGACGACGCGCGCCGGTATAAAGCGGTAGATTTCTCTCAACGGCTCCGGGGATGTCGCACCCGTGGTCGGGTTGAAGATATTAACCCTCTTTTCCGTCTCTGCCATGGGGTTTATGGGGCGTGGGTCCTGCGTTGCCAGATCGACGCGAAATGAGATGCCTTTCAGTTTTTCAGGAAGAAAGCCCCGGAGTTGTTTTTCATAATCGCCGGCATGTGCGAATCTCGTCCCCCTCTGAACCTGGTCGATGGATATATCTGCGGAAAAAGACATCTTCCATTTCACTTCCCTGCTGTAAAGCCTTGCCCATTCCTGACCCAGTCTCTGTTTTTTCCGGTCCTTTTCCCCGAGCCAGGTCAAAACTATGTAGTACAAATGCCATTCATCGCAATTCAGATACTCGTCAAGCGCCTCCAATGGATTCCACGGAAAGATTATGTGCATCGTTTCCCTGAATATCTCCTGCAGATGCAGGTCAAGAGCTCTCGTCGTCCTATGGAAATAGACATTCGTATAGAGATTCAATCTTGCGTTTATGAAGCGACTCAGGGCCGAGATGCCTGCCTGATGAAGCGTAAAGCCGTCTTTCGTAAAGAAAGTATAAAAGCGAAGTCTCGCAATATCCACGATATCGAGGGAGAATCCCGTCATATAGGCGTCTCTCTGCACGTAATCGAGATTATCGACGGTGTAAATGCCTGAAAAGAGCTGCCTCAACAGCTGCAGCCACCTCGGCAGCCCGCTGTCATCCTCCTCCGGCATTTTAATCAGAATTGCCACCTGGTTCGGATCGAGGCATTCCCCGTGGGCAAAGGGACCATTGGGGCTCCTCCGGATTTGGCGGATGATGTTCCCCAGCCTTTTCGTGATAATCGCTTTTCCCAGGTCCTCATGGGTAATGCCATACTGGCCGAGAAAATGGTCATCAAAGAAATGCCCGTAAGGGCCGTGCCCCACATCGTGCAGAAGACCCGCGACACGGAGAACCTCCTCAACATAGTTTATCGAAGGGGCATCCCTGCACACCTCTTTCAAACTCGGGTAGAGATACCTTCCGAACTCACCCGCCACGTGCATGGTCCCGAGGGAATGTTGAAACCGGCTGTGCTCGGCGGCCGGATACACCCAGCGCGCGCTCTGGAGCTGGTAAATTCTCCGCAGTCTTTGAACCCAGGGAGAGTCAATGAGGTCCTTTTCCGTTCTCTCGCCCGGGAAATCAATTGTCGGCACAGTAAAAGAGGCGTACTGGTATATGGGATCGGCAATCAGCGCCTTCCCCTGATAAACCTTTGCATACTCCACTTTCTTCCGTCTCATGGATAAAGGTTTACAATATTCCCCCGTAAATATCAAACCCAGTTTTATGGATCAGTGGAAAGCGGGAGGGGGCCAGGGAGGGAAAACTGTATCTCGGCCCCCTCCCCGCCGCAGGAGAGGAGAATTTTCTCAGGAACGCTAAGGCATGCTACAGTTGGCTTCGCGCCGTGCTTTTTTATTTAGACGACGCGTGGTAGCGTTCTTCTATCAATCTGGCGAGGTCCAGGCCCGTCATTGTCTTCATCTGTTCGAAGAAGGAGTTGACCGAGCCGGCCAGGTTTCCCACCAGGTGGGGGATACCGCCGCCGCTGCCACTTCCGCCTCCGTCGACTACAGTCAGCCTTTCCACACTGAGATTGGATGCGATCACCTTCGATACATGGCCCACAAGTTCCGGCATGAGCTGGATCATGAACAGGTCCTTGCTGTTCGGGTGTTCCCACTGCTCACGGAGAAGCCTTAACGCCTCCGCCTTCGCCTTCCCTTCCTCAAAAGTCCTTGCCGCCGCTCCCATAGCTTTCATCAATGATGCTTCCTTCTCCGCCGCCGCCGGTATTATCACGTCCGCCTGATATTTCAGCTTGTTCGTCTCCACACGCCGGGCCTCGAGGGTCTTCGTCTCCTCCATGCGCGAGATGTCTCCGGCTACCTTCGCTTTCTCCTCCGCGCGATTCGCGTCAGCTTTCCATTGCGCTTGCTGAACCCTGAAGTTCATCTCCGTCTCTACAACAGACCGCCGGGACTCGATCTCCGCAACTTCCGCAACCTTCTTGCCTTCGGACTCCTTCTTGCTCGCTTGTGCATTCGATTCGGCCTCCACGATCCTCGCATCACGGTGGACCTCCGCGTTCTTCTTCCTCGCGATAGCCTCTAAATAGCCCTTGTCATCCTTGATCTCCTGGATCTTGAACGTATCCAGAACCAGCCCCAGCCGCTGCATATCCTCCCTCGCCCCACCGGCAACCTGCTGCGCCAACGCTATCCGGTTCGCATTCGCCTCCTCCGGCTCCATCGTCGCCAGTATCCCGCGGAGCGTGCCTTCCAGTATCTCCCTTGCCGTTGTCGCTATCGCCGTTGCACTCTTCCCGAGGAATCTCTCGATGGCGTTACCCAGACCCTCTTCCATCGTGCCCGCGATCTTGATATTCGCCATCGCCTTTACATTCACGGGGATCGTCCCCCGCGTGAGAGCACCCGTCACATCCATCTCGATGGGCATAGTGTTTAGCGAGATGGTCCGCACCGTCTCGATGAGTGGGATCTTCAAACCCCGGCCGCCCTTGATGACACGGTAGCCAACCGACTTCTTGTCCTTATCCTTAAACTGCCTGCCGGAAAAAATCATCACCTCATTGGGCTCACAGATCTTCATGTTCGCCTTGATATAAATAATGACTGCCATAATGACCAGCACACCAACAAAAATGCTCACCATTCCTATATCCATGTCCTTAACCTCCTGATTTATATTAGTTCAATTCTCTAATCCCTAATCCCTGATCCCTAATTCTAAATATCGTAGTACAGCGCAAACTCGTAAGGATGGGGACGAAGCCTGATCATGTCGTCCTCCCTCTTCCTTTTGTATTCGATCCACGTCTCGATCAGGTCCCCCGTAAAGACATCACCTTTCAGAAGATAGGAGTGCTCCTTCTCCAGGGCATCCAGAACCTCCGAAAGGGAGCCGGGCGTAGCCTTGATATGCTTCTTCTCCTCATGGGAAAGCTCATAGATATCCTCATCGATGGGCGGCGGCGGCTCGATCTCATTCTCGATGCCATCCAGTCCCGCCATGAGCATCGCTGCAAGCGCCAGATATGGATTGCAGGAACAGTCGGGACAACGGAACTCTATACGCTTCGCCTTTTCAGAGGGTGAATACATCGGTATCCTCACGCACGCGCTACGGTTCCGCTGCGAGTACACCAGGTTGATAGGCGCCTCATAACCGGGAACGAGTCTCCTGTATGAATTCGTCGTGGGTGATGTAAAGGCCAGAAGAGACGGCGCATGGTGGAGCAGACCCCCGATGTAGTGACGGCAGAGCTTGCTGATCCCTCCGTATCCGCTGCCTGGGTCATAAAACAGGTTCCTTCCGTTCTTCCAGAGGCTCTGGTGCACATGCATCCCCGAACCGTTATCCATGAAGAGCGGCTTCGGCATGAACGTCACAGTCTTGCCGTGCGCCAGGGCGACGTTCTTCACCACATACTTGTACTTCATCAGCATGTCGCCCGTATCCACAAGGTTATTTATACGCACACCGATTTCGCACTGGCCTGCGGTAGCAACCTCATGGTGATGAAGAATCACCGGTATCCCCACTTCCGTCATCACCTTGCACATCTTCGCCCGGAGATTCTGCAGGCTATCCGTGGGAGGCACAGGAAAGTAGCCCTCCTTGTAGCGCGGTTTGTATCCCAGATTCGGGCCTTCGTCCCTTGCGCTATTCCAGAAGCCTTCCTTCGAATCGACGCGGTAAAAACCCGTGTTGTAAGTCTGCTCGAAACGCACATCATCAAATATGTAAAACTCAGGTTCCGGACCGAAAAAAACCTGGTCCGCGATCCCGCAGACCGAAAGGTACCGCTCCGCCTTCTGTCCCACGTTACGCGGGTCACGCGAATACGGTATCTGCGTCAGCGGATCCTTCACGTTACAGATCATGCTCAGCGTGGGATCCGCCATGAAAGGATCGATGAATGCCGTCTCAGTGTCCGGCTTGATCAGCATGTCACTCTCGTTGATGGGCTGGAAACCCCGGATGCTCGAACCATCGAAACCGATGCCGTGGATGATCAGTTCCTCGTCCAACTGCTGGATCGGTATCGTGATGTGCTGCCACAATCCCGGGATGTCCGTGAATTTCAAATCAATGAACTCCAGACGCTTGTCCTTGGAATACTTAATTAGCTCTTTAAGGTTCATAATCCTTTCACCCCTCCCCTTATCCTATGGCCTTGCCGCCGCGTTCGCCTGTGCGGATCCGGATAACATCGTAGAGGTCCAGCACGAAGATCTTCCCGTCCCCGATCTCACCCGTCCGCGCTCCCTTGATGATCGCCTGTACCGTAGGCTCCACAAAATCTTCGTTGCACGCTATCTCCAACTTTATCTTCTTCAGCAGGCTCCCTACTTCCTTCGCGCCACGGTATACCTCCGTCAATCCCTTCTGCCTGCCGCGTCCGAGCACATTGGATACGGTCACCAAGTTCACCTCCACGTCCTCGAGGCTTTTCATCACCTCGTCCAGTTTGTGGGGCTGTATTATCGCGATTATGTATTTCATGGTAAATAACCTCCTTATTCCACAACGGTGTATGCGGATTCGTGATGCTGGGTAAGGTCAAGGCCGATTATTTCATCCTTCTTCTCAACCCTCATGCCCATAAAGGCCTCAACGAACTTGTACAGAATCCAGGTTACTGCAACTGAGTAACAAATAACGACGGCGACATAAAGCCCCTGTACGAGGAGCAGTTTGACATTGCCGAAAAGAAAACCGTTCGCTCCGGCCGCATTTATCGCCTTTTCCGCAAAGAGTCCTGTTGCGATGGTTCCCCATACGCCGCAAATTCCATGAACGCCGAAGACATCCAGCGAATCATCATAACCCAACCTGGCTTTCAGTTTTGTTACGGCGAGGAAAGAAAAGACGCCTGCCAAAATTCCGATGGGTATAGCAGCAAGGGGCCTTACATAACCGCAGGCCGGCGTAATCGCCCCGAGTCCCGCTATAATACCGGTAACCAAACCGAGCATGGTCGGTGCACCGTCTTTCTGCCACTCCCAGATTGCCCATGTCAGAGCCGCAACTGCAGCGGCAAGGTTGGTGCTGACAAAGGCATTAACTGCCAACCCGTTCGCTTCGAGGGCGCTCCCGCCGTTGAAACCGAACCACCCAAACCAGAGCATGCCGGCCCCCAATACTGTAAAGGGAAGGTTATGCGGCCGGAAAGGCTGTTTCTGATAGCCGACTCTCTGACCAATCAGAAGACAAACGACAAGTGCGGCCAAACCAGAACTCCCGTGAACGACCATACCCCCGGCAAAATCAAGGCCTCCCAATTCTTTCAGCCAGCCCCCGGCTCCCCAAACCCAGTGTGCAATGGGGTCATAGACAAAGGTGGCCCACAGCAAGGAAAAAATGCAAAAAGACGAAAATTTGATGCGCTCCGCAAAGGCGCCGATGACTAATGCGGGTGTAATAATGGCAAACATACACTGAAAAATCATGAATGCGAGATGGGGGATTGTTTTTGAATATTCATTGAAGGGGTTGAAATCCACATTCCGCAGGCAAATGAAATCGAGATTTCCAAGTATTCCGAAGCCTGAATCGGGTCCGAACGCCAGTGTGTAACCGAATAACACCCACTGGACACTTATCAGGCACACGACGATGATGCATTGCATCAGGGTGGAGAGGACATTCTTCCTGCGTGTCATGCCCCCATAAAAAAGCGCCAATCCCGGAACCATAAAAAAGACAAGCGCTGTCGATACTAGTACCCATGCTGTATCGCCTGAGTTCATACAATTTACCTCCCGCGGGTTATTTGATATATCAAGAATATTGTTTTGCAATTTTGATGCTAACCGAGGTGGATTACGTAACTTACGGTATTTATTAGTGTTTATTATCAACTCTTGATCGTTATGTGTTATAATGCGTAACAATTTTGTTCATTTAAACTTCAAAATAACGAAATTGTAACTACTGCAAAATATATGAGAAGAATAATTGATGCGACTTCATCAACAGACTGAAAAACAAATGGCGTGAAAAGACGGTGAGACCAAGAGGTCCGGAAACCATCAATACACGTACTGTTTTCCCCTTGACATCGCATCGGCGCTTGCCTATCATGCTGGCAGTTTCAAGGACTAAAAGAACACACCCGCACGGTAAGAAAAAAGATTTTGAAGGACCATGTATATGGGAACCAACAATGTAATATTTTTGGAAGTTATCGAATGGTTTGACGAGCAGGGAAAAGAGCTCGTTCACAGAATCCCTGAAAATGGATCCGGTGAAATCAAGTTCGGCGCCCAGATGACGGTCCGGGAAAGTCAGGCCGCGGTTTTTTTCTATAACGGCAAGGCCTACGATGCATTCGGTCCCGGCAGGCACACACTGAAAACAGCCAATATTCCAATCTTAACAAAAGTACTCAGCCTGCCCTGGGGAATGACCAGTCCGCTGCGTGCGGAAGTCTATTTCGTCAATATGAAAATCTTCCCCAACCTGAAATGGGGGACGCGCGATCCTGTCGCCTTCAGAGATTCAGAGTTGGGGCTCATCCGTCTCAGGGCCTTCGGGGTTTTTAACATCCAGGTTCTTCAGCCGGTTCTCCTCATAAACAGCCTCGTCGGAACCCAGGGGGTATTTACGGCTGATGCTATCGAAGAATATCTCAACCGTGTAATCGTTTCCCGGTTCAACGACTTCATGGGAAATCATATTGATACCATCTTTAACCTTCCTGCAAAGTACGATGAACTCGCGCTTGGCCTGAAGAAAGCCCTCGAAGAAGATTTTTCTCACTTCGGTCTTGGCCTGTCCCAACTCTACATTAATTCGATCACGCCGCCGCCGGAAGTCCAGAAGGCCATAGATGATAAGAGCCGCCTCGGGATTTTCGATGACCTCAATAAACTCTTGAAGATGAAGGCTGCCATGGCCATGGAGACGGCATCCCAGTCACAAGGACAGGCGGGAGCCGGACTGGGCATGGGTATGGGCTTCATGATGCCGGCCATGTTCGCCGAGGCGTTTAAGGGCTCACCGACCCAGCAGGCCTCGGCACCAGAGACTTTCCGCTGCCCTGACTGCCAGCAAGATGTCTCCAAGGAAGCCAAATTCTGCCCCCACTGCGGGCACCAGATCGTCGTCTTTCAGCAATGTTCGCAGTGCGGCAAGAATCTTCCTCCCAATGCGAAATTTTGCGTGCAGTGCGGACACCCTGTAGAACAGAAACCCGAACCTCTCAAATGTCCAAAGTGCGGCACTGAAAATCTGCCAAAATCCATGTTCTGTAATCAGTGCGGGGAACGCATATAACCGGCACTTTCAGTGTCTCATCTTTTGGTGAAGAAGCATCTTTTAGGTAACAACAGCTCTGCCTGGAGCGAAATGATTACCATAGAAGACATCCGCAAATTCACTCTTTTCAGGGATCTTCCGACGGAGACCCTTGCCGCTATCATACCACGCCTGATCAGTAATACATTCCCTGCAAACACGACCATCATCTATCGCGGCGATCCCGGTCACTCTATGTTTATGATCTTGAGCGGAAGAGCGGCAGCCACCTCGACCAATGATGAGGGCGTTGAATATACCCTTTCGACGATGACGGAGGGCGACATATTTGGTGAGATAGCTCTTCTGACCGGTCAACCGCGCACCGCCAACGTCAAAGCAATTACGGATGTGCGCGTAATCGAATTGAGTCATGACATTTTTGATGAGTTGAGAATGCGTTATCAGAAATTGAATAGCGCCTTCTTCCGCTTGCTCGCGCAACGGCTGGTGAAAAAGGACATCCTTCAGCAGGTCAAAGATGTCGAGAGCAAAGAAGTTATTGCCGGTCTTCTCAGCGTGCCCCCGCCTTCGGAAGTCGATCAGTTTCCCGGAAACACCAAGTGGGTTAAAGATATAAACGGGACCATCTCACATCTGGCAAAGAGCGATGCAAATGTCCTGATTCGCGGAGAAAGAGGCACTGGCAGGTTTCTGGCGGCAAGGTTGATTCATTACCACAACGGGGACACAGCACGGCCGCTCCTTCACCTCACGTGCGACAATCCGCCGCCGATACAGCGGGAGGCCCGGGAAGGCCGTCTCGCAGCAAGGGACGAAGTGCACCTGGAAATCGCACAGGAGTCAGCCCTGTTCGGACACGGCCCCGGCGTTGCCGGTTATGCTACGAGTCTTCGACGCGGCTATCTGGAGATTGCCGACGGTGGGACATTAATTCTGGAAAACGTAGAGCATCTCGCTCCGAGGATTCAGAGATTGCTGGCGCATTACCTTACGGAGCATCGATTTGCGAGGAAAGGCGAAACCGGCAGCATTACAAGCAAGGTGCGCATCATTGCAACTACGGGTGAGGATCGGAATCGAGAGCCGGAAGCAGGTCTCATCCCCGAATTACTCGCCCTTTTGAGCGGCGCAGTCGTCCGATTGAAGCCGTTGCGGGATAGAAAAAAGGATATCCCGCTTATTGCCGAAAGCCTTCTTGCAGGGTTCAACAGAAAATTCAACAAAAATGTCACGAGGTTTTCGAACGACGCGTTAAACGCCCTGGTGGATCATGACTGGCCTCTAAACGTCGACGAACTGCAACAGGTAATTGAGCGGGCAGTTGCCATCGCCGAGGGGAATCAAATCACGGACCGGCAGATTTTTGTTAATTTCCCAGTCTTCTCGACCACCGGAAAAATAAACCTCCTGAGAATTCCCTTCCTCGACACTCTTGTCCATCATCGCTTCGTTCCCTCGGGTCTCCAGTTCCTCACCGTCCCGTTCATGATAGGCATAATACTCTACACACTCCTCGGGCCGGAAAAGAACAACCTGGCAAATCTTGTCGTCTGGGCCTTATGGTGGCCTTTTATGATCTTCTCCATCGCGGTCTCCGCGCGGAGCTGGTGCGGATACTGTCCCTTGCCGGTGATTGCCAACGGCATTAATTCCAGTAGAACAACATTTCTGGCGGTACCCGCATTTCTGAGCCGACATGGTATATGGATTGGGATTGTCGGCTTCGTCGTCATATTCATGATGGAACATGCAAGTCACATGTTCACCGAAGCGCGGGCGACCAGCGGCCTTCTTCTCACAATCCTCGGCGGAGCAGTCATCACCACCTCTCTCTTCGGCAGGCGCTCCTGGTGCAAGCACATCTGTCCGCTCGGGAAAGTGGTCGGTCATTTTGCTGCACTTTCCCTGGTGGAGTTGGGAAGCAACAGCAATGTCTGTTCAAGTCAGTGCACTACACAGGATTGTGTGAAAGACAAAAACTGCCCCATGGGCATCCATCCGTCAGCCGCTAAGGCAACAAAAGACTGTGTCCTCTGCCTCTCCTGCCTCAAGAGCTGCACCCATAAATCCGTACGCATCGATGCGCGTCTTCCCTGGCAGGAAATGATGGCGAGAGAAAAATGGGAAGTACCGGGCGCCATGTTTACAATCCTGATCGTAGGCTCCGTGCTGGCCGTAAAGCTGCCGTCCTTAATACCTCTCGACAGATACGCGACGGAATATCCAGCTTTGTTCCAAGGCGCGGGAATCTTCATCAGGGACGCCGCTCTCCCCGGCCTTATCCTCACATTGTTCACAGTCATTGCTTTAGTGGCTTCGGGATTTCCAACAGATAAAGGATGGCGGGAGCATTTTGTTCACGTCGGGCACGTCTATCTCTTTCTCGCCTTTGCAGGATTTCTGAATATCTATTTCCATGAGTTCGTTTACAGCGGGCACAACCTGCTTCCGTGGCTGATTGATATGGCAGGACTTGGCGGCGTCATCCCCGCTGAAAAAGTTACGCCGAACCTGGGGACATTGAAGGCGCTTATTCCTTTGATCACTTTGTCAGGCGCTATCCTTTCTCTTTTCATGTTGAAGTCCATAGCCGCCAAATATTCACTGCCTAAAATAATCTACAGAGGGCACCTTTTGATTCTCTCTCTCACGTCACTGATATTTCTATTTGTCTTTTAGGAAACTACAATCGAAGCATCTACTCTGCCTCAATCTTCAAGAACGCAGCTTCCTTCGTGATCTTATCCTTTTTCAGTTATGAAGCCGGCCCGGCGGTAAAAAAAGATCAGAACCAGGGCCATGAGACCGTCGCCCACGGCCGCGGCAAATATGATCGGCGGCCACGCGGCGAGATGCGCATGGGAGACAAGAAACAGAAAGGCCAGGGACTTTGTGGCTATTATGACCTTAACGAAGTAATGGTACCTCTTCATGTCCATAAGGATGGCAAGATTAAAGAGTCCGAGACAGAAAAGGAATAGCCCCGCCTGCCGGACATAGAAAAAATTCTCTATTTCTGCTGAGAAAAATAAATTGTAGAACAGTTCCGTAAAAAAGAAAATGAAAATGCCCAGGAACAAACTGTGCAACCCTATAAGCAAGACGAGTACAGAGAGATGCTGTACCTTCCTCGGTGCGGAAGATATTTCTTTAAAGATATTTCTTATCAACTCGAATATCACTATGCTCTACCTCCTGAAGAGAGAACCAATATCTTTTAAATGTTGATCCCTGAGTACATCATCTAATTATTAAAGTGTCATATCGACCGAAGGGAGATATGTTTTAGTCTTACCCGACCTACTAAGATTTCTCGCGTTGCTCGAAATGACAAGTTTGACAAGTAATAAATTTATCCCAGAGATGCCAGAGTTCTTTCCGTTCTCGTCACCCAGCCTTCGGCACCACATTTGTCACAGAATATACGGCCTCCAGGATTCTCAAACCGGTATTGCGGACATCGCGTGGCTGATCTTTCCCAACCTAATGCAAAAAAAACCAAGCTGCTATCATAGATTAGTCATATCATAAGTGGTCAGTGAAATGATGAACGGAAAAATCAGGTCTTATCAGGAATAACTTTGTTGAGTTCTGCTATTAGCTCCGGGAAATTTTTTGTGATGGCGTTCCATAATATATCAATGTCAACTGAGTCGTAGCCGTGAATGAGTCGGTTCCGCATGCTTATAATCTTTGCTCAAGGAATCTGCGAATACCTATCCCTAATTTCAATAGGACACTTATTTGCCGCTTCACCGACAAGTTCTACAAGATGAGTCATTGCAAGACATAGAACTTCGTCCTCCTCCAAGGCCTGCTGTGACTTTCCCTCCAGCAATTTCATTGCCTTCCGGACGTAATCACGCATATGGAGAAGACGTATGAAAGGGTCATGCTTTGACATACTGAACTTCTGCGTTGGTCATCACTTCGGCCCGAAAATATTTGCTTAAAAAATTTGGTGTAATGATTTCAACTTTCCGCCCACCAAAAAATAATGACAATTCGTTTTCCATATCATAAAGTTCAAAGAATCCGACCTGTGCACTTGGCTCGAAATCAATCAGTACATCGATATCGCTTTCTGGGCCAAAGTCATCCCGCAATACGGAACCAAAAAGCGCAAGCGTCCGAATCTTGTTCCGCATACAAAATTCATTGAGTTTATCTTTTGGTGTGAGAATTTTACTACCCATGCTTGTAACCCTTCAAGAGATTGTTTATTCTAATATATATCTAACATACAGAGCCGCTTGTCGCAATGTATTTAAGCGCTTGAACCATCCAGCCTCTCGCCAGGAAGCCGAAGTCTCCCTGGCTTGTTTCAGAAAGACATCTGCCTCGCATTCTTCAAAGAGGTGGATGGCGTTGGGAGGAAATTGTTATTCATGAAAGTTCAGCCAACCTCTTCTGCGTTCTCGTCACCCAGCCATCACACTATCTTCTCACAATGAGTAATGTTGACTTCAACCGTTGATCTTACTTCTATTCGAAGCCGCACCAGTTAGTCATATTATCGATGTGTTCTCGAGTACTCTCCAATTTGTTTGCCGGAAAATCCCAATCGGGAAAGCCAAGAGCGATAGCCGCCAACACTCGTTTGCTTTCTGGTATGCCCGCACATTGCCTCAGCACCGCTGGGTACAGGACACCCTGGTACTCGATGCAGGTACCCAGGCCATAGTTTAATGCAGTCAGGCAAATGGTTTGCATAACAGCACCAATATCCATTAGAGGTCCCTCTTCCGATAATAATCGATCTGCAGACACAATAATGGCCACGGGTGCATCGAAGAAACGAAAGCCCCTTTCTAACCACTGCATTCTTTTTTCCATGTCATCTCTTGGAATCTCCATCAGTTGAAAAAGTTGTTTGGTAAGCTCCGCTCGTCTCTTCTGATAAACGGTGTCCGGGTTCGATATCGCAAAGCTAATTTCCGGACTGGGCGGTGTCCCGGACTTAAGATGCTCAACATTAGCCTTCTTGACTCTTTCTAAAACCTCTCCGGCAAGAACAAAGAACTCCCACGGTTGGGTATTTGTCCCTGAAGGAGCGCGGGTAGCAATTTCCAAAATTTCCTTAACGATCTCTTTCTTGATGGGATCCCGCTTAAAGGCTCTAATACTTTTTCTTGCCCTTATGGCTTCTACAATTTCCATTTGCCATTCCTTCCACAATATTATTGAAGCTCTCCGCGGCAAGCCGCGGAGAATCTTCGATTCTTAAGGAATAATGTCATTCAGCATCCGCTCGCTTACCCCACAGCACGCTACGGGGAATGCGCTCGCTGCCGAATTCAAGATAATGTTGCCAGCGTCTTCTCCGTTCGCTCAACCCAGCCGTCTGCACCGCATTTTTTGAAGATGTCAATGGCCTTGGTGAGTTGTTCCTTAGCCTTGGGAATGTCACCTTTCTTCTTGAAAAAGTCGGCATAGAGAACGTAGTGTTTGCCCAAGTTCCAAGGTATGGCATGCATTACGTCAAAGTCAATTGATCGCCTGATCCATGTCTCTGCTTCTAACATATGGTGATCATCGATGTTTAAAAAAATCTCCCCAATGCAGCGGGATTCGTAGGATTTACTCAATGCAAGCCTGTTCTTTTCATGAGCTTTAATTAAGTCGCCAAGCTCATTTACATCAATATTAGGCTCATGATTTAAAATTTTAGCTCTCGCTACGTTTAATTTATGACAATTGAGCCAGGAAGGGAGGAATCTTGCATCTTCCATAATTGAAACACATTGCTGAAAATATTTCTTAGCTTTGTCGTAATTTCCCATGTCATGATATGTCCATCCTAAAAATCCAGCCGCATAGGCTCCCCAAGAAGATTGAGATGCTTTCTCATGATACACCAGTGCTTCCAAAAGGTACTTCTCCGCTTCATCTAACTGGCCTTTATAATAGCAAGTTGCTCCATAATTCGTATATGCAGGTTGCTTTGCCAGTACATCTCCGCTCTCTGTTGCTGTCTGTAATGCCTCTGTGCATGCCTGTAACGCCAGATCGGTCTTGCCCTGAATATAATAATTCATCGCCATAGCGCTCTTTGAATGGGATATTCCGATAAGATTATTTGCCATAAGACTTAAATCCAGCGAGGTCTTAAAATAAGCCATGCTCTCTTCAAATTGGTAATCACAACACATGCCGGCACCGAGTTGGTAGTTTCCAAACCACAAAGCAAGAAAATCCCCCACCTTTGTGGATATGTCGAAAACTTCCTTTAGATAAGGGACTCCTTTAGAGAAATCTTCTTCTACCCAAATGTTATATACGCCTATGGCAGTATATATACCGGGCATCCTTTTCTGATAATTAAGACCCACCGCTAAATCGACAATGGGTTCAACGGCTTCTTTTGCTTCAATGTGATAATTCAAATTCAGATAATATGTTGAAAGCATAACCCTGGCATCAATGACCTTCTTCTGAATGTGTTCTGTCTGAGTCAATCTCTCCAAACAGGCTATACTCTTCTTAGCATACGAGACCGCATCTCTTAGCGACCCTGCCTTATGATACTTCCTTGCTTCCAACTTTGCATACTTCGCCCCCTTCTCGTAATCATCACAGGCCATACAATGGTTGGCCAGCACTCCATAGCAGTCACAGATATTGTCACCGTAGATTTCTTCCATGGTGCTGGCGATTTTTTTATGAATCTGTTTTTTCTTCTTTGTCAGTATGGAATCGTAGACCACCTCTCTTGTGAGGGCATGTTTGAAGATGTAGGCAGAGTCCGGATAGATGCCTCTTTCAAAAAGGAGTTCGGAATCTTTTAGTGTGGAGAGATGGGAAAGCAGCTCCTGTTCGGGAAGTTCCGTCACCCTCTTAATCAGATCGTGGCTGAACTCCCTCTCAATGACTGAACCTGTTCTTAATACTTCTCTTGCTGCCTCGGGAAGGTTGTCCACCCGTGCCATGATCACATCCTGGATCGTGGAAGGGATGGAGACGGACTTGATGTCCTGAGTGATGGTTACTTCTCCGTTCCTGCACTCGATAATCTTTAAGTCCTTCAGGGATTTGATGAACTCCTCAATGAAGAAAGGAATGCCTTCTGCCTTCTGAAGGATCAGGTCTTCTAAGTTCCGATCTATGTTCCTGGTAGCAAGGACATGCTCGATCATGGCGAGACTCTCACGGTTGGAGAGTTTGTTCAATGTGACCTGGCTGTGGTAAGAACGGTTTCCCCAGGTATGGATGAACTCAGGTCTATAGGTGAAGATGAGGAATACCTTCGCTGCTGAGATGCTCTCCAGCAGATCTTTAAAGGCATCCTCAGAGCTTCTATCCATCCAATGAAGGTCTTCTATGGCCATGATGAGAGGGCGGAGTTCTGATCCTTTGAGGACGATCTTCTTGAGTGCTTCAAGGGTTCTATCTTTCCTCGCTTCCGGACTCATGGGAATCTTATCAATGCCGCTTTCTTTCACAGAAAGGAGCTCTAATAGATAGGGAAGTGTGGTTGCTTCATCTGCACGGATAGCTTTTAAGAATCTCGTGACCTTTTCTTTTATCGCCTGGTCAGTATCGTTATCCTGAATCTCAAAGTTGGCCTTGAGGACATCGACTACAGGATGGTAGGCTACATTGCGGCTGTAGGAGAGGCATCTGCCTTCCAGGAAGGTCACATCCTCATTGGTGACGGCCTTCCGGAATTCATAGAGGAGTCTGGACTTACCGATACCTGCATCGGATATGATGGAGATGGCTTGGCCACGGCCTTCTTTGGAACGTTCAAAGCCATCGAGGAGTAGCTCAAGTTCCCGCTCCCTTCCCACAAAGGGCGTAAGGCCCCTCTCCGCACTCACATCGAACCTTGTTCTTCTGCTACTGGGGGCAATGACCTGATAGACCTTTATGGGCTTCTCTTTCCCCTTGATCTCCTTCTCTCCCAAAGCCTCAAAGCGGAAAAGTCCTTCGGTGAGCTTGAATGTGTCATCCGAGATATACGTTGTTCCGGGTTCGGCAAGGGATTCCATACGGGAGGCAAGATTGACGGTATCCCCGACTGCCTTGAACTCTACTCTCAAGTCGTTTCCAAGTGTGCCTACTACAACAGGGCCGGTATGGATACCAACTCTCATCTTGAGGGGTGGTATATCCCCCTTTTCCTGTTTTACTTTCTCATTGAACCTTGTCATCTCCCGATGGATGGCCATGGCGGAACGGATGGCTCTCTGTGGGGCATCCTCAAGGGCAATAGGGGCTCCAAATAAAGCCATGACCCCATCACCGGTCATCTCGTTGACAGTCCCTTCATAGTCGTGGACCTTGTGGATCAGAATCTCATAGACCTGATCCATCATGCCATATACTTCTTCAGGGCCGAGTTTATCAGCAAGGGGTGTAAATCCCTTCATGTCGCAGAACATGACGGTTACTTGTTTTCGTTCCCCTTCGATCTTGTCACGCTGGGAGAGGATCTTCTCGGTGATGCCGGAGGGGAGGTATTTCTGGATCTTCTCAATTTTCTCTTCAAAGGAGAGTTCTTTGCGGGTTGGTTCGGAGGGAAGCGTGAGGTTGTGGCCGCAATCGCCACAGAATTTATCAGAAGGGAGATTTTCAGATTTGCAGTTAGAGCAAGTCACCACCAACTTTGAACCACACTCCCTACAAAACTTTCTCGTTTCGGGATTCTCAGCCTGACACTTGTTACACTTTACCATTACACCTCACCTTTTTTGAATGCCTTCAAGAATCCCATGAATAGACGCACAAAGATCAGGTCTACAATACCGCACAACGCAAGCATAAGATGAAAGTTACCAATTAAGTAATGATACACGAGCACCAGGCAAGCAAGCGTCTTAGCGATGATACCGAGCCTGACAATGTCGTGATTCTTATGAATGTCTTTTGAAACCCAGTAATAACCAACGCCTAAGGCAAAAACCAAAACCATGGCTAATTGCATGATACCAGGATAGTTCAACGGCTGCATCTTGAGCAAGGCAAGGAGCTGAGCGCTCCAGAAGAAGAATAATACGGCTGCACCCCAGTTCCACAGAGCGCCAATAATGAATAGCCACTTGTAGTATGCTTTTCGGTCCATGATTCCCTCCTTGTTATCGAAAAGATATTCAGACTCAAGTCATCACAAAGCCGCTAATGCTTCTTTGGCCTGTTTCAGATAAACGTCCGCCTCGCACTCCTCGAAAAGCTTGATGGCGTCGGTGATGTATTTGCGGGCTTCGTCAGTACGCCCCTTCATCAGTCGTAATTGGCCCATATCTAAATATGTCTGAGCAAGGACACATCGGGCGCCAATTTCTGTGGCAGTCTCAATTGCTTTTTGAAAATGTTCCTCCGCTTTTTGTGCTGCGAAGGGCATTGTCTTCAATAGAAATCCAATGTTTTTTACAATGAATGGAAGGTTCTTCTGCCCTCCGCTCTGGACCATTTTGAGATAGACCTTCCCAAGTGTGTCATTCATTAAAGCATAGCGATACCGGCTCTCTTTTTCGAGCCATTCCTTTATGACGTCTTCCGTAATGCTGATCCCTTGACTCAGATTCCCCTGGGTAATCAAGATAATTCCATGGAATCCTTTTGCGATCGAGCCCAATGTTTCTATACCTAATTCTCTATTCAACTCCATTAGTTCATCGAATGTATTCTGAGCATTTTTCATATCATTGGCAGCGACATAGCTCATGCCGAGAGCCGTTTTTCCTTGCATAGCAAACATGGGGTCAGGAGAGATTTGAATCGCACTCCGATAATAGTCAATGGCCGATAAATGATCACCAATTGCTGCATGACCCATCCCAAGAAATAAAAATCCCTGTGCCTGGCATCGAGGGTCAGACCGTTTTTGACCATAATCTAAAAGAGCTCTCGAATATTCAATAGACTTCTTTCCATACCCTTTGAAATAGTATGTCCAACCGAGTCCAGCATGTGTCATGCGGAAGAGATCCTTGTCGGAGTCAAAGAGCCTGGTGACTTTTTGTCCCTCATCTCCGAAGTCGACCGCTTCTTCAAAGAGTCCCAAGTCCGAGCAGGCGAATGCCAGAAAGGCGCAGGCATAGCCGACAACCTTTTCATTGCCCACCTCCCGACCGAGCTTGAAAGCCTTCATTAAGTATTGGTAAGCATCCTTAAGGTATTCCCTGCGATACAGTGTCCAGCCTAACCAAGCATAGAACATCCCACGTCTTTCCTTGACATCGAGAGATTCAGCCAGATTCACATTTTGCTGTAAAAGTTCCATGAGACGGGCGTATTCACCGAGGTTGTGTAATACATAGGACCAGTCTATAATAAGATCGGTGAGAAGATTGTTGTCCTCCTGGGATTTATCGGGTTGATCTTTCAGTAAATCATAAGCATCCCCGTAGTATTGATTGGCCTCCGCAACGGCATACCGATCGTAACTCTTCTTCCCTGCCTTCATTAGATAATCGACAGCTCTGATTATGGAATGACCCTGCTTATAATGATAGGCGAGAGCTTCGTAGAACTCGGAGAGCCTGTCCTTGAAGAGCTCCTCCATGACCTGACCGATCTTCTCATGGATGTGCTGGCGTTCTTTCTTGAGAAGACCGTTGTAGACCACTTCCTGCGTCAGGGCATGCTTGAATATGTATTCCAATTCTGGCTGGACTGATCTTGTTCTGATGAGATCCAGTCTCTCCAGTCCCATCAGGCTCTTGTCTATCTGTTCCTTGAGTTCGGTAATCCGTTTGAGGATTTCATAGAGAAAGGCCCTGCCAATGACGGAGGCTTCCTGCAGAATCTTTTTGGTTTCTATTTCTAGTCTGTCAAGTCTCGCTGAAATGACACCCTGCACAGTAGCAGGGATATTTGCTTCTATGAGCGGTTTCGTAAGTAACCATTTATCGTCTTGTTGAATGAGTATTGCCGTTTCCAGGAGAGAGTTGATCACCTCCTCAAGGTAGAAGGGATTACCTTCAACTCTGTCTCTGATGAACTTCTTCAGATCTCCGGGCGCTGCATCTGTTTTGAGAAGTGATTCCACCATGCTCTGGGCATCAGTGGGGGAGAGATCATGAAGTCGGATTTCCTGATAGGACTTTATTGTCCCCGCCTGGTGACTGGTGAAGAGATTGAACGTAGGACGATAGATACAGAGAAAGACGGCCGGGTATCGGAAGTCGGAGAAAATATTTCTAAGGAGTTCCACAGACGAAGGATCTGCCCAGTGGAGATCCTCGATGCAGATGATTGTTTGGGCTCTCCGTGCGAGGGCTGAAAGGATCAACTGGACCGCTTCATGAAGCTTCACTTTCCAATACTCCGGGCTGACGTTCTCTATCTCCGTATATTTGAGAGAGTAGAGGCTTCCCAGATAGGGGATGAGATCGCTTCTGTCACCAATTAGAAATCCCGCTCCGGTTTCTACCTTCTTTCTGACCTGCTCCGGATTGTCCCCTTCCGTGATTTGCCATGCTCTGCTGAGTAGATCGATCAATGGGAAGTAGGGAATGTTCTGGGAGTAAGCATAAGCATGGCCTTCACGCCATTGCACTTCATCAAGATTCAATGATGCCTTGAACTCTTCGATGAGCCTACTCTTGCCCGTCCCTGCATCACCTACGATGGAGAAGATAGAGCCTTTGCCCTGTTTGAGGCTGGTAACGGCCTCCTGCAACTGAGCCATCTCCACTTTACGGCCAATGAGCTCTGCCCTCATGCCGGACAGCCTATGAGTCTTGGTAGGATCGTCTTTGGGAGAAATTACCCTGTAGGGTTTGATTGGTTCCGCCTTGCCCTTAACAATGGTTGGATCCAAAGCCTCAAAGTTAAAGTATCCCTCTGACTGGTAATAGGTATCAGGACTGATGACAACCTCGCCTGGTTTGGCAAGGCCAGAGAGCCTTGCAGCGGTGTTGATCGTATCGCCTAATACTCCGTGCGTTCCCTTTTCAAGATTAACTTCTCCTGTGACCACAAGACCCGTGCAGATGCCCGTGTGCATGCAGAGAGCTTTTCCGATTCTCTTTTCAAACTCGGAGCTGAGAGAGGAAACGACATCGTGAATCTCTCTGGAGGCTTTTATAGCTCTCACCGGGTCATCTTCATGAGCGGTGGGAACTCCGAAGAGAGCCATGACAGCATCACCGATAAACTTCTCGATGAAGCCTCCGTACTTGGCAACTACCCTGGAGATCTCCCCGAAGATCTTTCCCATGATCTCTTTTGTTTCCTCGGGGTCAAGCTTCTCCGTCATCGCAGTGTAACCGGACATGTCGGAGAACAGGACGGTGACATGTTTGCGCTCGCTGTCTGTTGTGGAAAGGGGTTTTGCTTTGAGGGAAGGTTCCGCTTCTAACCGATGACCGCAGTCACCACAGAACTGGAAGTCTGGAGGATTGGAAGATTGGCAACTTGGGCAGATGCTCTCCATCTTAGTCCCGCATCTGCCGCAGAATTTCTTGCCCTCAGGATTCTCAAACTGGCACTTCGGGCAATTCATTTTCGCTGACTCCCATCGCAGTCAAGTCTTCGGTGGCAGAGAAACTTCCTCCGAAATAAAAAAAGGACTCTAATTTATTTTTGATGGATCTTGGCAAACGTTGTAAAGGGCGACATTTCTCCCACCACCCTCATACCGTGCTGTGAAAGAAAACAATGTCAGAAAGAGTAACCAGCAGCGAAGATGGCTATCATGAAAAAGATCTAAGATGAGAAACCTCCGCACGTTAAAAACGAAAGACCCTCATTAGGTCACGGAGTCTTTGTAATTCTGATGTGAAAATAAAACCCTTTGGTCTCGTATAGTTAATGATAAGCATAATGATTGTCAAGTAATTTTTGTCATTTGTGACAGCCCCGCCCGGATTATAAAGCGGTTAAAAAACTATATCAATCCTGTCACTCCCAAAAATAGACTATGCCATAATAGGGAAAAATGTCATTCCGGTGAACCGAAGCCCTGAGCATAGTGAAGGGGAATGTGAGGAATCTTTAAGATACCTTCCCTCGGTACAAAGATTTCTCCCTTCGGTCGAAATGACAAGAAGGAGGCGAAATGACAGAAAAGAGGATATCGTGGTCCGCGGGTTGCAAAACATGGAAGGGCGTTGTATAGTTTCGAACAACTGACCCGATCTCCCGGATGATTATGAATACGGCAGGCAACTGGCAAATTTAACACGAC
>Ga0182021_10001015_pt1 | contig 31994 bp, 29 predicted proteins | sample 612E3MmetaG_FD_120493 | JGI IMG/M metagenome (GOLD analysis project Ga0182021, IMG submission 120493) | Permafrost microbial communities from Stordalen Mire, Sweden - 612E3M metaG (Illumina Assembly) | ecosystem: Environmental > Terrestrial > Soil > Wetlands > Permafrost | place: Sweden... | reverse complement strand
TGAGACATTGTCTTGCACAAACTCGTGCGTTATGCCTGCCTCTCTATATTTCCGGGTGTTAAAGGCCTCGAAGAAATAGCCCCGCTGGTCGGGAAACAGGGCAGGCTCGACAATTTTTACGCCACTCAGACGGGTTTCCAGCACACGCATTGTGTCTCCTAAGCAACAGCAGGTTCGGGCTGCCAGCGCCACCGGAATAGCCGCCCACGATCACGCTTGCAATAGATAGTCTTTTAATGTAGCCGACTCGCATCACGCAGAAGGCGAATGAGTTCGGCAATGAAGGGCATAATACTTGCTGGCGGCTCCGGGACGCGGCTTTACCCCAGCACGATGGTGGTCTCGAAGCAGCTACTCCCGGTTTTCGACAAGCCGATGATTTATTATCCGCTAAGCACGCTCATGCTTGCGGGAATAAAGGACATTCTGCTGATTTCGACGCCAAGAGACTTGCCTTTATTTCAACTGTTGCTTGAAGATGGCTCCCATTTCGGCCTCAATATAGCTTATGCGGAACAGCCCCATCCGGGTGGCCTGGCTCAAGCGTTTCTCATCGGAGAACGCTTCATCGGGGACGATGCGGTCTGCCTTGTTCTGGGAGACAACATCTTCTATGGGCACGGGCTTCCCGAGGTTCTATTGCACGCTGCTTCGCACGGGACGGGCGCGACCGTATTCGGCTACCAAGTCAAAGACCCAGAACGCTATGGCGTTATCGAGATCGATGCTGAGGGCCGCGCCGTTTCCATCGAGGAGAAGCCCAAGCGCCCCAAATCTAACTGCGCGGTGACGGGTCTCTATTTTTACGACAATCGCGTGGTCGAAATCGCCAAATCCATCCGCCCGTCGGCCCGTGGCGAATTGGAAATCACCGATGTCAACGCCGCCTATATGCGCGATAACGAGCTTCGCGTCCAAATGATGGGCCGCGGCTACGCCTGGCTCGACACCGGCACGCACGAGTCGCTTATCGAGGCGAGCCAATTCGTGCAGGTTCTGGAGAACCGGCAGGGCATGAAAATCAGCTGTCCCGAGGAGATCGCACTGCGCATGGGTTATATCACGCCAGAAGCGTTTTTTGCGGCGGTGCGCCGGTGCGAGAAAAGCAGCTATGGGCAATATCTTCAGAGACTGCCGCAAGCAGCACCGGAGCTTTTTCCGGCCAATATCGCCACGCTGACGCAGGTAGCTTGACATGGCCGCAAAGCGCATCCTTGTCACAGGCGGCTACGGCTTCATCGGATCGGCCCTGATCCGTTTGCTCCTGGCGGAAACGGATCATGAGGTTCTCAACGCAGATAAGCTGACCTATGCGGCTAACCTCGCCTCGATCCCCGGGGCAGAGGAAAATCCAAGATACCGCTTCGTCAAGGCGGACATCGTGGACGCGGCGGCCATGCGCAGGGCGTTCGAGGAATTTCAGCCGGAGGCGGTAATCCATCTCGCCGCGGAAAGCCATGTCGACCGCTCGATCGATGGTCCTCAGGAATTCATCGCGACCAACGTCTTCGGAACGTTCACCTTACTGCAGGAAGCGCTGCGTTATTGGCGTGCCCTGGATGCCGGGGGCCAGCAGCGCTTCCGCATTCTACATGTTTCGACCGACGAGGTGTTCGGCTCGCTGGGGCCAACCGGCGCCTTCACGGAAGACAGCCCCTACCGCCCCAATTCGCCCTACTCGGCCAGCAAGGCCGCTTCCGACCATCTCGTGCGCGCGTGGCATCACACTTATGGCTTGCCGGTTCTAATCACGAACTGCTCGAACAATTATGGGCCGCATCAGTTTCCAGAGAAGCTCATTCCGCACATGATCATCAAAGCGCTCGCCGGCGAACAGCTCCCGGTTTATGGCGATGGTCAAAATATCCGCGATTGGCTCTTCGTCGAAGATCACGCGCGGGCACTGCTCTTGGTATTGACCCGCGGCTCGCTTGGCGAGTGCTATAACATAGGTGGGCGAAATGAGCGGACGAACCTTCAAGTTGTGGAGACGATTTGCAGCCAGCTTGATCGTTCAATGCCGTCGCGGCATGGATCGCACCGCCGCCTCATCACCTTTGTTACAGACCGGCCCGGACACGACCGACGATACGCCATGGACGCCACAAAAATCGAGGATGAGCTTGGCTGGCGCGCCCAAAGAACCTTCGAAACGGGCCTCGAAGAGACGGTCCGCTGGTATATTGGCAATCGCGCCTGGTGGCAGGAGGGACTGGATGGAGGGTACCAGGCAAAGAGAATCGGCGAAGGCGCCGGGATTACCGGTTAAGTTGTGGTAGCCTCTCGGTGAGGGCTGGGTTCAGAGGCATAGGGGCGGCTAAGCGCGCACCCGGCCAACACTCAGGGGAATCGGGTGAACGGCTCAAGCTGCGACGAGGCCAACGAGGAACTCATCGTCCCAGGCTGCGACTTTACGCTTTCGGCGCAGAGAGCCCTTCCCTGGAGCCTTGCGAATGAGGTTGTGGGCCATGTGCTTGAGCGTGGTGAAGTTGGAGGGCGCGTGATCCTTCCGTACACGGCGTCGCCGTCCCGGAAGATCATGTCCAGCACCTCACAATGCAGGCTGTTCTCCACGGCCCAGTGGCCCCGGATGATGGGGCCGATCAGGTGCGCCGCCAGCACCAGGGAAGTGATGTAGAAACGGGTCTCCCGCTCCTTTTGTCTCCGATTTCACGCGTGCTCTCGACCATGACGGCGCTTTGCAGCCCTGGCCAATCGTGGCGCTCTTGGAACTAGGCGATATAGTGGATCACTGTAGCGCTCTGGTTTCGACGTGGCCATGATCGCCATCGACGCTCTCATGGCGGCTAATCTTTATGTCCTTGAAGCCTTTGGCCTTCCGCTTCGCGGCGAACACCTCGACATCCTCGTGCGGAGAGCCGTGATCGCCTTTTGGCGCCAAAACGTAATCGGCCTTTTTTGTCCACGATTTTCTTGGGGGTTTCGCGCTGGCAGCCCATCGCATCGATGGTGACGATGGCACCCTCGATCGCCAGCATGTCGAGAAGTTTCGGGATCGCAATAATCTCGTTCGATTTTTCCGCCACCTTGGTTTGCACAAGAACAAGACGCTAGCGGCTGGCGAAGGCGGAAACCATGTGGATCGCCCCTTTCTTCTGGTAGGAGCGGCGTGACGTCTTGCTGCGCGTGGTGCGATGGCGAACGTGTGCTTTCGATCGGATTGCTCGTGCGGATAAACGTCGAGCACCTCCACCATGGCCACCACGAAAGCGCCACGGGCCTTCGGCTGGATGACCCATTGTTCTTTGCGGTGAGGCTGAAGCGAGCCATTTTCATTTTCTTTACCGCGATTTCCTTGGCGGCCTTGGCCCAACCCCGCTCGGTTCATCCGGCAGCCGGAAATTACTGAATCCGACTCGCCCACCTCTGATGGCCTTTCAGCACCCTGAATCAAGTTGCCGCACTTCGCTCAAATTGAATGATGCAAGCCACCACCCATTTACCTTGCAACATCTACTTCTTGAATGTAATTGGGATGCGGCCGCTGCTAGCGGTGTCTGCCTTTTCCGCTTTGCTGGTGAGTGCGTCATGTTCAAACAAATAGCCCTCCAAAGCAATTGCTGCTTGAAGCCAGGGTACTATCTACTGAAGGCAGAGCCCCAACGGCAATTTCCCGAATCAACAGCCAGCTTTGAGCGGGAAGGTGCAGCCGATAGCCGCACATGTATCGCGCTTTGTCGTGGCGGAACGATGCTCCTTCGCCTCCGCGCGCCCACAAGCATCAATATCCAGGGCCTACCCCTAGCGTTTAGTGGCCCTCCAGCTTTGAAGCATCTTAAGCTTTGCCGGCCGGTTGCTGCTCTGATCAAGCTATCCCACAGAAGCCGCCTGAAGCATAAATTGGTTTTCCGGGACGGCTCCGGCTATATTTGCATCCTGAGCGGCATTGCCGATAGAGATGAATTGCCTACGCTGAGCCGGAATGCAGCCATCCTGCGTTCGCTCACGGAATTGTACCTGGACGATCAATCTCTATCGTCTCCTCAATCGTTCGATAACCCTTTCCGCTCGCTGCCTATCCTTGAAAAGCATTCACCACCTGCCCCAAAAGGCAAGATCGCCGCCGTTCTGCACCTTTATTACACAGAACTCTGGCCCGAATTCGCTGCCTTCTTGAACCAGATTCTATGCCCATTCGATCTATGGATAACACACTGCTCTCTGGATGGCACTGTACGCGCGCAAATCCTTCAATCGTTTCCTCAAACGCAAATCGTACAGGTCGAGAACCGCGGCCGCGACATTTGGCCGTTCATTTCTCTACTTAACCAAAATGCTTTCGCGAAATACGAGTACATCTGCAAGATACATAGCAAGAAGTCAGCCCACAAGCCTGGTGAGAAGGAGAGTCTACTTGGCAGCAGGTGGCGCCGGCGCGCACTATATGACCTGCTTGCGGCTGGCCGGGCTGAGCACGTTATCGATATGTTCGAACGCGACGCAACGTTAGGGATTGTCGGACCTCGCACCTTGAGAATGCCCCACTCCCGTTACAACAACGAAAAAGCGTGGGGGACGGACCGGAATCGGCAGCTTGCCATGCAGTTGGCGCACCGCATGGGGATACAGATGGGCGAAAAAGATCTTGATTTTTTCGCCGGCTCTATGTTTTGGGTGAGGCGGCGTGCCCTTGAGCCGATCCAACTGCTGAACCTGCGGCGCGATGATTTTCCCGATGAGTGTGGCCAGCTCGACAGCGAGTTGCAACATGCCCTTGAACGGCTTTTTTCTGTATCCGCATCGTTAGCCGGGTTCAACGTTTCTGGCATCACTCCATTGGAATTTCCCAATAACGGCCACAAGTGGCCGATGCCAGAAAACTGAACATAGCAATGCCCCCCAAACGCCTATTCGCGGAAACGAAATCTGAAAAGAAGTAAGATCATGAAATTTCTGTCACCGAGCAGTTTTTGGATGCCTGCCGCGATGGTTGACTCGGCCTGGCTTGAGCACGCGCCGTTCGCATTTTGGCTGGTGAATGCTCTTAGGCCTCAGCTCGTGGTAGAGCTCGGAACGCACGGTGGATTTTCCTATTTCTGCTTTTGCCAGGCTATCCAACAGTTGGATGTCAATGCGAGAGCCTTTGCGGTCGATACTTGGAAAGGCGACGAGCATTCAGGCTTCTATGGCGAAGACGTTTTCGAGAACTTTAGCCGCCTCCATGAACAGTATAATGGCTTTTCAACCCCAATACGCTCAACATTCGACGAAGCGCTGCCGCGATTTCCAGACGGTTCGATCGATCTCTTGCACATTGATGGCCGACATTTTTATGCGGACGTAAAACATGAGTTTGAATGCTGGAGGCCCAAGCTGTCGGACCGCTCCGTCGTTTTATTCCACGACACCAACGTGCAGGAACGGGATTTTGGCGTGTTTAAGCTTTGGCAAGAGCTCAAAGATGTTCATGCAAGTTTTGAGTTCTTTCACGCTTGGGGTTTAGGTGTCCTTGGCTTTGGCGCGCATCAAGTATCTCGCTTGAGCGACTTTTTCGCAGAGATGCGGGCGGAAGAAGCCGCGAGTTTATGTCGCCAAACCTATGCGCGACTGGGAAAGTCCGTTTCTGGCGAAGCAGGGAAGCATTTATCGACAGGGTCTTTTGAACAAAACACAAAGCAGCATGGGCAAGCACGGTTAGATTCGGAACAGGCGCTTGATGCGGCGAAACAAGGCTTTGAACAAAGATTGCGCGAAGAGTCGGCTGCCTTTGAGAAACGTTTTTCTAGTGAAACACTTACATTTCAGAGGCGAATTCAGGCGGAAGAGGCAAGACACCAGGTGGAGTGCGCCGCTCTAGAAGCCCGTCTCGAAAGCGCCCTTGCCGAAGCGGATCGCGGTCAACAGGAGGCAAACGACAGACTTCAATCAACGCAGCTTGAACTTGACAAAGTGCGTGCTGCTGGAGAAGCACAGGCGGAGACGGCCCAAAAGCTGCAGGCGCAGCTTGAAGCTGAAAATGAAAAACTCCGGTCTGAGTATGCGACTCTAGAAATTTGTTTTGAAGGTGTTTACGCCGAGCTTTGCGGGGCACGGCGGCGGCCAATAGCGACTTTTCGGCGCTATATGAGGTGGCAGACCAGTAAGCAAATTCTTCAGATTAGCTCTCTGTTGCCTGAGAAAACGGTTGGCAATATGCAAAGGCGGCTTGAGAAAAACTCTCCTATATATGTAGAAGGACTTTTCGGCAGCATATCCTTGCATTCGCCGGTCTCAATGTCTGCGGCCGACCGCAAGCGCCTGAGAAAAGTGAAAGAGGCTCAACTCCTCCTAAGGCTCGGAGCGGTATTGCCTTCCCGCTTCCGGCGACGCATGGAGCGTCGGGTCAGTAAGAATAGCGAGTTGATCCGTCCGCATATTTTTGATGTTCCGAAAGAGCCTGACGATCATACGCGGATTCGTCAGTTTCTTAACTATATAAGAGATCCATCTCGCGGACCTCTCCACCATACAGAGGGGGTATTGGCGCGAGCAGACGCACGTTATGCTGCTTGGCTGCGTGTCAACTCTTTCACGGAGGAGGCTGCGGCGGCGCTACGCGATGCGCTGGCGATGCGAGCAGGGGCACTGCCTTCGATCTCCGTCATTATGCCCGCATACAATACCCCTGTGGGACTTCTCGACCGGGCGATAGAGAGCGTGCGGAATCAGGTTTATGAGGCGTGGCAGTTGTGCATTGCCGACGATGCTAGCAGTAACTCCGAAACTGTCGAAGCGCTGCGCCGCTGGGCACTGATCGACAATCGTATCAAGGTCATCCACCTTTCCGAGAATGGAAATATTAGCCTTGCGACCAACTCGGCTGTGCTGATAGCCAGCGGCGATTTTCTTGTGTTCCTGGATCACGATGACGAGTTGACGCCGGATGCGCTGGGTGAAATTGCCCTTGCCATCTCGGCCTCGCCCGAGGCCGATTATCTCTACAGCGACGACGACAAAATCGACACCTGGGGCCAGCGTTTTGCACCGCAGTTCAAGCCAGACTGGTCGCCAACGCTTCTGCTTTCATACATGTACATGGGGCACGTCAAGGTGGTGCGCCGGACGCTGTTTGAAGAGCTTGGCGGTTTCCGTCTTGGGTTCGAGGGCTCTCAGGATTACGATTTCGCACTCCGCGCCACAGAAAGGGCGAGACGCGTCATCCACATCCCAAAAGTGCTTTACCACTGGCGCGTCGTACCAGGCTCGACAGCTGCGTCGGGCGATGCAAAGGCGGGCAGCTTCGAGGCAGGCTGCCGGGCCGTCGCTGACGCACTGGAGCGCCGGGGCATTGCGGGAGAGGTTGTGCAGCCAAACTGGGCGGTACAGGCCCGAGCGGGAATATTTGCGACGCGCTTTCCGAATCAGGGACCATCCGTCGCCATCATTATTCCTATCAAGAACAAAGTTGAGTTGCTGCGTGACTGCCTTCAATCGCTAAAGAAAACAGCGTATCGGAATTACGAGATCGTAATCGTCGATAACGAGAGCGATGATCCTAAGGCGTTGTCATATTTGGCCTCCCTGCCTCATAGAGTCTTGCGTATTGGTAACCCGACGGGTGAACGCTTCAGCTTCGCCCATATTAACAACGAGGCGGTTAGGCAGTTAGATGTCGATTACGTGCTGTTCCTTAACAACGACACAAAGCTGCGCGCACCCGAATGGCTCTCGCAAATGGTGGGCTATGCGCAGATGGAACAAGTCGGCGCCGTCGGCGCGCGCCTGCTGTTCGGTGACGAGACGGTTCAGCATGCTGGAATCGTTCACGGCTATTACGATGGGATGGCCGGGCCGGCATTCCGCAATGCACCAGCTCATGAGCAGGGATACCTTGGTTATGGGGTGGTAGCACGGGAGTACTCGGCAGTGACGGCGGCCTGTCTATTGACGCCGCGCTCGCTCTTCCTCGAACTGGGTGGTTTCGACGCTACCCGGTTTGCCGTTGCATATAACGATGTCGACTATTGTTACCGGCTCGTTGACGCCGGCTGGCGCTGCATTTACTGCCCATCCGCCGAGCTATTCCACTTCGAAGGCAAGAGCCGCGGAGAGGGCGACAATCCGCGCGAAATAGCTGCGTTCCGTCAGCTTTACGGGCAGCGGATTGATCCTTGGTACAATCCGAATTTATCTTTAGAGGATGAGCATTTTCGGGTGCAACCTTATCGGGCCCCGTCGCATGCTCAGCGCATAGCCCCCGTACGAACGGTTATGGTATCTCATAACCTAAACCACGAGGGCGCGCCGAACAGCCAATTCGAGTTGGCCGCCGGCCTGAAACAGAGTGGCATCATCGATCCAATTGTGTTGTCGCCAGTCGACGGCCCTTTGCGCGCGAGCTACGAGAAAGCGGGCATTCCTGTACGGGTGGTCAGTAACCCCATTGCCGATGCACACACCGCGGCAGTACTGGATGAGAAGCTGGACGGACTCGGGGCGTTGTTCCGTGAAGTCGGTGCGGAAGTCGTATACGGCAACACGCTTGTCACGTTCTGGGCGATTGCGGCTGCGGAGCGGGCTGGCCTGCCGTCTTTGTGGAATCCGCGCGAAAGTGAGCCGTGGCAGACCTATTTCGACCATTTAGCACCTGAGTTGCGCCAACGGGCATACGCCTGCTTTGCCTTTCCCTACCGCGTCATTTTCGTAGCGCACGCTACGCGCAGCGGCTGGGCACCGCTTGAAAGCCGGTTCAATTTTACCGTTATCCATAACGGGCTTAATCTTACCCGTTTCGAAACCCGGTTCGGGGAGACCAGCCGCGAGCAGGCACGCCGCTCGTTGGGTATAGAGGAGGATGAGGTTGCGGTTCTCCTGGTTGGCACAGTTTGCGAGCGCAAAGGCCAGCTCGATCTCGTTCGCAGTTTGCGCAAACTAACACCTTCGGCCGCTGGGCGCATCCGGGCCTTCATCGTCGGCGACCGCGCCGGGCCCTATAGCTCGGCACTCCACAAGGAAGTCGCAACCTTGCCGGAAGCACTGCGCCAGCGCATTGCGGTCGTCCAAGAAACTGGAAATATACCTGTATTTTACAGGGCGGCAGACATAGCGATTTGTAGCTCACGTATCGAAAGCTATCCCCGGGTGGTTCTTGAATCGATGGCTTGCGGGCTTCCCCTGATCACGACGCCGGTGTTCGGTATACGTGAGCAAGTGCGCGAAGGTTTGAACGCCTTGCTTTACGAGCCTGGCGACATTAACGCTCTGGCCACGGCCTTGTCCCGGCTCATCGACGATGATCAGCTGCGCCATGCCATGGCGGCCAGCAGTCAGCCGGTTTTGGGGAGCTTGACGTCCTACTCCGAAATGCTGGCTCGCTATGGGCAAATCTTTCGCGAAGCGCGCCTTAGCCGGGGGCAGCGCTACAAGCCATGTGGCGGAACCCAGCAGAGGGGCAGCCTAATATAAACACCTTTTTTTCAGCGCCGATACCGCGCGAGTTGGCGTGGGGCTGAAATCCCTCTAAATACCCTGTACTTGCGCCGAGGAGGCCGGGATGAGCATTTGGGACGTGAATTACAAGGAAGGAATACGATCAGCCTGGACGGCGAACCCAATCATACAGCAGGTGGTTAACCAGAGGATGACAGGCCAAGACAAGCATTGGCTAAACTGGTTCTTTGAGGACCACCTCAAGAAAAAGCCAAAGCGGTTACTGTCTGTGGGTTGTGGGGATGGCGCACATGAGTTGATTATAGCCGAGAAAGGTTATGCCGAATCGATAGATGCGTTCGATGCCTCAGAGGTGGGAATTGCTTCAGCCAAGGCAAAGGCGGTAGAAAAAGGGCTTCGTAACATAAATCTCTTTCTCAGCACTTTCGAGCAATTCATTCAAAGCCCGCCTCCATCCCTTTATGACCTGGTCATGTTCTCGGGTTCGCTTCATCACGTCCGTGAAATAGAGGCAATGCTGAAGACGACGAAGGATATACTTATTCGCCCTCATGGGGTTATGGTTTTAAATGAATATATAGGGCCATGCTATAATATATATGACGAAAGACGTCTGCAGATTATCAATGATGTTCTCAACTCAATTGCAGCTGAGTTCAAGATCTCTCCACACACCCAGTTGCGATCTCCGACAATCGAGACCGTGTACGCCGCCGATCCCACCGAGTCGGTCCGTTCGTCGCTGATCATGCAGTTTGTTGACTTCTATTTCGACTTCCGTTTCAAGCACTATTTCGGCGGAGCGTTGCTCCACCCAATCTTTGACCACCTCGATAGCAAGCGGCTTTCGGACGGATCCGCCGAATCGCAAACAATCGTCAACATGCTCGTGACACTAGAGAAAATGCTGATTGAGGCGGGGTCCCTTCCACATGATTTTTGTTTCGCGGTTTGTACGCCGCGCGACTGAACACCAGCATCACCCGCTTGAGAGTTGTGACGCGGCACGCAATTGGCGCTTCTTCCGGTCGTTAACCAGGACCGGCAATCACGCTGCAGTACCCAACCGTTTTCCCAAAGGGGGACCGAAGTACCATGTGCGGCATTGTTGGTTATATAGGTGAGGGCTTAGGGGCAGAGCTGCTTGACCGGCTGATGGCCAGTATGCATCACCGAGGGCCTGACGGCGATGGGCGGCACGAGGTTGGCACGGTCCACATGGGCATGCGCCGCCTGTCGATCCTCGATCTGGCGCAGGGCTGGCAGCCACTGCTCAGCCGCGAGGGACGCGTGGCCGCCTTCCAGAACGGGGAGATCTACAACTACCGCGAGCTGCGAAGCCTGCTGGAGACAGCGGGCTTTCATTTTAAGACGCAAAGCGACACCGAGGTGCTTGCACATGGCTATGTCCACTGGGGTATCGACGGCCTGCTCAACCGCGTCGACGGTATGTACGCAATCGCCATCCACGATAGCGACACGGGCGAATTGCACCTCGCACGGGATCGCTTCGGCGAAAAGCCGCTCTTCTACAGCAGCGCGCCTGAGCATTTCGGATACGGCTCGACGCTGCTCTCCGTATCAGCTCTGCCGTGGGTGTCCGACGCCATCGACGCTATAGCGCTCGACCGCTATCTGGCGCTTCACTTTGTGCCAGGCGAACGCACAATCTTCAAGGACATCCGGCAAGTTCTGCCCGGCGAGCGGATCACCGTCCGGCTCGACACGCTGGCGATAACGCGTAATCGCTACTACAAGCCGCCCCTGCCGGCGCCGCGCTTCATCTCCGATGAGGAACTCGTTGCCGTACTCGAGCGCGCCGTCACTTCACGGCTTGTGGCTGATGTTCCGGTGGGCGTGTTCCTCTCAGGCGGCTTGGACAGTTCGGTCGTCGCAGCAATCGCCGCCCGCGCCAATCCCAGCATTGCCACGTTCTCGACGGGCTTTAGAGATCCCCAAGTGGATGAAAGTAACGCTGCAGCCTCCGTCGCAAGCCATATCGGCAGCACCCACCATGAGTTCACTTTCGACCAGCACAGTTTCACAACTCTGCTGCCGGAGGTGGCTCGCAGGCTGGATACTCCAATCGGCGATCAAGCGCTCCTCCCGGTCTATTGGCTGGCGCGCGAGGCCCGGCGCCATGTCACGGTGGTTCTCTCCGGGGAGGGGGCGGACGAGGTATTTGCCGGGTATAGCTATTACAGGCAATTCGCTGGGGAGAGCACCTCGCGGGACAGGCGAGCGGTAATTAAGAGCTTTTTCCCGAAACACCGTGCTTCTTCGGCACGGCGAGCCCATCTGTTAGCGGATGATCCTTCAGCCACGCCGTCTGGCTTCCCGCTCTTGACGACGCGTGCGGAGCGCCGAAGATTGGTTGGTGAGGCAGCGGACGCTGTAGACGCATGGGAACAAGAGGTGCTCGATTGGCTGGAGGGGGCGCACAATCCCTTGCAGCGCGCGACGGCAGCCGAAATCGTCTCCTGGCTTCCGGAGGACCTGCTGGTCAAGTCCGATCGCATGACAATGGCTCATAGCCTTGAGGGCCGGGCCCCTTATCTGGACCCGTGCGTGGTCGAACTTGGTCTAGCGTTGCAACCTCGCGAGCGAATAGCAACAGCATCCAAGGTTGCTCTGCGCCGTATCGCACACCGCTACCTGCCATGTGAGATCCTGGAGCGCCCAAAGCAAGGCTTCGTGCTGCCGATGCGGCGATGGATTGAAGAATGGTTTTTGAAATGGAGCGGGGTGGAGACCTGGTTAAGTCAACGTCCATTTCCTGGAGTTGACCCCGCGGTCTTAGTGGAGATCATAAAAGGCGATCTGGCCCAGGGAGTTCAACGCGAGCGTTGCCTTTTTGCCGTTCTGATGTTTGCGGAGTGGTGGCATCATTTTAGCGAACAAAGAAGAAGACTACGCGATGCCTGCACTCAATAAATTTTTTTTAGGACGTGAAGAGGTTTGCTTTTTCTGCCCACATTGTGGCCGGAGCCCCAGCGCACATCAGGGTCTCAAAATGCTCCCCGGCGATCTCATCAATCGTCCGGGAGTTGTAGGTCCGCGCGAAGGCCAGCTGCCGCATCAACTCGCCGCCGACGAAACCGCTATCGCCAACAAGTCCAAGACGCCTAAACCCGCAGCCCATCGCCCCCTCCGCGACTGCAAACTACAACTAGTCCGTCCACTGTCAATACATTCAGGGGAACTGGGTATCCCCTTCCCTGACCTAGCCCGTGGGTTCGCTGCAAACCGTTCATCCAAAACTGCAACATCCCCGGGAATTCTACGTCCTTTGAAAGGATATGAGTCGCTGTGCATGCCAGCGGCCCGATATTCTTGCCAAGGTCAGCGAAGAGGATACCCACTTCGACCATTGTCAGACAGGGACGCGCGGGAGTTCATTTCGTTAGAACAGCGGGTAAGTTCCAGTAACGCTATACAAAACTTCCGCTGATGGCATAAGCACAAACTCGCCTGCAGTTTTAGCTGCAAACGGTTAGTTTCAAAGAAGGGTGGCTTCGTTCTTGCGTATGTGCGCAGATTGGAGTGGTGATCGTAGGGACGGTCCTTCATCGTGAATTCTACGCTCCTCAGTCCAGCTATTTTCTTATAGGAGGGTGTTTTATGTCTACGCGGTTGCTGGGTTGGAAACGAAACAACATCGTAATCGTGGCCTGGGGGACAGTCGCTGTTCTGCTTTGTGCCCTTTTAGTGAAATTTCCGCACCTTGGCTACGTGAGCCAACTTACAGTTGCCGGTGGCATTCTAGATGACGCGAACAAGTTACGGGACATTCTTGTCCTCCCGATCGCGATACTTCTCCAACTCATTTTGATCGCACTTTATGCCATTTCAGCCTCGCCAGATTGCACGCATTGGCGCGTTCCGCTCTTGATTGGTTTAGGTATGTTAGCGATCATTATGCTCGGTCACAGTCGTTTTCTGGTTGTCGCATCTGCCTTCGCGGTTGCTGCCTGGATACATCGAGAGTTTAGCCAGGAGAATTGGGAGCACACGTTCGGTTATTCGTTTCTCATCGTTGGGGCTTTAACCCTTTTTGAGTATCATATGATCGGACTGAGCCCGTATTGGACCTTTGCCGTACTCGGCCCAGTTATATGCTTTGTTACCGCCCCTCTCAGCAGGCGTGTTCTTGTCAGCTTGTCGGCGCTCGCGACGGTAGGGATAGCCGTTGGGGTGCTTTTGTGTGCTCCTTTTTTCTGGCGCCAAATCGGAATGACACCCGCGCCGCTCGACGTTGTTATCGCGGCCACAGCTTTGATCGCGGTTATTCAAGCGCTGCGCCGTTTGCGCGTTGTGTTTTCGCCAGAGAGGGCGAATGTGTTCCCGGCGCCTTCCGCCTTCACGATAGCATTGGCGGCGGCGCTTCTATCGTTACCGCCTGACAACCCTCTCAGCTTGCCGCCCGACGATTATCATTTCGGTGAAAGTTTGTTGGCTTATCAGGCACTAGCGACAGGACAGGATTGGTTCGTCACCTTTTTCTCGCCTCATGGATTTTCCGATGCGCTGGGTGGCATCTTGGCTCATCTTGCAAGGGACGACAGCGCAGTCGGCATAAATGCAGGAGGCCTTTTTACAGTCCAAATTGTCACCCTTTTGGTCGGCTGGCGACTCATTGCAACGCTTGGACCGATCGGCGGCCTTTGCTTAGCGCTTGTACTGCCATATGACGCAAAAACACTGTTAACCTTACTTAACCTCCTTCTCGTCATGCAGGCAGCCAGCCTTCGCTATTCTCTCTTCGCGGGCGCATTTGGGACGATTCTAGGAGTGGGAGGCATATTCCTGAACGCGGGTGTTGGCGTCACGGCATCGCTCGTAGGAGGGGCCGCCGGATTTCTTCTCCATATCATGCGCGGCAAACGCTACGCGCTTCATTTTCTTGGCGGGGTGGCAGCCGCTTGTGTTCTTGTACTTTTCTTTGCCTGGCCGCAAGTAAAGGGGCAATTCAACTTTCTTTACGTATCAGCCACTTCGAACCTGACCGTATACGGCAATGGCTCGGATTCCGCGTTCAAATACTTTCCCATTTATCTATTTGCTGTGGGCCCGGTTCTCGCCTCTGTTCTAGCCGGGAGAAGCAGCATTCCGAGCGGTGGTTCATATCTGCTTCGCGCAAGAGCTTGGGGCATCATTGTAATGCCCCCCGCTCTTCTCGTGCTGCTATTCAATTCATATGCCATGGGAAGGCTCGATGAAACCGCGCCAAGGGTAATGGTCGCATGTTGCATTCTCCTTGCCTGGCTGCCCCTCTGGCTTGCACAGCTTACCAAAGAGGCAGAGGCAAGAAGTGGCCTGGTACCCGCCATTATCTGCTCAGAACTTCTTCTTGCGATGGGGCCGATCGCATCGCCTCTTTTACGAGGACAGCCGCTCCTGCCACCTCCCGTCTTGCTTCAATCTGCTGCGATTGCTACGTTTTTACCAACGCTTGGCGAGGGAGGGTATGATCGAAGCCACGTTCAACGCATCGAAACCTTGGCCAAGACAGTTGATGCGCTTCTTGAACCTGGCGAATCCTTCCTGAACCTAACGAACCGAAGCGCGCTCTACTTTTACTTAAACCGCCCCAATCCCGTACCAATCGCCAGCACTTATAATGCGGCGCCGGAAGCTTTTCAGAAGGCATTTATCGCCGCGCTGGCCGATGGCCAGCCACCGCTTGCTTTGGTGGGGGGCGATAACCTCGACCATGACGGTCTCAGTTTACCGCTACGCTCTCACGCGATTTACGATTATGTGGTTGCTCATTATGTGCCGTTCTTGCGCGACGGGTATACATTTGCGCTGCGGCGCGATCTTGTCAACCGTCTGAAACGCCTCCCATCTCAGCGGCAGTCACACCTTCTTCTTCCGGTATCGGATGCGAACTGGAGCCAAGGCATCGCGATCAGTGAAACCGCCAAGCACTGGTCATTTGCAGTGGAGCCCGAAACCGCCAAGCTCTTGAAAGCTGGTCATCACTTGTTTTTCTCAGACAGTGTGGAGCGGCAGGTCGTAAGGATTGAAGGCATGAATGTCCTTTCCGAACCGCCGATCCTGCTTACGAAGGATGGCGCCGTCCCGAGATTTTCTTTCACCATACTCGACCAAGAGCGTGAGCCGCTTTCGGAACAGGAGATTTGGGCACGAGCTTTTCATCGAAGTTACTTATACCGCATCCCTTCTGCTTGGGGGCGCTCCCTGGGGCGCCTTTCGAATGCCGCGCAACCCTCGCCTGTCCTCCTCGAACTTGATCGCGTGGTTGATGCCAGGTCAGCTACAACACAAGAACAAACCTACGAATTAACCGGTCCTGATCCACAATTGATTTATCGGCCTAAAGAAGCTCTCGTGCCAGATTACAATGGGCTGCTGGCTTTCTCCGTGGCCTGCGGCAATCGGAAGGCCTTGCCGAAGGTGCAAGTGTATTGGCGTTCAAGCGACCAGAGCTTTTCGGAAGAAGCCAGTGTGGTTTTCGAAGCGTCTTATCCCGTCAATCTCGTCCCGCTCGACTCTTCGCCGCGCTGGAATCTCGCGAAAGATATCGCTGAAGTCCGTATCGATATTGCGAACCCGGATCACTGCAAGAAAGTATTACTTGAAAAGGTGCGTTTCTTTCGGAGACTAACTCGACCCGCCAAGTCCCTAGCTCTGCAGGAGCGACTAACAGCAGTTAAATATCAGCGTGAGTAGTTTGAGAAGGATCTCCCTCGGGGAACCGCTATCCCCTCAAGGAGAGCCTAACCCGACGGAGCCGAAACCAAAAAGGCTGCGCTACAGTCGTAGCGGGTGCAGCCGATTGACAGGCCTGTACCAACATCATCGAGAACATGAATTCCAGGTAGCGAATGAGGCCATCCCATTGGTTCAAGCCGTAATTGATGGCGCCGCGGACCGGCGACGTCTTGGAGATGCGCTTGAGGCGGTCCTCGAACCAGGCTTTCAGCGCCTCCACAAGGGGCCGGGACTTCGCTCTGCCGGCTGTAGGTGACGGCGAGAAACCGCGCAAAGATGACGACGAAGTCTCCGGCTCCCGGCGGAGTGAATCCATGGCTACACCGTCATGTTCACCAGCGCCGGGCAAATGCTCGGCGTAAGCGTCCGTTGATGGCTACGGTTTTGCCGGCTTGACGGGGCCGCTTAGGCGGCGGCGCGGAGAGCCACTGGTCTGCCGATGTTCCAGGGCAGCAATTCATCGATGGCGTTGATCGGGTGCTCGCCAATGCGGGTGAGGACGTCACGCAGGTAAGCCTCAGGCTCGATGCCGTTCATTTTTGCGGAGCGGATGAGCGTGTAGAAGATCGCAGCGCGTTCACCTCCGGCATCGCTGCCAGCGAAGAGCCAGTTTTTTCTGCCAAGGCTTACGGGCCTGACGGCGTTTTCGGCGGCGTTGTTCGAGATCTCCAGACGGCCATCGGCGCAATAGCAGGTCAGCGCCTCCCAGCGCGAGCGCGCGTAGCGGATGGCGCCCGCGAGATCGCTCTTGCCAGGAAGCAGCTGCAACTGCGCATCCATCCAGGCCGCTAGTACATCGAGCTTGGGTTTGGCTTTTGCCATCCGTGCCGCTTGCCGCTGGCCAGGCGGCTTGCCTGCGATTGCGCGCTCGATATCGAACAGCTCTCCGATTTTTGCCAGCGCTTCGCCGGCAATGGGTGAGCCATGGCTTTTATGCTCGTCGAAGAACTTACGTCTGACGTGAGCCCAGCATGCCACCTCCGTAACGGACGCCGGCTTGCCGTCTTTCTCTTTGTAAAGTTCGCCGAACCCCGGATAGCCATCGGCGTGCAGATGGCCTTGGAATGAAGCAAGATGCTCCCGGCAGCGCTCACCCTTGCGGTCCGGCGTGTAACGGTAGAGCACGGCTGGCGGCGCCGTGCCGCCATGAGGCCGTTCGTCGCGAAGATAGATCCAGAACCGGCCTTCTTTCGTCTTGCCGTTGCCAGGAGCAAGCACCGGCACGGGCGTGTCATCGGCATGGATGACGCTGCCTGCCATGACGTGGCGGCCAATCCGCTCTGCGAGCGGTTCAACCAGCCAGGCGGCCTTGCCAACCCAGCTTGCCAGCGTGGCGCGGTCGAGGTCCACGCCGTCGCGGGCATAAATCTCAGCCTGGCGGTAAAGCGGCAGGTGGTCGCAGAACTTCGCGATCAGCACATGCGCCAGAAGGCCGGCTCCTGCCTGAGCGCGCGGAATGGGCAAGGACGGCATCGGCATTTGCGCCATGGCCTCGCATTGGCGGCAGGAGCAGGCCGGGCGGATATGGCGGATCACCTCGAAGCGGCCGGGAATGTATTCGAGGATTTCGGTGACGTCCTCGCCCACTTTGCGCATGGAGCCGCCGCAAACCGGACAGGTGCAGGCAGGTTCGTGGATAATATCGCGGCGCGGCAGCGCTTCGGGCAGCTTGCGGCGCTGCTTCTTCGCCGGTGCCTCTCTTGCTGCCTCTTCTTGTGTGGGCTGGGCGGGTTCCTCCGCGGCGGCTGGCTCAATCGCAGCCACGGCTTGAGCCGCCGCCGCCTCGATGTCTTCGAGCTTGAGTTCGAGCTGCTCCAACTCGCGGCTCACGCGTTCCGAGGAGGTGCCGAAAGACATGCGCTTCAGGCGCGCGATCTGGGTTTTGAGCTTTTCGGCTTCAAGCGTCTTCAACAGAAGGCCAGCCTTGGCGGCGGCAAGCTCGGCGCATTGCGCCAGATACAGCGCCTTGAGCTGCTCGAAATCCTTGGGAAGGTCTATCGCGTCCACCATGCGGAAAGAACTATCTGCTTCGCGGCCCTTGCGCCATCATCCCGCAGCCTTGGGTGTAAAACTTCTTTGCGGCGCCCGCCAGTCGATGCCTTCGAGCAGCATGGACATCTGCGCCGGGCTGAGCGTCACCGAGCCTGCCTTGGTCAGCGGCCAGACAAAGCGGCCCTTCTCCAGCCGCTTGGCGAACAGGCAAAAGCCCTGCCCATCCCAGTAGAGAACCTTGACAAGATCGCCGCGCTTGCCCCGGAAGATGAAGAACGAGCCCGAAAACGGGTCCAGCTTCAGCGCTTCTTGGGCCAGAACGCTTAAGCCATCGAAACCCTTGCGCATGTCCGTGGGCCCCATCGCCAGATAAATCCTCACTCCGGCGGGTACCGTGATCACCGCTGGCCTCCATCGAGCGCGGCCGCAAGCCGGGCCAGGACGGCGGGATCGATCTCTTCATCCACCTTGATGGTGCGGCCATTGCCAAGCGCGATCTCAACAACCAGCACGCGGCGGCGCGAAGCAGATACTGGCCGGGGAACGGGCAGCGGCGCCGGAGCTGCAGGCCCTTCCACCTTGACCGGTACGAAAGCGGTGCAGGCCGCGGAGCTGACGGATATTCCTGGCAGCTTGCCCGCACGCGCTTTCCTGAGCCACCCATAAACCTGGCTGCGGGCAACGCCATGCCGGTCTGCTACGCCAGCAACCGTGGCGCCCGGCGCCAGCGCTTCTTCCATAATCCGCGCGACCATCTCCGCCGGCCATTTCCGCCGCCGTTCAACGATCTGCACGATATCGAGCCGGTTCTTGTCCATTAGCGTCCTTACTCACGTGAATAAGGACGCTAAGCCACACGATCCCAGTCACCCGCGCAAGGTAGCCATCAACGGACGCTTACTGCTCGGCGATCTCTGCGCCATCGACAGCGACACTGCCCTGCGGACGCGGCTGCGCCATTATGCTGCCCCGCAGCTGCTGGTGATCGAGGTCGGCTACCTCTCCTATTCCAACCGGGCGGCGGATCTGTTCTTCGAACTCGTCAGCCGCCGCTACCAATCCAAAAGCACCATTATCACCACCAACAAGCCGTTCGCCGAATGGAACGATGTCTTCCCGGCCGCGGCATGCGTCGTGTCGCTCGTCGACCGTCTCGTTCACAACGCCGAAGTCATCGATCTGGACGGGGACTCCTACCGCAATAAGGAAGCCCAGGAACGCGCTGAAATGCGCGCCAAAAAACGCAAAAGAGCAAAGCCATAAAGCCGGTGGCTGGCAAAACGCCGGTCATCGCCATCCCTCCAGGTCGCATTCCTTGTTCGGCCGGGCTGCCATTCCTCGCCCCGGCCATGCACAAACCCGAGGCCGCCGCGCGCAGAAGCTGTCAAGGATGCGAAGCACCGGCAAAGCCGGCTTGTCCTTGACGGCTTTGAGTACGGCGGCATCCTGAAGTGCGCTGGGGCAGACCGTGATCGTTGGGGGGCTGTGCAAATCCTCGATTCCGGCATCTATTTACGGTTCGTGACCAGCGCTAACAGCCGTCAAGGGAGATGCCCCCGCCCGGAACGACACAATGCAGATGGGGGTGATGGAGAAGATTCTGGCCCCAGGTGTGGAGCACCGCGAAGAAGCCGATCTGCGCGCCCAGATGCTTGGGGTCGGCCGCGACGGTGCACAACGTATCGCGGACCTCCCGGAACAGAATGTAAATCTTCTCCTTGTTTTGCAGGCGATCGTTGCGACCGGCTCCGGCACGGTGAAGACCACATGGAAATATTGGGTATAGAGAAGCTCGGATCGGCGGTCTTCCAGCCACTGCGCGCGTGCCAGCCTGGGGTTAGGTTGCAACGTCAATCCCGAACAGCGCCAAACGAAATGCCCCGTGATTGGACCTATCAATGCCCTCAAGCGCGACGGAAAATTATCCGAATAAGTAAATAGTTCACTACAGAGGAGGCTGTGGCGCCGGAGCTTACGGCGGCAGCCGCTTCGACAAAAGTTTCACCTAAAATCTGCTCCACAAGGGTGATTACAGCGAGACGGGTAGCCAGGGTCGCGCTGGCAGCAAGCGACGTCTTAAAAAACCGGAGCAGCGAAATGGCTGAGCCGCGGTGGCGGAACACCCAATGCTCGAACAAGACGTAATTGAAGGTGAGCCCAGAGAAGAAACCGACGGCTGCGCAAAGCTGGAGTGCCAGGCCGACATAGCGGAAAATGGCCAAGGTCAGCATAAAGTCGAGGGCAAATCCCGCGAATACGACGGCCCCGTAACGCACAACCCTTGGCGAAAGCTCAAGCAACATGGGGGCCAGCGAGAAGCATGCCTGGGTGCGCATCACGCCAAACTGGATCGATCTGGGGCAACGCTTCGAAGAGATCGTAGATGTTGTCAATCTTCGCTCCCATAATCGAATAGATGCGCGGTGTCTCTACGTGGCGGTGCAGCAGGATCGGCCGTCCGTCGTTTTGTTCGTTCTTGATAAGAACGGTTTTTACGTCGAACAACGAGCGCTTGTAGGTCAGGCTCTCCAGGCATGGCATGTACCTTTTCGCATCCTGAATCATATGCCGCGCTCGTGTTTCTTGCGGGAGTTCCCCAGCAATCCGGTAAGGCGATCGGCCATCTGGGGAATCAGTCCAGCTAAAGTGCGGTGTGAATTTTACGTGTGTCAAAGAATAGAGTTGCTCGGCAGGGAAGGGCATCACGGAAAAGAACGGGCCGTCCATCACCGTTACCGCGAGCCTGGAAAGCTCCAGCGGCGGAAGCACCAACGCCACCTCCGCCAACTCGTGCTTCAACGCAACAGGTACCAAGCCGCTGCGCAGCGCGATATGGTTGATATTCGCGTATGTAACGTTGAAAACATAACTTGCGGTAATCTCCTTGCCACTCGCAAGGCGTAAGGTAACGCCGCCGGAATTGGAACATGCAGCGTCTACTGCCTCGTTCATGCGCACAGACATGCCACAGGCGTCCATCCGCTTCATGAGATCGTCGCGCAGCGCCATCCAATCAAACGCAAATTCCTGGCAGACGAAGACATCCTCGATAAGTTCAGGATTGAAGAGATTGCGCAGATGCTGCGGAGCTCGCGAGAACGGCGCGGAAATGCCTTGAAACATTTTTGCAAAGCGCGACGCGGAAATCTTGGAACGGCGCAAGGCGATCGCATACAGCATGTCGAAATCGCTGAACACGGCGTGCTTGAAATCACGCACGAAGCGCTCCTGCAGCACGCGGGAGCGAAGCGCAGTGGCAAAGCTTCTTGGATAATGAAAACCCGTGTGAATCCTCGCCTGGTTAACCCGGGAGGCGCGTTCGAGAAGGTTGGACCCGGCCTCCAGAACCAAAATGCGCGCCGTTACCGTCCGCAGGAACAGGGCGAGGCAGCATCCATAGAAGCCGCCGCCTATAATTACGGCCTCGTAGTCGTTATTCATGCAAAGGCATGGGCTGTTGAGCGGAGCTTCTTGGACGGCTCGCGCGCGGCGAAGGATGATAGGCCCCCAGCAGAACCTGAAACACAATGCGCAAGAGCTGGGCCAGAGCCGCAAAGCCACTGATCTTCGTCGGGATTTTCTCGCCTTTTGGATAAATCCTTTCGGTGGGAAGTTCTTTTACCTTCAAGCCGAGTTGCGATGCCCGCACGGTCAGATAGGCAAGCAGCTCATAACCGCTAAAGACATCCCGGAAAGGCTGTACATCTGGATGAAGTAGATAGACCCGGGAGTAGGCGCGATAGCCTTGCGTGGTGTCTGTAAGCACCTTCCGCGCAGCCAAGCTTAAAAGCGGCGCATGCACCATCCGGATCGCGAAAAGACGCAAGAAAGGCGTGTTCTCGCTCCGGCCGCCGCGAAGGAAACGTGATGCTTGGACGTATGCGTAACCTTCGCCGAGCGCGGCAAGAAATTGCGGGATGGTTCCAACGCCATCCTTGCCATTTCCATCAATGGTGACGATGCCTTCATAACCTTGCATCAATGCCCAGGCATAGCCGCAGCGCAACTGGGCCGAAAGTTTTCCGGGGCCGGTTTTGGTAATCAGCGCACGCACGCCGGTTTCGCGCAGGAAATCCTCGGCAAGGGATCCGTCTGTGGAACCGCCATCGGCAATGATCATATCCGCTTGCGCGGCGATGCCCTGAGCGTGCATCCGCCAGAGCTGGTCACGGATGCGCTCTCCTTCATTGAAAACCGGGATCACCACCGCGTACCTTGTCGAGCGGGGCTTCAACTCTCGCAGAATAAAGCCCGGCACTTGCCAGTTTTGGCCACTGAATTCAGCGGCTAATTCCTTCTCCATTATGCGGCTACCTTTTCAACTTCGTTATTAATCTCAACATTGATCTCGTAAACGTGGTCGTAAAAACTGATATTTCCGATCTCATCGACTATGACATCGCGTGCGCCGCCTTCTATCCTCTCTAGCAAACTCGCAATGCCGAGTGCGATCACGGCTAATCCAATTGAAAGGAAAGCAACCGATCCACTTTGCGCTAAGGCTGCCGAAAACCAGCCCGGCTGAACGCCGGTGTGCGTGAGGATCACAATCACCGCGTACACGCCGTAGCTTAAGGCGAGCAGTGAGACCAGCAGTGACATGGAGGCATAGGCGGCAAGAAACCGTGGTGCCGAAGTTGTGACGATTTCAAGAAGCAGTTCCAATCGCTGCTTGTACGTCGCCTCGCCCCCAGTTTTCGTCAGTTCCACCCGTCTGCGGATATAGGGATCGTAGCCGGTTTTGGGCTCGAAGCGAAGATCGATCGAAGCGGTTGTGCGTGCGAGCACGGCGGTCAAACGCTCGCGAGGCAGGGCAATGGTTTTGAGATCGCGCGCGTCGACCCGGTAGCGTGACAACGCGCCGACGATCCAGTGGGAGAGGGACACGCCGCGCCATCGCTGCTTTGAACGTGCCATCACGATCTGGTTGGATTTCACCGCCTGCTCGGCGAATGCGATGACATCGGCACCCTTCATTTCGTTAAAGGCTGTCAAGACAACTGCGTCGCCGATGGCCTCTGCCGCACCGATGGCGCGCCGCTTGTAGTAGCTCGTGCCATCACGTACCAATAGGATGCGCAGATTCTTGACGCCGGCAAACGTGTTGGCGAGCTTCCTAATAGCCGCATGCTCGCTCTCGCCAACAACGTAGATAATCTCCCAGTATTGCAGCCGCTTTGCGCAGACACAGTCTAGCGCCTTGAGCGTCTCCACTTCGGCGGCAAGGTTCTCTTCGTAAACCAAGCAGAAAGATACGAGGTAATCAGGACAGCCCGTCATGAAAGTGCCTCCTCAACAACCGCGGCCTTGAGCGCGGCTAGGCTGGCCGCGACAGACGCCCTGACGCCAGCCAGGTTTTCGTCTCCGGCAGCGCGCATCTCGATGGATAGCCAGCCGACATAACCACGCTTCAGAATAGAACGCGCGAGCGCTTCGAATTGCTTCGCGTCCTTGGGGGCGGGTGCGAGCTGCGGCTCGCTGATGTGCACATGCGACACAAAGGGCTCAGCTTTCGCGAAGCATTGGTCCGCAGCGCCAATTTCGCCATTCATGTGTAGCGAGCCAATATCGAAATTCACGGCCACCGCAGGATGGCCCACCATCTGCGCGAACTCCACCGTTTCGTCAATGCACGTCAAAAAATTCGTTCCGTAGGTGGCAGGGTTCGGTTCCAGCGCCAGCTTCGCTCCGAATTGGAAGCAGCAGTCACCGATTTCCCTGAATAACCCGGCGGCGATGCGCCAAGCGTTGCCGCGGCTCATACCGTCCGGGATCACCCGGTTGGCGGGTGAGCCCATGACAAGGTTCTTGACACCGAGGCGGCGCGCAAGGCTGGTGGCGCGCATTAGCCCATCCTTGAAGCGGCCGCGCTGACCGTCAGTGCCGAAAAGCAGCGCATCCTGAACGCCAAAAAGCAGCGATTGCATCGAGACCAGCTCAAGGCCCCGCCGCTGAAGCGCTTGCAGGAAGGAAAAGGCCGCCGCTTGGGAAGGAGCAAACGGATCGGGCTCACCAGCGAAGGCCAGCCCGGGCGCAATCTCCATTCCATGCACGCCCAACTCCTGGAGTATGGCATGGACCGCCTCCTGCTCCGCAGGTTTCCACGCGATGTTCGAAATTGCGAGGCGCTTCATCTTTGACCGCCTGTAACAAACGTACCAAGTTCCTCAATAACTTCGTCGCGATTATAAAGATACGGGCCGCTTTTCGCGAAGGCTTTCGCGTGTATCGTCCGCACGTTCTCTTTCCAAATGGGTGGCCGGGCGTTTTTGAAGGTTTTTCCCGTCAGCGCTTCATGCACGTCGCATGCGCGCAGTGGCTCGGAACAGATGTGAAGGACCTTGATCTCCTTTGCCATACAGATCTCTATATCGCTCCTTAGGCGCTCCAAATTGTAGTATTGGTATTCGCTATCGCTATTTGTAAAACCTGCTGCGAGAAAGCCTGCACGTTCGAACGCCACCTCGAGTTCACTGCGGCTTCCACTGCCTTCCAGGCCAGGGCGATCAAGCTTATACATCTTGAGATCTGCATCGAAATGGAAAAATCGATCCATAGATTCCTGCTCGCCGATGCTAAGCCCCGCGTAAATCTGCTTAAATTTATCAGCTCGTATGAAAGATGGGATCGGATTCATAAGGTCGAAAATAAAGTTCTTCTTTAGCCCAGGCCCAAAAAGTGCGGGCAGGCGTATAATAATCGCTCCGGGATGCTCCATGAGGCGCAGTTCAAGCTCGCGCCGGTTCCGGCCATAGGCCTTGACCGTTTCGTAACAGGCACCGGATTCGGTATGTCCCGCTGAAACGTCATCCAGCACAGCGATGGTCGAAATTAGGATAAGCCGGTCGACTGACGCGCTTTCGATATGAAAGGCAAGCCGCTGGAGATTGGCGCGATCCACTTCCGGGTTGGCGTCGGCAACCCACATGACCGACGGGGCCCCTGCGCAAACAAGCGTATCGAAACGCTCCCCCTGGATGCAATTTATCGTTCGGGAGTTGTATGCCCGCGTAAAAACGATTTGACGCGCGAGCGCGCCTCCAACGAAACCACTTTCGCCAATTAGCCCGGCACCTTTCCACATCCTCAGGTCCCATCGCTCCACCATGGGTAGAGCCGCAGTGTTAGCTGCGCGCCGGAATGGGCGCAAGCCCATTCTATTTATTATACCCAGACTCATTGAAAACCCGTCAGAAAGTGCTTGTAAAGTTAGACGAACAGGATCTCTATGTGCCTCACGATTCGCCGGGGCTTCCTGAACACTGCCGAACGGAAGGAACTGCTGTCGCTGGCCCGCGACGGTTCCGCGGAGCATCGGATTGCACGCCGGGCGAATGCCGTCCTGCTTCTTGATGACGGTTTGAGCTGCGAGCGGGTGGCGAAGGTTCTTTATCTCGATGACGATACGGTCAGAGGCTGGCGCAAGCTCTATGACGAGCGCGGGATCGCGGGCCTGGAACAATTCGATGCCGGAGGCAGTTCGAGCCGTCTCGCAACGGCACAGGAAGAGGCGCTGAAGGCCTACGTTGCCCAGGCCTTGCCCCGCAGCACGCGCGAAATTGGAGCGTTTATCGAGCGGGAATTCGGCATCGTTTACGAAAGCCGTTCGGGATTGATTGCCTTGCTGCACCGCCTGGGCTTGGAATACCACAAGCCGGAAGTCATCGGCCGCAAGCTCGAACAGATTAAGTCAACGGCTTGCCCAATTAAGGCATCCGGTTCTTACCTCGGGTGTTTGGCGGCGAAGCGCGCAGTTGGCCAGGGATGAAGGATTTTCGGTGTCGGGAGGAAGTCTTTGGCCAGCTTCTCCATCCTGGTCCAGGGTGTCCTGTCCTTCTGGCTCCGCCGCCGGAGCGTTCGCAGTTATAGCCGGACAGTTTGATACCTGAACATGCTGAGCGCCGCAAAGTTGGTGGGCACGGCGTGGTAGGCGAAGAAGCCTCTGATAACCTGCGCCAGCCAGCTCCCCTGCTCGGGGATCGGCCGATGCATCCGCCGTCTCAACGCCTCCTTGATCTCCCGGAGCTTGACCCTCACGCGGTCCCGCCGGCTCTTCCGCTTCAGCAGAAAATAACCCCGGCGGCTGCGGCCGCAGATGAAGGTGAACCCCAGGAAATTGAAGGTTTCCGGTTTGCCGAGCCCGTTCCGCTCGCGCCGGACCGCCGCATGGCGGCCAAACTCGATCAGGCGGGTCTTGTCCGGATGGAGCGACAGTGCGAACTCCTCGAACCTCGCACGCATCGCATCGAGAAAGCGATGAGCATCGCCGGTGGCCTCTTGCCGTCGCCAGCGTTCGGCCCACAGGTCGAAGACGTAGTGCAGGTAGATAGCGTTCGCCATTGTGTTGCGGGATATTTGCGGACAACGAAAACCCAGATGGTAAAGCTTGGCGAGCCCCGCCTCAAAATGCGACTTTCATGCGTGATGCGAGGCGCATATTTAAAACAATTGCGCGATGTTCTGTATATGTTCCTGGGTCCGACAGGCTGCTAGTGGGCTCCCATGCCAAATTAAAAATTGCGGGTGGCTAAAGAGCCGCATACATATGGATGAGAAGACGGTTCGCTCCGTTCCAATGGCAGTTCACCGGATGCAATGTAGAAGGCAGCTTTGAGATGAAGGTTTTGGTCACAGGTTCGGCGGGCTTCATCGGCTTTCATGCCGCCAAGGCTCTGCTGCGGCGTGGCGACGCGGTGGTGGGCTTCGACGTGGTCAATTCCTATTACGACCCAACGCTTAAAGAGGCGCGGCTCCGGCTCTTGGAACAGACGGCCAGGGAGAGGAACGTAGCCTACAGCTTCGTCCGGGCGAACCTCGCCGATAGCGCAGCGGTCAATGCCTGCTTCGCGGAACACCGCTTCGACCGGGTCATTCACCTCGCGGCCCAGCCCGGCGTCCGCCACAGCATCGACCACCCCCACGACTATGTGCAGTCCAATCTCGTCGCCTTCACCAACATCCTGGAGGCTTGCCGGCATAACCGGGTGCCGCACCTGACCTACGCCTCGACCTCAAGCGTTTACGGCGCCAACACGCGGATGCCGTTTTCCGAGCACCACGGCGTCGATCATCCCCTGCAGTTCTACGCCGCGACCAAGCGCGCAAACGAGCTGATGGCGCACGCCTACAGCCATATGTTCCGGATGCCCACGACGGCCTTGCGCTTCTTCACCGTCTATGGACCATGGGGACGGCCCGACATGGCGCTGTCCCAGTTCACGCAAAACATCCTGGAGGGCAAGCCCATCAAGGTGTTCAACCACGGCAAGCACACGCGCGATTTCACCTACATCGACGACATTGCCGAAGGCGTGCTCAGGACGAGCGACCGCATCGCCGAGCCCGATGCTGCCTGGCGGTCCGATGCCCCCGATCCCGCAACGTCGAACGCGCCTTTCCGGATCTTCAACATCGGTAACAATTCACCCGTCACGCTTCAAACCTACATCGAGGCCATAGAGCAAACGCTTGGCCGCAAAGCGGAGCGGGAGCTGCTTCCGCTGCAAAAGGGCGATGTGCCAGACACCTACGCCGACGTGAGCGAGCTTGAAGCCGCAGTGAGTTACAGGCCCGCGACCCCTGTCGCCACCGGCGTCGCCCGCTTCGTCCAATGGTACCGCGAATATTACGGCGTGTGACCCGGGGTCGCGACTTCGCGTCTGCGCACCCTTTCAAGCCAGCGTAAAGTGCGATGCCCGAAAATAGTTCGAGCAGCAGCCCTCTTCGCGGAGCGGCTGGTATCGATCAGGTTCTCAAAGGAAATATCGGAATCGAGCATAGATATAACCAGTATTGGGCCGGTTCGTCCTCGCCTTCTGGCCATTCGATGACAAGCCATTCCTCCGGCCTGGGCTTGGCTAGCCGGTAATCCTTATCGGCGGGATGCACCGGCAGCCGGGCAAAACGGGATTTCATGGCTTTGTCTACGCCTTCCCGCCAGTTTATTGTCTGCCAATGGGTTTCCTTGAGTATCAGCTCCAGTGCTTTTACCGTAACCGGTTGATGGTCTTCGTCCCGGCGCAAGCGTGCTGGGGGCCTTCCTTTGCCTGACCATTCCTTGGGTGGCGCCGGCCCTGTCCCTGGCGCCCAAACGCTTGCCCCAGAGTCGATGCCCATGGCATAGGACAGTCCCAATTCAGTCAGGGCATCGCGGAATCCGGTGTCAGCCCCATAAACGTCAGCCAATTTCAGCAGCCTGTACGGCATAGGTAGTGTCTTGAGTGAGAGGTATGCGAGCCAGTCGATCATGGTTTCAAGGCGGCATCTGCGGTTGAAACGGTATTCGAATTCGGCGAGGTATCGCGGCACATGTTTGGCCCGCACGGCTCTGTAGGTTCCCACCATTGCGGCCTTGATGTTGCCAAGGACGGTGTTAACCGATTTGAACCGCGGGTTTTTGGCCGCTTTCGCTCCGCTGCCGGTTTTGACTGGAGCATGGGTGCATCCTGTCCCAGTGACGGCGGCGAAGTAGGCAAGCGCATCGGAGACGACGCTCGCCCCTGGCGCAAGCGCTGCGTCCGCGAGTTTGACGATCGCAGTTTTGCGGAAGCCAACAACGCGGCGAAGGATGATTTGATCCGGCTTGCCATCGCTAGTCACCGCCACGGCGGCCACGAAAGGCGTCTTTCCCGCGGCGCCGCGCCCGCATTTTCCGGAGCGGGCGCCGCCGATATATGCATCGTCCATTTGCACGTCTCCTTTCAAGCGCTTGGTCCCATTGTGCTCGATCATGACTTGCGCGAGCTTGTGCTTGAGGGTCCAGGCGGTTGTCTGGGTGACGCCGAGCCGCCGCCCGAGCTCGATGCTGGAAATGCCTTTCTTCGATTGCGTAAGTGGGGTATCCAGCTAAATGCTGTGACTAGCATCTCCATGGGTGCAAAGGCACAGAAATATCCAGCGAAGCAGGCGCTTTATTGTGCAGCATGGCCGGCACCGCGAACTCCTACCCTTCATCTTTGGGCTTGGGGTTGGCCACGAGTTCACGGAAGGACATAGGATGCATGGCAACGCACTGTTCGATCAACCTGTAGAAGAGCATGCCGCGATGCGCGGACTTGCGGCGGTTGAACCTGAACGCGAATTCGTCCAAATAAGCCTGCAGGTGGTCTTCTTCGAAGGATCCCTGATGTGTCCCCATCAGCCAGCGCTTCACTAGCGCGGCGACACGGTGTACGCCCGGCAAAACCTCGTTGGCTTCTTTCCCTGAGCCCTTGATGGACGTTCCCTGGTGGATGTATTCGTCTTTGGCGGCGCCGGGATAGGATGTAAGCCGGTCGGTGTAGATCGTAGAGCCTGGTTTGATGTGCTTCTGAATAAATGCCTTGAGCGTTTCAGTTTCGGCGTTGGGGATAATCTGCAAGCGGCAGCGCCCAAAGCCTTTGGGAGAGAGCAATTCCACGGCGGCCGCCACCAGCACTTTGCCTTCGGCCCCGCGCCCGCGCTTGCCGTGCCTCACGCCTCCGAAGACAGTTTCATCCACTTCGACGTGCCCGGACAACATGTCGTGCCCGGCGTGGCTGACTGCGCACCGGAAACGGTGCAACATCGCCCACACCGTTTGATAGGAGCCAAACCCGAGAATTCGATGCAGCGTTTTGGCGGAAACGCCGTTTTTAGCGGACGTTACATGCCAAGCGGCGGCGAACCAGACGGTTAAAGGCGTTCTGGTATGGTGAAAAATGGTGCCAGCTGTGGCAGATATGCGACTAACACACGCCTTACACCACCACCGTCCGCCTTTCATGCGCCACGCCGTGGTGCCGCTACAATCGAGGCAAACAAAGCCATGTGGCCAGCGAATCCAATCAAGGTAGTCAAGACAGGCAGCATCATCTGGAAACCACGCCATAAACTCGGCGTAGTTGCGAGGGTAATCAACCCCAGCTCGGGGTGACTTTGATCACGCTTGCTGCGGTATATTTGATTCCATTACATAATTCTAACATCACAGCGTTTAGCTGGATACCCCACTTGCGTAATGAGATACATGGCCTTGAACCAGAGGCGCAACGGCAATCTGCTGGACGCGAAGACCGTTCCGGCCTTGACCGATGTCTGCTTGCGGCAGGCATTGCATTGGTACAAAGACCGGGCGCCACGCTTGACGATGCAGTGCTTCCGGCCGCCGCAGTCTGGACACTCGAAACCTTCGGGCCAATGCCACCGCGCGAGCGCGGCGTGGCAAAGCGGTTCGGTCCCGTACAAATTCATCGAACTGGACCTCGCTCATGCCCTTCTGAAATTGAACTTTGTTGCGCGCCATGGGAGACCCCGTTGCAAATCGATATGTTCCTGATTTGCTCCAAGCCGGAATTCAGGCTGACGCAACCGCGTAATCAGGAAGCGCACTGGGAGATATCGCTGGGATTTCTGCCGGACAGAGCGGCGAGGTGCTGGCGCAGATCGGCGGCGCGGAAGCCATTGCCCTGGAGCCGGAAGAGAATGACGGCCTGCCAGATGAACTGGATGCGCGGCTCGGCGAAGCGCAGCCCTGAGGAACGCTGACCGCTTTGTTCGATCGGGCCATTGATTTTCCGAAAGCTATCCTCGGCGAGGATGCAGTCGTGGCTGTGCCGCTCGGCTTCCAGAAGGCGGCGGTTGACCGCAAAGCCAATCTCGCGAAGCTTGGGCAGATTGTGCAGCCGCTTGCCGATCCCGAAATCCCTCGTGTTGTTGATGGTGGTTTCGGTCCGCAGTGCGCTTTGCTCTTTCCTAGCAGCGCACTACCGCACGGCGCGCTTGTATGGGGATTTTTTTGTCAAGGTCTCAATTCAAACTCCCCAGTATTTTTGTTTTTTGTTGTCTGTTGTTTTTGCTGCGTTGGAGGAAGCGCCGGACTTCGTGACAATCAAAGGGGGGGGCCCGCCAGCGTTCGCGGTGCCTGGCCGCGATACAACCTTGTATTCGGCAGTCCCTTGCGAGACCCACCATGATGCAGTCATTCGCATCGTGAGCGAGGTTCCTCGGAGGCGGCCCCATTTCTACTTGCCGGCGTTTGAAGCGTAAGCGAGCACTGAGGGCCGCCTTGTCCAGAGCGAAGCTCCGGACGATGCTTACCGTCCATAACCACGTAGATAAGGACGTTAGGCCGCATGCGGCTGGAGGTGATTTCGACGGTTGAACGGCGGCGCCAGTGGAGCGCGGCGGAGAAGGTGCGCATCCTGAACGAGGTGTCACAGCCGGGCGCGAACGTGTCCGCTGTGGCGGGAGCACACGGGATATGCCGCAGCCTTATTTACCTCTGGCCGCAGGCAGGTCCGGAACGGCGCCATCCCAGGAGTGGCGGTGAACCGCCTGGATGAATGCCTTGCTCGTTGAGGATGCTGGCGACTTCAGAATAGATGTGATCGTCGAGGAGCTTATCGACGAGTTCGACCACATTGAGCGGGGTTTTCACCTGTTGTGCGGAGGACTTGGGATTTTCCGCCGTCAACGTCTCGGTCCTGCCGCCCTTGAACCGGACATGGATTTTGGCCGTTCCTTCTTCCGGAAGCTTGACGAGCGTGACATCCTCTATGACGTAAGCAAGCAGCCGCTTGCGCTCGCGGTTCGGCAGGCTCCGGTCGCGCCAGAGCGTTTTGAAGTCGGCGGTCATGGCGACAAGCCGGTCGCGGATTGCATCGTCGAAGGCAAGACGGTCCTCCTGCTGGCCGCGCTCCCTTTCTTCCTGCGCCTTGGCCAAGGCGCGCAGCTTGTCATTCCATTCGCGTTCGAGCGTGCCGGCGACAAGACGGTTGTTCGGATCGACGGGCATAAACCGCCGCTGTGCGAGATCGGCGTCGATCTGAGCGCGTTCAACGGCAAGGCGGCGCAGGCGGTCGGCTTCGCCGTACTGAGCCTCAATTTCTTTCCGGATTTCCAGCGCCAGTTCGACC
>Ga0182021_10001014_pt1 | contig 32019 bp, 36 predicted proteins | sample 612E3MmetaG_FD_120493 | JGI IMG/M metagenome (GOLD analysis project Ga0182021, IMG submission 120493) | Permafrost microbial communities from Stordalen Mire, Sweden - 612E3M metaG (Illumina Assembly) | ecosystem: Environmental > Terrestrial > Soil > Wetlands > Permafrost | place: Sweden... | reverse complement strand
TAAAGGATAATTTATTAATTTCAATGACATTTTTTCTTTTTGGCAAAGAAGACACTCCTCCTGCGGTAGTTTTAAATGATTCATCAATAGGCTCTCCTAATAGATCATATAAGTCATTTACCCTGATGGAACTTTCATGGGCCTCATCAAGGATCCGGTGAATCTCCCGCAGTGGGCCGGTGATACTCAAAAAAAGTATGGAATATACAAGTATGTCGCCGCGGCTGATGAGTCCTTGAGCTGAAAACAGTATGGATAGACTGATAACTAAAATATAGAAAAATCCCTCATTCAGGTATTTTGCAGAATCAAACAGGGCCATGGCTATATGATGCTTAATCTCTTTTTTACGTAACTCTTCCGCGACGAGCTCGATTTTCCCAACCTCCTGATCAGTGGTGTTGGCGACCCTCACCGTTTCCAGGCCTCCCAGCATTTCTACCACAGCTCCATCAATCGTCTCCTGTTTCCGAAGAAATGCGACCCGTAAGCCCTTTTGTGAAGATATTTGTTTTATGATGATAAAAAGACCGGTGGGTATGACGAGTATCATCACCGACGCCAGGAGCGGCTTCTGCAAAAATGCTATTGCTATAGCCGCAATGCCACTAAAAAATACGGGAAAAAAATCCAGAAAACCAAGTTTAATCAGACTCACCAGACCTTCAATGGAGCGGAATACCTTTCCATGTAATGAGCCAATCTGTTGTTCATTTATCACAGCTATATCTGTTTTTAAGAGATGGTCAATGACGGCGACGGTTTGTTTCTTTTCCGTAAGCGCAGCAATGTTTTCCACAAGATATTTTCTGATAACTGTGAGCACCTCACGGATAATGATGATGACAACAATGAGACCGATAAACGGAATCGCTGCACTAAATTGAATACTCGGATGACCGACCAATGTGTCGACTAACCGGCCTAAAATTATTGCAGGCAAGTTGGTCAGCACGCCGGTTATAAGCATGAGAACGGAGGCCACAACCAACGTGATCTTCTCTGACCTATCCATGAGCCGTACCGTTCGCTTAAACCCTGAAAGTATTTCGAGGAGTTCTTTATTCACTAATAGCAGTATATCAGAGGGTAATAAAATCCGAAGAAATCCGTAGAAATTGCTCCCCCGGCAGGATTCGAACCTGCAACCTTCTTCTTACAGTTTGCTTTCTGTTACCAAAAAGACTGGACTATCTCATCATCCCGATAAAATCGGGAGTCGGGTATATAGTCTCTACACATTTATCCTTCGACCTCGCTCAGGACGAGTCCATTTGCGTTGCAAAAGAAATTTAGCTCGGGATTGTCCTAAACCAACGCGGTGCAGGAGTCCCCCGAATTAGCCCGATGTTCATCCAAATATTGCTATTTGGCGCTGCCTTGTGACAGGAAGCCGCTCTACCGTTGAGCTACAGGGGAATGTAAAAGAACGTTCGTATTATACCAGATTCTTAAGCGTTTTAGTGCGCTACCAATGATATAATCACTATGTGAAAAACTTCTTACTTACCACCCTCTTCTTTGCAATCGGCGTTATCGCTGTGTGGGGATTCCAATATATCCGCCATACCAATAATTCATATACTCCAACTTCAATGACGTCTCAATCACCGGCGGTTTCACCGACGCCGTTTATTCTCACTCCCCCATCTCAATCGGTAAGCGGCACGTTAACAATTCTCCACAACAAAGTAACGCAGCTGACGCGTACTAATGATTCGTATCAGGATGCTACTCCTGGTGGGCAAATCCTGACCGGCGAATCTGTCGCAACCGATGAAAATGGGATAGCCGTCGCGACGGTAAGCGGAATCGTAACCGCTACACTTAACCAAAACGCGGAGCTTGCGTTTGCTAATCTGTTTCCCACGGATATGGTTCTGGAGCAAAAAAGCGGCAAAATTCAGTACGATGTCACGGATAGCGGGTATCCCATGTCTGTTCGCGCTTTACACACATTGGTATCAATTAATTCCGGGACAGCGATCATTAACGTCATTGATTCCGATATGTCCATAACCGTTAAAACAGGATCTCTCAAATTCGCGCTTGTCGACAATGACAATAATACGCACGTTTGGAATCTGACAGCGGGTCACCGCGCAAACATAGACGATCCTACGCGAAGCGTTTACTTCGTTCACCCACTGCAATAAGAATTGCATGGGTGTAATTGATTGTAGTTTAAATTTTGTGTATCACCATGATAACGAAATAGAATTTTTGTAGGTGACAAGAGGCTTAAGCATCGTATCATCCTCGTATCCCAATGCCCACAGTGCGACGCCCCCGAGATTATATTTTTGGGCCAAAGCGATTTTTTCCTTCATCGACGATTCATCTTCATAGTAGAGTTCATTGTAATAATCGCCTTCCGGATAAATGACGTACGGTTCGCGGGATACGGGATCAATCCCACGGGTGCAATTGGTACACGACGCGAGAATTTCGGCAACACGCCTGGTACTTGCCGTTGCCGATCCGCCGGGAATGGTTGCTGATTCTGTCGCGCTATCGATCGTTTCCCATTCATAACCATAAAGAGGAATTCCGAGAAGTATTTTTTCTTTCGGCATAACTTTGAGCGCCTCTTTCACCGCGGTCTCAACGTCATATTCAACTGTTGTTCCCGACCCTCCGACCGGCGCAATGGCTCCGGCGGTAAACGATCCGGTGTAATGATAATCATAGGTCATAAGAACAATTGAATCGGCGAGCGCTCCAAGTGCCTTCGCATCATAGAGTGTCGACTTGACAAGAGAAATGGGGATAAGATCCAACGTCAACGTTCCGAGATGTTGGGCAACCAGCGCGTCTTTTACCGTTCTAACAAACTGGGTAAACGCTGCCTGTCCGCTTGGTGAGGCTGCCATAAAGCTTTCGATATCAAGATTGAGGTCGGTGAACCCTTTATCTTTCATAATCGGGGCAACGTCGCCCATCAAATTATTGGCGCTTGTGACCGGATCCTGAAGCACGTCATGAATTATAGAATCATCGCCGCTGATGATCAGAAGCGATTGTTTTAAGTTTGCTTTTTTGCCGTCGGCAATCCGTTTAGCATATGCGTCACCTTTGAGCGTCGTCCATCCTGGTTCCTCTTCCTGTGGATTGGTAAGTTTCATAATGGTTCCGTCATTGTTGAGAGACAAGCCGAAATACGTGAGCGTCGTAATGTACTGCTCATACGGTTTATCCGCTTTATCAAGGAGCCAGTACGGTAAAAATCCGACAACCTGTGGTTTATTGATATTGAGTGTCGCAAGGGCGGGGTTATCAAACCGAAGAGGAAGCGATCCGCCGAAATAAATAAATGCAACGGCACCCACAACTCCAAGGAGTAATCCCACAACACAGCTCACGAGGGTTTTCGTCATGCCGTTATTTTACCATGTGCGTAAGGGTTTATATCTGAAATTTGATACAATGATCGCCATGAAGAGTCAACTCATTGTCGTTTTTGGCCTCCCGGGCGCGGGCAAATCGTATGTCGCGAAGGTTATTGAACGCGAATTTGGCTATATCCATTATAATGGCGACGACGATCTGCCGGAAGAGATGAAACAAGCCCTCTACGAGAAAAAAATAATAACCGATGATATGCGGAAGGCTTTTATCGAAAATATGGTGGCGTCAATTAAAAAATTGATGCACAAAGAAACAAAGCTCGTCGTCCATCAGGCGTTTATCAAAGAATTCATGCGGAGGCAATTATTGGATGCGATTCCCTCTACACAATTTATCCTCGTTACAACCGATAATCCGATCCGGGAAAAACGGTATATGAAACGAAACTATTTCAACCTGGGACTTCCGTATCTGAGGCATATGAGCGCCCTCTTTGAACCCGTGCGCATCCCGCATCTCACAATATATAATAATAAGGAAGGATCATCGGAAATAACGCCACAATTGATGCGGATTCTTGGGGCCAAGTAATTATTCCAAATAGTCTTTCAGCTTCTTCGAACGAGACGGGTGGCGGAGTTTCCGAAGGGCTTTCGCTTCAATTTGTCGGATGCGCTCACGGGTAACGCCGAACTGTGCACCGACTTCTTCAAGAGTCCGTGGTCTTCCATCTTCCAAACCAAATCGTAAGATAAGTACTTTCTTTTCACGGTCGGAGAGAGTCGTCAGCACTTCTTCCATATGTTCTTTTAATAACTGCCGGCTCGTCTGTTCATACGGTGTCGGACCCGGATCGGAAATAAAATCACCCAAATGACTATCCTCTTCATCGCCGACCGGAGTCTCAAGAGAGGTCGGCTCCTGGGACACTTTCATAATCTCCCGGACTTTCGTGACGTCGACTTCCATGACTTTTGCAATTTCCTCGGGAGTGGGTTCGCGTCCCAAATCCTGCATGAGCCGGCGGGAAGCCCTCACAAACCGGTTGATCGTTTCAACCATGTGGACAGGAATCCTGATCGTGCGCGCCTGATCGGCTATTGCGCGCGTAATCGCCTGCCGTATCCACCAGGTCGCGTATGTCGAGAATTTATAACCCTTCCGCCAATCGTATTTTTCAACGGCGCGGATTAATCCCTGATTTCCTTCCTGGATAAGATCCAAAAGTGACATGCCGCGGCCGATATATTTTTTCGCGATAGATACAACGAGACGGAGGTTTGATTCGATAAGTTTTTTCTTCGCTTTCCGGTCACCTTTTTCATATCGCTTCGCAAGTGAAATCTCATCGGCGAATGTAAGAAGCGGTATCCGCCCGATTTCTTTAAGATACATCCGGACCGGATCTGATACACCTTCACTGGTCGCTTTTGCGAGGGCTTCTATCTCTTTTTCCAGATCCTGAATGCTTTTTGTCGCTTCTTTATCGGTTTCCTGGGAGGTAGTTTCAAAGACGTCAATCCCGGCCCTGATGAGTTTATCGTACAGTTGATCAAGCTCTTTGATGCGTTCTTCTGGCTTGGGGTAAAGGAAGAGGATGTCTTCCTGGGTCACGAAGCCGTTTTCTTTGCCTTCGTGAATGAGATCAGCAACAGTTGCAAGTGTGCGTTGTTTGGTCATATTGTACCGTAGATTCCTGTTAGCGTATGCAGTCAGAGAGCCGAAACTCGCCGATGTATACCCGACAGTGAATCCCGCTTGGTTCTTGTGAAGTATATCAAATCTAGCTTGACTTATCCAGACCCCGTAACGTATCGGTCAATTTAGTAAGTTGCCGTTGCAAATTTGCCGACTTTGAAGAATCAAGGGAATCATTTTGCGTACCCTTTGTAAGATCCTGGATCTTCCGCCGTAATACGACTTTATGGAAATCTTTGAGCGTCCGCAACCATTCACGCATAAATAATTCCTCATCGCTTAAAAAGTCAGCAATATCCCAGAGACATGCTTCATCTAACGTCGGCAGAAGCTCCGCCGGCAGTGAATCGGCGAAATCCCGAAGAAGAAATACTTTCGCCCCCTCGGGTTCCCCATCTTTCGGCGATAGATAGGTCACAAGGCTGTCAATAATCTTCAAAATCGCTGGGTTGTTAAATTCAGGAAGAAGTCCGGCCTCCTGTAAATCTTCGAAGAGGTCTGTCGTCTTCCCCTGAAGAAGCATCGCCAAAAGATATGCCTCTAATTTGTCAGGACGGGAGAGAATCGTATTTTGTGCTGTCGCTTCACCCTGCTGCGCCTGCTTCTCGCGCGGCAACCCCCGCTCTACCCGCTCAAGACTATCATCTATTGCAACCTCTGACGTATCAAGGAGTGTGGCAATCTTTTTAACATAGTGATTCTGCACGATCGGATTATCTATTTTCGCGATCACGGGCATCAGTTCTTCGCTTGCTTTCCGTTTCCCGAATGTGGAGTTAAGGTCAAACCGCTTTTTGACGGATGCGAGGAAATAATCATAAATGGGCTCTGCGTCTTTAATCGCTTTCTTGAGAAGCCCAGGATTTTCACGGGCGGCATCATCGGGATCTTTCCCGGAGGGCAGCGTCACGACTTTCATGTCAAGTCCTGCGTGATCGGCGATTTCAATCCCCCGCCTGGCTGCCGCGTCACCCGCCATATCGCTGTCAAGAGCAAACGTTAACCGTTCGGTAAACCGCCGAAGGAGCCTGACATGCCCCTCTGTTAGCGCGGAACCTTTAATGGCAACGACATTGGGAATTCCCGCCTGAAAAGATGAAATTACATCAAGTTCTCCCTCCATGACAACAGCTTCGTTCGCTTTTTGAATTGCATCTTTTGTTACATCAAGTGCATACAAAAGATTACTTTTAAGGTACACAGGCGTTTCCTGCGTATTAATGTATTTCGCTTCTTTCGCGTTCGGATCAAGAACCCGTCCGGCAAACCCAACCACATTCCCGCGGTGGTCTTTGAGCGTAAACATCACCCGCCCCCGAAACCGGTCGTAATAACCTCTTCCGCTTGCCGTCTGCCTGTCCATCCGGATGACAAGTCCTGCTTTCTCCATGATCTCATCGTCATAGCCCTTCTTCCGTAAAAAATTATATAGTCCGTCCCAACTGTTTGGACTGTAGCCCAGAGAAAACGTTTTCATGGATTTATCCGAGATACCGCGGTTTTTGAGATACATGAGCCCGCGTTGTCCTGACGGATGCTTCATAAGGACGTAGTGGTAATACTCACTTGCAAGATGATTTACCTCATAGATCTTTTGCTTCACGCTGCTCTCGCCAGATGCAAACGAACTTCTTGTCAGTTTGACACCAGCTACAGTTGCAAGCTCTTCCAGGGCCTCAGCAAAATCGACGTGATGAAATTCCATAAAAAAGTCAAAGATGGTTCCTCCTTTACCGCATCCGAAGCAATGAAAAATCTGCCGGTCAGGGCTGACGACAAATGAAGGAGTTTTTTCACCATGAAAAGGACATAAGCCTTTAAAATTCCGGCCGGCCTTCTTAAGTTTTACGTGCTTGCCGATGAGGTCAACAATATTGAGTCTGGATTTAATTTCATCTATATCACTCATTGCAAACGGAAGGATATCACGAACAGGGAGGAAGGTCTAATTAGGGATTCGTGCAACAACCCGAACGGGTGCGGCTTCAGCATGAAGCTTCATGGGAAATGCCAATACTTCAAAATTTTTTACTCCGATAAGTGATTCAAGGTTTGTGAGATTTTCTATAATAAGAACTTCTTTGGAAAGCAATATTTTATGAACAGGAAATGTTTCCTCTATGTCGGGACTAAGCATATCAATACCGATGATTTTGACTCCAGCGTCAACAACCGCCTTAGCGAACGATTCCGAAATCCGTGGATACGCGGTATTATATGTATCCGTTCTGAATTGTTCGGACATACCGGTATATAACAGAAGAATACTCCCCGTCCTTACATTGCTTCCGATCAAAACAGTCTCGTCTATCAGATTCTTTCCGCGGACATCAATAACTACACCCGGTCCAACAAAATGCTCAACAGGCATCTCATCTATATATTTTCCTCCAGGAATCATATGGAGTGGCGCGTCTAAATGAGTACCAACATGCATAACCGTGGTAAGGAGATGATCCGTATATCCATTTTTTTCAATAGTAGTAATCTGTTTTAATGAAGTTGCCGGGTCACCAGGAACAACGGGCATATTATCGGTGAATGTGTGAGTAAGATCGATGTATTTCATAACTGCAGTATTGCGATTAATCCAAAATCGGCAACGGAAAAGGCTTCTTTCTGTATTTCAGATAATGCCCGATACTTTCCCCATGATCAAATGCAAACTCGCCCAATGGCAATAATTTATCAATCGGAATCCATTCAACGCGTGATGATTCGTGATCTGCTTCACCTATCTTTCTAATCGGCTTAATAAGAAATTCAATCGCAATATTCTGCCTATCCTCTTTCGGACGATTCGGATTCGTATTAATGCGGAAAAGATTAATAACTTTCCCCTCCCAGCCGGTCTCTTCGCGTAACTCCCGTAGCGCGCCTTCCGATGCAGTCTCATCCCGCTCCAAAAAACCGCTCGGCAACCCCCACTTCCCGGTCTCGAGCATGTCTCCCGTTCTCTTTTCCAACAGCAATGCGCCGTCTTTTTCGACAATCATATGGACAACGACATGACGGAGGCTTGCCTTTTGTCCCTTTTCAAATGTGCAGGTAATCATAAGAAATAATAACCGCTACCGTCTTTATAGTAAAACAAATAGCTGTTAATCAGCAAACACTGATCTGTTTTTCCTGAAATTATAGATTATCTACACGATCGAAAGAATCCGCGCCCGATGCCCACAGGTAATAATCCAAGTAAAGAAAAATTGCCTGGATACCCCTATTTTTCAGCTTATATTCAGCTAATTGAGTATAATACGGGTTGTATGAGAATTCTCGTTATTGAAGACGAACACACTATTGCAACATCAATAAAGAAAGGCCTCGAACAGGAAAAATATGCGGTCGATGTGGCCTATACGGGTACGGAGGGATTTGATTTGGCTTCAACTGAGGAATACGACCTCATGATCCTTGATCTCATGCTCCCCGGTATGAATGGTCTCTCCATCTGCAAGGAGCTCCGCGCCAAACGGATCCATACACCGATTCTCATTCTCACCGCCAAAGGGCAAATTCAGGATAAGATCACCGGCCTTGATTCAGGAGCCGATGATTATCTTACAAAACCGTTTTCATTTGAAGAAATGCTCGCAAGGATTAGAGCGTTAATCAGGCGTCCGAAAAGCACGCTCAGTACCACCCTGGTGGTGTCAGACCTCACTATGAATACCCAATCATTTGAGGTAAAAAGAGGAGATATAGCCATTTTCCTGTCTAGCAAAGAATTTGCCCTCCTTGAATACCTCATGCGCCATGCAAATCAAATACTCACAAAAGAGCAAATTATTGCACACGTGTGGGATTATGATGCAAACATTCTCCCGAATACCGTGGAGGTCTATATGCGGAATCTCAGAAATAAAATCGACAATCCGTTTAAAAACAAAAAACCGCTTCTCCTGACGCTGCGCGGTTTTGGGTATAAAATAGGAAGTTAACAACAATATGTTTCGATCTGCACGGCTAAAATTAACCGCATGGTATCTCCTCATCATCATGATTGTCAGTATTGCGTTTAGTGTGGTCATATATCGCGTACTCACAAGTGAAGTTGACCGGTTTGCACGGGCCCAGCGCACCCGAATCGAACGGCGCTTATTGGATGAGGGATTAGTCCAACCCGGTAGCGCCCAACTCCCTCCGCCACCTATTACGATGGATCCCGATCTGGTTCTGGAAACTGAACACCGGGTACTACTAATCTTGTTTGTCGTCAATGGAGCAATTTTCTTTATATCCGGCGGCCTCGGATATATATTAGCCGGCCGGACGCTCACGCCTATTCAACAGATGGTTGACGAGCAAAACCGGTTTATATCCGATGCATCACATGAACTGCGGACACCGCTTACCGCGCTCAAAAGTTCAATTGAGGTAAATCTTCGTGATAAAAAACTTACGCTTGCGACCGCAAGAGAACTCCTCTCAGGAAGCATAGGACAGGTAAATAAACTACAATCGCTGTCAGACTCGCTGCTTGAACTTGTTCAATATCAACAACCAAATGTAAAGATTGCATTTACTACGGTATCACTCTCGGAGATTACGACCGGAGCCATACAGCGTGTGACGCCACAGGCAAAAGTGAAGCAGGTTACAATACAAAATCAAACAAACGGGCTTGCGATGACAGGAAGTAAAGAATATCTCATCGACCTGTTGGTTATTCTCTTAGATAACGCAATTAAATACTCTGATGGAAAAACTAAGATCACAGTTGTCGCAAAGCGTACCGACGGAGACATCACGATACGCGTTCATGATGAGGGAATCGGTATTGCACAAAAAGACATTCCTCATATTTTTGATAGGTTTTATCGCGCAGATACAGCTCGCGCTAGAGAGCAAGAAGGAGGCTACGGTCTTGGCTTATCTATTGCAAAAAAAATCACTGACGTGCATCATGGATCTATAAGCGTCGAAAGCAAATCAGGTCACGGGAGTACGTTTATTGTCCATTTGCCAATCCATCAAAGAAAATTGGCATAAATCGCTTATCGGATTCAGCTTGCTTTCAGTTTACGTATGTATCATTCATTTTATCTATGAATCAAAAGAACTCATTGATGGAAAAACTTAGCGGTATAAAGGATTGGTTTATCAAAAGTCCCGCAGCAACAAAAATTTTTATCGTCCTTCTTCTTGCAGCACTCGGATGGTTTATCTACTCAAAAACCATCGGTAATACGACAAAACAGCCAACATATCAAACGGACACCGCAACGAAGGGTACGCTCGTTACCTCGGTCGCAGCATCAGGCAATATATCCAGCGCTAATAGCGCCCAGGTGACGACACAGACATCCGGGGTCGTTACAAAAATTTACGTACAAAACGGACAAACGGTGAAATCCGGCGATGCAATTGCCGACGTTGACCTTGATATGGACGGAAAACAGAGAAGTGCTCAGGCCCTTGCGAGTTATCAGGGTGCAAAAAATAACCTCGATAACGCAAATGCCGCAATGTTTGCGCTCCAATCAACAATGTTTACCCAATGGAATACGTATATGAATATTGCGCAAAACTCTACATTCACAAACCCTGACGGTTCACCGAATACAGGGAATAGAACGCTTCCGCAATATATAAGCACGAACGATGACTGGTTGTCTACAGAAGCTAAATACAAAAACCAACAAGGCGCCATAACTGCGGCGCAAACATCGGTGGGTAGCGCGTGGGCAAGTTATTTGCAATCATCACCGACCATTTACGCACCGATTTCAGGAGTCTTAAACGGCCTCTCGCTTCAGGTTGGCTCCGTATTGACCGCACAGACAAATTCTTCAGGCACTTCAACATCACAGAGGATAGCAAATATCAAAACCGCCGCTACTCCTGTTGCTATTGTTAATATAAACGAAACCGATGCACCGAAAGTGGCCGTCAATAATAAAGCAACGCTTACCATGGATGCATTTCCTAGTAAAACATTTACCGGGGTCATTGTAAGCATTGATACCTCGGGCGTTGTCAGTTCGGGAGTGACAACGTATCCGGCATATATCAAACTTGACTCGGCGCCGAACGGCATATACTCAAATATGGCGATTGACGCCAAAATTATTACAAACGTCAAAGATAATGTACTCCTTGTCCCGTCGGCAGCCGTCGTAACGACCAATGGCGCGACAACGGTCAGGGTACTCAAAAACGGCGTGATGAGTTCGGTGCCGGTCACGATCGGCGACTCTAATGATACCCAAACGGAAATCACATCAGGATTAAGCGATGGTGATACAGTCGTAACAGCTGTTATCGGTGGCGCGACAACGACAACCTCAACAGGCACTTCCCCATTCAGTGCGCTGGGAGGCCGCGGATTTGGCGGAGGCGGCGGCGGAGGCGGCGGAACGACCGTACGACGGGTAGGAGGATAATACCACATGGCCGTACATTCAATCATTGAGACGCATCATCTGTCGAAAATTTATAAAATGGATTCGGTCGAAACAGTCGCCCTGGATGACGTCTCCTTTAATATCAATAAAAGCGAATTTGTTGCGATCATGGGTCCATCAGGATCGGGCAAATCAACACTTATGCATATACTCGGGGCACTCGATTTACCAACGAAGGGAGAATATATATTAGACGGAGAAAATGTCGAGAATCTGACTGACGACAAACTTGCAGATATCAGGAACCGAAAAATAGGATTTGTCTTTCAGGCGTTTAATCTGTTGCCGCGTACAACAGTGCTCCGGAACGTCATGCTCCCTATGATGTATGCAGGCGTACCGAGGGAAGAGCGGGAGCCAACCGCCATAAAATTTCTGACCATGGTTGGCTTGGGGGACCGAATCCACCATACATCAAATCAGATATCCGGAGGACAGCAGCAACGGGTCGCGATTGCGCGTGCGCTCGTCTTAAATCCGGCAATTATTCTTGCCGATGAACCGACGGGAAATATCGCAAGCGCCCAGGCTGAAGAAGTAATGGCAATTTTCCAGAAGTTAAACAATGAAGGACATACGATCGTCATGATTACCCATGAGCCGGATATAGCACAACACGCAAAACGGATTATTCATGTCCGCGACGGAAAAATCATAGAAGATAGTTCCAATCACAAACGACAAAAGGTAATACATTAAACTATGGAACCAATTGAACTCATACAGGAAAGCTTCGGCACACTCACGGTCAATAAAATGCGGACAGGCCTTGCGATCCTCGGCATTGTCATCGGCATCGGCAGCGTCATCGCTCTCGTTTCATTGGGACAGGCAACACAGCAGTCCGTCCAAAATCAAATCCAATCATTGGGCGCAAATCTCCTAACAATTCAGCCGACCGCCCAGCGGACCGGCGCGGTAAGGGGGGCATCAGGCGGCGGCACGACGCTCACGCTTGATGATGCAAACGCGATTAAAACGTCGGCGGCAATTACGACCATAAAAACCGTTTCACCCGAATTACAGCGGAGAAGCCAGGTCACAACCGGCAGTAATAATACGAATACTCAGATAGTCGGCGTCACGCCTGTCTACACTGATGTCCATAAAGTCACAATTGATACCGGCAGTTTTATTACGCAACGCGACGTTGACGGAGACACAAAGGTCGCGGTTATCGGTCCTCAGGTCGTAAGCGACTTATTCGGCGACGGCGCCACACCAATCGGACAAACAATTAGGATCAGCGGCCAGTCATTTACGATCATCGGTATTACCCAGTCTAAAGGAGGAACCGGATTTATGAATCAGGATGATATAGTGATGGTCCCTCTCACAACGGCGATGAAGGAAATTTTTGGTGTTGACTATTTAAGCTCGATCGCGCTTGAGGCAAAAAGCTCTGATGTCATGACACAGGCTCAGAATGAAGTCGGTTATTTTCTCCTCGCACGCCACAAATTTAACGATCCCACACAGGCTGATTTTTCGATAATGTCGCAACAGGACATTCTAAACACGGCTTCGGCTACCACGGGAACGTTCACATCGCTCTTATCCGGAATTGCCGCTATCTCGCTTCTGGTCGGCGGTATCGGCATTATGAACATTATGCTTGTCACAGTAACGGAACGGACACGGGAAATCGGACTTCGGAAAGCACTCGGGGCAAAGAAAAATACGATAACGATGCAGTTTTTATCCGAATCCATCATGCTGACATTTACTGGCGGCGCCATCGGCATTATTTTCGGTATCGCGGCCTCGTATATCATCGCGACCATCTCGGGCTCTCTTTTTATCGTTTCATTCTCTTCAATATTCCTTGCATTCATCGTTTCGGCAGCTATTGGCATTCTCTTTGGTTGGTACCCGGCAAAGAAAGCATCGGATTTGCAGCCGATTGAGGCTCTCCGATATGAGTAAAGTTTGGGTTGTAATAGCGGGGACAGTTGCAGTCTTTGCGGTCTTCGGATTTATATATCAGCGGAAATTTATGACGGTGAAAACCGGAGCACATGAGATATCGCCTGCCCCGTCCCCCGCCCAAAAGGAAATTGACAATCCGCTTGCCATAACAACTATGAGGAAACAATCATATCCAGGAAGCGATCTTACTATTGAACAAACGTTACCGGACGGAACAAATTATCATCAATATATCGCGTCATACCTGTCAGAGGGACTCAAAATTTACGGACTTCTCACCGTTCCCACGGGCGTGAAACCGGCGACAGGCTGGCCGGTCATTATTTTTAACCACGGCTACATTCCCCCAACGATTTACCGTACAACAGAGCGATATGTCGCATATGTTGCAGCTATCGCAAGAAGTGGATACATCGTCTTTAAATCTGACTACCGCGGTAACGGTTCTTCACAGGGTACACCGGAGGGCGCGTACTATTCTCCCGCCTACGCAATCGACGTCTTAAATGCTCTCTCCTCACTGAAACACTATAAAGACGCGGATCCCAAAAAAATCGGTATGTGGGGACACTCAATGGGCGGTAACATTACGCTCCGGGATATTGTTGTTGATACAAAAGACGTGAAAGCCGCGGTTATCTGGGGAGGCGTCGTCGGGTCTTACGATGATATTATGAACAACTGGCAGCGGCAGGTAACGTATCAACCCCCACCGCCTGAGCTGGCCAATAGAAATAACTACCGCAAACGGTTGACCGACCAATACGGCACGCCGCAAACGAATCCTACCTTCTGGCAGGCGATCGATCCGACGAGCCACCTCGCCGATATAACGATCCCCATCCAGATTCATACGGGCGGTAGCGATGAAGAGGTTCCCGTCGCATTTTCGGTAAGCCTGAAAAATAAGCTTTCGGCGCTGGGGAAAACGGTTGAATATTACAATTATCCGGGAGGAGATCACAATATCGCCGACCCGAATTTCACGGTTGCAATGGAACGATCAATAGCATTTTTTGATACATATGTGAAAGGAATCAGTAGTAACTAGAACACTGAAAGGAGGTGAAGTATTTATGAAAAATAACACACTCATCATGATCATTTTAGTCATCGTTGTTGCAGCCGGAGGATTTTTTGCCGGTATGCAGTACCAAAAAAGCAAAGGCTCATCGTATACACGGGGGGCAGGTCTTTTCGGACAACGCGGCTCTGGAACAAATCGCAGCGGCGGCAGACCGGTCTCAGGCGATATTTTAAGCAGTGACGATAAATCAGTCACGGTAAAATTGCAGGACGGCAGCACAAAAATTGTTTTAGTCGGCGCGTCCACATCGATCAATAAAGCAACAACCGGATCGAAAAGTGATTTAGCAACAGGAATAAGAATTTCGGCTTTCGGAACGGATAATGGTGACGGTACATTCACCGCGACCAATATTCAGGTCAATCCGACGTTTGGTATGGGAAGTGGATCTCCATCAGGGACACCACAACCTACTCCATAACAAAAAGGTTGTTCATATCAAAAATACCCCGTTTAGGCGGGGTATTTTTATGCAACCCACCCAAATTCAGCAACGATTCAGCAAAATGCAATATATTTTTTATACTTACTGACGATTCTCACGCATATCATTATATGAGATACTTATTGGTAATCAAGAGTTTATGAAATTATTTCCGATTCCCAAAAAATACCGTCGTGCAGCGACAATTCTTACCGTTATCATCGCAATCATCGTTCTTATTATTATCATTTTCCTGGGGAGGCACTATTTTACCAGACGGGGCATCCGCCAGATGTCATCTCTTATCACCTCCTATGGCATACTTTCGCCGCTTGCCGTTATTTTTCTTATTTTTTTAAGTACCGCAATCCCCCCGCTTCCGCTTCCCGTGCCGCTTATCGAAATTGCAGCCGGGTACATCTTCGGATTTTGGCCCGGACTCTTTCTTGTCTGGTTTTCTCAGATCATCTCGTCGCTGTTTGCGTATGCTTTAACACGGTTTATTGGCACGCGGCTGTTTACATCTCTTCTTTCGACACGTGTATTTCATATCTATAGAAAATATGTCGATGACAACGGTGCCAAGGGAATTTTTATCACACGTGCAACACTCGCCGCTCCGTTTAACATCGTCAGTTTTCTTGCCGGACTTACCGATATATCCGTACTATCATTTTTTACCGCAACGCTGCTTGGCACTATACCTGAATCCATTTTATATCCGCTCTTGGGAAGCATTATCAAGATCACCCGGATCCGTTTATGGTATGTCTATATTGCTGTTGTCGTAATCGGGTCTGTGGTTCCCATGTATTTGTTTATCAAAATGAATACGGTGGATATGAAAGCCGGACGCAGAAACCGAAAGAAAAAATAACGTATTCGGACCGGCTAAAATATACCGCTGATTTTCAGCTGAATTTCAGAATACGCGTGTATTCTTATAATTATGAAAAGGTTTGCGTTATCCGCATTTGTGGTTATCACATTCATCGCATATGTGCTCAATCAAAAATTGACAGGAGCCGACGGCGCCTCCGGCGTCATTGCGCCCTTGCCCTCGCAATCCCAGGGACAGACATTCAACACTATTAGCACACCTACAGCTACAGCTAGCTCTCCACCCCCTCCGACGAATACACCTATAAGTCACCAACCGCAACCAGCGGCAACCAGCATGCCCACACCCACCGCTACTCCAACGCCGGCCCATAGTGGCTATAAAGACGGACAATTTACCGGCAATTCAGCCGACGCATACTACGGAAACATCCAGGTAAAAATCACTATACAAGGCGGAAAGATCACGGACGTTCAATTTTTGGATTATCCGCATGACCGCAACACGTCAATCATGATCAATTCACAGGCCATGCCGTATCTCAAATCAGAAGCGATACAAGCGCAGAGCGCACAGGTCGATATCGTCTCAGGGGCAACCGATTCTAGTCTCGCATTCCGACAGTCCCTTCAGTCAGCTCTGGACCAGGCACGTTAATGCTATGAAACAGACGAAAATTCTCATGGATATGCATGTGAGTGTGGAAATTGTCGATGCCGTAACACCCGCTGTCTTCGATGAAGTCTACGATTATTTTTCCTATATTGATGAAACATTCAGTACATTTAAAAAAACCAGCGAGATAACAAAAATTAATGAAGGAAAAATATCTAAACAGGATTACAGCCCGGACATGAAAACCGTGCTCATGCTTTGTGACCAAACAAAAAAACAAACAAACGGATACTTTGAAATTAAAAGGGGGGGCATTCTTGACCCTTCAGGGCTCGTCAAAGGCTGGGCAATTTGGAACGCCGCAAACCTGCTCAAACGGAAAGGCTGCCATGATTTTTACGTCGACGCCGGAGGAGATATTCAGACGTCGGGAACAAATGACAAGGGCAAACCCTGGACGGTCGGCATCAGAAACCCGTTTAACACAAAAGAGATCGTGAAGGTTATAGCAACCGGAAACCTTGGGGTCGCAACTTCAGGCACCTATGAACGCGGAAATCATGTCTATAATCCAAAAACGAAAACACCCGTCACGGATATCGTAAGCCTGACGGTTGTAGGACCGAATGTTTATGAAGCCGACCGGTTTGCGACCGCAGCATTTGCCATGAGTAAACCGGGTATACAATTTATAGACAACCTCGAAGGCTTTGAGGGGTATATGATAGATACAAAAGGATTGGCGACATACACCCGCGGTTTTGAAAAATTTGCTGTATTCGTATGATGAAATTCATTGATGAAATTCTAAACAATACGACGATGTACCGGCTGGTCCTTTACGTCCTTATCGCGCTTTTGGGGTATGCGGTTGTCATAAGTTTCATGGGACTTCTCCCGTTTAGCCCGTATGCACTCCTCTTCTCGACCGCATTCCTGTTGTTTATCGGATGGGCTTCAAACACCGTGTTTGCGTCTGTCTTTGAAACGCCTCCCAATGTGGAATCGTTTTACATATCCGCGCTCATTCTCGCCCTCATCATTTCCCCGATCCGATCTCTGTCTGATCTGTCTTTCCTCTTTTGGGCCGCAGTGCTTACGATGGCATCCAAATTCATTCTTGCACTCCATAAAAAACACATATTTAACCCGGTCGCTCTGGCTGTATTTGTGACATCCGTAACGATCGGTCAATCAGCCTCCTGGTGGGTCGGAACCGCCATTATGCTCCCGGTCGTTGTTATCGGGGGACTCCTCGTTGTCCGCAAAATTCGACGAGCGGATTTATTCGGAAGTTTTACCGTTGCCGCTCTTATAACCATCGGAATTGCCAATCTTCTGCACGGGGTATCACTCGTAACGTCAATTCAGAGAATATTTGTAAACTCACCGCTCGTATTTTTTGCGACGATCATGCTGACCGAACCGTTAACGACACCACCGACAAAGGGCCTGCGGATATGGTACGGAGCAATTGTCGGATTTCTGTTCTCGCCGCAAATACATCTCAGTAATCTCTACACGACGCCGGAAAGCGCACTTCTCATCGGCAACCTGTTCTCCTATGCTGTGAGTCCCAAGGAAAAACTACTCCTCATGCTCAAAGAAAAGATCCAACTAACCCCAAATATTTATGATTTTGTCTTTGCGATTAATAAACCAGCACATTATGAGCCTGGCCAATATATGGAATGGACGGTGGGTCATGCCAGCCCCGATGACCGGGGTAACCGCAGATACTTTACGCTCGCGTCCTCTCCGACGGAGAATACTATGCGTATCGGCGTGCGGTTCAACAATCCGTCAAGCAGTTTTAAGCGGTCACTTCTCAATCTCACGAGCGATACCAAAATATTAGCGGGCCAACTTGCCGGTGACTTTACGCTCCCACGCAACGCGAACCAAAAATTGGTCTTTATCGCCGGAGGCATCGGTGTCACGCCGTACAGAAGTATGGTGAAGTATCTTTTGGATTCAAATCAGAAGCGTTCAATCGTACTTCTCTATACAAATAAAACCGCGTCGGAAATCGTTTACGCCGACGTCTTTAAAAGTGCAGAGAGCGCCCTCGGCATGAAAACCGTCTATACATTGACTGACGTCACCCAAATCCCTCCCGACTGGCAGGGGCGCCGGGGCCGGATAGACGCCGCCATGATCCAGACGGAAATTCCCGATTATCGTGAACGCATGTTCTATCTTTCGGGACCCAACGCGTTCGTCACGGCGGGTGAAAAAATGCTTAGGGATTTGGGAGTACCGGGTGATCACATAAAAACGGATTTCTTTCCGGGATTTGCATAATTTTTTAAGCAAACTTTCAGATTTCTTCCGTAGAGTAGACTGTGAAAGGAGGACACGAAAACGATTGGGCAATAAATGACACGGTTTAGTTATGTCATACCTCTAGGGCGGATTGGGGTATGAAAGGCATACAGATAGATGCCGGACAATCAAAAAAACAGCGCCCGGTAACGCACCTGAGCGCTGTTTAGGACTAATTATCTTCAGGGGGTGTTTGTTTTTTATCAAGAAGTTTTCCTTCAGGCGTTGCCCAATGCAAATTAACCGGATCGCACCAGAGACCAATAAGGCTTCCCCTTCGCCTCACGAAATGAATGGCCCAATACGGCAATAGAAATTCTCCAACCAGTGTGTGCGCAGGATCCCGAGATCCGTTACCGTGCTTCCTATGTTGACCCACCACACTGTCGCCGTGGTTGAACAACTTCACGGAACCGTCTTTGTTGATAACCGCCCCGCCCATGATAACAATGCCGCCACCCTCAGGATAATGAATCGGACCCTTGGTTTCCATAAGCGTATACAATAATTTTCTGTCGCTGCTCACCGGGACAGAATGCCGCGGATCATCAACCCGGGTGATGTTCAGAAATGTATGGAGTTGTTCCCGTTGGGTCCCGCGCGGAAATCTATTATCAAGATTGATCACATCATCATCTTTTCCGCTCTGAAAACGTACAGATTCATACTTGAGATATGTCCCTGTTTCAATAAACATCCATGTCAAATTGTTTTTGTCGGATATATCCGCCTGTTGAAAGAATGAGATGGAATTACGCGGATTTAGCTCAAGGTATTTAGTGATACGGGAAAATATTGTCGCATTATCGGCGTGCTGTGACATAAAATAAGGAAAACCGATCGGCACCTCATAACCCGCAGGCACCCGGATAGTTCTCGGACCCATGTTTTTCATATTCCCCGTAAACATCCCGTGATCGTAGGTAAAATTCTGAAGATTAAGCCCTGCCTGACATATACCGCTTTTGACGGATATATCCGTCCGCTTCGCCTCCATCGCAAGAATAGCCTCTGCCGGTGTCAGATGCATGATAAACGGAATACCGCTCTCTTGGGGACGAATGAGCTGGTCATGGTCGAGCGCCGTTGATTTTACCTCTTCATCGATTGCGACCGCTGTACCGGGAGTACGGATTAACTTCACAAGCTCGACAATCTGCCGGCCTTCTTTGTTCCCGTTTCCGGACGCTTGATCAAGTAAATGTTCGTTATCAGCGGGTATCATAGTGATCGAAAGTAACGTAGCGCATTGTATCAAACCCGGGAGTTGAATTCACGTTTTCACTGTCGAAACCGGCTGTTTCACTCACTCTTATGTAGAGTAGTCATTCTCCGGTTGCGGATAAACAGAAGATAAATAACACTGATGTAGACAAGCATGATTGCGAGCCGTGCCGCACTGAATCCCCGGTCCACGCCGAAGAGCCCCTGGAGAATATGCCCAAGGAAACTATCCTCACCCGGCAAAAACGTGAAGTGAAATGACCAGATGCGCGAGAGCTCGATCCCGAACTGCGTCGAAAGAAACTTCGTCGTGCCGGTTTCTACAAGTGAAGCTCCCAGGAGTATAATCATATACTCAGTCGCGCGAAACACCCGCCCGATCGGAAACCGGAGATAGGTTGCAAACGTCGAGAGCCCGACCGCCGCCCCCGCCGCAAATCCCAACAACAATCCCAGGAAATTCCCAAGGAAGTCAGTGAATAATGAAACGCTTGCGGTGAAGAGTGCTATTTCAAACCCTTCGCGCGCAACGAGAAATATGATGGTGAGGAAAAGCGTTGCGTCAAACGTTTCCGCCTGGAGTTTCGTGTGGGCGGTCATGATGAGACGGCCGCGCCCGCGGTTCATGACTTCATGGAGCGAAAAAACAACGTATGCGATAAATAGTCCCGAGAATATAAGAAGATAACTTTCAAGGACATCTGCGTTTTTTTCCGTCAATACACCCCGCGCATAGCCGCCAAAGAAATACGTACATGTTGAAAGAATGAGTGAAATAACTATGCCAATCCCCGCTGCTATCGCTATTTCACGCTCCCGTTTGAGTCCCATCTTCCGGGAGATTCCTAAAAATACGCCGACAATGAGGAATGCTTCCAAAAATTCCCGGAATGCGATAACGAATGTCGCGATCATACAGCCGCTCCTTCTTCACCAGCCCGAAGAATCCCCACATATCGGATAATGACACCGGTTGCAATAATGACAACGACACCGGCTGCAAAATACGGGAGCCCTCGGTTGTACTGATAAAGACCTGCAGCCGCAAGCGGCCCCAACACCCGAGAAATCGCCTGAATGCTCTGATTTGCGCCCTGGACGCGTCCCTGTTTTTTCTGTTCGACTGATTTTGAGATGAGACTGGCCATTGCCGGCTGGAACATCCCGTCGCCGATGTTAAGTATGACAATCGCCGTAAATAAAATGGCGATGGACGGCATGTGTGCCAACAGTCCGATAAGCCCAATCCCTACGCCATTTACCATTGCTCCCGCAATGACTAACGCAATATCGCCGAATCGTGGTAAAAGTTTTGGCGTGATATATCCCTGAGCGACAATATCAACAATGCCGACAACGAACAGCATAAACCCGATATTTTTGGGACCCCACGAGAGAATATCCTTGAGGAACACCGACACATTTCCTTGGAACATCGTTGAGGCAAAAAAATACAAGAACACGACCGGGAATAAAATCTTAAGGACCGAAATCGTGAATAAGTGCGCAAACTGCCCGAACGGATTGAGGTGCGCGAGTTCCACGCGGTCAAGCGCATGCTCTTTTTTGAGACTCTCAGGGAGGACAAAATATCCCCACAACAAATTGACGGCAGTGACGCCGGCAGCCAGATACATCGGAGCCGACAGGTGAATCGTCGCGGCAAGTCCGCCGATTGCAGGCCCCAACATGAATCCCAAGCCCCCGACGGCGCCCATGATCCCGAAATATTTCCCCCGTTTTTCAGGCGGGGTGATATCGGACACATACGCGTAGACCGTCGAGATATTGCCGCCGGTTAATCCGTCGATAATCCGGCCGATAAAAAGGACACTCAGCGATCCGCCGATACCTAATAATAAATATCCGATAACTGAGCCGAATAAACTGATAAGGAGTATCGGCCGTCGCCCAAATCGGTCGCTTAACACGCCAAGCGCCGGCGCTGCCAGAAATTGGCACAGGGAATACGAGGATAAAATAAATCCGACGTAGAGCGCGATTAAACCGGGGTTGGGTTCATAGCGTTGTACAAGAAATGGAATCACCGGGATGATGATAGAAAATCCCAGGAAATTCAGGAAGGTCGTAACGAAGATGAATGAATACGATGTTTTTGGAGGTTCTGGTTCCATGAGGGAAAATATAACAAAAAGCCTTTTTACGCTTCCAGCAATTTCTTCATTGTTGTAAGAACCACATTCCAGTTGTCCTCCGAGTGATCACGGTCCGCTTCAGAGGTGATTTGTTCCTGAGTCACGGTAAGTGTCGTTTCGCTGCCGTTAGGGACAAGCGTATAGGTCACAATCTGATAGTTTTCGGGCTTATCCGGTTTTCCCGACATACTGCTCCAGTAGGTGGATTTCAATAGTTTTTCCGGAACGTTTGCGAGTACCATGCCTTTATCCTGATACGTCTTTCCCTCCCAAGCTCCTGTATAGGTGATGGGGCTTCCGACCTTCCAGTCGGTTTCCGTCTTCGTCCCGAACAAATATTTGGCAATCATCTCGGGATTGGTAAGCGCATCCCAGACTCTCGCGACCGGCGCTTTAATGGTGATGGAACTTGTTGCCACAAATGTATTCTGCATTACAAATGATTATATCAGAATTCGCGCTTTACAGGTTCTTCATCTTCACATACGCCCACCCGGCCAGGAGTCCGCCGGCCAGGGGTCCCGCGCCGTAAAGAAGCATATTTCCGAGGTGGGCACTTATGTCTCCGATATCAAAGAGTAAGGGTGAAACGCCCACAGCCGGATTAAAAGCGCCTCCCGAGACCGGGCCCCCTGCCGCTGCCGCTGCAAGGAGGGTCATGCCGATCGCCAGTCCGTAATAGTCATTCCCCTTTGTTTTTTCTGTCGCTGCCGTATGGTGGACGACCGTCACAAGCGCGAATGTGAAGAGCATCTCAACGATAAATGCGACGAGCCAGCTCACCCCAGCACCCGGTGCCGGCAGGAAAAAGTTTTTATTAATAAATGTATACACGCCTGCGGCAGCAAATCCCCCTGCCAGTTGGGCAACGATATATTTAACAGCATCGTGTCCCCCGATTTTCTTTGATACCCACAGGCCCGCAGTGACCGCCGGATTATAGTGGGCACCCGAAATATATCCCCCCATATACACCATCGCCATAAGGATAAACCCAATGGCAACCGGATTCCCGGAAAGCGACACAACAAGAACGAGAAAAAAGGTCCCGATAAATTCAACGAGGAGTTTTTTTGTCATATACTCCTATACTATCCGATATGTAACGAAAACGGTATATTAGAGTGTGATGATCATGCTCAAGATGAAATTTCTGCTTACCGATTTTGAGAAATCAAAAGGCCTTATCGGAGCAAAAGAAATCTATCCCGTCTTCTTCACCACGCGCTGGGGTATCCACACGTTCGGCGTTTTGTTCCCGATTGATGTGTTAATTCTGGATAACGATAACCGCGTAGTGAAACTCACGCGCGAACTTCCCCCGAACCGCCTTTTCTTTTGGAACCCGAAGTATCAAAATGTTGTTGAGCTTCCGGCGAGTGAGATTAAGAGAAAAGGAATTATACTTGGAGATTACATTACCGTCCAATCGACATCAAGCTAGATATGTTTGAGAAAATCGGCGATGAGCGCTGCTGCCTCTTCTTCATGGCCGTTTAACCCGTGATCGCATTTCGTGAGCTGGTGAATGGCGACCTGAGGATTTTCCGACCGGACGAGCGCAAACGCATCTTCAAACGGCACAAAGAGATATTCTTTCTGGGGATCATCACCCAAAATCCACAATAAAGGGACCGTGATGAGATGCCGGTACCCACCATCCTCGCCCGTTGCCATCTGTGTGGACCTGTACATCTCGCTTGCCACACGGAAGAAATTGATATACGTTTGGGCACTCGCCGGATAATAGCCACAAAGCGCCGTTGGGTCGGCAAGAATTGCGGTAGGCTTCCCCATCGCCATGAATTTGTTCGCCTCGGCCAGATACACCTCAGGCGGCACGCCTTTTTTTGCGAGATACTGCTGTTGTGTTTGAAATACCCCGTTTGTCCCTAAGAATATAACCGCCTTCACCTTGTCCTTATATTTCCCTTTTGCCATGTAATACGTCACTTTTCCGATTCCGAAACTGTGGCCTTCAAGTATAATGGACTTCGTACCCCGGGCAAGTAAAAATTCTATCCACGCATCGATATCCAGAAGGCAATTTTCAAATATTTCCAGGGAAATTCCCGAGAGCGGCGTCCCCACCTCAAATTCATAGACGCCGGATCCGTGGCTATTCGTCGTAAGATATGAAACGCCTGCCTCATTCACTGTTTTAGCTATTTCAGTATAAAAATTGTTCCCGTAAAAATTGCCGCCGGTCCCATGCATGTGGAGAATCGCAGTCGTTGCCTTCTCGACCCCACAATAATTTCCATGGAGCACGTATCCGTCCGTTGTAGTAACGTTTACGACTGTTCCCGCTCTATTATCCATAGTTGTATATGCTGTTACGACTGATGTAATTCAATAAGAATGCCGTTACAATCCGTGAAAAATATATACCGTCCGCCGAAGGCCGCTGTATCGATATCGGTGACAAACTCCACTCCTTTGGTTTTTAATTCGGTAATACTTTCTTCAAGACTGTCCACTTCAAGACACAGGTGTTTCGTTCCCACAACATGGATGTCGCTCATAATATCGGTCCTGTATTCGGGAAGCGCCTCCGTATTGTTTCCGTAGGAAATAAGCTCAAGATGTATGCCGCTTCCTTCAAGAAGAGCGATGTCCATTCCGTTCTTGCTATATGAATGGGCCACGGTAAAACCCAGTTTTTCTTCATACCATGAGACAGATTCTTTGATATCTTTTACTGTGAAGGCCACGTGATGCACGTTCAGTTTCATACTCTCATTTTACACTACGAAGGCAACGAAGTTATGATGTTCTTCACTATCAGATCACGCTCAGGGAATGAACACTATGATGGAGCTCCACCGACACAGGTTCAAGTGTCCGCGTGATATGCTCTGACGCCGTTTCAACGAGTTGTAACAATCTATCAATCGGTGCAACGATATCACTCAATTTTAACCCAGCAGGAATCCGTGTTCCGTCCTGTGGATGATCACGGAACCGATACGCAATAATCGGACTGCTGCCTACCGGTTGCCGTTTATAGGAATCTATCCTAAATAGTTCAATTCTATTTTCCCAAAGATTATATTGGATATCGGTTTTAAACCGATATCCGAGCGTATGCGATATGTGGAGTGCCAGCATGAGGCCTTTTTTTAAACTATCCTGAGACTCTTGTATGAACACTATCCGCAGATCAGGTTTCGGCAACACGGTGTACCCCTGCACCCACGGATCAACGGGATCGCGCGTTATTGCAGTACCTTTTTGCCGGACGTTTTCCGCTATGACGTGGGCTCTCTGATTAATAGACCAAAGTAGTGTGACGTGTTCAGGTAGAAAAATCCCATCCTCAACTTGAGCTGTAACAAATTTTGCTCTCTCTCGCACCGTCTCCACTACTAAGTTCATGATACTGACATTATAGTCCGTTTCAAATAGAAAAGAGCACTCCGGCCGTATATTTACCACATATGGACTATAATGCGCACTAGTGGAAACAATTGATCACCCGTTAAACATTCTTTTCGTCTATCTCGCGCGACCGCGCATGAGCCGCGCTGAAATGGAAAAAGACATCACCGAGCTCTGGCAACTCGTCGCAACTCTTGGCAATGCGCGGGTCACCGACCTCATCCATCAGCAGGGCGAGGAATTTGCGGCAACCTACATCGGCCCGGGGAAGGTGGAGGAAGTAAACTTTTATCTCAAAAATAATCCTGTGGATATCATCATATTCAACGGCAGGATGAAGCCGAGCCAGAAATTCAACCTCATGAAGTTGTTCTGGACCGTCCGGCCAAATATCGCCATCTGGGACCGGGTCGACCTCATCCTTGCGATATTCGCCGCTCATGCCCGGACCACGGAGGCGAAGCTTCAGATCGAGTTGGCAAAGATGGAGAGCATGGGCCCGCGGATTTACGGGATGGGGATGGTGCTCTCGCGCCAGGGAGGTGGCATCGGAGGGCGCGGAATCGGGGAAACTAATACGGAGCTCATGCAGCGCCACTGGAAACGCGAAATCAAACGCGCCCATGATGAACTTGCCAAATCCGCGGCATCCCGATTTAGGCAGATGGATCACCGGAAACAAATAGGCTTGAAAACCATTTCGATCGTCGGTTACACCAATGCCGGGAAAACGTCACTGTTTAATATTTTGACCCACAAAAAACATCTTGTCGAGAATGCGCTTTTCGCCACCCTCGACAGCACGGTCGGGGAAATTTATATGCCGAGTCTCGGCGGCAAGGTCCTCATTTCCGACACCATCGGCTTTATCGCTAATCTCCCGCCTTCCGTCGTTGAAGCGTTCAAATCAACGCTCATGGAGTCGGCCCACGCGGACATCGTCCTTCACATGATCGACGTATCGGATCCCTTGATGAAGGAAAAGATCCGCGTCGTAAACGACATTCTCGACCAGCTGGAAATATTGGAAACCAAAGAAGTCTGGGTATTTAACAAAATCGATGCCGTCCCCATCGACCGGGAAAAATTAATTGCTCTCGCCCGCGATACGCCCTACGTATTTATCTCGACAAAAACAAAAGAAGGTATTGAGTCTCTTACCAATGACCTGCTTCCACAATTAATTCAGGGAAAGAAGTAAAACATTACGTCCACGTCACGTTAGGTTGACTAGGTTGACTGCCGCCCGGACGCTCGAAGACGGCGACCGCTTTGATCATATTTTTTTCAAACTCAAGCTCATGATTGTCGTTAAATGTCACCCGGTCCCGTTTATCAAGATAACTCCCGATACAGACGAGAATGAATGATGGCTCCCCGACGGGGTGCTCAACAATACTGTGAGGATCATCCGTATAGACACGCAGGCGCCTGCCCGTTGCCGACCCCAATGGCGCGATTGTCGGCTCGCCTTCAAACGTTGTCGTGGGAACTAGGTACACGGTCTTCGTATTCATAACATCCCCGTCTTGCCCACGGTATATAACGTCCCGTTTGGTAACCGTACCTTTCACTATTGTCTCAAGTGTCACGGTTCTCGCATTACTGGCCACTGGACTTGGAATCAAAGCATCGATGTCAGTATGGAGACCGACTAAAATCACCGGAATAGTATTCACGGTCGAGAGGTTGTCGGGCAATGCTGCGACTTCTAACTCCGCTATGTTCTGTGTCCCGGTGATTACACCCGAATCCTGATGGTATGTGTAGTTTGCGGATTTCAGAAACTCTCCGACGCGGATCAGAACTTCCGGAGGATGTGCGATTTCTAATTCCCGAATTGTATATGCATCGATGCCAGCTTCATTCATATGCTTCTATCATACCGTATTACTTCAACATTGTTTCGGGATTCCTGCAAAAAAAAGTAAACCAGATAACATAAATCGAAATCTTGACAAAGATATAACATCTATGTTATATTTGAGTAAGCGCTTACTATGAAAACATTTACCCGATTCAAAACAGAATTACTTAAGGATAAGGACGTCGCTCGTGAATACAAAAAACTCACGCCGCGTTACCAGGTCATTTCCGGTCTTATCGCCGCGCGTCTCAAAAAAGGCATTACTCAAAAAGAACTCGCGGATAAAATCGGCACGAAACAGTCAGCTATCGCCCGCCTTGAATCCGGCAGTGTGAATCCGTCTCTCGGACTCCTGGAAAAAATCGCATCGGTCATGGGTTACCGGCTTACGGTCCAATTACAATAGAGAGCAAGCAATAATGAGAATTAAATCTTTTCTACTCGTCTTTTTCCAGCTCCTTTTCCTCTTCTTGTTTTTTGCGACCGGCCCGGTGTTTGCGAACAACTACGCACTCTCAATCGTGGAACTGGCGGCTATCATCCTCGGTGTGTGGGCAATTATTCATATGAAGCGAAACAGCAAGTTTAGCGGGTTCCCGACGCCGGCCGAACAGGCGAAGCTCCTTCACTCCGGCCCGTACCAATACATCCGGAACCCGATGTACACCGCCTGGCTTCTGGTCATGGGCGTACTCCTCCTTGATTTTTATACGCCAATTCGGTTGGTCATATATATTTTGGAAATAGTGGTGCTTCTCACAAAAATATCCATCGAAGAAAAACTGCTTACGGAAAAATTTACGGATTACGCCGCATACAAATCCCGCACGAAGCGCCTCATTCCGTTTGTCTATTAATTCCGCTCCCCTGTGAATTAGAATCCTATGCTTAATAACTTGCCCTGAGGCGTGAAAATAGGAACAGAGACGCTTCTTTTCGCTTCTTTATGCCATTTTTTGAGTGTTGGCCAGCAATCTTCATATATGCAAATGCCTGCCCAAAGATCGGGCGTGATGCGCGGCGCATTCCCCCGTTGATTATTTATTTTCTCCTCATACAAGCGGGCTTCATCGCCCCATGGAATAGTTTTTCCCGCGTCCACAGCAATGGGGATGCCGAAAACCGCCGTCCCTTCCTCATTAAAACTATATAACCGTTTCGCCATTTTCGGTTTATCGTGAAAAAACTCACCAACCGCCCGGAGTTGATCCGGATACCGCCGTATCACCGCATCTTTTTTTACAACAATACCCACATCAAAATTCCACCGGTTGTGATCAGGGGGAATCCCTAATTGTCCGGCGCCCGAATGGTGTGCTCTTCTGTAACTTTCCAGGGGCGGCTCGGAAGATAATATGGCAAACGCGATGCAATCCGGCGTGAGCCACCAGGATCCGAATCCGACATCCATTGCCCGTAAAATACCGTTTTGCACAAGAGAAGGCTATTTGCCTTCATAAAGTCCCGTACCCCAAACGAGATTACCGGGAATGAGTACCGAGCGGATTTCTTCCTTTAATTCCCCTTGATCTTTAAAATCACCGGCCATGAGCTCTGTTCTATCATTATCACGTATAAATAACAATAATAGCGAAGGGTTAAAACGGATCGATGGAGGATGACGGATAATTGAGCGCTTCGCCTAAATGCCTGTATTTGCACCACTTGCAGTTGGGATTTTCAGGCGGGGTCGGACCCTCGAGAAGCGTACTTACCGAATTGATAAAGTCTAAAAATTTATCCGTGTTAATATCAATACCCATCCACTTCGGCGGGAAAGAAAGGATGGCCGTCCCCTCTTCAAATTTCACTTTATCGGGATACATGATGATAAGCCCCATCTTCGTAATATTTTTAATTTCACCTTTGGCCGGGTGCAAAAACGCATAGTGATACGCCTGGAGCTGGGTCTGATACTTGGGAATTTTATCCTCGCTCGGCTGACTTAATTTAAAATCGACAAGCATGTACGTGCCGTCGGGCTGGAGAACGAGTAAGTCATATTTTCCTTTGATATACACCTCTGTCCCCGGAACTTTCTCCGACTCCACAAACCCCTCCTGACTCTCAACTAACCCCTCGGGGAGTAGCGGAGAAAGTGTCCGCAAGTCCTTTCCAACCAGCATGCCTTGCAGCCGCGTATTGATCGCGGTAAAGATCCCCGGCATCACCGCCTGCGGTCGTGTAATTCCCCTCCTGACCTTGAGATAATAACAATGCTTGCATTCTTCATACAGGTACGCGAAGTCCGAGGGAGATACCTTAAACATATTTATATTTTACTCCCTTGGACGCCGTTCCAATGTAATGTGGGACGAAGTCGGACGGTGACAATTTATACATAATTATTTTGTGCTTTTCTCAACAATTTCAATTTCCTCTGGCATACGGCCGGGGAGTTAATAAATCATTTGACTTATTTGCTATTCAAATTTTCTTTAAAATATTTCTCAGTGCTCTTGTCCATAAAATAAACAAAGACTCCTCTGTGCGCTCTCGTCATTAATACTCTGTAAATGTGTTTCAAATGATTTACTAAATTTGAATTTTTTCTTTTAACTTGAGTGTCATAAGAATTTTCTGGAATAGCAACCCATTTATTACCATCGTAGATTAAATCTTTTCCAAAGATTACACCTATGTAGTCAAATTCAAATCCCTGTGCCGTATATACAGTACCAACTTGTTCCATTCCTGAATCGTCAGTTGCCCATTTCCAGAATTGATTTTTTTGCTCCCAAGGCATTTCAAAGTTATCAATTTTTACATCGTTTACAAGAGAACCATCAGCGTTCGGATTGCTCCAAGGCCAACAAAATCCAGCAACAATTCTTGCTGAGTTCTTTTTCTCACGATTTTTAATTCTAATTTCTTCCAACATTTTTGATGGCGAGTCAAAAATACGGAATTCCATTTTAGGATCAATGTAGGCAATATCAGAATCACAAATATTCAAAATATTATCTATCCATTGCAAATACGCATCTGAGCCTGAACAGCGAAATTGTGTTTTTAACTCAAATTCAGAAATCTCAGATTCATTAACCCCAAATCGTTTAGCAGCCTCCTTAATCATTGCAACACTTCCAACTTCTTTCGGTCTTACTACCTGAAACTCATCTATAAAGAATATGCATAGCCTTGCAGGACGTATTAAATCATCAATCTGTGGATTACGTGATTTGAACATGAATGGAACGCCGTAGTCGTTACTATTTTCGCGGATACGATGAGCTTCATCGCAAATTAATACGTCGACAGAATTATCAGGAAGTTTGGTGAAATTAAAGAAGAATTTAAAAAGACCTTTCGCCCGTATACCGACTATCTTCCTTAGTGTGTTCGTAAATGCTGAACCTCCAGTAGCATGAAAAACAGTTTTTCCTTGCCGCAATAGTTCCCCCATAACCTCTAATGCTATAACAGACTTCCCAGTACCTGGACCACCTTTTACAATTACAACAGATTTCTTTTTTGTTGTAGCCAACTCTTTCGCTTTGTGTTTTATGGTATTGTAAGCAACAATTTGATCATCTATTAAATTAAATATCTGTCGCTTATTAATCATTTCACTTGTGTGATCTAGAAGTTTTTTTGATGGGCCAATCGGACTCCTAGCAAAATGCTCATAAACCATTTGTCCCTTACCGTTGTGCAGACGTTCATTAAGATATCTGCCTAGTTCGATTGCGTCTTCTTTTGTAAATATGGGGAATGTTTTGATTAATTCAGAATATTTAGGAGAAAGTAAAACAGCGTCTTTGTATTTTGAATAGTTGTGTGCATATACTGATGCGCTCAATTCTGGTGCATTCGTTTCATCAAAAATTTTAACAAAATCCTTTAGGCCAAAATAATAACCCTGCACCTGTAGAGCTGGATGAGGTCGTTCCTTTTCAAATCTTCCATAATTAACGATTATGTTTCCTTCTGAAGCAGAGTCTTTCACGCTATCGTTTGACCATTGTTTAAGTTCCATTATTACTATATTTTCTTTTCCGACACTATCATGTCCGAACAATAATACATCAATCCTTTGTGAAGCAAATGGCAGTTCATATTCGACAACTATATGATTGTCTTTAAGTCCGGCATACATGAAGCTGTTATTTAAAATTGCCAATGAAATTGCCCACGAACGATATTCAGACTTTCCTGGTTGCCTCTTATAATATTCTTGATATTTTTCGGATGCGCGGTCAGCAATGCGATTCTGCATTACATCTTCACTAAAATGTTCAATATCCGCATCGTAGAGAATCATATTTTAAGCTCCGTATATTTAACATGTTTGCCTTTTGCTTTATCTACGGGATAATGTCTTTCATTTTTCTTAATCTTATTTTCTAGGGCCCGGTTAATATTTATATCGAGATCATAACTCATTAGTAAAATCCAATATAAAACGTCTGCTAGTTCTTCGCCGATATCCGCCTTGTTTGTTCTTATATATTCTTCAGTTTCCTTTTGATTTTTCCATTGAAATTTTTCTAAAACCTCAGTCGCCTCTAATACTAGTGACAAGGCGACATCTTTTGGATTATGAAACTTCTTCCAATCTCGATCATCCCTAAATTTCATAATTTTTCTCGTAAGTTTTTTTATGTCAGACATAAACTTAAATTAAATTTTGTTCTTTTAAACTAAAAAAATTATTCTTAGTTACGATTATATGATCAAGTAACTGAATATCGAAAATTCTTGCCACTTCCACAAG
>Ga0182021_10001013_pt1 | contig 32023 bp, 24 predicted proteins | sample 612E3MmetaG_FD_120493 | JGI IMG/M metagenome (GOLD analysis project Ga0182021, IMG submission 120493) | Permafrost microbial communities from Stordalen Mire, Sweden - 612E3M metaG (Illumina Assembly) | ecosystem: Environmental > Terrestrial > Soil > Wetlands > Permafrost | place: Sweden... | reverse complement strand
GCCGCCGGCGATGAAGGTCGGGTACTCCATTCCGCCGGCCTCCATGCCGCCGTAAGGAGGATCCACCAGCGTGACGGTGTCGTAAGGATACGCGCCGTACCACAGTCCGAAATACTTGATCGCTGTCGAGAGCGCCTTGAAGTGCCGGTCGATCTGGGAAGCGTTTTCGGGCTGGATGAGGAGAATCATACGGACGGGCTTCAGGCGCAGGTCGCTCTCGGGGATGCCGAGAAGCGCGGCGGCGGAGGAGATGTCGCGCGCGGTCACTTCGCGGGCCGGGTCGAAGAGGCGCTCGGCCCGGAGGAAGCGGGGCGAGGCGGTCCAGGCGAAGTCGTGGACATCGGCTTGCACGAAACGGTAGGTGGTTCGGGCGCCGCCGGCGGCGCGGCTGACATTGACTCCCGTGGCGCCAACAACGTATTCCGACGGGACATCGATGCTCACGTCGTAGCGGCCGAAATCGGCGAAGAATTCGCTCCAGGCATGATACTGGTGGCAATTCCAGTGGCCCGCCTGCCAGACTCCGATCTTGGGGAACCACTGCGCGACGAGATAGAAATCGCCGTGGTAGCCGGCGCGCTCGACCACGTGCGGCAGCCTGGTCGAGAAGTCTATGTCGAGCGCGATCGAACCGCCGGGAGCGACGGGTGCGGGAAGCGCGACGGAGATGACGGTTCGGTCGAGGGCGTTGTCGTCGTCGGGGTGGATGAAGCGGATGGCCTGGGTCAGGTCGGCGCCGCCGGCGATGGCAAGGCGCTTCACGGCGATCGAGCCCCAGCCATTCCGCTCGAGGCGGTCCACCTCGCGGCCGCCCTCCCGCACCCACGTGCTGTTGCGGTCGCGGAAGGCGTTCATATAGAGATGGAACCGCAGCTCGCGAATCTCGTCCGGGGAAACGTTGCGCCAGGTCAGCTCTTCATGCCCCTGGACCGCGCGCTCTTCGGGGACGAGCTTCGCCTCGATGCGGTAGCGGACGATATCCCTGCCTTCGGCAGCCGCGAGCGCGCCGGCTGCGGCCAGGAACAGGAACAATCTGCGCATGCTCACCTCCCCAGCGACTGCGTGACCTTGAGGCCAAACTCGGCGGCCTTGGCGAGGATGACGTCCTGATCGAGCGTGAGCGGCCTGCGGTCGCGCAGAAGCAGCCGCCCGTTGACCATCGCATCGCGGACGCCGCCGCCTTTTAGAGCGTAGACGATCTGCGAGACGACGCTATAAAGCGGCACGGCGTTGGGAACGTCGAGCCGCATGGTGATGAGGTCGGCGCGCTTGCCTGGCTCGATCGAGCCGGTCAGCTTCTCGAGGCCCAGCGCGCGGGCGCCGCCGATGGTAGCCATTTCGAGCGCCTGGGCGGCGGAGAGGGCCTGCGGGTCGCCGGTCGAGACCTTTTGCAGCTTGGCGGCGAGGTCCATCTCCTCCATCAGGTCAAGATCGTTGTTGCTTCCGGCGGGGCCGTCGGTACCGAGGCCGACTTTCAATCCCGCGGCCAGCATCTTCACCACCGGCGCGACGCCGCTCGCGAGCATCATGTTGCTCGAAGGGCAGTGAGCGACGGAAGTGCCGTGGGCCTTCAGGATCGCTATGTCGGCGTCATCCGTCCAGACGCAGTGGGCGGCGAGCGTGGGGCCGTCGAGCACTCCCAGAGACTCCAACTCCGCCGTTGGGCTCTTGCCCCACTTCGCTAGCGATTCGTCCCGTTCGTGGCGGGTCTCGGCCAGGTGGATCACCAGCGGCACGCCAAAGCGGCTGGCCAGCGCGCGCGCGGCCTTCAGCGTCGTCGCGGAGTTGGTGTAAAGCGCGTGGGGCGCGACGGTCGCCACGATGAGCGGGTCGTCGCGGTAGCGGCTGATGTAGCCCTCGGTGAAGCGCAGCGCGTCTTCGGCAGTGCGGGCGTCCGGGGCGGGGAAGCCGATGATGGTCTCGCCAAGGACGGCGCGGAGGCCGGCTTCCTTGTCCGTCTCGGCAACGGAGTCCTCGAAGTAATACATATCCGTGTAAGTGGTGGTCCCGGACAGCAGCATTTCGAGGCAGGCCAGGCGCGTTCCCCAGCGGACGAATTCGGGAGTTACGTTCCTCGCTTCGGCTGGGAAGATGAACTTAGTGAGCCAGTCCTCCAGGCGCACGTCGCCGGCGATCCCGCGCAGCAGGGACATGGGGACGTGAGTGTGGGTGTTGACGAGGCCGGGGGCGATCAGGGCGTCGGGCCGGTCCAGGCGCCGGGCCGCCCGGTAGCGCCGGTCGATTTCAGCGCGTGGACCGGCGGCCAGGATGCGGTCGCCGCGGATCGCGACGGCGCCGTTCTCGATGATACGGCGGGCCGGGTCCATGGTGACGACGTAGCGCGCGGTCCAGATCCAGTCAACGGGTTCGGAGCGCGCGGCGGCGACCGAGAAAAAGAGGGCGAGGAGGAGACGGTGCATGAGGCGGCCTAAGAGAAAGGGTAGCAAGTGCCAGGGCGCCTCGCGTGAGGCGATGAAGGTGATGAATTGTGATGAATTGTGGCCGCCGGGCGCCGATGCCAGGGCGCCTCGCGAGAAGCGATGAAAGTGATGAATTGTGATGAATTGTGATGAACCGCGGCTGCCGGGCGCCGATTCCTCGGGGGTTCCGCGGAGTTGGGTTTGTTCTGCGCGAGCGATCGCCGCGTTGAAGACGCCCCCGCGTGGGGCAGGCCGTTTGGCCTGCCCTGGCAGGCGGAACCGCCTGCCCCACGGCTCGAGGCTCCGTTCGTCCGGTCAAACCGGGCGTTGCGGATCAGATCGCGGGTCCCGCCGTCGCCGCCCCCGCGCACACTTCTTCGTAATACCGCTCGTAGTGGGGAATCGTCAGCGAAGAGCAGAAGCGCGTCTCGGCCGTCCGCCGCGCCGCTCCCGACATACTCTGGTACAGGCTGTCGCCGGTGAGCAACTCGATCGCGCGGGCGGCTTGCGCCTGGATGTCGCCCACCCGCTCCAGGAACCCGTCCACGCCGTCGGTGACCAGTTCCGGCAAGCCGCCTCCGCGCGTCGCCACGGCTGGAACGCCGCACGCCATCCCCTCGAGAGCGGCCAGCCCAAACGACTCCAGCTCGCTCGGCAGCAGCAGCACGTGCGCCAGCGGGAGCAGGCGCTCCACGTGGCTCTGCTTCCCCATGAACGTTACATGTTCCTCGAGTCCCAATTCGTGCGCCAGAACCTCCGCCGGCCCGCACTCCGGCCCGTCCCCCACCATCAGCAGATGAGCCGGCGTATGCCGCCGCACCTCCCGCAGGATGCGGATGCAATCCATCACCCGCTTCACCGGCCGGAAGTTCGAAATGTGGATCAGCACCTTCTCGCCCGCCGGCGCCAAGCGCGCTGCGCGCCGCCGTTCGGGATCCGGCTGGTACATCTCGCAATTCACGAAGTTCTTGATGACGCGCATCTCGCGCCCGACTCCCAGGGATTCCACCGTCGCCGCGCGCAGATAATCGCTCACCGCCGTCACGCCGTCGGATTCTTCGATCGAGAATCGCGTGATGGGCAGATAGGACCGGTCCGTGCCCACCAGCGTAATATCGGTGCCGTGCAACGTGGTGATGAACGGCAGCCTCCGCCCCTGGCGGCGCAGCATCTGGCGCGCCAGCAGCGCCGAAATCGAGTGCGGAATCGCGTAGTGCACGTGCAGCAGGTCGAGTGCATACCGCTCCGCCACTTCCGCCATGCGCGAAGCGAGAGCCAGGGCGTAGGGCGGGTACAGGAACAGAGGATACGTGCTGACTTCCACCTCGTGGTAGTGGATGCGGGGAATCCCCTGGTCCAAACGGATCGGGTTTGCGTACGAGATGAAGTGCACCTCGTGGCCGCGGTTGGCCAGTTCCAGTCCCAGCTCCGTCGCGACGATTCCGCTGCCGCCGTAGGTCGGGTAACACGTGATGCCGACTCGCACGCTACCAGTGTAGTGCGGCGCGCAGGCGTGCGTTCGGCACCGGCTGCCTGCGCCCCCTCACCCCGGAATCCGGATCTTGATCCCCGCGCCGTGCCCCGGCCGCGACTCGATGGTCAGCTCCCCCCCGAGACTCCGCACCCGCCGCCGGATGCTGGCCGGGCCCAGCCGCAGCAGGTCCAGCTCGTCCAGGCTGAACGTGCCGCTGAATGGGAATCCCGCCCCATCGTCGTCCACCGCCAGTTCCACCGCTTTGCCCGCTTGCTCGAGCGACACCACCACCCGCCCCGCCTTGGAGTGCTTCTGCACGTTGTGCAGAGATTCGCGCAGGATCTGCAACAGTTCCAGGCTGCTCTCCGGCGGCGCTTTGATCGCCTTGTCCGAGCAGACGAATCGGGAGGCGATCCCGGTGTCCTTCTGGAAGTACTCGACGATGCGCCGCACCGAGGCCACCATGTCGCTGGCGTCCAACTCGGACGGACGCATGCCGCGCAGGAACGAGCGCACGTCGCTCACGATCTCCTTCGCCAGCGTTTGCAGTTCCTTCAGGTCCTGCATTCCCGCCGCCGGGTCCCGCTTGAGCAGCGTTCCCAGGATGTCCAGCCTCACCTGCATGCCAATGAAGCTCTGCAGAGGCCCGTCGTGAAAATCGCCCGCGATTCTTTGCCGCTCCGCGTCCCGCGCCTTCTCCGCCTCGCCGCGCAGGCTTTCCTCGCGCCGCAAACTCTCCTGCAGCCACTGCTGCAACTTCCGCTTCTGGTATGCCATCGTGCAGCCCAGCAGCCCGGAGATCAACACCACGCGCCGCAGCACGTCGCCCCCCGACGGCCTGACGAAAGCGAAGAATCCCAGAGACGCCCCCACCACGATGAACACGTCCCCCCAATCGTGGTTCACCACCGCCGACATCATCAGGTACAGGAAGAAGAAGCAGCCGATCCACGCGTTCGGATCGTTGCCGTAGGTCGCGAATGCCGCGAAGAACACCGTTTCGAAGAACAGCGCGGCGAGCGACGCCTGCACCCGGTCCATCTTGGGCCACAGCAGGGCGCACAAACTGTACACTGCGAACAGCAGTGAGAAGAGCGGGATCGCCAGCGCCCCCGGACGCAGCGGAAACATCCCGGCGTAAAGGCAGGCGAACGCCAGCACGGCCCGGAGCACGTTCCTCATCCGGCGCCACTCGAGCGCTAATGCGGCAGCATCGTTTGTCATCTCAACCAGCCTACGAACGCAGCTCCATCCGCCCCTAAGGGCCTGTCAGGAAATAACGGATCCAATACTTGCCGCCGATGAACGCAGATAAACGCCGATCAGAAAACGAGAACAAGATTCGTTTATCCGCGTTCATCGGCGGCAGGAAGTGCCTTTGCCAACTTTTCTGGGCGCCTTCTTGCACTCGGCAAGATGTTCTCGTACCTCCTTGCGCTCTCCGAAAACTGGAGCGGTTGTTTACTGACGAACCCTAACGGCGGTACAGGTACAGCGTGTGGCTGCGGCCTTCGCCGTCATCCTCGATGTACTTCGTCGTCTCCGGTGTCCATTCGGAGAACTCGAAATCGTGCGCCACGATGCGCGTGCCTTTCTTGAGCTGTTTCTCGAGAATTGGCCGCAGCTTGTCGTTCGATCCGGGCAGCAGGTACACGGTCAGCAGGTTGGCCGAGCTGTAATCCTGCTTCATGAGGTCCCCATGGATGATCCGCGCCCGGCTCTCCAAACCCAGGCTCTTGATGCGCGCGGCGCTCTGCCGCCACAGGTCGTCGTCGAACTCCACGCCCGTCGCATCCGCCCGGAACTTCCCGGCCGCCATGATCACGATGCGCCCGTCGCCACTCCCCAGATCGAACATCTTCTCGCCGGGCTTCAGCTCGCCGAGCTTCAGCATCAGTTCTACGATTTTTTCCGGCGTGGGATAGTAGGGCGCCAGCTTCTCCGGTTCCTGTGCCAGGACCGCCCCCCCCACCAGCGCTCCAACCAGCGCGCCCACAACCGGCAAAGCCCTAAATCGATCGATCAATCCTACCCCCCGGATTAGCAGTGTACCGCATCGTCGTACCCGGGGCGCACGCTCGCTTCAGCGTGCCGCCGCGATCTTCGGCCCACGCCGCCGCCTTCGCCGCCACACCCAGTATCCCGCTCCCAGCGCAGCCAGCGCGCCCGCCGCGATCAGCACGTACGCTTCCGCCAGTTCGGGGACCTTGCGCCACTGGTCGCCCAGGAAGTAGCCCAGAGCAATGAAGCTCGCCGTCCAGAGAACCGACCCCGAATACGCGAACAACGCGAAAGTCGGCACCTCGAGTTTCGACGCCCCCGCCACGTAGGCCGTCAGGTGCCGCACCCCCGGAACGAAGTAGCCGAAGGTCAAAGTGAACCCGCCCACGCGGCGGAACCAGTCGTGGACTCGCCGCACCCGGTCCATCTTGATGTGCAGCTTCGGTCCGTATTTCTCGATCAGGAAGTAGCCCGTCATCCGTCCCATTGTGTAGCTCAGCGTGATGCCGCACGCGCTGCCCGCAACCGCCGCCAGATAGGTGGGCGCCAAGCGGAGCTGCCCGCGGAAGACCAGGTAGCCCGCAAACGTCAGCAGCGTCTCGTCGGGAATGGGCAGCCCGACAATTCCCAGCACCAGCAGCGAGAAGATGCCGAAGTAGCCGTATCGCGAGATCCACGCCAGAACCAGTTCCATGGCACCTAGAGGGCCTCCTCACAGAGTAGCCGACCGGCGCGTTACAATCCATCCAGGCGCCATGAAACAGGACGGAGACGAAGGCGCGTGGGGACTGGTGGGCCGCTATAGCGGCCTGGGCCTCATTCTGCCCCTCAGCACCGTCGCGGGGTTCATCGTGGGATGGCTGCTGGACAAGTTGTTTCACACCCACTTCATCTACATCGTTTTTCTGGTTCTGGGTACCGTGGCCGGGTTCTTCGAGCTGCTTCGGAAGATCGCAGCGGAAACGCGGAACGATGGAGGCTGAGGCCTACCGCCGCGTGTTCCGGCGCGTCTCTCGCCTCATCTTCCTGCTGGCCGCTGGTGGCGCCGGAGTCATGGCGGCATGGCGAGGCTGGCGGACCGGCCTGCTGTTTCTGGCGGCGGCCACCGCGTCCTGCTTCAGCTTCGCGTGGCTTCGCCGGATGGTGGAGTCCTTCGGTCCCGGCGCGGGGCCCACGTCCGGGCGTATCCTGGTATTGTTCGCGCTCCGCTACCTGCTCCTGGCGGCGGTCGCGTATGCTATAGTGAAGTTCTTTGGAGTGAACGCGATAGCCGCCCTGGCCGGTCTGTTTGTGCCGGTTGTCGCGATCCTCTGCGAGATCGTTTACGAGCTAATCTATGGAACATGAATCCTGGCTGACCGGGCTGTTCGACAGGTTTCTGGCCGGTCCCGCCAATGTGGCGCTCTCCTGGGTCGGGATGAAAGCCGCGGACCCCGCCCATCCCTGGGCCGACTACGTGACCATGGAGATCCTGGTCGCACTCATCATCGTGGTGCTGTTCGCGCTGCTTCGCTCCAGGCTGTCGCCCGACCGCCCCGGCGCGTTCCAGCACATTTTCGAAATGCTCTACAACTTCCTGGTCGAGCAGACCGATGAAAATGTCGGCGAGCGCGGCCGCAAGTACATGGCTTTCTTCGGAACCATCTTCATCTTCGTGCTGTTTGCGAACCTGCTCGGAACCATCCCCTCGCTCGACTCTCCGACCATGTTCGTGCCGGTGCCGCTCGGCTGCGCGATGGCAACGTTCCTCTACTACAACGTCATTGGCATTGGCACCCAGGGACCGTTCGGGTATCTGAAGCATTTCTTCGGTCCGACGCCCGCCCTGGCCGTCCTGATGTTCCCCATCGAGGTGATCAGCAACTGCGCCCGGCTGCTCTCCCTCACGGTTCGTCTTTACGCCAACATGTTCGCCGGAGAGCAGGTCATTCTGGCCTTCATGGGACTGCTCCCGGTGGTTCTGCCGCTGCCCTTCATCGGACTTCATATCTTTGTCGCGTTCTTGCAGGCATACGTCTTTTGCCTGCTGACGATGGTGTACGTGGCCGACGTGCTGCCGCACGAGCACGCCGCCGAGCACTCATAACGGACTTTTTCGCTCCAGCGTGAGCCCGGCGGTCCCCCAGGACACGCCGTGGAACCACCTCCTGAGGCGCACTTCATGGAAGGAGAAACGAACGTGAAACTGAAACTGTTCTGGTCGGGGTTAGCGGCACTCGTTCTGGCCGCCCCCATGTTCGGCGCGGAGCAGCCCGCCGCCGCCGCTTCGGGCAACGTCCATTGGATCCTGCTTGCGGCGGCTTTCGCCATGGCCATCGCGTCCGGCCTCTGCGGACTGGCACAGGGCAAGGCAGTCGCGGCCGCTTGCGAAGGCATGGGGCGCAATCCGGGCGCGGCTTCCGCGATCCGCGGCATCGCCCTGCTCGGTCTGGTCCTCATCGAGTCGCTGGCGCTGTACACGCTGGTGGTCTGCTTCATCCTGCTGTTCGCGAAATCGTAGCTCGTTGGCCGGGCGGGGCCGGTGCGGCTCCGCCCTTCCCCCAGCCATGAAGCTCCACGGCATCTTCGTTCCCGTCACCACCCCCTTCGATCGGGACGGCGAACTGTACCAGGCCAAGGTCCGCCACAACGTCGAGAAGTGGAACCTCACCACGCTGGCGGGTTACGTGGTCACCGGCTCAACGGGCGAGAGCGTCCTGCTCACTACCGAGGAGAAGCTGCGCCTCTGGACGTGGGTCGCCGCCTCCGCCGCGGCGGAGAAGACGCTCATCGCCGGCACGGGCGCCGAGGGCGTGCGCGAGACCGTAGCGCTCACCAACCAGGCCGCCGAAATGGGCTACAAGGCAGCGCTGGTGCGCACTCCGCACTATTACAAGAACCTGCTGAACAACGCCGCCGCGCAGACGCTCTACTTTCGCGCCGTCGCCGACCAGGCCAGGATCCCCGTCCTGATCTACAACATCCCGCAGGCCACCGGGCTCGACATTCCGGCCGAAGCGGTGATCGAGCTGTCGGCCCATCCCAATATCGCCGGGATCAAGGAAAGCTCGGGCAACGTCGAGAAGCTTATGAAGATGGTGCGTCACTCCGAGCCGGGCTTCCAGGTGCTCGGCGGGTCCGCTCCCACCCTCTGGCCGTCCCTGATGGTGGGCGCTGCGGGCGCGATACTGGCGGTCGCGAATGCCGCGCCTTACGCCACTATCGCAATCTGGGAAGCCTGGCGCGCCCGTGAATACGACGCCGCGGCCGACTGGCAGGGCCGCATCTCGCACGCCTCAGCGCTGGTCACGTCCCGCTATGGCATCCCCGGCCTGAAGCATGCCATGTCGCTCAACGGTTATTACGGCGGCCCGCCCCGCCTGCCGCTGACCCCTCCCAATCCGGAAGCCAGGCGCGAGATCGAAGACGCCTTCCGCGACCTGAAGGGGTGAGCAGGGGGTGCAGCTACCCCTTCCGGCTCGAATACCTGTTCAACGCCCCCAGGAAACCCTTGGCCGAATCCGGCGCCGCGACGCCGCCCCGCATGATCTCCTTGTTCTGCAGTGTCCGTCCGTAGAGGGTCTTGTTGGTGTCCAGGTCCTGCCGCAGCGTCGCGCCGGAAAGCGAGAGCCCGGCGAACAGGCCGCGCGCCCGCGACCACGTCAGGATCTCGGCTGTCATATATGCGTCCGTCTCCGCCGTGGCCGTGCGTCCCACCGGCCCCGCTGCCACCGACGCGTCTCCGCCCAGCGTGAATCTGCTCGAAAGCAGCCGCTCCGCGCCCCGCTGGTTCATCACCAGCATAATCACGTCGGTCTCCGAGCCGCCGATCTGCAGCCCGAAGCTGCCGCCCTCTACGCGGATCGCCCCCGGCGCGCTCCAGCCCGGCCCCCTTTTTGAGCGGCAGGAGAAGAAGCCGCGCCCGAACTTAGCGCCGAACACAAAAGCGCCCTTCTTCAGACCCGGCACCACGACGATGCAGGCGGACTTGTCCAGCAGCTCCTGCGGGATGCCTTTGTCCGGCGCGCCCATGATTTCCTGGAAGACTTCGGCCGCGCGGCCCAACCGCTCAGCGTCCGCATTCTTGTCCGCGGCGTGCACGAGGTACGCGCCCGACAACAGCAACAACGGCAGTGTTCGGTTCATCCTCACCCTTGTCCTCCTACTGACTGTGTAGCACAAAGCGGGAGCGAGGCGCTGTGTAGCAGAAAGCGCGAGCGAGGCGCTGTGCAGCACAAAGCGGGGGCGAAGCGCTGTGTAGCAGAAAGCGCGGGCGGAGCGCTGTGGAGCAGAAAGCGGGGGCGGAGCGCTGTGCGGGAGAAAGCGGGAGCGAAGCGCTGTGCGGCACAAAGCGCGGGCGAAGCGCTGTGTAGCAGAAAGCGGGGGCGAAGCGGAGCTCGCTTCGTTGCAGGGGCTGGCGGCTGCTCGGCAAACACAAAAAAGGGGAGCCCGAAGGCTCCCCTGAAATCCCAAAAACTTCCCAACCGGCTCCCTGCGGAGCGCGGCCTCAGAACGTGAACTTGGCGACGAGTTGCGCCGTGCGCGCGTTGCTGGGGAAGTACAAGTCAAACCGATTAAAATCCGCGCTGCTCGGAATGAGCGGATTCCGCGAGACGGCGTTGGTCTGAATCGGGACTACGTCATCGAGCGACCCGCCCGTGAATTGCGGGTGGTTGAGGATGTTGAACGCCTGAATACCGACTTCCACCGCCATCCGCTCGTTGATTCTGAAGCGCTTCTGAAGAGACGCATCGATGTTGTCCGTCCGGCCGAGGGGCAGCGTGTTGCGGCCGCCAGTAGCCAGCGCGCCGGATCCGGCGACGATGTACTGTGCATTCGAGCTGATCGCAACATAGGCGACGGTGTTGGCCTGGCACTTAGACAGGACCTTGAATCCGGCACAGCCCGGCGCTGTCAGGGAGGCGACAGACTGTCCGGCATGGTTGTACGGGACAACCCCGCTGCCGGTACCGGCCACACCGTTCGGGTTAATGATAGCCCGATCACCCGCCGAATCGCCGTTGAGGTTGGAGTCCACGCCGCTCTGTACCGTGGCGTACTCCGGCGATTGAAGTGTGTACGTCGCCGAAATGTTCCAGTTTCCGACAATATTCTTCATCACCCAGTTGCCGTTCTGGAATGGCTTGAAGTCGTAGATCGGCGTGAAGGTGAAGCGAATGCGGCGGTCCAACGCCGAATCGGACCATTCCGCTGCCATGTTCTGGAAATTCTGAGCGCGGCGCGGCGAGAGAATGGTCGAGAAGTTGGTGGCCGTCGAGTCGTCCTGCGCATGGCTCCAGGTGAACGCGGCGATGTACTGGAAGTTGTGCGAATAGCGCTTGTTCATCTGTAGCGCCAGGCCGTTGTACCTCGAGCTCCCCCAGGGATGGTATGCGGTGATGTTGCTGGTGAGCCCATACACGGCCATGTCGTTGTTTGAAAGCGCATAAAGTCCGGTCTTGTCCAGGCTGTAACCGAGGAAAGTGGTCAGCGAGGCGAGGGTCGCGGCGGACGGCATGCTCAGGTACGTCGGAAGAAACAACGACGGCGACACCCTGGACACGATGTTCATGCGAGTCTGATTCCACAGGTGGACGCCCCTGGTGTAGACGTAGCGCGCCTCAACCGTGTAGTCCTTGCCCAGAAGGCGCTGCACGCCCAATGTTCCGGTCATGGCGTAGGGGCGCTTGGTCTGATCGAACGTATAGGACGCGACCGCCGCGCGCGCAGCCGCCGGCGTTGTCCATCCACCGCCGCTCCCGGTGGCCTTCAGCCCGCCGTTGGCCAGAAAACCCGTCGCCACGCACTGATCCGGGCAGTCCAGAGTGGTCTGGAAGTACGGAGGAGACGCGTTCTGGTTGAGATTGATGTAGGTGTTGTCGAACGACCGCGCCAAACCGCCGCGGACCGACCACAGGCCGCTCTTTCCGGGCGACCACGCGAAACCAAGCCGTGGAGACCAGTCATTCTTGCCCGACTTCGGCACGCCAAACGTGATTACGCCAGGGACGTTCGCCAGGGCGCTCTGTACCTGGTAGCGCGATCCTACCGGCACCTGAACGTACTCGTAGCGAATGCCCAGGTTGAGAGTCAGGTTCGGACGGATGCGGAAGTCGTCGTTGAAGAACGCAGACTGCATCAGGAACCCAAACGGCGCGGGCGGAACACCGGCGCTGCGCTCACCCGAGACGCCACTGAGGTTGCCGCCTGTGGGCGCATTGTCCAGCAGGTATTCCTCCATGCTGGCGTAATTGTAGTCGCCGCGGGCGCGCTGGATGAAATAGCCCGCCAGGATGACGTCAACCGCGCTGTAGCCCGCTTTGAAGGTGTGCCGGCCCCACGTCTTGGTAACGTTGTCCTGAAGCGTCGAGAGGTTCTCGATGGAGCCGGAGGGAGTGTTCGGATCCGGTCCCAACTGTAAGTTCAGGTCGTCAAATGCGAGGTTCGGGAACGCGTCCAGGCCGGGGAACTTGAAATTGCCGGCCGTGACGTTGGCGTTATTCCGGCTGTACGAGATGCGGAACTCATTCTGGAGGGTAGGAGAGAAGTTGTGGAACTCCGAGAAGGTGCCGCTCTTGTTCAAATTCGGCTGGGGTTCATAGAACACCGGCAGGTTGGCGACCGAATCGAGGCCCTGGTAATTGTTATAGAAGTACCGGCCGTGAAGCTGATCCTTGTCGCTGAGGTTGTAGTCGACGGCGATCACCGCATTGTAGGTGTTGGAGTAGTTCGCCGAGGCGAACGTCAGGGCGCCCAGCGGAATACTCACGCCGTTCACTACCGTCGAGTCGATCGCCGCTCCCGACGCCACCGGCACATACTGCTCGAAGATGCCCAGATTGGTCTTGCTGATCCCGGACATGCCGTTCAGCAATGAGATGCCGGCGGAGGTGGGCGCTTCCACCGTTCCGGCCGGGTTCGACGCCCGGCCCAGCGGGTCGTACTCGAAAAGGCCGAAATAGAAAAGCTTGTTCTTGACAATGCGCCCGCCGATCGTCGCGCCCAGGCGGTTGTAATCGTACCGGGGCTGGGAGGTGTCCCCCGCTATACGCTGCTGCTGGTCCAGAGCGTTGAGGTCGCGGTTCTGCATGTACTCGTAAATGGACCCGTGCATCTGGTTCGTGCCCGATTTCACAATCAGGTTGAACACTCCACCCGAGGCCGCGCCGAACTCCGGGCTGAACTGGTTCTGCAGGAGCGAGAACTCGGCCACGGCATCGTTCGGTATGGTGACCTGCGGACCGGTCGTGTAGTGGTTGTCGTTCACTACGCCGTCCACGCTGAAGGAGTTGTTCTCCGGACGTTGCCCGCCAACGCTGGGGCCGGTGCCCTGTCCAACACCTCCGGACGAGGCCACTCCGGCGCCGAGCAGGCTGAGATTCCAAATCCCCGACCCGGCAGCCGCGACTCCCAGATCCTCCGCCACGTTGGTGGTGAAGACGGTCTGCAACTGTGCCGAGGAGGTGTCAATCAGAGCAGCCGCCGAGGAGACTTCCACCGTCTGCGTGAGCGTGCCGACCGGCAGCACCAGGTTGATCGTGCCAGTACGGTTCAGATCCAGGGCGACGCCTTCTATTTTGGCTGGCCCAAAACCTTTCGCGGTGGCCGTAACGTCATAACGTCCGACTGGAATGTTGTTCAGCCGGTAATCCCCCGCCGCGTTGGTCGCCGCCGTGTACTTCACGCCGGTGGCTACGTTCAGGGCCACGACCGTGGCGCTGGGCACAACCGCTCCCGTCGCGTCGGTGACGTTCCCGACGAGAGTGCTGTCGATCGCCTGGCCCATTAGTGTAGCCGTCAGGAGCATGGCTGCAACCATCAGCAAGAACAGCTTGGTAGCAAGAGAACGAGCCGTCATTGTTAGCTTCATTTTTTCCCTTTCCTTTTCCTTCTCTCACCGGTTCCATCCGCCAGAGCCGGTTTCCCTGCTCGGAGCTAACTGGCCCCGCTCAGAGGCACATCCCCTCGACTACGTGACCTCCGCACACAACCGGGTGTTCGTACAGTAACAGTAGCCGTCTGTCGAAGTATAAGCGAGAAACCCTATTCCGCATGACCTAAATCTGTCGCGGCGAACTCGCTCGAACGCCCGCCGCCCGAATGCTCAAGAACAGCGCCAGCAGCGCACTCCACCTCAGCACCGGGTGTCCGGTACCTCCGCAAAAACTACCCGCTAACGCATTAACCCCCCGTAAGGTGGGTGTCATCTTGTGGATGGCCTACAGCAGCTTCGATACCAAATCCACAAGTGCCTATAGATTCAATGACATGGCTGGTTGGTTGCGCCCGGATCTGTGGGTTTTTGTATCCCCCCTTCCAGAATCGGGATCGTCGGGGCTTAAGCTCCTGACACCTTGGAAACCCGCAGCTTCCAGCCTTAGCCGTGGGGCAGGCGGTTCCGCCCAATGTGACAGCCTTCTTCCACGACCGGAGGCACCTGCAGGGCTGGTGGGGCGGAGGCCCTGGTCCGGAGCCGTCCTCCCGGCCGGTTCTTCGCGCAGCCCGCCGCGGCAACGCCGGCGCCAAGCGCGACGCGCCCGACAGCCCGCCGCGGCGACGCCGGCCCCAAGCGCGACGCGCCCCCAGCCCGGCGCGGCAACGCCGGCCCCAAAACGCGACACGCCCCACAGCCCGCCGCGGCAACGCCCGCCCCAAGCGCGACATCGATGGGCCATCGCTTTGCCCGCCGTGCTACGCTGAAAACTCTTCGGTTATGAGCGAAATCACCATTACCCTGCCCGATGGGAGCCGGCGAGAAGTCGCCGCGGGCTCGACCCCTCTCGATATCGCCAGGTCCATCGGCCGCCGGCTGGCGGAGGACGCCCTGGTCGCCAAGGTCAACGGCGAGCTCGCCGACCTCACCACCCCTCTGGCGGCCGATAGCACGCTCCAGATCCTGACTCCGAAGGACCCCGAGTCCCTGCACGTCTACCGTCACTCGAGCGCGCACCTGCTCGCCGCTGCCGTGCTGGAGTTGTATCCCGAGACCAAGCTCGGCATCGGCCCGCCCACCGACTCCGGATTCTTCTACGACTTCTATCGCGACCAGCCCTTCACCCCCGACGACCTCGAGAAGATCGAGGCCAAAATGCGGGAGATCGAGCGCCAGGACCTGCCCTACGAGCGCCAGATGACGCCCAAGCCCGAGGGCCTGAAGAAGTACGCGGAGATGGGCGAGGAACTCAAGTGCGAGCTGATCCAGGAGAAGGCCGACGACGTGTTCTCCGAGTACACGCTCGGCCCGCACTTCGTCGATTTCTGCCGCGGCCCGCACGTGCCCTCGAGCGGAAAGATCAAGGCGTTCAAGCTGCTCTCCATCGCCGGCGCGTATTGGAAGGGCGACGAGCACAACCGGCAAGGCCAGCGCATCTACGGCACCTCGTTCTTCACCAAAAAGGAACTCGACGACTACTTGAACCAGCTCGAAGAGGCCAAGAAGCGCGACCACCGCAAGCTGGGCCCGGAGCTGGACCTGTTCAGCATCCAGGAGCTGGCCGGGCCGGGCCTGATCTTCTTCCATCCCAAGGGCGGCACGGTGCGGCGCATCCTGGAGGACTGGATGCGCGACCAATACGTCAAGCGCGGCTACTCGCTTGTCTACACGCCGCACGTCGCGCGCGCCGACCTCTGGAAGACCTCCGGCCACTACAATTTCTACGCCGAGAACATGTTCACGCGGATCGAGCTGGACGATGCCGAGTACCAGCTTAAGCCCATGAACTGCCCGTTCCACATCCTCATCTACCGGGACCGCATGAAGAGCTACCGCGACCTGCCGGTGCGGCTGGGAGAACTCGGCACGGTGTATCGCTACGAGCGGTCGGGCGTGCTCCACGGCCTGCTGCGCGTGCGCGGATTCACCCAGGACGACGCGCACATCTTCTGCACTCCCGGCCAGATCGAGGACGAGGTCGTAAACTGCCTCGAATTCGCCCGCGACGTGCTGCACACTTACGGCTTCAGCCAGTACGAGGCCGAGCTTTCCACCTGGGACGGCGGCGCCAGCGGCAAGTACGACGGATCGCCGGAACAGTGGGCGATCGGCGAGAACGCGCTCAAGAAGGCCGTGGATCGCGTCGGCATGAAGGTCAAGATCATGCCCGACGAAGCGGCGTTCTACGGGCCGAAGATCGATGTCAAGCTGGTGGATGCCATCGGCCGCCAGTGGCAGCTCTCGACGGTGCAATTCGATTTCACGCTGCCGCGGCGCTTCGGCCTGGAGTACATCGCGGAGGACGGGAAGGCGCACCAGCCGCTGATGGTCCACCGCGCCCTCTACGGATCGGTCGAGCGCTTCTTCGGCATCCTGCTCGAACATTACGCCGGCGCGTTTCCAGTGTGGCTGGCGCCGGTGCAGGCGGTGGTGCTGCCGATCACGGACCGCCAGATCGACTACGCCCGACAGGTCACCGCGCGCCTGGCCGACGCCGGCCTCCGCGTCCACCTGGACGACCGCAACGAGAAGGTCAACCTCAAGATCCGTGAAGCCCAGCTCCAGAAGGTTCCCTACATGCTGGTAGTGGGCGCGAGGGAGGCGGAAGCGGGCGCCGTCGCGGTCCGCAACCGCAAGCACGGCGACCTGGGCGCGAAACCGCTCGACGACTTTTTGGCCGAGATCCGGCAGTTGATCGACTCTAAGGCGCCCGGCGAGTAGGGCCGGCCCACGCCCCCACAAAATCGGAAAACGAGTATCTTGTCGATTGGTCCGATGTCTGCTATGATGGGGTCAACCATAAGTCGTCATCGACTTATTAGCATCCCCGGCGATGGGGCCCAGCCCATCGCCAGCCCCTCTGAGTGAAGCCCTGCGCACCCAAGCACAGGGCTTCTTCTATTTTGGGGGCCTTCACAGCACTACCCGCTCGTCGCCTTCGCGGCGGGTGACGCGCTCGCGATCCAGGTACTCGAGCAGCGGAATGGCGTACTTGCGCGAGACGCCCGCCAGGTCCTTGAACTGGGCCACGCCCAGCCGCCGTCCTTTGTAGGGCGCGAGGCGGCTGCGCAAGCCATCTAGCGCGGAGCGGTGGAAGACGAGTTCGCCGCCGATCTTCACCAGCCTGCCCTGGCGCAGGAGCATTTGGAGCAGCGTGCGCGCGCGCGCCGGATCGAGGTCCGATCTCGCCAGGACATCGCCCACGGGCGGCACGGCCAATCCCGCCTTTTCGAAGACCGCCTCGATGGACGCCGACGCCTGCTCCTCCTCCTGCTTCAGCACCACCTTATGCGAGGCCAGGCGCAGCGTTTCGCCTTCCGCTACCACGCTCGCGGAGCGCGCCACCAAGGCGTCAAGCAGGAACGGCGGCGCTCCGGGGAACTCGCGGCTGCGCGCCTCCTCTTTGGCCATGCCGGGAGCGAGCGGATGCCGCTCGTGAAACTCGCGCAGAACGTCCGTGATATGCGCCAGCGCGCCGCGCGACCACTCCCGATCCACCAGCCAGAGTTCGGGCTCACGAAACGGCACCAGTGCCTCGGATTGCGCGGCCTGCTCGATTTCGGCCGGGCTCATTCCGGTGGCGGCGACGAGTTGGGCGGCGGCGAGGCCGTATCTCGATTCGCGTACCAGCAGCGCCGCGCGCTCGGCTGGCGTGCCTCGCTCCAGCACCCCGAGCCGCTGGGACGGCTGCTCGCCGCGGCGGTACCGATGGCCGGGAACGCCGACGACGGCGCCGCCGCCGATCGTCACCACCGGCGAGAACATGCGGACGATGAAGCGGTCGCCGGGCACCAGCAGGAGCGGCTCGCGTAACACCACCTGCACGTAGGCTCGCGAGCCCGGCTGCAGAGCGCCGCCGGGTTCAAGCAGCCGCACCTCGGCCTCCACCTCCGCCGTTCCGGCATGAAAATGGACCGGCGCGCGGTTCTTGAGCGGCTTGGCCGACGGTAGCAAGTCGAGCGTGCAATCGGCCACGCTCACCTCGCGAAAGCGTCCGGGCTCGGCAAGCGCCATGCCGCGCGCCAGCTCGCGCGGCTCGATGCCCGCCAGGTTCAACGCCGTCCGCTGCCCCGCCAGCGCGCGCTCGGTCGCTCGGCCATGCACCTCAATTCCGCGCACGCGCAGGCGCCGTCCGCCCGGGTGCAACTCGACCTCCTGCTCCCGGGCGATGGAGCCGGAGATCGACGTGCCCGTCACCACGGTTCCAAAGCCATGCATCGAGAACGCCCGGTCGATGGGCAGGCGGAAGTAGCGCGAAGAGTCCTTGGCCGGGATCTTCGCGGCCAACTCGCCCAGCCGCTGGCGCAATTCGTCCAGCCCCGCGCCGGTCACCGAGCTCACCGCCACCATGGGCGCGCCTTCCAGGAACGAACCCGCCACGAAATCCTCCGCCTCGATGCGAGCCAATTCCAGCCTGTCGCGGCCGGCCAGGTCGGCCTTGGTCAGCACCACGATGCCTTGGGCGATCCCCAGCAGGCGGCAGATATCGAAGTGCTCGCGGGTCTGGGGCTTGATGGATTCGTCGGCCGCGATCACCAGCAGAACCAGGTCGATGCCGCCCACGCCCGCCAGCATGTTCCGCACGAAGCGCTCGTGGCCCGGCACGTCGACCAGGCCGATGCGCAGCTCGGGAGTCAGGTCCAGGTGCGCGAAGCCCAGGTCAATCGAGATGCCGCGGCGCTTCTCTTCCTCGAGGCGGTCGGTGTCGATGCCGGTGAGCGCCTTGACCAGGGCGGTTTTCCCGTGATCGATGTGCCCGGCGGTGCCGGCGACGATGTGTTTCATGCGGCTGCTTCCCATCCTACGCCCGGCGTGTCCCGGCCGCGGCTCTGGTCTGCCACGGGCACGGCGGCGCCCGGATGCGGTTCTTCTGCCACGGGCACGGCGTGCCCCGGCCGCGGCTCGTCTGCCGCAGTCACGGCGGCGCCCGGCCGCGGCTCGTCCGCCACAGGCACGGCGGCGCCCCGGCCGCGCCCGGCCGCGCCCGGCCGCCAGAGCAGTACTTCCGACGCGGGCAGTAGTACCGGAACTGTCGCTGTTTCAGCAAGATGCTCTTGACTTCACTCGCAGTTTCTCTTTCAATGAAGCCGAGGGGAGCGATGGCGATATCTGAAGACTGCGCCGCCAGGCTCGACGAGATCAGGAAGGACCGGACGAGCGGCGCAGCCCGGCTGGCAGTCCGCGCCGCCACGATGCTCGTCGAGTACGACGAGCGCGCGCCGGCCGATATCCCCGACATCGCGAGCGCGCTCATCCAGGCCCAGCCGTCGATGGCGCCGATCTACAACCTGGCTCAGCGCGTGCTGGCCGCTTCCGACGTGAAGACCGCGTGTATCGAGTTTCTCGACTCGATGGAGCGCAACGCGGCGCGCGTGGCTGAGTTTGCGGCGAGCCTGATCGAGGACGGCATGACGGTGATGACCCACTCGTTCAGCTCCACCGTCCTGGCGGCGTGCCGCGAGGCCCGCCAGAACGGCAAGCGGTTCTCGGTGATTTGCCCGGAATCCCGCCCGGTCTGCGAGGGGGTCGCTCTGGCCGCCAGCCTGGGCATGGATGGAATCGGCGCATCCGTAATCACGGACGCGGCCGTTTACCGGCTGCTGCCGGAGGCGAATCTGGTCTGGGTGGGAGCGGATGCCGTTTCCCGGCGCGGGATCTCGAACAAGACCGGGACCGCTCTCATGGCGCTGGCGGCGCGCGAAGCGGGCGTGCCATTCTACTGCTTGTGCAGTTCCGACAAATTCCTGCCGTCATCCTATGAGCCGCCGCCGGAGTCTCCCAAAAGCCCGCAGGAAATCATGGACCGCGAGCTGCCGCAAGTCACGGCCGTGAACTACTACTTGGACCTGACGCCCCTGGCCTGCGTGACCGGCGTCGTCAGCGAGAACGGTATCCTGACGCCGGCCGAGCTGTGGGGGATGCTGGGCTAGCGCAGTGTCGAGCTATTTCCTGGACACTACATTGGCCCGGCGGCCGCTGGAACGCCCAACGCCGGACCTTCGACGAACTCGCAGTGGATGGCGAAGCCCAGGCGCTCGTAGACGCGTATGGCGGCTGCGTTTTGCCGGCTGACGTTCAGCGCCACCACGGGGATGTTCATGCGTCCGAGTGCCTCCACCACTGCGCCGGTCAGGCGTCCCGCGAGCCCGCGCCCGCGCCGGTCGCGCCGCGTATAGACGTTGCCGACGGCGGCCACGCCTTCCTCGGGAACGGCGAGATGCGTCCCGGCAGCCGCCACCAGTTCGCCATCTTCCTCGGCGCCGAAGAAGACACCGCGCTCGACCATCTGCGGAAAGAAGAAATCGGGGGCTTCGCCGGTCCCGCGGCCGTCGGCGTAGAGCTTTTCGAGACGGGGCGTATCGGACCTGGCGAGCCGCACGATGTCGCCTCCAGCCGGGGGGCGAAAACGGGACGGGTCGAGCGCCATCCTGAGCATCGGTTTCGGGCTGACCAGGCGATAGCGCGACGCCAGCGCGCGCGCGGCGTCCGGCTGAACGTTCAGATAGACCGCGGGCTCGCAGGTCTCCTCAGCCAGCCTTGCGATGGCCTCGGGCTCGCCGGCGGCGAACAGAACCGGGGGCGTGACGGCGCGGTATAGCAGCAGGAGCGCCGGCGGGCCGCCGTTCGAAGCGTGCCACTCGCAGTCCTCGAAGTAGCCGGGCGCCAGGTCGCCCAGCGCATAGACGGACCAGTGCGGATCGGCGCGCAAGAGGCTGCGGATCGAGGCGCGGTCACGAATCTCGGGCATGTCGGCCCATGATACGCGATCGAGGCGCCCGGGCGCCGCGGCCGGCGACACGGCTGCCGCCGCGCCCGCCGCCGCGCCTGTCGCCGCGCCCCGCCGTTGGGCCCGCCGCCGTTGCGCCGCCCGACGCGCCCGCCGCCACGGCCGGCCGGGCTATACTTCGACTATGTGGTTCCGGAGTCAAAAACAGCCATGAAAACACTCACATCGGGTTCGATCATTACGCTTGCGCTCGCCGCCCTGGTCCCTCTGACGGCCGCGGCGCAGGAACCGGCCTTGCCGTCCGTGGACGACGTGTTGGCCAAGTACATCGCCGCCACCGGCGGCAAGGATGCGATTGAGAAGGTGACCAGCCGCGTCGCGAAGGGCACGATCGATATCGTGACTTTCGGCGCCAGCGGAACCTTCGAGGAGTACGTCAAGTCGCCGAATCGGAGCGTCATGATCAGCGAGTTCTCCGGCTTCGGCACCGTGATTCAGTGCTACGACGGCAAGAGCGGATGGGCATCCGATCCCCAGCAAGGTTTCCGCGAGCTGGCTGGCCCGGAACTGGCCGCCTTCAAGCGATCGGCCGATCTCCAGGCCGCGCTGCACATGAAGGACCAATACAAGAAGCTGACCGTGACCGGCAGGGGCAAGGTGGGCGATCGCGACGCCTACATCGTGGAGGGCCAGCCTGCCGAGGGCAGCGCCGACAAGCTCTACTTCGACGCGCAGAGCGGCCTGCTGATTCGGCTGGAGACGTCGGCGCCGCAGGGCAGCGGCACGATGACGGCTATTCTCGAAGATTTCAAGGACGTGGACGGAGTCAAGGTGCCAGCCACCATCCACGAGGACATGCCGGACATCTCGCTCGTGATCAAGCTTCAGGACATCAAGCAGAACGTTCCGATTGACGACGCGAAGTTTGCCAGGCCCGCGCCCCCGGCGGCGCCCACGCCGGCGCCGGCTCCTGCTGCGCAATAGGTCCGCGGGCTGAATCCCGCGCCACGGCTGAAGCCTGGGCCACAGTTGAGGCCGGCGCCCCCGCCTCGCTGGGACTCGCTAAGCTGTACCTATGCGGAAATTTGGATGGTTGCTTCTGTGCTGCGCCTGGGCGTGTCCGGCTGAAGTCCGCACGCTCAGCTTGCGCGAGGCTGTGGATCTGGCGCTCAAGCAGAGCCCCGAGGTGGTGCTGGCGCGCCTGGACGAGGAGCGTGCCGCACAGGCCGTCCGGCTGGCGCACTCGCCCTTCGTCCCCAGGGTCGTGGTGGGCAGCGGCCTGGCGTACAGCAACGGCTTTCCGCTGAGTATGGACGGCTCGGCGCCCGCGCCGTTCCAGGCCAACGCCACCAGCAGCATCTTCGACCGGTCCCAGTGTTTCCGCGTGGCGGCCAGCAGGGAGAACCGCCGGGCGGCTGAGATCGACGTGGCCGCCCGGCAGGATGAGGTGGTCTACAGGACCGCCGAGACGTATCTCGACGCCGAGAACGCCGCCCGGATCGCGGATACGAGCCGCCAGGAAGTGGCGGCGCTCGGGCGCGTCCTGGAGGCGGTTCGGGCGCGCGCAGCCGAAGGCCGCGAGTTGTCCATCGAGGTCAAGAAGGCGGAGTTGAACCTGGCCAGGGCGCGCTACCACTCGGACGTGCTGGAATCGAATGCGGAAGCCGCCCGGATCTCGCTGGCGTCCCTGCTTGGATTCGAGCCCAATGACCAGGTGCGGCCGGCGCCTGGCGAACGCGCTGCGCTGGCTGTCCCGGAGTCCGCCGAAGCCGCCGTCGAAGCCGCTCTCAACTCGAGCGACGAGATCCGCTCGCTGGAGTCGAAACTCCTGGCCAAGAGGTTGGACGTTCGTTCCGAGCGCGCCGGGCGGCTGCCGCGCATGGACCTGGTGGCACAGTACGCTTTGTTCGCCCGGTTTAACAACTACGCCCGGTTTTACAATTCCTTTCAGCGCAATAACGGCGAGCTTGGAGTATCGTTCCAGGTTCCCCTATGGAGCGGCCCGGCAGTGAGCGCGGCCGTCGCCCAGGCGGAGGCCGAGGCGGCCCAGATCCAGATCCGTATTCGCACCGCGCGAAGCCGCATCGCCGCCGACACGCGCAAGGCCTGGCAGGAAACGAAGCAGGCCGAAACCGGTAGGGAGATCGCCAGGATGGACCTGGACGTTTCCCGCGACCAGGTCTCCGTTCTCCTGGCCCAGATGGAGGAGGGACGGGCCGCGCTGCGGCAGGTGGAAGAAGCGCGCACCGGCGAAACCGACAAATGGATCGCGTTTTACGATGCGGCTTCGACAGCCGAGAAGGCGCGGCTGGCCCTGCTGCGCCAGACCGGGGAACTGACGGCCGCGCTCAGGTGACGGCTGCCGCGCCGCCGGCTGGCCGTGGCCGTGCTGCGCCAGACCGGGGAGCTGACGGCCGCGCTCCGGTGACGGCTGCCGCGCCGCCGGCCGGCTGTGGCCGTGCCTTGGAATCAATTGCTTGCAGGCTTCGCGGGACGCCCTGGACTTGGCGTCCGCCGTGTGGCTGGGCTATGCCGCTCGGCGGGCTCTCGCCCCTGGCCCGCAGCCCGCGGGGGCCACAAACTCAATTCTCAGTCATCCGCGGATTGCGGCAAACCCCGCTTTGTGTTGAAGTAACCAAGAGGAGTGCCATGCTGCGCCGTGTTTTATGTATCGCTCTGATTGCGTTTGCGGGCGTCTCGTGCAGTCGAGATCCCGAGGTCGTCAAGAAAAAGTATTTGCAGAATGGGAACCGGTACTTCGAGAAAGGCAAGTACAAAGAAGCCTACATCATGTACCGGAACGCTCTGAAGAAGGACCCCAGGTATAGCGAGGCCTACTACCGCGCGGCATTGACCGAGATGCAGATGGCCCAGCCCGCTGCCGCGCTGCGCGACCTGCGGCGGGCGGCGGACACGGACCCCAACTTTACCAATCCCGATGCGCGCGTCCAGGAGGGCAACCTCGTGCTGGCCGCGTACCTGATGAACCAGAGCCGGCCACCCATTCTGCGCGACGAGCTCCGCGGCATCTCCAATGAGCTGCTCAAGCACAACCCCAGGTCGGTGGCGGGGCTGAGGCTGAGGGGATACCTCAAGCTGGCCGTGGACAACGATGCCCCCGGCGCCGTCGAGCAGTTCCGCCTCGCCGATCAGATCAGTCCTTTCGACCCCAACATCGTCCTGCCGCTGGTCCAGAGCCTCCAGAGGGTGGGACAGGGACCCGAGGCGGAGAAGCTCGCCAGGGGGCTGATCGATAAGCATAAGGATTTCATTCCGATTTACGACCTGCTGTACATCACGTACATGGGGACGAACCGGTTCGATGACGCCGAGGTCGTTCTGAAATTGAAGGTTGCCAACAACCCCAAGGATGCCGCTTATCTGCTGCAACTCGCCCAGCACTACTACCGCCTCAACCGGCCCGCCGACATGCAGAGCGTGCTCGGCCGGCTGGCTTCGAACCGGACGGCTTTCCCGCTGGGCCCGCTGCAGGCAGCCAGGTTCTATGCGGTCATCCGCGACTTCGACGCCGCGATGAAACAGCTCGATGAGGGCTCCAAAGCGGACTCCGAGAACAGGGCGGAGTATCAGAAGGAGATCGCGCAGGTGATGGTCGCCCAGAACAGGAAGGACGAAGCGGTGCGCCTGCTCGATCAGATTCTGGCGGCGAACCCCAAGGACGAGCGCGCGCAGGCGATGCGCTCCTCGTTGCTGATCGAGACCGGCGACCCGAAGCAGATCCAGCAGGCCATCACGGAGTTGCAGGCCGCCGTGGCCCAGGACAACAAGAACGCCGTGCTCCGTTTCAATCTGGGGCGCGCGCTGCTTGCCAAGGGTCTCCTCGAACAGGCGCAGGTGCAGTTTCAGGAAGCCATCAAGATCCGCCGCGAGTACATCCCGGCGCGGCTGGCGCTGGCGCAATTGTTCATAACCCGCCACGAGTACGCGAACGCGGTCCAGGCCGCCAAGGAGGTGCTCGACTACGATCCGCGCAACCTGCCCGCCGAACTGCTGAAGACCAGCGCCCTCGCGTCGATGGGGAACAGCGCCCTGGCCCACGCCGAACTGGTGGAGACCATCAAGCAGAATCCCAATGCGGTGGAAGCGCAACTGCAACTGGCCGTGCTGGACCTTGCCCAGAAGCAATACCAGGAAGCCGAGCAGCTTTTCAGCCAGGTCTACCGGGATCATCCGGCCGATCTGCGCGCGCTGATGGGCATCGCCGAGACCTATACGCAGCAAGGTCAGTTCGATAAGGCGATCCAGCTCTTCCAGGCGGAACTCGTCAAGCACATGGGCCGGCTGGAGATCAGAAACGCCTTGGGCAACGTTGCGGTCCAGGCCAGGAAGTACGATCTTGCGATTGAGCAGTTCCAGGCGATTATCCGCGTCAGGCCCGATGCCGGAGACGTCTATGTCCGGCTGGGCCAGACGTTCGCGATGAAAGGGGATTTCGAGTCCGCCGCCCGGACATTCGAGAAGGCCAGGCTGCTGCGACCCAACGATCCGGACGCATACCTCCAGGTGGCGCTGCTGATGGAGCGGACCGGCAAACGGCTGCAGGCGCGGCCCGTCTACGAGCAGGTCCTGAAGTTGCAGCCCGATCAGCCGGTCGCGCTCAACAACCTCGCCTACCTGCTGACGGAAACCGGCAACTCCGGCGACCTGGACGTGGCCCTCCAGTTTGCCCAAAAGGCCCACCAGAAGCTTCCCGACAACCCCGACATCGCCGATACGCTGGGCTGGATCTACATCAGGAAGAGCCTCACCGCGAACGCAGTGGACCTGTTCCGCGAACTGGTTGCCCGGAAGCCCGACGTTCCCACCTACCACTTCCACTTCGCGCAGGCCCTTATGCTGCGCGGGGATAAGCCGGAGGCGCGGAAGGAACTGAAGGCCGCGCTCGAACACAGGCCCTCGGCGGACGAGGCTGCTAAGATCAGGGAGCTGATGGGGAAGATCGGCTAGGTCTCCGGCCGTGCCCGGCGCGCGCTCCGGCGTGCCGCGTCTTCACCCATGGAGAGGCCTCGCTGGTGGGCCGGCGAAAACGTGTCGCTGCCGGAGTGCAGGACAGGAATATGAGCCTCGCGAGTTCCGCCACAATCGCCTCCGGAGGCGGGCGGCCGCCGGCAGGCGGCTCGGACGGGAAGCCATACGTGCTTCCGTTTGCGGTCCTGATCGTCCTGCTGGCACTGGCGCCGTACTCCGGGTTGGGTCCGGGCCTGACCTATCCGTTGCGAACCCTGGCCGTCGCCGCGGTGGTCGTCGCGTTTTCACGCGGTGTGATCGACTGGCGGCCGAAGCGGGCCGTGTGGAGCGTTCTGGTCGGGCTCGCCGTTTTCGGCATCTGGATCGCTCCCGACCTGCTCTTCCCCGGATACCGGCAGCACTGGCTGTTTCGGAACGCCCTCACCGCCGCGGCCCCGGCCGGCCTTCCGCCAGCCGTTCGGACGAGCCTATGGTACGTAGCGTTCCGGGTGGGCGGAGCGGTGCTGCTGGTGCCCGTGGTCGAGGAGCTGTTCTGGCGCGCCTGGCTGATGCGCCGGCTGATTTCGGCGGATTTCGGAACGGTCCCGCTGGGCGCATACGGCGCCCAGGCGTTTTGGATCACGGCGGCACTGTTTGCGAGCGAGCACGGCGCATACTGGGATGTCGGGCTGGCGGCGGGGATCGCTTATGGCTGGTGGATGATTCGCACGCACAGCTTGGCCGATTGCATCCTGGCTCACGCCGTCACCAACGCCTGCCTCGCCGCTTGCGTGCTGGTCTACGGCCGCTGGGAGTACTGGCTCTAAGGAGCGGGGCAGGCGGTTTGGCCCGCCCCAATCGCGTCCTCAGCCGTTCTTGCGTTCGAATTCCCGCATGTACGCCGCCAGCGTCTGAGCGCCTTCGAGCGGCATGGCGTTGTACATCGAAGCGCGCACACCGCCCACGTCCCGGTAACCTTTCAGGGCGTACAGGCCTTCCTTGAGCGCCCCCTTGAGGAACTGATCCAGCAGCTCCTGGCTGGGCAGGTGGAACGTGACGTTCATCTTCGAGCGGTGTGCGGGCTGCACGACGCCCTTGTAGAAGCTCGACGCATCGATGCAGTCGTAGACCAGTTTGGCCTTCTCGTCGTTGCGGGCCTCGATCGCCGCCACGCCTCCGCTCTCCTTCAGCCACTCGAGGACCAGCTTCGTGACGTAGATGTTGAACGTGCTGGGGGTGTTCACCAGCGAATTCCCTTTGTCCAGGCTGGCGTAGTTGAGCAGGAAGGGAGTGGTCGGCAGCGCCTGGCCGAGAAGGTCCTTGCGGATCGCGACGATCGCCGTTCCCGATGGCCCCAGGTTCTTCTGAAGCGCTGCGTAGACGATGCCAAAGCGCGAGTAGTCGATCACCCGCGACAGGATCTCCGAGGTCGAGTCCCCGACCAGCGGCACTTGCCCCGTCTCCGGGAAGCTGTTCCAGCGCGAACCATAGACCGTGTTGTTTGTCGTGATGTGAACGTACGCAGCGTCCTGGTCCACGGCCTTAGGATCGATTTCGGGAATGCGGTCGAAGCCCGTATCCCGGCTGCTGGCCAGAACCCGTATGTCTCCGAACGGGCCCGCGTCCTTGATGGCGTTGGCCGAGAAAACGCCCGTCTCGACGTACAGCGCCTTGCGCGACGGCGATCTCCCGATCAGGTTCAGCGGCACCGCCGAAAACTGCATTCTGGCGCCTCCGGCGACGAACAGAACGCTGTAATCGTTTGGCAGGCCCGTCAGTTCCCGAAACAGACCGATGGCGGCGTCGACGATCGCCGTGAAGTCCTTCGACCGGTGGCTGATCTCGATGACGGAAGCGCCAAGGCCGCCGTAGTTGAGGAATTCTTCCTTGATCCTGACCATGACCGAGTCCGGGAGCATGGCTGGACCGGGGCTGAAGTTGTAGATCCGACCGTTGGTGAGCATCTGACAAATATTACCAAAAGGCGCGCAGCCTGTGGCGCGCGCTGGCCCGCCGCACACTGGCCCGCACGGGCGCCCGCCATGCTGGCCCGCCACGCTGGCCCGCCGCACGCTGGCCCGCCGCGCAGGCCCGCGCACGCCCGCGCACGCTGGCTCGCCGCACGCTGGCCCGCCGCCGCCCGAATAACCATCGGTGCCGTTGCCGGCCAGCGTGGTGATGATGCCAGTCGTGGCCGCCACCTTGCGAATACGGCAGTTGCCTGTGTCGGCAATGTGGAGGTTGCCTCCGGCGTCCACTGCCACGCCCACGGGCCCGTTGAGCCTGGCGCTCGTGGCCAGGCCTCCGTCGCCCGAGTAAGCGGGGGTTCCGTTACCGGCCACCGTCGTGACGATGCCAGTCGTGGCCGCTCTTGCCGCGACACGCCGCAGGGACGTTGCCCCGCTCTCCCTTACGGCGCGAAGTACCCGTCGATATCCAGAATCACCTGCGTCGGGTTCGTCACGAACACGCTGATCGCCCTGTTCGTCCCGGCAGGCACAATGGCCGCGTTCGCCACCACGCTACCGTCGAATGAGTTCAGCGTGGAAACGTACGGTTGCGCCGAGCCCGCCGGCCAGGTCGTCAGGTAAGACAACAGCCCGTCGGGCACCACCGTCACGTTCAGCGAATACGCCGCCGCCGTCGACGGAATCGAGCAGCCGCTCGACGGAATCGTAAACGAGCGCGTCTCTCCCGCTGTCATCTCCGGACCTCCGAACGGGCCGGAGGGATTCCGCGTGTCCGCCACCCGGCACGGCGTGACCGGGTAGAACGTCAGCGCGCCGGTACTGCCGGGCTGCCCGAAATAGCCGTTGATGTCCAGAATCACATCCGTCGGGTTGCTCGCATACACGGAGACCGATTCGTTTGTCCCCGACTGAACCAGGGCTGCGTTCGCGACCACCTTGCCGGTCCAGGAGTTCAGCGTCGAAGCGTAGGGCCGAGTCTCTCCGGTCGGCCAGAGCGTGAGGTAGCCCAGACTCCCATCCGGAACCACCGTGACGTTCAGCGAGTAGGCGGGCGCCGGCGCCACGTCGCAGGAGCTCAAAGGAATGGGGAAGTCCCTGGTTTGGCCGGCGTACATCGAAGGGCCGCCAAACTGGCCGGTGGGGTTTCGGGTGTCGGCCACGCGGCAGGGCGTGGCGGGATAGAACGAATACGAAGTCGCGCCGCTGGAGGTGTCGAAGTAGCCATCGATGTCCAGAATGACATCGGTCGTATTGGTGACGAACACGCTCACCGCGCCATTGGCTCCGGCCGGCACGATGGCCGCGTTGGCCACCACGATTCCGCCCCAGGAGTTCAACGTGGAGACCAGAGGCTGGGATTGGCCGACGGGCCACAGGCTCAGGTAGCCGAGCGGCCCATCGGGCACCACGGTCACGTTCAACGAGTACGCCTGCGCCGTGTTCGGGATGCTGCAGGCGCTTTGCGGAATCGTGAAGGAGCGCGTGGAGCCGGCCGTCATGGTCGGCCCGCCGAACGGCCCGCTGGCGTTCCGCGTGTCCACCACGCGGCAAGGGGTTACCGGGATGAAGTGGAGACCCGCCGTCGCGGTGCCGGTGGTGAAGGACCAGGCGGCGGACCTCCCGAAGCCGGCGCTGTTCTCGGCCACCACCTGCCAGTAGTACAGCGTTCCCGCGCTCAGCGTTCCCGGAGAGTAGCTCGTTCCCGTCGTGTTCGCCACGAAGGGCGGCGGGGACGAAGTCCCGAAGAATACGTAGTAGGAGGTTGCGCCGATCGAGGCATTCCAGCTCAACGCCGGCGTCAGCGAAACCCCGGTGACGCCGTTGGCCGGCGAGATCAGAACAGGCGCCGGGGGAGCGACTACCACCGTCGTGAACGACCATATGGCGGAGGCGCTTGAGCCAGCGCTGTCCTTGGCCACGATCCGCCAGTAGTAGGTCGTGCCGGCATTCAGCGTTCCAACACCTTCGGCGGTTCCCGTTGTGTTGGTGAACAGGGGCGGCGGGGAAGAAGTCCCGAGGTACACATCGTAAGAGGTCGCGAACCCAGAAGCGTTCCAGCTCAACGTCGGGTTCTGAGAAACCCCGGCCGCCCCATTCGCGGGCCCGAGCAGAGACGGCGCTTGTGGCGGGAAGCTGTTGAGCAGCACAGTGATGGTGTCGTCGGTGGCGTTCGATATGGCAAGGTCCGGCCTGCCATCCCCGTTCATGTCGGCCACCGCCACGGAGGTAGGGCTATTCCCCGTATGGTACGGGCTGCCCGGGGCGGCCGTGAACCGGCCCGTTCCGTCCCCCAGCAGCACCGTTACGTTGTTGCTGTCCTCATTCGCGATGGCGAGGTCCAAATGGCCATCCCCGTTGAAGTCCCCCACGGCAATGGACTCAGGATTCGATCCCACCGTGATCGGGCTGCCTGCGGCCGGCGCGAACGTGAACAAGGTATCCTCCTTGGTGTTCAGCAGCACCGTTAGGGTGTTGCCGATCAGGACGGCAAGATCCGGCCGCCCATCTCCATTGAAGTCGCCCACCGCCAACTTGGTGGGCGGCCCGGTCAGCCCGTACGCTGGCGTGCCCAGATGCCCTATCGGCGCCTGCACGTTGAACCCGCCCTCTCCGTTGCCCTGCAGCACCCATATGCTGTTGCTACCGTAATTTGCGACGGCGAGGTCCGGGTAGCCATCCAGGTTGAAGTCCGCCGCCACAACCGAAACAGGGCGCGTTCCCGTCAGGAAAGGGGGGCCTAACGGGCCGAGTTGGCCCGAACCGATATATCCGGGCGACATGTACCCGTACAGCATCGACACGTTGTTGCTGCCCTCATTCCCGATGGCAACGTCCGCTATGAAGTTGCCACTCCCGGTTTGGAAGTACCCCACCGCCAGGGAGTAAGGAACCGATCCCACATTGAACGGGCTGCCCGGGGCCGCCGTAAACCCGCCCCCTCCGTTGCCTTCGAGTATCGTTACGGTGTTGTCGCCCCCATTGGCGACGGCGAGGTCGAGTAGCCCGTCTCCGTTGAAGTCCCCCACTACCACGGAATAGGGGTATGTTCCCGCCGGGAACTGCAGTCCGAACCCTCCCAACAAGTGGTTCTGCTTGAACCCGCCCGTTCCATCGCCCAGCAGCACGGTGACGGTCTTCATGTCCCAGTTCGCCACGGCGAGATCCAACTTGCCATCCCGGTTGAAGTCCCCCACCGCGACGGATGACGGATCTGAGACCGCTACGCTGAACGGGCTGCCCGCGGCCGGCGTGAACTGGGCGTTCGCGGCGCCCGAGAGCGTCAGCAGGATACCAACCGCCCGAGGAATCCACAGCAGTCTACGCGTTGTCATCGGATGCTCCTCCTTCAAGCAGACCTGGAAAGATCGTCTCTAGTATGCGCTTGGTGTCAAGACCCTCTCGACATCGGATGCTTTCCTTCAAACAGACCTGGAAAGATCTCGCTCTGAGAACCTGTCTCATCGATCTGCCCTTCACTAAGCGGTAGGCGGAAAACGGCGGCGAAAACCGTAACTTGGCTGGTGATATACTTCTAGGCGGATTTTGGACTGGGTTCTGGTGCTATGGCCTCATCCCCGCCGATTACGGAATTGCTGCTCGCCTGGCGCGAGGGGAACCGAGCCGCGCTCGATGAACTCCTCCCGCTGGTCTACTCTGAGTTGCGCCGCATGGCGCACCGCTACGTTCGCGGCGAGCACCCGGGCGCCACTCTGGACACTTCGGGTCTGGTGAACGAGCTCTACCTTCGCCTGGTCGATTCCAACCGCGTCCAGTGGCGCGATCGCGCGCATTTCTTCGCCGTCTCGGCGCAGTTGATGCGGCGGATTCTGGTGGATGCGGCCCGGACTCGCCATTCCCACAAGCGCGAAGGAGTTCGCATCCCGCTCGATGACGCTTTGAACTTCTACGAGAAGCGGAGCGGCGACCTGGTAGCCCTGGACGACGCCCTCAACGCGCTTGCCACCCGGGATGAGCGGAAGGCCCGCGTCGTCGAGCTGCGGTTCTTCGGCGGCCTGACGGCGCAGGAGACGGCCGAAGTCCTCGACCTTTCCGAGGAAACCGTGCTGCGAGACTGGCGGCTCGCCAAGAGCTGGCTGCTGCGCGAACTGACGAGCCATGCCGTCTGACGCGCGCTGGGAGAAGGTCGAGCAGATCTACAATGCCGCGCTGGAGCGGCCGGAGGCGGAGCGCGCCGCGTTCCTCGGCGAGGCCTGCGGAGGGGACGAGGATTTGCGCCGCGAGTTGGAATCCCTGCTGGGCCACGCGCAGCGCGCCGGGGACTTTCTCGAGCTGCCCGCCCCGGGGGCCTCGGTGCTGGCGGCGGGGCGGCGCATCTCGGCGTATCAGGTTGTTTCGCAGCTAGGCGCCGGCGGCATGGGCGAAGTCTACCTGGCCGAGGATACGCGCCTGGGCCGGCGGGTAGCGCTGAAGGTGCTGCCGCGGGATCTGGCGACTGACCCGTTATTCAAGGCGCGGCTCATTCACGAGGCCCGTGCGGCCTCGGCGCTGAACCACCCCAACATCGTGACTCTCCACGACATCGGCAGCGAG
>Ga0182021_10001012_pt1 | contig 32088 bp, 27 predicted proteins | sample 612E3MmetaG_FD_120493 | JGI IMG/M metagenome (GOLD analysis project Ga0182021, IMG submission 120493) | Permafrost microbial communities from Stordalen Mire, Sweden - 612E3M metaG (Illumina Assembly) | ecosystem: Environmental > Terrestrial > Soil > Wetlands > Permafrost | place: Sweden... | reverse complement strand
GTATGTGCACATTTTGTGCATTTGAAGAAATGCGTCTCTGGCTCATCTCCTGCTCGCATCTGCTGGGACCATGAATATGCCTTATCATTATGGCAATTAGGACATTCCTCATCGACGATAGGATATGCCGATGCCTCTTTCTCTATGACTTCAAGCTTCACTTCATCCTTTTTCTTGCTGCCAAAAGTCACGACAGAGCCTGCATCCTTGTCAGCGACATAGCCGCAGCTGCATGCCAATGCTTTCTTGTCTCTCACCATCTTTGGCCTAAGCATAGACCCGCATTTCGGACAGAACATCATATTATCACCTATAAACACAGTCTATTGATATAAAATTTTTGAATGATTAAAAAGTTTATTGTTTCAAATCCTCAAACTCGTGACTTTAGAGATTATTTCTCTGCTATCTTCCACAATTTCTCAAACAATATTTTTTGTTCTTTAGCAAAATCTTTGCTGTGTATTACTATGCCGAATGGCTCGTCGGCTCTCGATCCGAGTATAGCAACAATATCCTCAGATATATATTCATTAACTGCCATGTCTTTTAGTTCTTGCATGAGCCTTGTCTCTCTCAATTGCATCTTATCTTTGCTCCTGAGCACATCATCTGTGGTTTTTGATGGCTCGCTGATTATTCTTATAGGGATCTTCCTGTTCGCTCTTTCAGATATGAAATATCTTGAGAAATATGGGACAAGATTTAACATCGAAGTATTATTGCTCAATGCGCATAAAGGCTTATGATTCTCCAATATTATCTGGAAGACTGCTTTAACACCGTCTTTTCCATCATAAACTTCAGAACGCGGAAGGTCAGGCACTTCCTTGTATAATTTCTTTAATCCTGGGAGTATTGACGATATTTCTTTTTTTCTTTCATCAAGCATGCTTATCAGCTTGTCTGGTGGTGATGCCTCAAAATATTGCACATTGTTCTTTGTCGTGCTACCGACCACTCCTATTTCTTTGAGGGATTTGAGAACATCATATGTTGTTGTCCTGACTAAGTCAGCTGATTCTGCAATCTGGTTGACTGTAGATGGACCTATTTTTAACAGAGTTAGATATATCTTTGCTTGTTTATCAGAGAAGCCATATTTTTGGAGTTCATCAGAATATTCCATTCTTAGATTTATATTGACTGTTATATAAATATTGCTATATTGTCGAAGATTTTCGTCAGCAAAGATATAAATATAAATACCACTATTAGATAGTAAAGATATTATAAATGTCCTTGGCTCGCCCCCGAACTAGAAACAATCTAGCGGTGAGCCAAGGATGATAAAAAGGTGAAAGAAATGAATAAATCAAATGTGGAAAAAATAAAAAAAGAATGGGCGAAAAGAATCTACGAAGGTCCTGATAACGATTTTCATAGGATGACTGATGCGGATAAAATTATTATAAAACCTCTCACAGAAATTGTCGATATTCATCTCAAGTCATTAGTAGAGCAAGGAGTAATAGATGATAATATGCTCAAAACGATTCTCTTAAGAAAAGGATTATCATTCAATTATTCACGCCGATTCATAAAAGCGAGTTGGGATTTAAGTATGTATACTGTTGTTGGTAATGGATCTTGGTGCAGTACAGAATGCGGCAAGGGAAAAAGATCATTGCATCTCGACATAGATGGCTTTGAGAGTTTTATGGAATATATGCAAAAAAAACGTCGTGTTATGCATCCTGTTTTTTATGATTCAGAGTTTGATTTTGCTAGCAAAACCAGAATGCCATCTGGTAAGAATTTCTACGCTCCTCGTGTAAGGGCTGTATATTGTGCTGAAGACTCATTTGATATTTTAATTCAGAGAATAAAAAACAGCCGATATTCAGGAGTATTATTTGAACCTAAAGATATCCTCTATGTTAATACTAGAGAGATAACAGATGCTAAAGAATATATGCAACCTATATCTTCAAACTCGTGACTTTAGAGATTCCGAACTCATTCATAGAAATCCCGTATAATGTATCTGCCTCTGAAATTATGCCATCATTGTGGCTGATGATGATATATTGCGCTTTTGAGGAATAATTTTTTATCAATTGCGCCAACTGCTCAGAATTCTTCTTGTCAAGGGCTGCATCGACCTCATCAAGTATATAGAATGGTGCAGGATCATATTCCTGCACTGCAAATATGAATGCGATGGCTGCCATGGTCTTTTCTCCGCCAGATAATGATTTTATATCAAGGAATTTCGTCCCAGTGATTCGAACTTTCAGCAATAATCCTCCATTGAATGGGTCGTTAGGATCTTCCAATTCAAGTGATGCCTCGCCTTTTGTCGACAATGCTGAGAATATCACCTTGAAATTATGGTCCAGTATCTCATATGTCTTCATGAACAATTCTTTTTTCCTAGCATCAATCTCATTTATCATCACTAGAACTGATCCACGTTCATGCAGTATCATGTCTTTCTTCTCGATAAATGTCTTGTACTCTTTCTCAATCTTCTCATAGATCTCTAAAGCTCTCATGTTCACTGCGCCTATCTCGACGATCAATTTTTCGAACTGGGCTATCTCCTTAAGTATTTCAGATTCTGGCTTATCCTTGAAAAGTTCGACACCCTCATACTGCTTGTATTCTTCCATCATCCCAGAAAGCATGGCACGCACTTCAGCAGCCTGCAATGAGACAAGATTTATCCTCTGCTCAATATTCCTTGCCTCTTCCTGCTTATTGAATACTGCATTGTCAAGCTTTGCCGATTCTTCAGACAATTTGTTTCTCTGCTGGAACAATTCTTTGAATTGTGCAAAGAATTTGGATTCAGCAGCCTCTTTTTCCTTGAGTATTGATTCATGCTCTTTAACTTTTTTTGCAAGGGCTGACTTCTCATCCTCAAAACCTGCCTTTTCCTTTTCCTGCTGCTTTAATACCTTGAAAATATTATCCTTTTCTGGGCTCAAAACATTTGATATTTGTGCATCATTGTTCTTTATCTCTTGCCTAATATTATTCACATCCTCTCTTAATTGCGCCTTCTTTTGCTCGAATGCATTCAATTCAGCAAGCAGCGCAGGATTCCTCAACTCATTTATCCTATCCCTCAATTGCTGCTTTCTAGCCTTCAATGATGCAAGCTCCTTGTTCTTGTCTGAGGTCTTGGAGATTATATCATCAAGCGATTTGTCAAGATCAACCATCGCTTTCTTAAGGTCAGACTTTTGCCTCTTGCTTATGTCAAGATCATCAGAATCAAGATGCAATGTCTTTTCCATCGCAGCAATCTCGCCATCAAGACTGGATTTCATCTCACGCAATTTTCCTATCAATTCCTCATTATCAGCCCTTTTCTGCTCAAGATTCCTCACGACAATATTAGAATCCTCAATCTCTTTCTCAAGCTTTTCTATGCCTTCCCTTAATTCTTTTTCCTGGAATGATGCGCCGGTCTTTTGCCTGAACCCTCCTTGCATCGCACCGCTGGTCTCGACAAGATCGCCTGACATCGTGGCCATACGATAATTGCCTATACCTATTTTTCTTGCTGTCTCAATATCCTCTACTATCAATGTATTCTCAAAAACATAGCTGAAAACTTTTGCGAATTTCGGATCATAATCTATAAGATCGATAGCAAGCCCTTTGATCCCAGGAGCCTGAAGATTCTTAAGCTCTGGCTTAGTCTGTACAGAGCGTATCTTATTCATCGGAAGAAATGTCGCAATCCCTAATTTGTTGTCCTTAAGATATTTGATGCATTCAGCAGCGATCTTATCATCATCGACAACAATGCTCCTGATCCTCTGGCCTGCAGCAACTTCCAGCGCCAAAGCATATTCTTGCTTTACATTGCCTAAATTTGATACAAGCCCGTATATACCTTTTTTTGTCTCCTTCATCTCAAGAATCCTTTGCACAGCGACACCAGCAGCAAGATTCTCCCTTAAGGACATATCCCTTGCATTCAATTTCACCAACTCCTCTTTCCTGCTAAGGATCCTTGATCTGGCATTCTCTAATTGCATTGCCAAAGATGAGTTCTCAGATAATTGAGTATTCAGCTCTAGCGTGGTCTTTTTGAAATGCTCTTTTTTCTTTTTTAATGTCTCGACCTGCTCCTTATTCTCTTTCTCGAGCTTCAATACATTCTCTATGCTCTCATCAATATTCTTGAGTATCAATTCCTGCTTGTCCTTTTCCCTTATTATGGACTGCTGGCCTTCTCTTAATTTCTGTATCTCATCCTGGAATACTTCTGAATCCTTGTCTATCTGCTCAATCTCCTTATCTATCTGCTGCACGCTGTTCAGATTGTTTTTTTCCAAGAATTTATCTATCTTTAACTGTATCTGAACCAATTCCTTGTCCTTTGCATCGATTGTCGAGTCAAGCTCTTTTTTCTGGCCTGATAATGTGCCTATCCTTGATATGATATCATTCAATGAGTTCTGCAGCTGATTTTTTCTTTCTATGATCTTGCTGAGTTCTGACTCTATGCCGGTAAGCCTTTGATTGTCTAATGCAAGCTCTATCTTGAGCTTTTCCACCTCTTTATGTATCGCGACCTGCTCTTTTTCCCCTCTTTCCTCTATCTCCATATTTATCCTGTCTATCTCATGCTTTTTCTGCTCAATAGACTCTTTTAATTTCAATGATTCTTCATGAAGCCTATTTATCTTGGAATTGCCATCATCAATATCCTTAGAATATTTGTCCCTTTCAATGGTCTTTGATTGCATCTTAATATCTAATATTGTGGCCTTATTCCTTTTTATCTTATCATTCAGATCCTTGAACTTCAATGCCTGGTCCCTATCCCTTTTTAATTCTGTGAGATGGGTCTTTCTTTCTGCAAGTATTATCTCAACTTCAGACATCTTCTCTTCGACACGCTGCAATTCCCTCAATGCTTTTTCTTTTTTCTCTTCATATAATGATAAGCCTGCGATCTGCTCAAGCATCTCCCTTCTTGATAGCGGAGTCATCTCTATAAGATTCACAATCTCTCCTTGCAGCACGATATTATATCCGTCAGGATTGATCTTAGCAAATGCCATCAAATCTAAAATTTCCTGCCTAGTCTTTGTCCTATCATTTATCTTATATACCGATTGGCCATTCTCTTTGATAAGCCTTGTAAGCTTTATCTCATCAACATATTTATGCGCTTCAGGCTTTTTCCTCTTCGATTCATCCTTAATCTCAGGAAATACCTTGTCATGATTATCAAAAAATATCGATACCTCGCCCTCTTTAGAAGGATTCTTCAATTTACCGCCATTGTATATAAGATTTGAGGACTTCTCTGCCCTCATATCTTTAGAAGAGCCTTTGCCTAACACAAAGCATAATGCATCCATGACATTACTATTATGAACAAAAATACCATTACCAATAAAGTTATGATTTTCATCTATTGTTAAATCGTATACAAATTTCTCTTCCGGACTTTCCGTTATTTCAACAATCTCATCCCAAAAAATATCAGAATTAGCTATATTGAATAATGAATTCAATACAGTAGTAAGTTGAGCTATACGAGTTTTTAATGTATTGTTAATATACGTATAAAAATTGTTCAGGTTTTGTTCTCTAGGACTAAATTTCCCTGTTTGCCAATAATCCCTTACGATCTGTTGACTTATGCCAATAGATGTAGAAGCTGTTCTACCTGAAATATTTAAGTTATCCATCGTAGTAATCAAGCCATGAACATCTTTATTTGTAGAATGATAAGAATTTTTAATTGAATCAAATTTTTCATTAAACAAGGATAATATTTCATTCAATCCATCTCTAGATGGACAACACCTATCTTCCACATATGCAGCCAATTTCGGATATTCCTTTCTTAGCAATTTAACTTTTAAACCTAATAGATCAACGGCTTTTTTGATTAATTTATTAGTTTCTTTAGGCAATAAATCAACATTAGGATTAGATTTTGCAATTGATTTACAAATCTTCGTTAAAAGAACATTTTTATGAGCACATTTCAATGGGATATTCATATAAAATCTGTTAATATTTTCTATTCCATAGATATAAAGAAAAAAATACTCTCTCTTTATTTTATCCTTAGTATTATAAGCATAACAAATACGCTTCTTAATCTTAGATAAAATATTAAAACGCAACAACAAACGTTGAACCTGATAAATCAATTCATGATTCTTAGAACATAACTCAACAATATTAGCATCCTTCCGAACAGAACCATCAGTATCAAACATACCGGCTAGAACATTACGAACAACATCATCAGAACAAGACAGCAAAACATCAGGAATCTTCTTAATAGAACTAGTAATAGAACCAACAAGATATTCACCAAAATATCCGCGAATCTCCCTAACAATATCTTTATTATAAATAGTTAGTGTTATTGTATTGGTTTTAAATTTATTCTTATTATAATATTTACGCAAGTTATAATTAGGATAAAGCTTACTAACTAAATGTTCGTAATCTTTAATTATTTCTTCGTCAGCATTAACCAAATCAATTCGATTAGTACCTACATAACCATCACCAATAATATATCCTAACAATCTCGCCTTATCTGCATCAAAAACACTTGAAGAATTAATCATAATACTTCTTGGAGTAGCTATAAGATCATTTTTATGCAAGTCTCTAATTAAAACACTTTTTAACATGCTATCTTTAAAAATCATTACAGGATGACAACCAGTAGCTTTAACACTCCTACCGCTCCTTGTTATAATTTTAAATAATTTTTCACCATTTCGTCTAACATATTTAGAAATCTTTCTAACTTCCGTTTTCATAGTTATAGGATTAATAGAAATTATAGCCGTATCATCACCATCACAATAAACTCCGTCTTTTAAGGTTTTAACATCCTGTGCTTTCTCTAACCTATTTTCAATCAATTTTCCTATTTGGACTTCCTCACCATTAGATAATGTAACCACTGAAGAATAGGATATACTTTTACCGCTACCGTTCGGCCCGAGCACGCAATTATACTTCTCACCGAAAACTAATTCAGTCTTGTTTGCGAACGACTTGAATCCCTTAATTTCCAGCTTAGTAACCCTAGTTAGCTTCGACATAACTCACCATAAACAGGACTACAAACCTGATAATTATATATAAAGTTGATGGTTTTATAGGCTTAGATAGAATTAGATTTATGAAAGCATTATATAGTTTATTTAAACCAATCTCATAACCTATCCATTCCTGCTTTCTTCACAATTTTCCAAGCGATTTTCGCTCTCAATGGTGTCTTTCCTTCTATTATGAACTGTCTTAGTTCTTTATCTGTTGGTGTCTTGAACAATTCTTTTACTCGTCCCATCTTTGCTGCTGCTATCATTATATCGAAGAATATCTTTCCTGCTTCCATGTCTTTTCCAAAAGATTTTTTCCAGGATTTTTCATACATTTTTAGGAATTTTTCATCAAATTGATTTTTCTCTACAGCCTTTATAGCAACCTCTGCTGCGATTTTCCCAGATTTCAAAGCAAATTTGATTCCTTCTCCAGTCCCTGCATATAATAATCCTGCACTATCGCCGCAGATTAGCATCCTATCAAAAAAAGTCTTCTCGATCGGCCCTGAGCATGGCGCTATGCCGCCATATTCGCTGATCTGGTTTGCTTTTATCCCATATTTTTTGAGCAATTTGAAGAGCAATTTTTTTGGATTTATCTTCTTTTTTGTCTTGAAATATCCTATGCCGATGTTTGCAAGTGTTGAAGATTTAGGAAATATCCACATATATCCGTAATAATCATCAAAATAATAATAGAATGTATCTTTCGGAAGACCATGATCTTTGAAAATCCCTCCATAGGCAATGGATATTATAGGATTTTTCTTCAATAATCCAAATTTTTTCTGCATATTGAAATTGCATCCACATGATAATATGACAAGCTTAGCCAAAAAAATGCCTTTTGCCGTATGCACTTCAGCAACATCTCTCTTTATTATAATATCTTCCATCCTGCAATCCAGAAGGACATTCAAGCCTTTGCCCATCCACTGCTCCCATCTAGGCCTATCGAGCTGATAATAATCAGCCGCAAATATCCTTTCGACATCTTTATAGAATATTTTATGGAATTTCACCCTATTCCTGATGAATGAATATTTTTTCTTTCCAAAAAATCCTTCAAATGCCTCAGCATATACGCCTTCTCCGCACTTTAGAGGATATCCTAATCTTTTCTTCCCATCAATAAGAAGATAATCTATCTTAGTTTTCTCTAATGTCCTAGCAGCCATGAGCCCAGCAGGCCCAGCACCAATTATGATTATGTCATATTGTTTCATTGTATCATCGCTATGCCTGCTATACCACATTCTAGAGAATCCTTTGACTGCCGAATCAATGGGACATATAATTTCATAATATCACCTTAATATTCTTCAAGCTTTGACTGTTTTTTGCTCTCTATAAATACTTTGTATGTAGCCCAAGATTTACGAAATATTGCAGAGTACTTTGGATTATCATAATTTTCTTTTACGAACTTCTTTGTTTTTGGATCTGATGGATAGCCTGAACCAAAATCTATATGTAACTTCTTTTTCATTTTTTCAATCTCTATCTCCCTAGTAATTTTGGCTATGATTGAGGATGCACCCACTATGCGCCAATTTAGATCGGCTTTGTGCTCAACAATCAATTCTATTTCTTTGTTATCAACCTTCTCAGAAAAGTATTTTTTATAGGCATTAATGTTTGGTGATGGACAATCAATTATTGTTTTGATTATTTCGTTATCAAGTTTTACATCCAATTTATTTAATAATGCTGCTCCATGATCCGCTTCTAACCAATTTAGATTATATTTCTTATCTAGTACTGCTTTATCGATTTCTTCTGGGTGTATAATAACAAGCTCATATTTTAATTCATGTTCTATATTTTTGAAGATTTCTTCACGTTGTTTTTCAGACAATAATTTAGAATCTGTGACTCCAAAATCGATAAGCAATTGTTCTCCATGTTCTCCGATTGCTGCTACACATATCACTAATGGTCCAATTAATGGACCTTTACCGGCTTCATCAATACCTGCAATAAATTTAACCATGAATGATCATTCTATATATTGTTTAATAAATTTTTCCATTGAACCAATGGATAATGCGATTATTTTACGACATTATGGGATTCTTTCACCACAATATAATCGTAATGAAAAACTTTTTAAAACATTTATTATTTCTTGTCGATATGCTAGATGAGGCAATTGAAAACCTGCATTTCTTAGGGAAATTCCAAAAGATTCGTGTAGACAAGAGAAAAAGAATCACTTTACCATTAGACTTGGTAGTAGTGCTCGAGCTCAAGCAAGACTTATTGAAAATCCTAAAGCGAAAGGTGCACAATGTTTCATACTCAGATATTGTCAAAGATAATAATATATATTGCTATGTCTCAGAAGAGCCTGTGGGTGGAGAGATAACCGTATTCCCAGAGATCGCTTATGTAAGGGGACGGATACCTGATCCTGATAAATATGTGAAAAGAAAATTGGATCATTATGATGTTGATCATGCATATTATAGGTTGACATTAAAATCAGATGCGTTTAAGGGCAAGGAAGTTGATATATCGACAAGAGGCAACAGGTTTGCCATAAGGCTTCATGACTAGAACAATGCCTTCAATTCTTCAATATCTCTGCAATGGGCTATTTTTTCCCTGATTCTGGCTCCGCCCACGATGCCTTTGGAAAAATAATTTGCGCTCTGCTTTATTGCTTGGAATCTTATCGTGAATCTTTTTGAATATTCAAGATATCTAAAGAATGATATTTTCCTATCCTCTGTTTCATATCTTCCATTATCCAAAAAATTATTGCATTGCCTGAAAATATATGGATTGCCCATCGCTGATCTTCCTATCATCACATAATCGCATCCTGTCTCTTTGATCATCTTTAGAGCAGATTCTGGTCCAGCAATATCGCCATTGCCTATGACAGGGATATTTACAGATTCTTTGACTTTTTTGATCCATGACCAATCTGACTTGCCGCCATATCCCTGGTTTGCAGTCCTTGCATGCACAGCAATCGCATCTGCCCCATTATCCTCTGCTATCCTTGCGATCTCAAGAGCATTGATATGCCTTGCATCAATTCCTATCCTCATCTTGACACTTACAGGCAAATCAACAGCAGAGCAAACTTTTGAGACGATCTCAGCGATCTTTTCAGGGTTTTTCAATAATGAGGCTCCTGCATCATTATTCATGATCTTTGTTGCAGGACATCCGAGGTTTATATCGATCATATCAAAATCATGGTCCTTCTCAATATATCTTGCAGCCTTAGCCAATGTATCGGCATCATGGCCGAATATCTGCACGCTCACAGGCTTTTCCTGCTTGCAAGATTCTAATAGATGCAATGCCGCCTTATTACTTCTTACGATAGAATCAGCTGATACCATCTCAGAATATACTAGTGATGCACCATAATCCTTGCATAATAATCTGAATGCAGCATCATTCACGCCAGCCATAGGCGCGAGAATGAATGGATTCGAAAGCTTTGGGAATCTATGCATGATATCTGAAAAATATGATGTTTAATAAAGTTTATCCATCTAATATATAAATAACCTATCATTGTTTGCATAATGGCGATACAATTCAAGCAGAGATGCTCAAAATGCAAGAAGAATTTTGTCCTGACGACATCAAGGCAGTCATTCGTCGTATGCTATGATTGCTCAAAAGAGGCTTTGAAAGGCGAGATAACTGTTCCATCATACAAGAAGCTCTTCAACATCCCAGAAGAATATTATAAGGAGAATGCATTCCTGCGATCAATAAAGGTCAATTACCTAAGATACCATAATCTTACAGACAGGCAGATAGAGACATTCAAGAAAGTCGCAGCAAAGATGAAAGAAGAGAAAGGATAATTCTGATTATTATTTATTAAATATTTCTTTAAGCATCTTCAATACTCTTGTTGGCTCCTCGATAAAAATAGCATTCATGCCAAGTTTTTTGGCATAATCAATATTTGTTTGAGAATCATCAAAATATAATATTTCATTGTTTTCTATGCCTATAATTTTAGAAACAAGACTCAATAATCCTGGCTTCAACATCTTATGTTCATATGAGAATATCTTGAAATCAAATTCTTCCAAAAAACCAAACCTATCATCAAGTATCCTTATCCTATCAGGAAAATTATTTGTACAAATAATCTTTTTCAAACTATTATCCTTAAGTATCTTCATTATCTCTTTCTTCTTAGGATTCAGCTCATAACCATCCTGCAGAATATTCAATAATTCCTGCCGAGTCTTTTTCAATCTCCATTCATTGATAGCATAATCCCAAAACTTTTTTCCATCAATCAATCCCTGCTTGTATTTTATCATCATGTCAGACTTCAAATAAACCTCTCTGACCATTTCTTCTGAAACACCCAAGCCAGAGACATAGCTGATAAATCTCTCTTTACCACCAGAAAAATATACTCCGTCCAGATCAAGGATAACAGCTTTCATGAATATGATTTGCCGAAATCATTCTTCAGCAAGCGCATTTGCGCACTCATCATCTTGTAAAGATCCCATTTGAGGATGCAATTTTGCTGCCAGACCCGTTTCTTCAATTCTGAATCACCATTGAAATGCATGCTGAAAAACTCATCTACTGCAGAGACAAAGTCCGGAGAGATGATACCGATGCCCATCATATATTCATTTAATTTCTCTCCTATCCTAAAATACAAGCCCATTTCATTCATCGATCCAAACTCATGATCTTCGAGATGTTCACGGTACTCTATCAATGCCTGATCTATATCTTCCAGAAATCCAGAAAAATATCTCTTATGCCTGATGAGGGCATCTGTCTTCTTCAATGCTTGGGCCTCTAGATAAATTCTTTGGACAAGGCCGCTCTCTTGGCCTGAAAGTGCCACAGGGATTTTTTCAGCAAGCCTAATAAATTTTATGTAAGGTTTATTGTCTGATGGTATTGCATCGCTCTCAGGATTGTAGTATGCGCTTCTTTCATCGATATATTCTGCAATCGTTGCATCATACATCAATTCCTTCAACATATCCATTCCTTCAACATCAGTAATAGTCATAGCCAGAGGATAGTTAAATCGCTTATAAATTTTATCCTACTGTAAAATGAGGAAAATATATCTTACAATAATAAAAAGAAAAAATAGCGGGGGTCAGACTTTCAAGAGGTACTCGAGCAACCCGAGCGCCTTTTTTTGAATTCGTCAGGTATTGACTTTTTGTCCTTACCTGCTGACGACCTCTGGGTTATGAGCCTTCCGCGGCATTTATCATGCCTCAGCGGGCACTCCTGTCTGCCCTACCCCGCTATACGGCAAAGAAAAATATGATGATTTAAAAATCTATTGATAAGTTTTTTATGCAGCCATCTACACAATTATTATCTTTTTCTGCAGCTCCGTGGTTATTATCAGTTTGTTGCCATCTGATATGTAGAAGTCCATCTCTACTCTAACGCCGAATTCATCTTTCAAATATATCCCCGGCTCTATAGTGTAAGCAAGATTCTTATTCAATCTGGAAAAATTCTCCCAATATATCCAATCAGGTTTTGGTCCATGGTCCTCAATTATGCCTATGGAATGTCCTGTCTCGTGCAATATATTCTTTTCAAATCCCGCATCTATTATGACATCTCTGACGATTTTATCAACATCTATGCCCGTCGGAATGTTTCCATCATGCAATTCTTTTCGTATATACTCTAGCGCATCATCCCTCGCTGTAATAGCTGTATTGAAAACTTTTTGTATTTTCGTCGGTATTTTTTTGCCTTGATACGCCAGCCATGTTATATCTGCAAATGGTGCATCTTTATTATTTAGTTTTGCCCATAGGTCAATCATTATAAGATTTCCTTTTTCAAGTCTCTTCGAATCTTTCTTTGGATAGAATTCCGGTATTGAAGTATCAGTGCCGAACGAAACTATCGGAGGATACTTATCGCTGTGTATGCCAAACTCATCAAATTTCTTGATGATGAATTGCTGGACATCATATTCCGTAACATCATCGTTTTTTCTTATGTATTCAAAAGTCAGGTCTTTAATCTTGACAAGTGATCTTGCTGCTGTCCTGTGATCTTCAATCTGTTTTTTGCTCCACATTCTAACCTCAGTTTATTTCAGCGCTCAGATAATAAAATATAAAAAAATGAAATATAAAATAAACGCCGAGGGGGGGATTTGAACCCCCAAATCCTTGCGGACACTGAATCTTTGCATGGTACAACAGGTTTCTGAAGTACATTTGAGTACTTAGCAATCTTACGCCAAAATTTCAACAAAGGAATTATGTCAGCGCAGTACCAGGTTGTGCCACCTCGGCATGCTCTAAAGGATAAGTAAGGTTTTTATAAAGTTTGTTGCGCTCAGGTCAATATGCTGTCGTTCTTGTCCTATGGTTTGTATTATCGTCAAAAGATTCTTGCTGGCCTAACAGCCATACAAAATCATTAGCTGCATTCGCACTTATTCCAAGGATGTTCGCTATTATATCTATTACAAAAATAGTATTGGCCCTAATCTCTATCTCTTCTTCAGATCCCTTAATTATCTCATTCCTATTATATATTTTTTGTGATAACCCCTTCGAATATTCAAGTATCCTCAATTTTTGAAGCACCTGAGGAATCTTATAATCTGCACATGCTGTCAGCATCCCTATATCGCTGAGTTCATGCCTTGTGCCTTTCAACAAATAATATAGGTCTGCTGTGAGCAATTGTGCACGCTTATAAAAATAAATCTTGTGTCCATTATAGATAGCATGGTCGACAAAATAAGGGAATATTTTTATCAATATCTTCAGTAATGCATCCACATTCCCTCCTGCCGCTTCGATTATATATCTAAAGCCTCCTGCCTCAATGGTCTTTCTTCCAAGCTCCTGCAATATTATCCTTCTTTCTTCAGCTAATGGTATCGGCACATTTCCTCTGAATATTTTTCCGAATTCGTCATAACTTATTGATTTAAGATAGGTCGGATTCAAGATAGGCGTCCCTTCCTCTATAGCCCTTCCTATGCATGCCATCATGGCTTTTGTTCCATCATATAGCCTATTTTTATATTCTACAGTCCATTTTGGGTCTCCCCAATATGAAAAGCTTATTGAATCTAATACAAATGCAAATGCTACCTGATCTTTCTTTGTTAATGAAGAGATATCGAACGGTGATATCTTGAGCCAATGTTCAAACTTCGAGTCCTTCATCAAATCAATAATATCTCTAATGGCAGAATATCTTATCTCAACATTTTTGGATTTCTCGATAACAGGTAATATTGATTCTCTAATAATATTCGTATTAACCACCGATTAGTAATAAACATGTATTTATATAAACTTATCCATAATAATTTTTACAATAATAAACTTTATAATATAGAAAGATACATTAATGTAAAATGGATTCATTGGACAAGAAAATCCTATCAGAATTGATGAGAAATTCGCGCACTCCTGTGACACAGCTCGCAAAAAAAGTCCGCTCATCACGCGAGGTCGTCAATTATAGAATATCCAAGATGCAAAAGAACGGAATAATACTGAAATTCGTAACCGAAATTGATACGAACCTTCTTGGTTACCAATCAGCATCAGCATTCATAAATATCAAGGCAAAAAAAGAGAATGAGCTAAAAGAATTTGTCAAAACATGCGAGTTCACATCATGGAGCGGAAGCTTTGCAGGAAACTGGAGATTCGGAGTAGATATATATGGCAAGGACACTGCAGAGATAGACGATAATTTCAATAAAGTATATAAGAATTTCAAGCTGGATATATTATCACACAGACTCGCAATATATAAGAAGACAATTTTTATGCACGAAAAATATATCACTCCTGATGCAATCTTCAAATTTCATGAAAATAATCCGAATAGGCCCTCAGATGCAAAAGATAGGAGGATTCTGTCTGCTCTATCAAATGATGCTAGGATTGATATTGTGAAGATTTCATCGATGTTAAAGATGAGCGCTCCTGCAATAGCCAAGAGAATCAGGCAGCTGGAGATTGACGGCTTCATCAAAAAATATTCCATATTCATCGATGTGTCAAAGCTCGGGCTCTACCAATATAGTGTGTTCATAACAAATGCAAATGTAGATGAGAAAGGTCGCTTAGTTAAATACCTCATTGCGCACGGGCGTGTTCCGTTTGTAGTGGAATATATCGGAGACCCGTTCCTCGAGTTCGGCATTGTTGTGAAAGACCCTTATATGCTGCGACCCATATTACAGGAGATCGAGGAATCCTTTCCAGACAACAGGATACAGGATGTATTCCTGATACAGAACGAGTTTCTCTCAATAGGACCGCCAAAATGCGTCTTCAAGTAGAATTCTTAACATCACCGTAAACTATATAAATAGCAATTGCTAGTAAATGCTATACGTCTAATTTGCAGCGATAAATAATAAAATGCCCAAAAAAATATCCAAATCAACAGAGCAGCTTAACCTTCGAATGCCCAAAGAGCTGCTCGAGGATTTGGACACTATTTCTGATATATTGAAAGTCAACAAGTCTGAATGGATCAAGATAAAGCTCGGAGAGATAGTCTATAGTGAGAAAGCCAGATTATTGGAAAAAGAGATGCATCTTAAGAAGTTAGGTGAGAAGAACAAAAATGACTAATTCGAGAATATTAGGATTTGCAGTTATGATGTTCCTTTTGCTAAACATCACTATCCTTATATATACTCAGATCAGGATCAGCGAATTTTCCCAGACTCCGATGGCCGATACTGCCTTTGCATCCGGGGTCGCTGAATTATGCATCAACGATCCTCCATATAACCTTATTGTCAACTGCAACTTGACAATACCATGGGGATATGCTTATACATGCAGCAATATAACAGCAAATGACAATTATCCGTTGACAATATTCAGCTATAGTTCATTGTTTCTTACCAATAATACTTTATTCTCTATATCCAACTCTGGGCTAATAAATTTCTCTGCACCGAAATCTGCAATAGGCAATCATGTTGTAAGGATAACTGTATATGATGACAGCAAATGCTCGAACAATATGTACTCTCAGGATTATAATATATCGATATTTGACGCAAACCATCCCCCATATCTTGCGACAATGATACCTAATGCCAGCATCAGTAATGGCACATCTGTATCATATTATCTTAATGATTATTTCAAAGACCCTGACAATGACAACCTAACATATGATTATATACAGCTGGCTTCAGGCCTGGCATCGGTCTCTTTGGACAACAATAGTCTTGTAACCATCAAGGCAAGCAGCTGTGGTGATTTCAAGGTATTTTTCATCGCTACAGATCCCTATAGCCTGACAGCCACGAGCAATGTCGTCAAATATACTATATCAGGATGTCCTCTCCCTCAAGGGTCACAGAATTCTGGCTCAGGATCAGGTTCAGGTTCAGATAATTATCTATGTACATCTGATTGGAGATGCGCAAGATGGTCTAATTGCAATATCGGCAACAAGACCACTCTTGAATGCAGGGATTATAATGCCTGCGACCCGAACCATTATCTAGAGGTTTTAGAAAAGAATTGCACCTATGTTCCTGAGATTTACCAATGCGAAGAGAATTGGAACTGCACTGATTGGAATCCATGCATAAAATCCATCCAATCACGATCGTGCCTTGACCAGAATTCTTGCGGAACAAACTTCACAAAACCTCTAGAGCTGCAGAACTGCTCTTTGATCACATCATGCTTCAATGGCATCAAAGATGGCAATGAGACAGGGATCGACTGCGGGGGAGTATGCGCGCCATGCAAGAACATCGAGGCTCCTACAACTATCAATAGCATCAACACTAATGTATTGATAGCCTCAGGCCTTACTTTTGGGATGATAGCCTTGTTTTTGTATGCATTCAGAAAACACCTGCAAAAATATTTTGCATCATTCAAGAAAAAGACAAAGACAAAGCAGATATTGATCAAAGACGCCCAGAAAGAGCGGCTGCTGCAGCAGACATATATTATACAGACAAGGCTTGAGGAGAAGAAATATAGCAGCGTTCAGTCAGGTATAGCATTGTTCTTGAGAGATTATTTCAAAGAGCTGCTTGGCGTGGAGCATCTTACAAAAGATACCCTACTAAAAGGCCTCGGAAACCTCAAGGACAAAGAGTTGGCAAAGCAGATGTTTGAATTTTACTCAAGGCTCGCTCCGCTAGAGATGCATAAAGCAGATGCCGATTATATGGAATTGCAAGAGCTGCTAGATATGATGCTTCAGCACATCTATCTGGTGAGCGAGTTCACAGAAAAGGATGCCATCATCTGCATCAAAGAGAGATCTTTTGAGACCGATGACGGATTGGAGCGAGGATATATCAAGCTCTCCAATATCTATATAGCCCTTCAATTCAGCGAACTCGGGCCTGCGAAAAAACTCTATGAGGAGCTATTAAAAGATTATGATGCCTTGCTTGTCATGGAAAAGCGCAGCATATTCAATGATATCATGCTGGCATATGGCATGATAAGGTATCTTGAGGACCAGGAGAAATGATGCTATGATGAGATATCATGGAGATATCGATAAATTTTTAAAGTGTTTTATCAATAAATTATATAAATAAGTAATATAAGTAAGTAATATTAATTTAATAAGCTAGATAATATAAGTTATTAAATGAATAATAAATTATTGACTTGAATCATTGGATAGAAAATTCCTGGATGATAATAATATGACCAACATCAATATCGAGATCCCAGACGATCTTCACAAGAAGATAAAATTGAATGCAGTAAAAGAAGACACAAGCATAAAAGAATACATAATAAAGATATTGGACGATTATATATCAAAGAAAAAAGAGGTCTGAGCATGGCCAACATAAACATACAAATACCAGATGAATTACACAAGAAGATAAAGCTCAATGCAGTGAAAGAAGACACAAGCATAAAAGAATACATAATAAAGATACTCGGCAAAGTCACAAAGAAATAAGATGCGAAGCAACCCAATATTTCAAATCAGCAGGATAATGATAGCGATGCTATTGCTATTAATATCCTCATGGACAATCATGGCCTCATTCATCTCAAGCCCATTGATAAATCCAGGAATATCCACGATATATACAGATCAGGACCTTGTATGCCATTGGACGATCAATGAATCTGCAAATGCCAATATTTCATGGTATAAGAATTCTTATCTCAACACGACTTACAACAGGAGCTGCATATCAGGCATCGACTGCTATACAGAAGGTAACGGCATAATATCCCAATCATTTACAACAAAAGGGGATGTATGGACATGTGATATTTCTTATTATACTGAAGGTTCGCCTGATGAGAAGTCTTATAATGTTACTATCGCAGACTCTGTACCGACACTGCCCAGGGTTTACTTTTCCAATGGAACAGAAGCTGTGAACACCACGATATATATCCAAGAAGACAACACCACAACCATCTATCTGAATTCCACTGATGCTGACAATGACCCGATCACATATACTTTACAATCCAATAATATATCCTGCAGCATCGATAGCTCTTCTGGGACTGTAACATGCAATCCTACTGAAGAATCACAGGTAGGCATTTCTATGATCAGATACAAGTCAGAGGACGCCAATACTGGGGCAACCAGAGGATATGTCAACTCAACAATAAACGTCACACCGACCAATGATCCTCCATACTTCAGTCCTGCACTGCAGAACAAATCTGTAAATGAAGCAGATCCATTGAATTACATAATAACAGGAGCTGACATAGAAAATCCATGGAATATCCCATTCACATTCTCTATGTCGACAAATATGTCCAGCGTGGTGATGATAGCTATAAACAGCACTGCTGCAAAGATCATATTCAATAATTCAGGATCTGACATAGCAACATATAACGATAAAGGGAACCATACTATCAGTGTGACAATAACAGATAATGGCACAAGCTATCCTGGAATACCAGACCCTAGAAATTTCACAAGGACATTCATATTGCAAGTCAACACTACAAATCAGCCAGCAAACCTAACATATAATATCGCTAATCAGGACAACCTGACGCAATTCGGAGATCTTTTGATATATTTCAATGCTTCAGACAGGGAGAACGATACACTAACATTCTATACCAACAATGCCGCATATCCGATAACCATGGTTTCCAATTATAGCATAGGCAATATATCTTATGCAAATGCTATCATAAATATCACAAACATGTCCAACTATTATGTCATCAATCATATTATTGCAGCCTCAGTGTTCGATAGCAAGCAGAACACCACATTATCGATCAATCTCACGATACATAATGTGAATGATCCTCCAGAAATATATGACAACAGCTATTATGCATTAAACTCGATGGATAACACCAACATTTCGGCTTTACAGGCCTATACAGGTGTTGCGTTGACCTATAAGGTGAATGCCAGCGACCCTGATGACTCAACATATGATGCATTGAATACCGGCATAAAGAACTACACAACAAACGATTCAAGATTCCCGATAGACATAAACACAGGCATCATATCTTTTACGCCAAACCAGAGCGGCAACTATTCATTCACAGTCACTGTAACTGATGCAAACTCAAGCACTGCTAATAAGAGCGCGCATATAGACATCAGCGTCAATCATCCACCATATTTCCTGACTACACCTATAATAATTTACTGCAATGAGACTGATCCTGTGAACTGGCCAAGCAACTGCACATATAACCTAAGCAGGGTCGTGAACGATAGCGACATACCATCTGGGGATTTCATCAAGGCCTATACATCTAATTCTACAATGTTCACCATCGATGATTATGGAATGATAAACTTTTATGCGAACCAAACATATGTAGGCACCCATAGCATACTATTCAATGTTACAGACAACAGGAGCGCATCAAACAGCACCATAATCACATTAATAATCAATAACACAAATAATGCGCCGAACATCACATCAATAGCAACAATACCAAGCAGCAGCAAATATGTTGGAGCAGCATATACGATACGGATATCTGCATCTGACCTCGATCTCCAGCTACCATCCAGCCCTGAAATCCTAAATTTCTCCATAAATGCATCAGGCCCAGACCCTGCAATATTCTCTCCAGCAACCAAGATTAACAGCACCGTAGCCCAGTTCAGTTTTGCCGCAGCATATAATAACCAATCTGGAAAATACAGTATAGATATAAAGGTTAGAGACATGAACAATAATTATTCTGTGCAGAATATCCAGTTCATAATATATAATAATTCAGGAAATCCTATAATAAATAATATCACGCCATTCGGATATCCGCTCAATTATAGCGTCAACACATCATGGATGAGCTATTCAAGCTTTGCAGGATTCACCAATATAACAATAGATGAGAATTCATCATATACATTCGACCAGAACACAATCGCCAACACCTCCAACTATCCTGGCAACAGCCTGACATTCGAATGGGAATATGATGGGACAACAATATCCTCAAGCCCGTTCGTGTACTTGGACAATATAGATTATTTCAATTTCCAGTCGCAAGGCAATCATATCCTTACATTCAAAGCGACAGATTCATTCAACAAGACATCATCATTCAATTGGAGCATAAAGATAAACAATGTCAACAGACCACCAATCCTTGCAAACAATCTTGATGATCTAATTGTGAACGGTTCAGGCACATATCCTGAATATATGCTATATTATCATGGCAAGCATTTCTACGACCCTGATGATGATATTGACAACAATGGCACTATAGATCCTAACGAGAATAATACCCTAACATTCTCCATGACATCCTGCGATGCAGCAAATCTGAGCATCACAGGAACTGATAAGAGAAATCTCTATGTAAAGACATTGATAATAGGCGAATGCTATGTGAATTTCACAGCATTCGATGCCACAAACAACTCGATGAATGTCACATCCTATGATGTGCTGATTAATGTCACAGCAGTATCTAATGAGAGCACTGAAATAATAGTACCGACCCCTACTCCATCATCAGGAGGTGGAGGGTCTAGCATAAGGACCGTCACTGTGCCCATACCAGAGGAAGTTGAGACCCCAAAACCTCTGCAGATAATAACTCCTAAGCTTGTTACTGTATACCAGAATTCTAGCGTGAAAGTGCCGATAATCCTGAATAATACATGGAATGATACATTAGAAGGGGTGAGCCTTCATGGATACACTAACGCATCGAATGTTTCAATATATCTTGATAAGGTATATTTCCCAAGACTGCTCCAGGGCAAGAGCGAAGAGGTCACTCTTATAATCAACAATTACAAGAGCGAAGGACATTATGAGATCCAGATCAGCGCAAACGTGACAAACCCCCAATACGAGGACGTAGCCACGATATTTGTCAATTCTGCTGACATGAAATCTGAAGGCGATGAAGTAGAGAATAAGATATCTTTTGCAAGAGATCTGCTGAGCAGCAATCCAGAATGCCAGGAGCTGACAGAGCTGTTGAACCAGGCAAAGAATGAGATAACGAACCAGCATTATGATGCAAGCGCCAAGCTTGTCGACGATGTCATCAATGGATGCAAATACCTTATGTCCAACGCCAACACTAACTTAGAAAAGCCTAGCAAGGATTTTGTCAAGATATTCGAATGGAACACGAAATACAATGAATACATGATAATCGGGGCATTCGGGATATTGTTTGTGATAGCATTATATTATGTCCTGAAGAAAGAAAAGCCAGACCATGAATTCTAGGAAATAGATTCGATATAGATAGCCTCGTCCAAATCCTAATTTCTCGACGATAAAAAAATGTTTCTGAATTTATGTCTTGGGCTATTATTGTTTTGTGTAAAAAAATTTGAACAATACAAAAAATTATTTTCTAACATACTCTTCTAATCTTTTCAATACTTCGTTTTGAACAATAGTCGGCATTCCACTTGTTTTTGCCGTACACCAATTATTTTCTAATGGACCCATGGTATAATTTGGACTATTAACCCATATTTCTGCTAATGATTTTTCGTGCGTATTTCCGTATATTGCTGTCTTATCGGATTTTCCTGGACACATTTGTATCTGACCATTTAATCTCATAAATAATCCGTTTGCTACTTGATTACACGGTGAAGTGCCCATATACGCTGATACTCCTTCATTTTTAATTTGATCAATCGTTAAAACACCATTATCAATTGCTGTACGATAAACTGAAGTCATTAAACCTATTAATTGTTCATGTTCAGGATCAATCTTACTATTTGCTTTTTGAAGACCGACAGCTTTTGGTCCCGACTCCATTGTCGGTGCAATCACTAAAGGAATATTTCTTTTCGCAGACCATAAATACATTGATGGGATTTCATCTGATTGATAATAAAATACTGGAGCCGCAATTAAAGAGAGTCGTTGTTCTCCTTCAGTAAATCCTGCATTCACAAGATTAACAAGAGCATTATCTCTTTTAGTAGTGTAGTTTGATATTCCTCTCTCAATAAATTTTCCGGCGGTAATAATATAATCGCCAGGTTTTTTTAGTGAACCAACCATCCAGTCTTGTCTTTCTGAGGAGAAAGAATTAAATCCTAGTAAGATTCTAACTCCATCATATTTTGCAATACGATTAGTAAGATCTGTGGCTGTTTGAATACCTTCATTACCATAAACTTGTCTTGCAAGATTATCGTCACCAAGTTCTGCGCCTTTTGTAAATATACTTATAGGAATATTTCTTTCTTTTAATGCATCAAGAATGTCAAACAAATCAGGGTTTTGAAACAATTCTCCAGGACCCAAGAATTTGATGCCTTGTAATCCTAATCTCTTTCCTTGGTCAAGAACAGTCATAACTTGCTGCCAAGTCATTAAATTCTCACGATCATTATATATTCCTTCTTCAGAAAAACATCCTGGACATTTAAGACCACAAGGATAATTTTTAACAAGATCAACACTTCCAGCTTTTGCATTTCTAACAATAGCGTTTGAAAGAAATTCAACATCCATTGTTAAGAGTGATCTTACTGGTGTGTCACTTTCTTGTATAATTGTATCTATTGATTTTATAATATCTTGATGAGTCAACGCCCAATCTTTTGGTCTTAGTTCAAATCCTTTTGGAAAATTGTTTGAACTATACTTCTCAGGAATCATTTGTTCATACTTATCAAGTAATGTTTTAACTTCAGTTTCAGTTAGTGTTTGTTTCATATAAATCCACCTCGTTAGTACTATTAAGTGGTATCTTATATATTAAAGTTTCTTCCTAATTTTGAGCATAAATGATAATACTTATATATTTATAACAATAAATGACTAATAATGGTAGAAATATTAAAGATAAAAGTAGATAAGATCGACAGAAAGATACTTGCAGAACTGGATAAAAATTGCAGAATACCTACTTCTATCCTCTCAAAAATAGTAAGAAAATCAAGACAGACAGTAGAATATAGAATAAATCAAATGGTTAAGAAAGGTATAATAACGAGCTTTAACACCGCTTTTAATCCTCATAAAATCGGATATAAATTGTACAAAATTTATCTCAAGATAAGAAACATCCCTGAAGAAAAACAAAAGCTGTTCGAATATCTAAAGTCCTCGGGAATAGTCTACTGGATGGGAGAATGTTCAGGAAGGTGGGATTTAATATTTGGCGTATTCCTAAAAAACGATTATGAGTTCTTTAATATGAAAAATGATCTACTATCAAAGTTTCAAAAGATAATAGTTGAAGAATACGGAGACAGCCTTCTTGATGTAAAACAATATCCTAAAATGTATTTTACCAACGAGATTGTTCCACCAACAATGTTTGCAGGAGAATTAGTGCATAACGAATTAGATGAAATAGACTACGCAATACTTGGAAAAATTGTTAATAATGCAAGAATCTCCATAAATGATCTTGCAAAAGAGGTTAATTCTACGCCTACAATAGTTCGAGGAAAACTAAAAAGATTGGAACAAAAAGAGATAATTATCCAATATAGAATAGGAATAGATCTGAATAAACTCGGACTTGAACTCTACAAAGTGATAATAAAGCTAGATAAATACACAAAAGAGGACGAAAGAAAATTACTCGCATACATGTCGAACATTCCGAACATTCATTACTTCATCAGAAATCTTTGGCAAATAGAACCAGAGATAGTCGTAAACAATTATCAAGAATATTACGAGATCGTAGAAAATTTAAAGAAAGAATTTCCATTCGTAATAAGAACAGTTGATTCTGTACTAATGATAACAGATGAATGGACGCCAGGATTTAGAAATATGCTCAAGAATAACTAATTCTATTGTTCTAAATCTTTGACATTAAAGTCAAATAGCCTCGCCCAATCTATTTCCCGAGCCTTTCGTAAAGATGATATAGCTGTGGATATATTTGGTTCTTATTTTCATAATTCAGCTTATGATATAATTCCAGGGCTTTTAGATAGAACATCTTTGCTTCATCGATATTGTTTATATTGATATTAATATATGATTCTTCCATCAATCCATGTATCTTCACAATGTCTGGATTATTATCTTCCAAAAGCAATGGATCATTGATAGGAATAGGGATTTGTTGCTTGCCTGCGATTGATTGTGTCGGCATCTCAGGATTTTCTTTTGCCATCATAAGCCCTGAATTCTTTGATTCATCACCTGAAGACTTGCTCACTGCTTTGGATTTTTTAGGTTTTGTCGTCTTATCAATTGAAGGAATCTCAGGCAATGATTTTTCAGGTATTGGATGTTCATCGGCTATCTTAGGATGTTCAATATCATGCAAGAACATCCCTGCTTTCAGCAAATAATTCTCTTTTTGTGATTGCATAAAATCAGATATGCCTGGCTCAGGCTGCTTCATCATCTCGATAGGCAATGTTTCGGCCCGTGGCATCTCTATGAGCTTGGATTCATCTTTCAATATATCCATCTCTTGCACAGATATGTCTGTTATGGATTCTTCGGCAACAGGTTTTTTCTTCAGCAATGCCTCAAAAAAACCCTTTTTCTTGCTTTCAACATTGCTGTCTGATATGAGGGATTGGATTATGGATTCAAGCTTTGTCAAAAAGTCCTTTATCTCTTCTTGTTCTAGATTCTTGTCTGTCAAATATTCAGACTCTGAAAGGTCAAATAGGAAATTATCAATGCTAAGCTTATCTGCAGGCTTGATGAATACTTTGTTCAATTCTAAGGAAAGCTCCTCATATGTGAACTCGTAGTCCAGCTTTAGGAATTCTGAGAAAAATCCTCTTATCGTTATATACAGGTCTCTTTGATCCAATAATCCTTTGCTGATGACGTATTGTATCCTTTCGAGATATTTTTGCTTGACCTGCAATCTACGCTGCTGCTCAGTCACCTCTTTTTCCATAATCATAATCAATGACTTCCCTATTTAAAGTTTTTTATTTCTTCATGGGTTTAATGCCCTTGATGCGCTGCATCGATAAATCTTAAACCCTGAAGTATAAAAAACTCCGTAGCCCTACTCTGATTGAGTTTTTTATTTTATGGCTTATACCTTCAGATTAATCTTCATCACTTGTGGAAAAACAAAAATATATAAATAACCAAATGAATTGTTGTGTAAAGAGGTGTAGAATGGCTAGCAGTGTTCTTTTGAGCAAGAATAAGGATTTTGAGTATATTCTCAAGAGCTATAGAAAGCAATTTGCCGATATCAAGTCTGAGATGGCAAAGGTGATAGTCGGCCAAGAGCATATAATTGACTCTCTTATCGAGGCATTGCTATGCAATGGGCATGTGCTTGTTGAAGGCGTGCCTGGAATAGCCAAGACATTGACTGTCAGGGCATTATCCATGATTACAGGAGGACAGTTTTCCAGGATACAATTCACTCCAGACCTATTGCCGTCTGATATCATAGGCATCACAACATATGAAGAAGGCAGAGGATTCTATTCTGTCAAAGGCCCGATATTTGCGAATTTCCTTCTTGCAGACGAGATCAACAGGGCTCCTCCTAAAGTGCAGTCTGCGCTGCTTGAGGCAATGCAGGAGAAACAAGTGACTATAGGCAAAGAGTCATTCCCTTTGCCGAACCCATTCTTTGTGATGGCTACGCAAAATCCTATAGAGAGCCTTGGCACATACAAGCTTCCAGAGGCACAGATCGACAGGTTCATGTTCAAGATAGAGATGAAATATCCTTCAATGGAAGATGAGCTCAAGATATTGCATACCAACAGCACACTTCGAAGATTCGAGGATTTTGATTTGAATCCGATAATGAGTCCAGAAGCTATACTTAAGGCCCAGAGCGATGTCAAGAAGATCTATCTTGACAAAAAGGTCGAGAAATATATTGTCAGCCTGGTAGATGCCTCAAGAAATCCGGAAAAATATAAATTGGCGTCAGGAAAATATATCGAATACGGCACATCCCCAAGGTCTTCTATCGCATTGTTCATAGCCTCAAAAGCCCATGCATTGGTAAAAGGAAGAGCATATGTGACTCCTATGGATGTCAAGGATGTAGCGCATAATGTATTGAGGCATAGGATAATATTGAATTATGAAGGACAGGCAGAGGATGTTTCGACTGATGACATAATTGATGAACTGCTAAAGAAAGTGCCGATACAATAAATGTGATAGGCGACATGATCATATTCTAAAATGGCTCTAAAAAAATTCGAGGCAGAGCTGCTGCCAAAAATCAGAAAGCTTGACGTATATGCTAAGCAGTCAGTTCTCAGCGAAGTCATTGAAGGCAACTGGACTGCAGTATTCAAAGGCCACGGCATGGAATTCTCTGGGTATAGGGCATATACTTATGGCGATGATGCAAGCCTAATCGATTGGAAGGCATCGCTCAGGAGCAAGTCGCTCCTTGTCAAAGAATATGAGCAGGAAAAGAGTGTGAATGTTTTTTTCATGCTTGATGTGAGCAACAGCATGCTATTCACCTCTACAAAAAAGCTCAAGGCAGAATATGCTGCCGAGCTAGTATCATCATTGTCTTTTGCAATACTCAGATCAGGAGATGCTGTAGGACTATCTATGTTCAGCGATCATCTTGTCACAAAAATGCCTCTCAATTACGGAAGAAAGATGCATTACCTAATTGTCAGGGATCTTTCCAATGTCGAGAATTATGGAGGAAATTTTGACTTCTCAAAATCATTCAATCTATTATTCTCATTTCTCAAGACAAAGTCTGTAATAATAATAGTGTCTGACTTTATCGGCCTTAATGAGAACTGGTACAAGTTCCTGAGGATAGCTTCGCAGAAATTCGAGATCATAGGCATCATGATCAGGGATGTGAGGGATAGGGAATTGCCGAAAAATGCAGGGCAATATATGCTGCAGGATCCATATACTGGAGAAAAACTCTATATAGACGCCAAGCAATATTCTGCAGAATACAAGAAATTTGTAGAAAAGGAAGAGGCAGAGATAGAAAAGCAGTTCAAGGCCACAAAATCCGATCTATTGAAGCTAACAACTGACAAAGATTTTTACAGGCCCATAATCACTTTTTTCAAAAAAAGGGCATTGACACATAGATGAATCATGCTAACCATCAACACTCTCAATACCATTAATTTTATATATCTGCAATAATCGGAGATAATATGTATCTGACATTCAGCCATCCAGAATATCTTTGGTATCTGATAAGCATCCCTGTACTTATAATAAGCCATTTTGCATTCTTGAAATATGCCAAACGTAAAGCCATCAGGTTCGCAAATTTTTATGCGTTAAAGCGTGTATCAGAGCAGAAAATCATTACAAAGAACTATTCTATCCTCATAATACGTGCATTGATACTGCTGTCTCTTATTATCGCTATCGCTGGGACCAGCCTATGGTATAAGGGCAACACATATCAGAATGACTATGTGATCGCTATCGACACCAGCGCTTCGATGAGCGCAAACGATTTCCCTCCTTCAAGGCTCGATGTCGCAAAGGATTATACCAGAAAATTCATTGATGCGCTGGATGCCCAATCAAGTGTCGGCCTGATAAGCTTTTCTGGCGCCTCATTTATCGAGCAGCTTCCTACAAACGAGAAGTCAGAATTGATACAGTCTATTGAAGACATACAGATAGCTCATGTCGGAGGGACCAACATCCCTGATGCAATCGTCACATCGACAAATATGCTGCTGAACTCAAAACAAGGGAAGACGATCATACTGATTACTGACGGCAGCAATACTGAAAGCTATTTCACAAAAGACCCTATACTTGAAGGCATCAATTATGCAAAGAAAAATAATATCATGATATATACTATCGGCATAGGCACAAATACCGGCCCTATCGGCTATCTGCCTGAATATTATAACATCAGCGCTGTCTATGATGCTGATAACCTTCTAAGGATTGCCAATGGTACTGGAGGGAAATATTATGCAGCAAGCACGAATAACGACATAAGTAATGCATATAATGATATATTATCAAATTATAAGGAAGCATATTTAAGCGTCGATTTAGGGATTGGACTTTCTCTATTTGCATTAGGGTTATTGTTCTTGGAATGGTTCTTGGTCAATACAAGGTTCAAGTCATTGCCATAAGAACAAGAATAAGTCTGATTATGATATAGTGGAATATGGCTTGTTTATATTTTTTATTGAAAGAATTTGAAAAAACGACCAATAAATAATTCAAGGAAATAATTCAAGAATATTAATCACTATTTAGTAAAAACACTGCATAAAATTTATAAATAGGAAAGTATTTTTTCTGATATGACAAACATAGACGAGTTATTATTATCTACAAGTTTTTTCGTGAGAAACGATGATGATATCGAAAATTTAGAACAACTGCACTCATACCCAATTCAATTAGGGATTTATAGCATGGATGATTCGATAGTCAAGGGTGTGAAGAAAAAAGCTTTTAGAGAAAATATACAAATCAATAGTGTGCATCTGCCAAAAATAACGCCTGATCAGGGCGAATTATTCAAATACTTGCAGGGAGAATTGGGTGCCAACAGATTCACAGTGCATCCTGACAGCAGGACATTCACACAAGCAATCTATGCTTGGAGACCGACATTAAAATATCTTAATAGGGCAGGCATACAGATAGGATTTGAGAATATGAGAAACAAGCGCACATGGTTGACAGACCCTCATGCAATAATAGGATACAAGGATTTCAAGATAACTTTAGATGTAAACCATCTTCCTCGCATGACAGATGAGGTCGCTGCATTCAATGACCTTAAGGATTCTATTATCATCGTACATCTTACAGACAAGAATTCTACAGGGCCATATACACGATACGCAGAATTCCTTCCGTATGCATTCCAAAATCCGCAGAAGGAATATGTCCTAGAATATGGACGTAACCATCTGCAAGAGATGCGCAGAGACTACAAGACAGTGCAAGCACTATTCAGGCAGTTTTGTGAATCTGCATCAGGAACTGTAAACAATCGTTAGGAGAATTCTCCAGTAAATAGTCAAAATTAATTTCTGGATCACAAGTCAATAATAATCTTATATCATAAATATCGTTGGAATTCAGCCGATAAATCTTGCTTAATATTATATGATTAGAATCAAGGCATCTAAACGTACATGCTTTTCCAGAAAAATAGCATGTTAATGCTCTCGTGTTGCGAAATTCTTCTATATACTGCTCATTTGTCAGCCCTTTTGCGTCCCTGTGAGACGTCGTAATGTTGAGATATATTTTATATGACTCTGATTTACTTTTTGATGATTGTATATTGACGCTCGCGAGGGGACGCTTGGATGCCTGTCTGTCTATGGTAATAGTATATTTTATTCCCTCAAATTCGCCATGCGAAGCTAATTTATGAGGATCAAATGAAAATCCTTCAGGGAATATTACATCAATGTCATGAGTAAATCTACAAACAGATCTGAGTTTCTCGTTCTGCGATAACTCTGAATGCATGGAATTTGCAACAATCAATTGCACTGCTATGCCTCCGACAAAGCAATACGAGTCATTTTTAAAAACGTCATGAAATTTTCTCATTAACAATATTACCGGTAAATTCCATATTCCTCCCATCACATATTTAGAAGTGTTATTCGGCGGCGCAAGAATATTGTCGGCATAGATATGAATGCTTAGCAGTTTATTCAGAATTTCCAGAACTGTTTTTGCTGTGGCGATAAATTCTTTTTTATCTAAAGTGCTAACAGCATAGCTCTCTAATCCTGATCGAGGTCTCCAAATCTTTTCTAGCATACCTAAAAATCTGCACAAGACCTCATGCTCATTTTTTTTTATGTTTTTGCGGTACAACAATTCTACAACACTTAGCTCTTCATCAATTTTTTTGATATTATCTAGCACTTCCTGAGGTGTGCCGGCATTCTGAGAGATTATTTGTTCAATGACGATAATGCTCTGCTCCAATGCCCGTATCTGACGATGGACGATCCAATCCTTGATTTTATTGAACACGATATATCTTGCATAAAATTGTTTATATAGTTATCGCTCAAATGCACGGTCGTAGATTAATTTATGATTTTACAGAATAATATTTTATCAGAATATCTATATCTACGATTAATCAAGCGCCATAGGATGGTGCGCAAGACTTCTTGCTATCTGAAATTTTCTTATCGTGTCATCCAAGGATAGATGCTTTATCTGATTTGACTGGAATGTAGGCTCGGCAATATTTACGTCTTGATAATTCAAGTTCATGATGTATGGAGATCCTGAATCAGCAAATGAAATGACTCTATCCATTTTATCCTTAGCATGCACATGATATCCTCTTGCCTGCAACACCTCTGCAAATGCTGATAATTCACTGCCTAAACTATGTGTCGTGTGCGTCATCCCTAAATCCTTGGCAATCTTAGTATATAGAGAAAATAATTGTAATCCTGTGATTGTCGTGCATTTAGCAATCTCTTTTTTGAAATCATAGCCTTCCAAATCCTTGACTAAATGCCTTTGGCCCATCCTTATAAGAATATCATTATGCACTGGATCTGATTCATTGTGTACTGGATCTAATGTATAATGCATTGTCTGAACATGTGTATTGGGGACTCTTTTAGCGATTAACGCCAGATGCCTGTAATCAAATGTCGACAGATCATCTGATCTTTTAAAATCTATCCTACCATCTTCAGATACGCTGCCCATCGGATACACCATGACATGGCTTCCTGCTGAAAGTGTTGTGATCATCGGTCTCAATGGATCGCCTCTTGGCACAGGATTTGTGCTATCTTTTGGCTTAACCAGTATGGCGCCTGCCTTCTGTGCAAACATGTTGAATATATTATTATGCAAAGGGCCGATGAATCGTTCATAGCGATAATTATCATCTTTAGAGATGGTCCTGATCATCCTATTGATGCTTTGCGGATGTTTTGCCAAAACAGACTGGATAGCATAATGCATATGTGGAATATTTAATGTCGAGGTGTGATTAGCAAGAAATATCGTCGGCTCTGTCAATATCCTCTCAATAGACTTTTCCTCATCAAATAATATTATATCCTTCACACTTTTATAGATCTCATCCCCATGGTTTATAGCAAACCAATATATCCAATAATCCTTAGCCATGAAATCACATTCATAGACGCATTTATAAATTTTATTAAAAGATACTACTTAAGAGTAATTATAGATATAAAAATTGAAAGCCCTCAACATCTTGAACTCTCCGACTCATAGTTTGGTCAGATTGATCGCAATTCTTACAAGCCTCCAATAAAATAGAAATATAGGTTTTTATTTAAATTGATTGATTAAATAATTCAGAAATAATACTACTTAATAGTAGCAATAAAGCGAAATATTTATAAATGACAATAAATATCTTAAATACATACTAAATTATAGGAGGTATAATAAAATGGCAATTAAAGATGTACAAGAAACAGATTGGGCAAAAAGAACAGTTTATGATAATGGTGTGACTCTAACAAGAAATAAAAAAGTATTATTAAACACAGCATTAGTAATAGGTGGAACAGCAGTCATGTATGGTATCGGCAGATTAGTTGGAGAAGGATTAGACCATGTGCCTTATTTACAGCAATGGATTCCAAATGCAGTAGATTATGTTTC
>Ga0182021_10001011_pt1 | contig 32119 bp, 30 predicted proteins | sample 612E3MmetaG_FD_120493 | JGI IMG/M metagenome (GOLD analysis project Ga0182021, IMG submission 120493) | Permafrost microbial communities from Stordalen Mire, Sweden - 612E3M metaG (Illumina Assembly) | ecosystem: Environmental > Terrestrial > Soil > Wetlands > Permafrost | place: Sweden... | reverse complement strand
TCGAAGGCACGCAAACGGATGCGGATGTTGTCTTTCATGCTCACTCCATTGGGACGGTGACCGTCCATAGACGTGGGGCGCTGACCGCCCATGTAAATCCGTCCCAACGACAGGGACAGGGCTGATCAGCATAACAAAAGCCGCTGGAAATACAACGGCTATTTTGAGAAGAACGCACGACCACCCGGAGGAGGAAGCGGTTGGATCAAGAAGCCCAGCAACCCAAAGGTTCGATGAATGGCCTCACCCCGTAGGGGCTAAAACAACAGGTAGTAGCTTTTACCTAACTCCAAAAGCGGGCAAAGCCCACTTTTGGAGCAGATTACTTGGCGCCCTTGACCTTAGCCACAATCTCTTCGGCCACATTCCGGGGGGCTTCTTCGTAGTGCGAGAACTGCATGGTGTAGTTGCCGCGGCCCTGAGTCATGCCCCGCAGGGTGGTGGAGTAGGCGAACATCTCGGCCAGGGGCACCTTGGCGGTGACCACCTTGACGCCGGCCCGGTCCTCCATGTTCTCGATGCGGCCCCGGCGGCTGTTCAGGTTGCCGATGACGTCGCCCATGTAGTCCTCGGGGGTCACGACCTCAACGGCCATGATGGGTTCGAGGATCACGGGAGAGGCCTTCTCGCAGCCAGCCTTGAAGCCCATGGAGCCCGCGATCTTGAACGCCATTTCGTTGGAGTCCACGTCGTGGTAGCTGCCGTCGAAGATGGTGATCTTGATGTCGACGCAGGGATAGCCCGCCAGGACGCCGGACTGCATGGCCTCCTGGATGCCCTGGTCGATGGGCTTGATGTATTCCTTGGGGATCGCGCCGCCCTTGATGTCGTTGATGAACTCGTAGCCCTTGCCGGCCTCGTTGGGTTCGACATACATCTTCACGTGGCCGTACTGGCCGCGGCCGCCGGACTGACGGACGAATTTGCCCTCGGATTCCACACGCTTCCGGATGGTTTCACGGTAGGCCACCATGGGCTTGCCCACATTGGCCTCGACTTTGAACTCGCGCATCATGCGATCGACGATGATCTCAAGATGCAACTCGCCCATACCGGCGATGATGGTCTGGTTGGTCTCGGGGTCCGACTTCACCTTGAAGGTGGGATCCTCCTGGGCCAGGCGGCTCAGGGCCACGCCCATCTTCTCCTGGTCGACCTTGGTCTTGGGCTCGATGGCAACCTGGATGACGGGATCCGGGAAGTCCATGGACTCGAGGATCACGGGGTGGTTCTCGTCGCAGATGGTCTGGCCGGTGAGCACGTCCTTGAGGCCCACGACGGCGCCGATGTCGCCGGTGCGGACTTCCTCGATGTCCTCGCGCTTGTTGGCGTGCATCTGGAGGAGGCGACCGATGCGCTCGCGACGGCCCTTGGCGGCGTTCAGCACGCCTGAGCCCGCGGCCAGCACACCCGAGTAGACCCGGATGAAGGCCAGAGAACCCACGAAAGGATCCGCCATGATCTTGAAGATCAACGCGGAAAAGGGTTCCTTGTCGTCGGCCCTTCGGATCACTTCGTTGCCGTCGGTATCGACGCCCTTGATGGCGGCGATGTCCAGCGGCGAGGGCATGTAGCTCACCACCGCGTCGAGCATGGGCTGGACGCCCTTGTTCTTGAAGGCGGAGCCGCACATCATGGGCGTGAAGGTCAGCGCGATGCAGCCTTTGCGGATGCCGGCGCGGAGTTCTTCTTCGGTGAGCTCTTCACCCTTCAGGTACTTGTCCATGAGCACGTCGTCGGTCTCGGCGACCATCTCGATCATCTTCTCGCGCCACTCTTTGGCAGAGCCCAGCAATTCCGCGGGGATTTCGCTGTACAGGACCTTGAAGCCCTTTTCGCCTTCATCGAAGGTCAGGGCCTTCATGATCACGAGATCCACCACACCCTTGAAGAACTCCTCGGCCCCGATGGGGATCTGAATGGGCATGGGCCTCGCCTTCAGGCGGGTCTTCATCATCTCGACCACGCGGAAGAAGTCCGCGCCGGGACGGTCCATCTTGTTCACGAAGGCCATGCGGGGCACGCCGTACTTGTCGGCCTGGCGCCACACAGTCTCAGACTGGGGCTCGACGCCGCCCACCGCGCAGAACACGGCGCAGGCGCCGTCCAGCACGCGCAGGGAACGTTCCACCTCGGCCGTGAAGTCCACGTGCCCAGGGGTGTCGATGATGTTGATGCGATGCTCGATGCCCTTCAACTGACCGGTCTGGGGAATCCAGGAAGCGGTGATGGCAGCGGAGGTGATGGTGATGCCCCGTTCCTGCTCCTGCACCATCCAGTCGGTGGTGGCGGCGCCTTCATGCACCTCGCCGATCTTGTGGATCTTGCCGGTGTAGAAGAGGATGCGCTCCGTCGTGGTGGTCTTGCCGGCATCGATGTGCGCCATGATGCCGATGTTCCGGTAGCGCTCGAGGGGGGTCTGGCGGGCCACAGCGGCCTCCTGAAAGGGTAAAACTGAATCTGGATCGGGGGTGCTTCAAAGATCTTCGCGGAAGGAGCCGCCTGGCAGGCGGCTCCTTCCAGTCAGATGGGCTTCTACCAGCGGAAGTGCGCGAAGGCCTTGTTGGCCTCGGCCATCTTGTGGACGTCATCCTTCTTCTTGATGGCGGCGCCGCGGAAATTCATGGCGTCCAGGATCTCGCCAGCCAGCTTGTCGCGCATGGTGCGTTCGCCGCGGGAGGCGGAATAGGTCTTCAGCCAACGCATGGCCAAGGAAACGCGGCGGTTCTGGGGAACCTCCACGGGCACCTGGTAGGTGGCGCCGCCGACGCGACGGGACTTGACTTCCACCGAGGGCTTGATGTTGTTCAGGGCCTTCTGGAAGGCCTCGAGGGCCTCCTCGCCGGACTTCTTGGCGACGATTTCGAGTGCCCCGTAGAGAATGCGCTCGGCGGTGGCCTTCTTGCCACGCTCCATGATGATGTTCACGAACTTGGAGACGACGAGGCTGTTGTAGACGGGATCCGGAAGGATCTCGCGCTTGGCGGGTGCGGAACGACGGGCCATATGCTACCCCCTACTTCTTCTTGGCCGGCGCAGCGCCAGCCTTGGGGCGCTTGGCGCCGTACTTGGAACGGGACTGGTTGCGGCCCGCGACGCCGGTGGCGTCCAGGGTGCCGCGCACCACGTGATAGCGCACGCCCGGTAGATCCTTCACGCGGCCGCCGCGAATGAGCACGATGCTGTGCTCCTGCAGGTTGTGGCCCACGCCCGGGATGTAGGTCGTGCATTCGATGCCGTTGGTGAGGCGCACGCGGGCCACCTTGCGGAGGGCCGAGTTCGGCTTCTTCGGCGTGGTGGTGAACACACGGGTACACACGCCACGCTTCTGTGGGCAGGCGTCGAGCGCTGGGCTCTTGGTCTTGTTCTGGAATGTCTTCCGCCCGTGGCGGATCAACTGATTGATGGTAGGCACACCATCCTCCAAGGAAGGCACCGGGTTTTCCGGGCCTGAGCCCGAGAGGTTCGCCAACACTAGAGACATCGGGGAACGTCGGACGGATGAAAATCTTGCGCCGACCCACAGGGCCGGAACCATCTAGGCTATCGGAAAGGCCCTGAAAGTCAACGCATCAACTGTGAAATGAAGGAAACCGCCCCCGGCCTTCATCCAGCGAGGGGGCATCCACACCCGCCTGCCGCGCAACCATGGCTGCTCTTGGGCGCTTCAGCCTTCGGTGCCGAGGCTGGGGGCGCGGCTGCAGGTTCAGAGGCTGCCCCCTTGTACCAACCGCCCCCCGCGAGCGAGAAGGCGGCCACGGACAACTGCCGCTTCATGCCGACAGCCGCCCCGCAGGCCGGGCAGGCATGGACATCTGGCGCCGACAGGCTTTCCAATTTTTCTTCGGGCTGGCCGCAAGCTTCGCAACGGTATTCGTAGAGGGGCATGGCAGACTTCTCCCGGGGGTCGTCCCCGAACCAATTAGTTTATCCAGGTACTCTGATGCCGTCACCGACCCGATTCTTCCAGAGCCCCGAGGCTTTTTTCGCCGCCGTCCCCCGGCCGAAGACCCTCTGCTTCACCAACGGCTGCTTTGACCTGATCCACCCGGGCCATGTCCAGTACCTCGCCGATGCCCGCGCCCTGGGTGACTTCCTGGTGGTGGGCCTCAACAGTGATGCCTCTGTGGCGCGGCTTAAAGGCACCGGCCGCCCACTCCAGGACGAGGCCGCCCGCGCCGCCGTGCTGCTGGGTCTGCGCAGCGTGGACGCGGTCGTGCGCTTCGACGAGGACACCCCGCAGGAACTCATCCGCGCCCTCCAGCCCGATGTGCTGGTGAAGGGCGGCGACTACACGCCAGATACCGTGGTGGGACGAGACATCGTGGAAGGTAGGGGCGGCCGGCTGGTCCTTATCCCCTTCCTGCCAGGCCATAGCACCTCCTGCATCGTGGAGCGGATCCGCTCGGGACGGGGCGTCACGCTGGAAGGGTGCCAGAGCTAGTGCGATCGGATGCTGTCGGCAAGCAGATGCTCCGGTAGACTTTGCACAGCGGCCTTTCCAGGACGCGTTCTCACAGGAGATTTCATGCGTCGCATGTGTGCCACCATCCTTGCCCTCACGGGCATGACCCTTTCAGCCCAGGACATCAATGGAGGCGTCTTCACAGGCCTGTCGCTGCCCGTGGGGGATCTCCAGAACAAGTCCGACTACGGAACCAACCAGCTCTTCGGCACCCATGTTGGCGGCCACCTGGATTTCACCCTCACGCCCCACCATGAGGTCCGTGCGCAGCTGAGTTATCACAGCCTCCCCGGCTCGGATTGGGCCAGCGGCTTCGGCGGAATCCAGAACGACTTCAAGATCCTGCAGGTCGGCGCGGACTGGGTCTACCACTTCCAGAACCCCCGCCATGGCTGGTATACCATCGCCGGCGCCTCCATCAACAGCATCAAGGACGACTACACCTTCTACAACCTCAGCGGCAGCGCCACCCAAAGCGGTAGGTTCGGCGTCCGCGGCGGTGGTGGCTACACCTTCAACAAGCTGTTTTCCGTGGAAGGCACGCTCAACCAGATCTTCGTGGACCAGAATGGAAGTGACGGTTTCGGCTTTGACACGGCCACCTGGGTCCAGGTCAGCGCCGTCTTCCGGTTTGGGCGGTAGGTTCTTAGCAGGACAGAAAACGGGCCGCGTTCGCGGCCCGTTTTCATGAAGTGGCTGGCGCTAGACCAGCGGAGACAGCAGCTGCCAGTATTTGGGCAGGGGCCAGAGATCGGCGTCGCAGGCGTCCTCGAGGGTATCGAGGGTTTCGCGCAGGGCGTGCTTGGCCTGGTTCACTTCCTTGCCAAAGGCGGCCGTGCGGGCGTGGAGATCCTCGATGGCCTCCGCCTTCACCAACGCCTCCTTCATGGCCGACAGGCGAGCCTGGGCTTCGCCGGCCAGCGTGGCCTGGGTCTGCAGGGCCACCTTCAGAGTCTCAGGTACAGCGATACCAGCGGCCGCGAGCTTGCCGAGGCTTTCGGCGCGGGCCCCGAGGTCGGCGGTGACACAAGGCAGGATCTGGGTCTCAGCCATCTGGCGCAGGACCTGAGTCTCGATGGCGATGACCTTCTGGTACTCCTCGTGGCGGATGTGGAGCCGGGACTCCTGCTCGCCCTCGGACAGGATGCCGGGCTTGGCGAGGACAGCCTTGACCGCAGGCTCTTCCCAGATGTGGAGGGCCGCCGCCGTGTCCTTGGCGTGGGGCAGGCCGCGGCGCTCCGCCTCCTGCTTCCACTCCTCGGAGTAATTGTTGCCTTCGAACCGGATGGCCTTGGTCTCGATGATGGCCTGGCGCACCACGGCCATGACTGCAGCCTTGTGCTCCTTGCCGGCCTTGAGTTCGGCTTCCAGCTTAGCGTTCAGGCCATCCAGGGCCTCGGCCACGGCGGCGTTGATGACCGTCAAGGGCAGGGCGATGGCCTGGCTGGAACCCACGGCACGGAACTCGAACTTGTTGCCGGTGAAGGCGAAGGGGCTGGTGCGGTTGCGGTCCGTGGCGTCCTTCTCGATGCGCGGCAGGTTGCCGATGCCGAGGTCAATGATCTTCTGGACGGACGCATCGGCGGCAGCGCCCTTTTCGATGGCATCCAGGATGTGGTTCAGCTGGGCGCCGAGGAAGGCCGACATGATGGCGGGGGGCGCTTCGTTGGCGCCGAGGCGGTGGTCATTGCCCGCGAAGGCGATGGAAGCGCGGAAGAGGCCGCCGTGGGTGTGGATGGCCTTCAGGGTGGCGCTGAGGAAGAAGAGGAACTGCAGGTTCTCCTCGGGGGTATGACCGGGCTCCAGCAGGTTCTGCCCCTCATCCGTGGCCAGGCTCCAGTTCACGTGCTTGCCGCTGCCGTTGATACCCGCAAAGGGCTTCTCGTGAAGCAGGACGGCCAGGCCGTGCCGCTCGCCCACGGATTTCAGGATTTCCATCAACAACTGGTTGTGGTCGCTGGCCAGATTGGCGGCCTCATAGATGGGGGCGATCTCGAACTGGTTGGGCGCCACCTCGTTATGGCGGGTCTTGGCGGGAATGCCGAGCTTGAAGCACTCCAGTTCGACTTCCTGCATGAAGCCCAGGACACGCTCCTTGATGCTGCCGAAATAGTGGTCCTCGAGTTCCTGACCCTTGGGGGGCTTGGCGCCCTGGAGGGTGCGGTTCGCGAAGAGCAGGTCAGGCCGCTGCCGGGCCAAGTCGAGGTCCACGGCAAAGTATTCCTGCTCCGGGCCGCATTGGGCAACCACCGATCCCGCGTTCACGCCGAAGAACTTGAGGGCTGTCTTGGCGCTTGCGGACACCACGTCCATGGAACGGAGCAGGGGGACTTTGTGGTCCAGCGCCTCGCCGTGGTACCCGATGAAGGCCGTCGGAATGCAGAGGGTCTTGCCGATGGGGCCTTCCATGATGAAAGCCGGGCTGGCGGGATCCCAGGCGGTGTAGCCCCGGGCCTCGAAGGTGGCGCGCAGGCCACCGCTGGGGAAGGAACTGGCGTCGGGCTCGCCCTGGATGAGCTGCCCACCGCTGAAGCGCTCGATGACCGTGCCGGGTTCGTCCCAGGCGATGAAGGCGTCATGCTTCTCGGCGGTGGCGCCGGTCATGGGCAGGAACCAGTGGGTGAAGTGGGTACATCCCTGCTCCAGGGCCCACTCCTTCATGGCGATCGCCACACTCTTGGCCACTTCCGGAGACAAAGGCTCGCCGCGCTTCAGCGCCTGGCGGTAGGCCTTGTAGACGTCCCGCTGCAGCCGCTCGTGCATGGTGCGCTCACTGAACGTGTTGCAGCCGAAGTACTGGCTGATCTTGATCTGGTCCAGCCGTGAGATGCTGGAAGTGTCTGGCGCCTGCGCCGTTTTGCCCATGTATACCCCCTTAGGATGAAAAGGTATGAATCCGCCAAGACCTGGACCGATGTCCGCCCCCGGGGGGCGGTCATCGGATTCCCACATCCGTTTAGACCCTGCGATCCACCCCCAGGATAGCGGAAGCCTGGTTGTGACAACAGGACTTCATGCATCTTTACGCTCTCTTAACATGCTCCGCGACCTCCAGGATCAGCAGCGGGGGCTGCCGCGGGGCGTGGCCCTGGCTTGGGAGCGGGCGGTCTTTTCGGAGGTATTCGATCATCCGGATCCCGGACTCCGAATCCGTCGGTTTCTGGACAAGAGCTAGAATCTAGGCATGGATCTGACCGCCCCCTACGTCCCCGATCTCGAAACCATCCCCCAGGGCCTGGATCTCCCCGCGGAAATCCGGCGTTTGAAGGCCGCGCGCCGGGCCGTCCTCCTGGCCCACTACTACCAGGAGCCCGAGATCCAGGATCTGGCGGACTTCGTGGGCGACAGCCTCCAGTTGAGCCAGCAGGCGGCCAAGGCCGACGCCGATGTCATCTGCTTCTGCGGCGTCCACTTCATGGCCGAGACCGCCAAGATCCTGAGCCCCACCAAGACCGTGGTGATTCCCGACATGGATGCCGGCTGCAGCCTGGCGGACCGCTGCCCGGCGGATCACTTCGCCGCATGGCTGAAGCAGTACCCGGACCATGATGTGGTCAGCTACATCAACTGCTCGGCGGGCGTGAAGGCCCTCAGCACCGTCATCTGCACCAGCAGCAACGCCGTGCGCGTCGTGGAGAGCCTGCCGAAGGATCGGAAGATCGTCTTCGCGCCGGACCGCCACCTCGGCAAGTGGGTGATGAAACAAACCGGCCGGGACATGGTGCTGTTCCCGGGCTTCTGCATCGTGCATGAGCAGTTCACGGCCAAGCGCCTGGCCGCCCTGAAGGCACAGCACCCCGAGGCCAAGCTCATCGCCCATCCCGAATGCGACGCCACGGTGAGCCAATTGGCCGATTTCGTGGGTTCCACGGCCGCCCTGCTCAACTTCGTGGCCAAGGACAGCGCCACGATCTTCATCGTGGCCACCGAGGCCGGCATCCTCCACCAGATGCGCCAGCGGCGGCCCGAAGCCGAGTTGATCCCGGCCCCGGCAGACAGCGGCTGCAACTGCAGCCTCTGCCCCTACATGAAGCTGAATACCCTCGAGAAGCTCTATCTCTGTCTCCGCGACCTGAAGCCCGAGATCACCATGGAAGAGAGCCTCAGGGTCCAGGCCCTGAAACCGCTCGAGCGCATGCTGGCCCTGGGCTGACCATGGCGGACCCCCACGATGGGATCCTTTCGGCCCGTCCCTCCGCGCCGGAACCAGTCCAGAATGGGGCATGAGCTCCTGGAACCCCCACAGCTGGCAGCGCTTCCCGGCCCAACAGCAGCCGGTCTACGACGACCCTTCTGAACTCGAAGGCATCCTCGCCCGGCTCCGCCGCATGCCCCCGCTGGTGGTGCCCGAGGAGGTGGTGCGCCTGCGGAGCCTCCTCGCCGAGGCGGCCGCCGGGCGCAGGTTCCTGCTCCAGGGTGGGGATTGCGCCGAGCAGTTCAAGGACTGCACGCCGGAAGCCATCGAAGGGAAACTGAGGGTCATGCTGCAGATGTCCGTGGCGCTCACGCATGGTGGCCGCAAGCCCGTGGTGCGCGTGGGACGCATCGCCGGCCAGTTCGCCAAGCCCCGCAGCAAGCCCACGGAAATGGTGCGTGGCCGCGAACTGCCCAGCTACCGGGGCGATCTCATCAATGCCCTGGAAGCCGATGCCGTCCACCGCCGGCCCGATCCGGGCCGCATGCTGGAAGCCTACTTCCATGCCGCCGCCACGCTGAACCATCTGCGGGCCCTCACCGCCGGAGGATTCGCCGATCTGCATCACCCGGAGCGCTGGGAGTTGCCGGGCGGGACCGGGGAAGTGCCCGCCTACCGCCGCACCCTCGACCAGGTGCGGGAGTCGCTGGATTTCCTCGAGGCCCTGGGGGGCGTCCAGCGGGACGTGCTGGAGCGCATCGACTTCTTCACCAGCCACGAGGCCCTGCTGCTGCCCTACGAGGAGGCGCTCACCCGCTGGATCGGCGAGGAGGGCGGCTACTACAACCTGGGAGCCCACACCCTCTGGGTGGGCGAACGCACCCGCCAGCTGGACGGCGCCCACCTCGAGTACCTCCGCGGCATCCGCAACCCCATCGGCGTGAAGGTGGGTCCCAGCGCCACGCCGGATCACCTGGTGGACCTGCTCGGCCAGGTCGACCCGGATCGAGAACCTGGTCGGGTCACCCTCATCTCCCGCTTCGGTGCCACGAAGATCCAGGCGGCGCTGCCACCCCTGCTGGAGGCCGTCCAGGGCACGGGTCATCCGGTGCTCTGGAGCTGCGATCCCATGCATGGCAATGGCACGGAAAGCGCGAATGGATTGAAGACCCGCGAGTTCAGCGCCATCCTGTCTGAGCTGAAGCAGGCCTTCGAGATCCATCGGGCCCACGGCTCCCATCTGGGAGGAGTCCACATCGAGCTCACGGGCGAGGCGGTCACCGAATGCACCGGCGGCACCGAGGCCCTGTCCGAGGCCGATCTCCTCAAGGCCTACGAAACCGGTTGCGACCCTCGGCTCAATGGCACCCAGAGCCTGGAGATGGCCTTCCTCATCGCGGAGATGATGCGGGGCTGATCACTGGACGGTGGGATGGACACCCTCGGGACCCAACCTCAGGAGCAGCAAGTCGAATCCTGCGCTCAGACGCACTTCGGCACCGGCCACCAGGCCCGGCAGGGGTTTCAGTTTCGCGGGCGGAAGCAGCATGACCTCGCCAGGGCGCAGCTGAGGTAGCTCGATACCCTCCCAAACTTTGAACGGCATGCTCCGCCGGGCGGCCCCGGCCTTCAACTCGAGGCTACCAGTGGGCCATTCATCCGTCATCCAGGCGCCCAGAATGGCACTCCCACCATCCTCCAGGGCCAGGCAGAATCCGGCCAGGGTGCCCCCGGCCAGACCCAGGGCCGCCAGCCCCGGTTGTGGCGGAGCCGACAGTTCGGCCCCGGGGCCCCTCACGGCGAGGCGGTCGAGGCCCTGCCCATTCATCTTGCGCAGCGAGGAAGGTCGGGGCAAACAGGGGAGAATCTCCGCGGATCCCAATCCCGGCGCCAGGGTCTCCGGCAGGGTGCCGCGCCGATCCCACTTTTCGGCGTAAGCCAGCGCCTGCCGCGCCCGGGCCAGGGCCCTGGCCCCGCCCTCCAGCACCCGACGCAGACTCGCGGGCAGAAGTACATCCGCCAGCCTTTCTGGATCCCCTTCGCCCAGCTTGCGCAGACGGATCGCCTCGATGCGGTTCAGGTCGGCCAAGCGGCCGGAGGCGAGCCGCGCCACCAGCGCTCGCCGCTCCACCGGTCCCTCGGCCCAGACGGCAGTACCGAGGAGCATCAGACCTGAGCCTCCAGCCAGGCGCGCGTGGCGAGCGACAACGGCTTGGGCCGATGGGCGACGAAATCGAGCATGACCTGGACGGTCTTCCCTTCTGCGAAAACGTCTCCCTCAAGCCCCCTGGTCAGGCGGTAGCTCAACTCGAAGGAGCTGTTGCCCACCTTGGTGCAGTGCAGTTCCACCCTCACGTCGTCGCCCAGCAGAATCGGCATCCGGTAGTCCACCTCCACCCGGGCGATGAGGAACCCTTCCTCCTGGAACCGCCGTCCCCCCAGGAAGCTGCGCCACCACTGAAAACGCCCCTGCTCCATGTAGCTGATGACCACGGCATTGTTCACATGGCCCATGGCGTCCAGGTCGCTGAACCGCACTTCAACGGGATGAGAGAAGGGCATGGGGCCTCCGGTTCCCCAAACATACCCGGAACCTATGGCATCATGCGCCTCACCCATGACTCGGATTTGCTCCTAGATGCCGACCCCCTTGCTCCTCGCCTACGACCCCGCCTGTCTCCGATGTTGCCGGCTGGCCCTCGGGCTGGCCCGGCGCGACCAACGGGGACTGCTGCTCATCCTCTCGGTGCGCGATCCGGACTTGCTGGCCATGGCTCCTGAACTGGCTGGAAAACTCCTGGAGAAGGAGATCCACGGCCTGGATCTGGGCACCCGGGAGGTCCGCGCCGGGGCCGACCTGCTGCGCCCCATCGCCCGCCGTCTCCCAGCCTGGTGGTGGCTGTCTCTTCTGCTCGGCATTCCCGGAATCCCCATGCTGGCCAACCTGATATTCCTCCGATGGTCCGCCTGGCGGTTTCGACGGACAGGGCGTCTCCCTTTGGCTTAGGAACGGAATAAACAATGCCATCGTTGGCGCCCGGCCCTTTAGCCTGGATCCATGCACGAGCCACCCCGCGAGCCCTGGAACCCCGATCGAAGCTGGGCCGATCCCCTCATCACCCTGCTGGCCCTGCTGGCCCTGCTGGCTGCAGGATTCACCCTGTCGGCCCGTAAGGAGGCCTTCAGGCGCCCCTCGGAGCGGGTCAGCCTTCAGGGACGGCTGACCGAGGTCGCCCTCATGGGGCAGGTGCTCCTCCCGGGCCATGGGATCAAGACCTCGGACTGGACCAAGGTCGAATCCCAACTGACGGAACCCTGGGACCGCGCCATGCTGGCGGTACTGAAGGCCGAACAACCGGACCAGAACGAGGATGCTAGGGCCTGGATCGACCGGGTGACCCCGGTGGGATCAGGAGGCCTGGCCTTCCGTCGCGTCTGCCTCGCCGCTTACGCTGATGGGGCTGCACCCAGTCGGGCCGACCGAGAGGAAATCCGCAGACGCCTGGGGAAGGGTTACGCCGCCGATCTGCTCGAGGCCCGCCTCCTGGATCGCGAAGGCCAGGAAAATGGCCTCCGCGCCCAGGCTCGAGCGGATCTGATGATCCGCTTGGCTGGTCTCGGCCTCATCGGCCTGCTGGTCCTGGGAACCGGTACGGCAGGCCTCATCGTGGGTGTCTATCTCATGGGGATCCGGAAGAAAGCCCCCCTTCGACCGCTGCCCGTGTGGACCCTGTCCGGGCGTGCAACAACGCTGGTCCTGCTGGGATGGTTCCTGACCTTCTACCTCTCCAGCACCCTGATGGGCCTCCTGTTCCATCCCTGGCCCTGGGCGAGGTGGATGGCTGGACCCCTGGCCTACCTATTGCACGCGGCCGTCGGAGTCACCCTGCTGTGCTGGGCCGAGGGGATCAGCTTCCCTGACCTATGGCGCCGGGTAGCCCCGGGGCGGATGGGATGGGATCTCGCCTGGGGGGTGGCTTTCCTCGCCCTGGCCGTACTACTGGTGATGGTCGTGGCCTTGGTATCTGGGTGGGTCATGCAGCCCGACCAGAGCCCCCAGCGGGATCTGCAGGAGTTGCTGCGAGGACTCTCCGGCTGGGGTCCAAGCCTCGTGATGTTCCTGACCGTCGCGGGGCTCGCACCCTGCTTCGAGGAACTGCTCTTCCGGGGGTTCCTGCTGCCGGTCCTGGCTCGACGTCAAACCATGGCCGTGGCCCTGATCCTGTCGGCCCTGCTCTTCGGGGCCATCCACCTCCAGCCCGCCGGTCTTCCCATCCTCACCACCCTCGGCATGGTACTGGGGCTTGCCATGCGCCACACCAGCAGCCTACGGACCCCCATTCTTGTCCACGCCTGCTGGAATGGCGGCCTCTTCCTGCTGATACGGGCCTTCGCTTAGGGTGGGTTTTATCGTCAGGGTCCTAATTGGACCCGTGCGAGCGAAGGCGCCATCCACCAGAACAACTGGAGCAGCAGAAAGAGCAGCGCCACCCACTTGAGGATCCTCAACCAATCCGTGCCTTCTGACCTGGCATCCGCCGACGCCTTCCGGGCAGCCAGGTAGGATTCGACCGGATCCTCCGCCAGGCTGATCTTTGGGGACTGGCTCTGACGGGCTCGGTCATCCGTGGCTTTCGAACGGCTGTCTTCCGGGCCATCGCGGAGAAGGTTCGCGGGGATGCGAAACCGCGCCGTCGAAACACTGCTGCCATCTTCATCCTGCCCGAGGAATGCGAAGAGGCGGGCATGCTTGCTGGCCGGCCCGGGCAGGGCGTCGATCAGCTCCTCCATGAATTCCGGTAGGGTGGTATAGCGATCCTCGGGGTCCACGGACAGGGCCCGTTGGAACACGGCTCCTAGACGGGGAGGCATGTCCGCCGGAATGGTGATCGGCTCCTGGAGAATGTGGATGATGATTTCCGTGAGACCACTCCCGGGATGAGGCAACTGGTTCGTGAGAAGCTCGAAAGCCGTGGCAGCGAAGCTGTAGCGGTCCGAGGCTGGTGTGCCTTCACTTCCCTTCAAGACTTCGGGTGGCGCATAGGCCGGGGATCCTAGAAAGTCTCCGGTCACCGTCAGACGCAGCGCCAGCGTTTGCGCATAATCAGCCTCAGTGCTTTCTTCGGTGGTCGGCGCCTCTAGAGGACGCTCGGGGCTCAGGCTCATGTGGCCCATGGTGCGGGCGATCCCGAAGTCCATGAGTTTGGCCCGGCCTTCTTCACTCAGGAGGATATTCTCGGGTTTCACGTCGCGGTGGACGATGGCACGCCGGTGGGCCGCCCGCAGAGCCCGCATGGCCTGGATCAGCACCCGCGCGGCGGCCTCCTGGTCAAGGCTCTTATCCCTGATGTGTTTGCCGAGGCTCTTGCCCTCCACATACTCCATGGCCAGGAAGGGACCCAGGTCTTCCTCCACGCCGACGTCGAAGATCGTCACCAGGTTCGGATGGTTCAGCTGAGCGCTGATCTCGGCCTCTCGGCGGAAACGCAGCATGGCCTGGTGCCGTGCCGCGCCGGTGACCCGGACCACCTTGATGGCGACCTGGCGTTTCAGCAGGGGATCCTCGGCCAGGTAGACGGTTCCCATGCCGCCCTGTCCGATGGGCCGCAGGACCTGGTACCTGCCGATCGTTCTTGGATCCGCCATGAGAAGGAATTCTAACCAGGAGACCCCATCCCGCAGACGGGATAGAATGGAAAATTCGACTTTCCGGAGCACCCATGGCCGCCCTCCTCGAAGCCATCGAGATCAAACGCAAGATGTTCTTCGAGCTCGAGGACACGCCCTTCCACTGCCTGGATGTGGAGATCTCGACGCCTACGGCCCGTGGCGGCCAGACTCTGGTGCGCATCAAGATGCGGAACTTGCTCACTCGCGCGGTCTTCGACAAGACCTTCAAGGCTGGCGACAAGTTCAAGGAGCCCGACCTCGCCCTCGCCCCCGCCAGCTACCTCTACAGCGATGGGGACGGTTCCCACTTCATGGACCAGGAGACTTACGAAACCCACACCCTGGGTGCAGGGCTCATGGGCAACGCCCTGGACTACCTCACCGAGGGTCTCATCATCCAGATCCAGAAATACAACGGGAACCCCATCGGCCTCCAACTGCCCACCCAGGTCGAACTCACCATCACCTACACGGAACCCGGAGCCCGCGGCGACACGGCCAGCGGCAACGTCACCAAGCCCGCCAAGGTGGAAACTGGCATCGAGATCAAGGTGCCCCTCTTTATCAAGGAAGGCGAGAAGGTCAAGGTCAGCACCGAGACCGGCGATTTCGTGGGCCGAGCATGACCGAGAAGGCTGGTTAATGCCCCGGAAGTTCCGCCTCGGCCAGAGCCGGGAGGCCCAGGACCTGGATCACCGGGATGCCTACACCCGAGAACGAGGCGGGGAGAGCAAGCGGCGCCAGCGTCAGGCCGAGCGCCTGGAGACGGGTATCGAATCCCACGATGCCGAGGCGCTGCTAAGGCTCCCGGATCCGGGGGCTTGGATGCACTTGCCTGAGGCGACACTCATCCAGCGACATAGCCAGTGGGTCGATCTGGAATTGGCGGATCGCAGCGTCATGCGGGCCACGTTGGGCGGGAAGCTCAAGGGGGTGCGTCTCGTCTGCGGCGATCGCGTCCGTTATTCGACCGTGCCGGTGGAACCCGAGGATCCCAGGCTTCCTGTGCCCGCTCCGGTACGGGGCGATGGGGGATCGCCCGAAGCCCAAGTGGTGGCCGTCATGCCGCGAAAGACCCTGCTGAAGCGGGGAGGCGGCGACGATCGCGAACCCTGGCAGCTCATCTGCGCGAATGCCGACGAGCTCTGGATCTGCGCCGCGGTGGTGGATCCCCCCCTGCGCCCCGGCCTGTTGGAACGGGCCCAGGTGCTTGCGCTCGATGCGGGCCTGACGTTCCGCGTACTCGTCACCAAGCGCGACCGAGCCTCGAAAAAAGACACACTCCCCGAACTGGACCCCCTGCGCGAGCAGGGTGTGTCGATCCATGAGACCTCCGCCCTGAAGGGCGAGGGCATCGATCCCTTGCGTGGGCTCCTCCAAGGGCAGGTGGTGGTGCTGCTGGGCCATAGCGGCGTGGGCAAGAGCACCCTGGTGAACGCCATTCATCCTGACTCGGCTCTGAAGACAGGAGGCCTCACCAAATTCGGCACGGGGAAACAGACCACGACCGCGGCCCGCTGGTTGCCCATCAGCTCCGGTGGCACCCTGGTGGACACGCCGGGCATCCGCAGTCTCAGCGTGCGCGGCTTCGACCGGTCCCTGCTGGGTCGGGTATTCCCGGAATTCCCCCCCGAGGTGATGGAGGACCCCCTCGCCTTTGATGCTGGGGACGACGACACCCTTGAGCGTCTCTGTCTTGACTACCCTGAACGGCTACAGAGCCTCCAACGGCTCTGGCAGGAGATGGATGACCGAAACCCGAATCAGAATGTCTGGCGGTAGACCGTGCAAGACCGCATGCAATCCAATTCCAAGTTGCTGGGTCTCGTCTACGGAGCCGTGTTCGGATCCCTGTTTCCCCTGTTCCATTTCGCCGCTCGAACCTTCTCGCGAAGGGAGCGGGCCCATGACATCGCGGACCAGATTGCCAGTGCCTTCTTGATGTTTCGACCCAGGTACCTCGAAGCCATCCTGGGCAACACCGCGCAAGTCATGGGATTGGGGCCTTTGCATCCTCTTGTCGACCGCACGGCGCGGGACATGGTGCGGCAGCACGCGAGGGCCTGGGTGGACTTCTTCTACTACGGACAGCGGCCCGTAGAGGAGGCTCTGGCCCAGTTCGCGAGCCTGGAAGGCACCGACCATCTTGATGCAGCCCTCGCTGAAGGCCGCGGCGCCATCCTGCTCACGGCCCATGCGGGGAACTTCGAATTGGGCGGCGTCCTGCTGCGGGGTCGAAATCTGAAGGTCCATGCGGTCTACAAGCCCGACCGGTTCGAGGCCGTGGAACGTCTTCGGGAGAGCATGCGCAGTCAGGGGGGGGTGGTGGGCATCCCTGTGGACGGCGTGGGATTCTCGACCCTCCCCCTGGTGAAGCTTCTGCGGGAGGGTGCCCTGGTCGGCATGCAAGGAGACAGGGACTTCAGCCTGAACGGAGTATCCATGCCCTTTTTTGGACGCGATGTACCCTTTCCCAGGGGCCCCTGGGAACTGGCCGCCATGACCGGCGCACCCATCATCACGACCTTTTTCTACACCGACGAGGAGCGTCGATTCCACGCCCACTTTGGGGAGCCCATCCACATATATGGGGAGAGGGGTCAGCGCATGTCGGCCATCGAAGCCGGCATGAGGGCCTATGTGGCTGATCTGGAAGCCCTGATCCGCCGCCACCCCAGCCAGTGGTACTGCTTCTACCCCTTCTGGGACGATCCTGCCCGGAACGCATCCTGATCTGCCCGCATCAAAGTCCTGCTACCCCGCGATTGCCGCACCTTGTCCCCCGTCATAGGACGATTGCCTTAAGCTCAGATTGCCCCGGTTCGTTTCCGGTTCCCCCAAGGAGTTCCATTCATGCGCGGCGCCATTCCCTTTCTCCTCGTCCTCGCGACCGCCCTCGGCTGCCAGTCCAAGAAATCGGATGCCATCGTGGCCGCCCCCACTCAGCCCATGGCCGATGCCACACCGGGCGCCCCTGTCCAGGCTCCTGGGCTGAGCGGCAAGGTGCTGGAGCGCATCGCCGCCTCCCCCTACTGCTACCTGCGCCTCCAGACCGCCCGGGGCGAAGTCTGGGCCGCGGTCCCCGAGGCCAAGGTCGAGAAGGGGACGGAAGTCACGGTCATCAATCCCATGCTGATGTCCAATTTCGAATCCAAGACCCTGAACCGCACCTTCGCCGAGATCTTCTTCGGGACCCTGGCCAGTGCTGCTGGCGCTGGTCCAGCCGCGGCACCGGCGGTCGGAACTCCTGCCCCCATGGGCGCCCCCGCCCCCGCGCCCGTGCTCATCGACAAGGTGGACAAGGCCGCCGGTACGGACGCGCGAACCGTGGCAGAGATCTGGGCACAGAAGGGTGGACTGAAGGACAAACCCGTCAGCATCCGCGGCAAGGTGGTGAAGTACAACCCGGGAGTCATGGGCAAGAACTGGATCCATCTGCAGGATGGCAGCGGTGACCCGTCGAAGGGCACCCATGACATCACCGTCACCAGCCAGGACACCGTCACCAAGGGTGATGTCGTGACCGCCAAGGGCGTGGTGCGCTTGGACAAGGATTTCGGCTCAGGCTATCGATACGGGATGCTCGTCGAGGATGCAAAGGTCGTGAAGAAGTAGATCCTCGTCTTCCATCAAAGAAAGCGGGCGCTTTCGGGCGCCCGCTTTCCACGTCCGGCTAAACGGTTGCGGGAATGGCGGCCAGATCCTTCACCCAGGCGGGAACGGTGCGGACGCCCTTGGGAGGCTGAAGGGCCTTCTGGTAGCGCCGCAGCTCGCCGTCATGGTTGACGACGAAGTCGCTCTCTTCGGCAAAACTCGTGATGGGCAGCCACGCAGTCGCCGCACGACCCAGATCCGAGGGTTCCACTTCCAGGACCAGGCTGAAGGCAGCGGCCTTGAGGATCTGCCCCAGGAGTTCCGCCTCCTTGAGGCTGGTGAAGAACGTGTCGTGCAGCAGCACCACGGCCTTGACCTCTCGCCGTTCCACCTTCCCCAGGAGTTCCTCGAGGACGCCGAAGCGGAAGCCCCGCTCCATGAAGCCGCGACGGTTCAGGATGCCGTCCGCGCTCGTCTGGTACTTGGGAAGCGCCACAGCGATAGTCTTGTCACCGCTTCCGAATCGCAACTCCGCCGAGTTGGCCAGTTCACCCAGGCGCTGGGCGGCATCGCAACCAAAAGTACCCTGGCCGATCACGGCCACTGGACCGGCAGACTGGAGGGCCTCACGAATGTCGTCCATCGAGGTCGGGACGCCCTTTAGCTGGGCGACCGGTGCCAGGCCCCTCCGGTTGTAGCGGGTGTAAGCGTACCGCTCCTCGTCGCTGATGAAGTAAGTGGTCTCTTTGCCCTCCAAGGGCCGCGGCCGGAAGCGGTAGACCTTGTTGCCTTCGTGGTCGATCCAGATGGGGTTTCCCAGCGCCGAGTGGCGGCTGATGGACGGAACGCTCTTGAGGTACCAGACCCGCTTGCGGAAGCGGAAATCACGGCTCGTGAGGGCGCCCACAGGACAGAGGTCCACCACGTTCCCGGCAAAGGGGTTCTGGTCCATGCTCTTGCCTGTATAGGTCGTGACTTCCAGCCGCGAGCCGCGGGAGGCCACCGTCAGCTCACCGCCTCCGCTGATTTCGCGGGTAAACCGGACACAGCGGGTGCAGTGGATGCAGCGGTTCTTGTCGATGACGATCTTGGCGCCCAGGTCCTCGTAGCGGTAACGCCGTTTCACTTCGCCCATGCGCGAGTCGCCGCTGCCGTAGTGGTAGGAATAGTCCTGGAGCTTGCACTCGCCAGCCTGATCGCAGATGGGGCAATCGAGGGGGTGGTTGATGAGAAGGAACTCCATCACTCCAGCGCGGGCATCGGCCACGGCGGGGGTGTTGGTGAAGACCTCCATCACCACGGCGTCCGGATTGTCCTTGGGCGCAGGCGGCACCGTGGTCGTGCAGCTGGTGGCCAGCTTAGGCTGGCCCTTGATCTCCACCAGGCACATGCGGCAGGTGGCCACGGGCGAAAGGGCCGGGTGATAGCAATAGTGGGGGATGTCGATGCCCACCGTGCGGCACGCATCCAGCACGAGCGTGCCGGGGTTCACGCTCATTGCAACGTCGTTGATCTTGATCGTCGGCATGGGCCCACTCCAGGGCTTCCAGGATGGGGCTTGGAGCCTTCAAGGTAAAGGAGGCCAGATCAACTCCTTCCGACGGCCCCCACCATGCAGCGCCGGCAGAAGTCCAGGAAATCCTCCAGATCCGGGATATCCACGTTCACTGTGGCGGGGATCACATTCGGGATCACCACCCGCTTGCGCAGCTCGCCCGTGGCCTCCAGGGAGAACACAAACCAGTTGAGCCGGTCCTTCTCCGACGAGAGGGTGAGGCTCACCACCTTGGTCTCGAAGAAGAGGTCGGGGGCGCCCCCGTCCTCCGGCGTCTTCCAAGCAGGGATGTGGGCCCGTTTCACGAACTCGGCCTTCAGCTGCTCCAGGGTGTGCTGGACCGTGAACTGAACCTCGACCTGGACATCCATTTCGACCTCCGCCCTGCAATCCTTGTCGGCCAGGATCGCCCAAAACCCAAACCTGGACATCCGAGGCTTCCAGATCGACCAAGAGCATGGAAAAATCAAGGGTTCAGGGGGCGGACATGCCGACGGCATTGATCTCGGTGTATGACAAGGCGGGGCTCATCCCCTTGGCGGAGGGTCTGCTGGCCCAGGGGTGGCGGATTTTGGCCACTGGCGGGACCCTCCGCACCTTGCAGGAGGCAAAGCTCGAGGCGATGGAGGTGGCGGCCTATACCGGCGCGCCTGAATGCTTCGATGGACGGGTGAAGACCCTCCACCCCCGCATCCATGGCGGTCTCCTCTACCGGCGGGACCTGGCGGACCATGTCGCCGATGCCAAGGCCCAGGGCATCGAGCCCATCGACCTGGTGGTGATCAACCTCTATCCCTTTGAAGCGACCATCGCCCGGGCAGGCGTCACCGCCGCCGAGGCCATCGAACAGATCGATATCGGCGGTCCAAGCATGATCCGGAGCGCCTCGAAAAACCACGCTTCGGTCACGGTGCTCACCGATCCGGCCCAGTACGGCCCGTTTCTGGAGAAGCTTCAGGCAGGAACCTGGAATCTGGAGGACCGCAGGCGCTGCGCCCTGGAGGCTTTCCGCCGCACCGCGGCCTACGATGCGGCGATCTCGGGATGGATGGAGCGCGAACTGGCCTCCCGGAAGCCCCAGGACCTGCCCCACCACCTCTGCCTCAATCTGGTGCAGAAGCAGGGACTGCGCTACGGAGAGAATCCCCACCAGCCGGCCGCCTTCTACGTGGAACCCGGCCGCAAGGCCGAGGGCATGGCTTCCTGCCACCAGCACCAGGGGAAGGAACTGAGCTTCAACAATTTGCTGGATGCGGACGCCGCTGCGCGCCTGGTCTGGCAGTTCCCGGCCCCGGCCTGCGTCATCGTCAAGCACAACAACCCCTGTGGTGTGGGCCAGGGACCCCATGCCCTGGAGGCCTTCATGCGGGCGCAGGCCGGCGACCCCGTCAGCGCCTTTGGCGGTATCGTGGCCTTCAACCGTCCGGTTGGGGTCGAGGTCGCCCAGGTCATGGCCCAGAATTTCTGGGAGGTGATCCTGGCCCCCGCCTTCACCGGAGAAGCCCTCGAAGTGTTCGCGGCCAAGAAACAGCTCCGCGTCCTGCAGACCCCCGATCATTGGCCCCAGAGTGCAGAAGGGCTGGACACCCGCTCCATCGGAGGGGGCTACCTTGTGCAGCGCGCGGATGACGCCTTCATGCCCTTCGAGGACTGGGAGGTGAAGGCTAGCGGCCCGGGCGCCAATCCCAGGACCGAGGATCTCGTGCTGGCCCAGCGGGTAGCCAAGGCCGTGAAATCCAACGCCATCGTCCTGGTGAAGGACGGTGCCACCGTCGGCATCGGCGCCGGCCAGATGAGCCGGGTGGACTCGGTCGAGATCGCCTGCCGGAAGGCCGGGGACCGCGCGCGAGGCGCCGTACTCGGCAGCGACGCCTTCTTCCCCTTCTCCGATGGGCTGGAAGTGGCGGCCAGCCATGGTGTCTCCGCCTTCGTCGAACCGGGCGGAAGCCTCCGGGATGGCGAAGTCATCGCTGCTGCCCAGAAGTTAGGCGTATGGCTCTTCTTCACCGGCATGCGGCACTTCCGGCATTGATACTGTCCGGGGGACCGCGCTGCGCGCTACACCCCCGGGGGCCCCGCGCGCGGCACGGGCAAAGTCCGTTCCGCGCTTTTTCCCCTTTCGATCATTCAACTCCCTGGAATCCTCATGAAGACTTCTGAACTGCGCCAGCGATTCCTCCAATACTTCGAGCGCCAGGGGCATCGCCGGGTGGCCTCCAGCGCCGTCATCGGGCCTGCCGATGACCCCACGGTGATGTGGACGAACTCGGGCATGATCCAGTTCAAGGATGTGTTCCTGGGCAAGGAGAACCGCGACTACAGCCGCGCCACCACCAGCCAGAAATGCCTGCGCGCCGGAGGCAAACACAATGACCTGGACCAGGTGGGCTTCACGGCCCGCCATCATACCTTCTTCGAGATGCTCGGCAATTTCAGCTTCGGCGACTATTTCAAGGCCGATGCCATCCGGTTCGCCTGGGAATTCGTCACAGGCCCCGTGGACCAGGGTTGTCTGGGCCTCGATCCGTCGAAACTGTGGGTCACCGTCTTCGAAGGATCGGAGGGTGTGCCTGCCGACACAGAAGCCGAGGAGTTGTGGAGAGCCGCCGGGGTGCGACCCGACCGCATTATGCGTTTTGGCAAGTCTGACAACTTCTGGCAGATGGGCGACACCGGACCCTGCGGTCCCTGCTCGGAAATGCACTTCGACCGAGGCGAGCACATCCCCGGTGATGCCACCCCCAACGGCAATGGCGACCGGATCATGGAGATCTGGAATCTGGTCTTCATGCAGTACGAGAGGGACGCGAAGGGACTGCTGACACCCCTTCCCAAACCAAGCATCGACACCGGCATGGGCCTGGAGCGCACTGCCAGCATCCTCCAGGGTGTGGATACCAATTACGAGATCGACCTGTTCGAGCCCATCTTCGAGGCCATCTGGAAGGCCGCAAAAGTGGCTCCCGAGGAGCGGCACGATCACGCATACCGCACCGCCTCCCAGGTTGTCGCCGACCACATCCGCGCCGCCACATTCATGTGCTTTGATGGCGTGGTCCCCAGCAACGAGGGCCGGGGCTACGTTCTCCGCAAGATCATTCGCCGCGCTTTGCGTTTCGGCCGGAAGCTTGGCATCGAAGGCCTCTTCTTCGCAGATCTCGCACCGGCCGTCTTCCAGGCCATGGGCGATCAGTACCCCGAGTTGCTGGGCGAGATGGGCCGCATCCAGAAATCGCTCCATCGGGAAGAGCAGCAGTTCAGCCACACCCTGTCGGCGGGCCTCAAGATCCTCGAAGGTAGTGACATTTCGAAGGGCACCCTGACGGGTTCAGACATCTTCCGGCTCTATGACACCTACGGCTTCCCCGTGGACCTGGTGGAGGACTGGTGCCGAGAGCGCGGCATTGCCGCCGACTTGGCGGGCTTCCAACAGGAGCTGAACGCCCAGCGCACCCGGGCCCGGGCCGCCATGAAGGCCCATGATTTGCGCCTGGCCGGGGACCTGGCCGTGCTGGCAGACCTGCCGCCCACCCGCTTCATGGGCTATGACCACCTCGAAGGCCAGGCCCACGTGGTGGCCCTCTTCGATGCGAATCACCGCCGAGTGAAGGAGCTCACGGGTGAAGGCTATGTCCTGTTGGACCGCACGCCCTTTTATGCCCTTTCCGGGGGCCAAGTGGGCGATACCGGCCAACTCCGCTTCGAGGGTGGTCACGCAGAAGTGCTGGACTGCACGGCGCCCGCCCAGAAGCGGCACCTCCACAAAGTCGTGATCACGGGTTCGCTCCATGAAAACGCCGCGGTCAATGCCCTGGTGCACCCCATCCGGCGACGCCGGGTCCGGGCCCACCACACGGCCACCCACCTGCTGCACGCGGCCCTGCGGGAAGTGCTCGGTACCCATGTTAAACAAGCGGGCAGCGTGGTGGATGCGTCCCATTTGCGTTTCGACTTCACCCATTTCGCTCCCCTGGAACCTTTGCAGATTGCGGAGATCGAGCGGCTGGCCTCGCGGCAGGCCCTGAAATCCGTGGATACCGAAGTGCGCGAGATGGACATCGAGGAGGCCCTCGCCTCCGGTGCCATGGCCCTCTTCGGCGAGAAGTATGGCGATGTGGTGCGGGTGGTCCAGATCCCCGGTTTCTCTACCGAGCTCTGTGGTGGGACGCACGTCCCCAACACGGGCGAGATCGGCGTGGTGAAGATCACCTCCGAGGGTGCCGTCAGTGCGGGTGTCCGGCGCATCGAAGCCGTGGCCGGCGAGATGGCCCTGGAACTGCTTCAGGCCGATGAATCCCTGATCCAGGGACTCTCGAGGCGGGCCAACTCCAACCGCGAGGCCCTTCCCGAGCTGCTGGTGACCAAAGATCAGCGCATCACCCAGCTCGAGCGGGAGCTCAAGGAAGCCAAGCTGAAGGCCGCCGGCGGCGGCGGGGGCGCCGAACAGGTGGAGGTGGTGAAGGGCACCACCCTGGTCACGGCGATCGTCGAAGGGCTGGAGGGCAACGCCCTGCGGGAATTCATGGATCAGGTCCGCACCAGGCACCACAGCGCAGTCATCGTGCTGGCTTCCAAGGTCTCCGAAGACAAGGTGGCTGCCCTGGTGTCCGTCTCGGCAGATCTTTCCTACGACGCCGGCACCCTGTTCAAGGCCATGCTCCCGGCCCTGAACGGCCGGGGCGGGGGGAAGAAGGACCTCGCCCAGGGTGGCGGGACCAAGCCCGCCGGATTGCCCGAGGCCATCAACGCGCTCCGGGCGGCCCTGTAATCCCGCAGACTGTTCACGGAAGCCTTTTCCTGCCATGGAAGTGGAAGCACCTCGCTGCCAAACCCTAGATCGGCACCTGATAGAGGTTCAGGCCCGAATTATTTCCTGAAGGTGAAGAACACCGCCCCAACCAGGCACAACCCGGCCCAGAAGTGGTTGATGTGCAGGCGTTCACGCATCCAGACCACGGTGAACACCCCAAAGACAAGCAGGGTCACCACCTCCTGGATCACCTTGAGTTGCGGCAGGTTGAATCGCCCGTAACCGTAGCGATTGGCGGGGACCATCAGGCAGTACTCGAAAAAGGCGATGCCCCAGCTGATGAGGATCACCAGCCAGAGGGGACTATCCCGGTTGTGCTTCAGGTGCCCGTACCAGGCGATGGTCATAAACACATTGCTGAGCACCAGCAGAAGAACGGTCCGCATGGTTCATGCCTCCAGCGGCAATGCCCTGTGATTAGCCCCTAACGCGCGATTTCCACGGCCCGCAGTTCCCGCATGACGGTGACTTTGATCTGTCCAGGGTACTGCATCTCGGATTCGATGCGCCGGGAGACGTCCTTGGCAATCCAGTAGGCTTGATCGTCATTGACTGATCCGGCATCCACCAGGATCCGGATCTCACGCCCGGCCTGCATGGCAAAGCTTTTCTGGACCCCCTTGTAGCTGTTGGCGATGCCCTCGAGCTGTTCGAGGCGCTTGACGTAGGTTTCCAGCATCTCCCGGCGGGCACCCGGGCGGGCCGCGCTGAGGGCGTCCGCGGCCGTGATGAGCATGGCCTCCACTGTGCGGGGCTCGAAGTCCCCGTGGTGACAGCTCATGGCGTGGATGACTTCTTCCTTCTCGCCATAGCGCTGCATCAGCTGCATGCCGATCTCGATGTGGGTGCCCTCCACTTCGCGGTCGATGGCCTTGCCGATGTCGTGGAAGAGCCCCGCTCGCCTGGCCAAGCGGGCATCCGAACCCATTTCGCCAGCCATGTACTCCGCGATCCGGGCGACTTCCTTGGTGTGTTCCAGCACATTCTGGCCATAGGAGGTCCGGTAATTCAGGCGACCCACGAGTTTATGCAGCTTGGGGTGGACATCCGGAAAGCCGAGCTCGATGCAGGCGGCCTCCCCGATCTCCTTGAGGTGCTGGTCCATGTCCAACTTGACCTTCTCAACCACCTCCTCGATGCGGGCGGGGTGGATGCGGCCATCGGCCAGCAGTTTGAGGATGGCCTGCCTGGCCACTTCGCGACGGATCGGGTCGAAGCTGGAGACGACGATGCTTTCCGGCGTGTCGTCCACGATGAGGTCACAGCCCGTGGCTTTCTCGAGGGCCCGGATGTTGCGGCCTTCCCTGCCGATGATGCGCCCCTTGAGATCGTCGCTGGGCAGCTGGACCGAACTCACAGCCTGCTCGGTGACCACATCGGAAGCCACCCGCTGGATGGCGGCGCCGATGGTCCATCGGGCCTTCTTGGTAGCCTCTTCCTGGGCCTCGTCATCGATGCGGCGCACCAGCTTGGCCGCATCCATCTTGGCGGCGTACTCGAGCTGGGAGATCAACTCCTTCTTGGCGTCCTCGCGGGTGAGCCCAGCCACCTCCTCCAACTTCTTGGCCTGGGCCTCAACCAACTGTCTCGCCTCGGCCTGCTGGAGCTCGAGCTTTTCCAAGTCGGCCTTGCGCTTTTCGGTCAGGGTTTCGAGATCCTTGGTCTTCTGGTCCATGTGCTGGGTCTTCTTGTCGAGCCCTTCTTCCTTGGACTGAAGCCGCTGTTCCTGCTTCTCCAGATTCTTCTGCCGCTCAGTCAGCAGTTTCTCGGCCTCCTGACGGGCCTGGAGGGCCTGTTCCTTGGCCTTCAGCTCGGATTCCTTGCGGACGGACTCGGCATCTTGCGTCCCGCGCTCTAGGAGCCGCTGGGCTTCATGCTTCGCCTCCTCCAGTAGCCGTTCCCGCTGGGCCTTGGTGTCAGCCTCGGCCTTCGCCTGGGCCTGCGAACCATCCAGGGCTGCTTTTTGGGCCCGCACGGACATCAGGTACGCCACCGTACCCGCCGCCAAGGCCAGTGCGAGGAAGATCCAACTGATCAAATTCATGGGCGACTCCAAGGAAAAAGGATCCAAAGAGCCACCAGCACCTAATAAGAAAATCCCCGCTCAGTCGTGGAGGCTTGCCGAGTTCCCTAGTTTATAGGGGGGAAACCAGAGTCCCTGGCTAAGGCGCGCCGTCGCGCGGAACGCACAGGACAGGGGGAAGGTTTCCCGAGTCGACTTACGGAACAAGAGCTTGGCCATAATCACGGGCCTCGCAGGGAAATCAGTCTCCGTCCTCGTCGAGGAATGGCACGGGGGCGGAAGGTTCGTCCGGAACATCGCTCAGAAGCTTTGAAAGGGTCTGTTCCAGGTTTTGGGTGTGCTGGTTGGCTTCCTGTTCCAGACGCGCCACGCGGTGCGCCAGGTTCAGGGCGCCCAGGAGGTACCAGGATGGGGTATCCAGGTCCTTCGGGACGCTCCCCCATCTTAACTGGCATTGGGAGTCCATGTCCTGAAAGGTGAACTCCAGAATCCGAAGCGCAGGCTCTAGGGTTTCAGGCTGATCGGTCTGGACCTGCAGGGACCGCCCCTGGACCGTCACCGTGACCGGCTGAGTGCCAGGTAGCGGGACCGGGGGCTTCATCCCAGGGCCTCCAGGGCCCGGAGGATCGATACCACCTGTTCCTTCACGGCTTCGCGATCCTTCTCCAGCGAAGTCTTCTCGGCCATGACTTCTTCCAGCCTGGCCTTGAGGGACTGGATCTCCCGGTCTCCCGTCGCCCCGGCCGCCTTCAGCGCATCCAATTCATCTTTCAACTGGTTACGCTGCTGGACCAGGGTCTGCATCTTCGATTCGAGCTGTTTCAGAAGGTCCATGAATGCCTCAAGGAGGTCATTCTACGCCCGGAGACTCGCGCCGAGGGATTCCGCGGCAGCCAGCGCCGCCCCGACCCAACCATCGATCTCCTCACCCACCAGGGTCCTGTCCACCTGGAATCGCATGCGCATGAGCCAAGCCTGGCGGCCCTCCGGCAGGCTCTTATGCCGAAATACGTCCACACAGCGCAGGTCCTGCAGGGCTTCCGAGGGGAGGGAGGATTTCATGGTGTCCGCCAAAACCTGATAGGGCTGGTCCAGATCCACCAGCAGGGAAAGGTCCCGTTCTACCGCCGGGTACCGACTGAAGGGGCGGAAGGCAGGGATGATCCGGTCAGCGGCCTGGGGCAACTCCGAGATCGGGATCTCGAATCCAAAGAGATTTTCCCCCAGGGAACGGATCTCTGGGAGGCGGTCCCACCCCAGATCCTTGGCGATCCCGCTGAGGTCGGCTTCGCGGACGGGACGGGCAGGACTCAGGTAGTCCTCGCCGCCCAGCATGCCCCCCCAGACCAGTCCCAGCGAGATGTGCTCGGAGGGGCCCTGGGGGCCACTGACAAAGGTCGGGGCTAGCTCAAACAGGCGAACCTCCCGGGAACCCCGTCGGAGGTTCTGCTCTGCGGCGGCCAGCAGGCTCGGCAGGAGGGACCCACGCATCACAGAGAATTCCTGCCCCAAGGGATTGGCCAGACAGCGACCTTCGGTGCTGTTATCCGGTGATGTGAAGGCGGCGTCTGCCTCCGGGCTGATGAATCCGTAGGACACCGTCTGGTGAAAGCCGAGGTGGGCCAGTCGCCGGGAGAGGCGCTGCCGCTGAAGGTAGGCCGGCGAAAGGGGCTCAGGGGGACCTTCCAGGGGTGGCAGCACCGATGGAATGTGTTCGTAACCCCTAAGGCGCAGCACCTCTTCGGCAAGATCCTCGGGGCTGGAAAGGTCGTGCCGCCACGTGGGTGGAATCACCTTGATGCGGCCCTTTGCGATCTCTACGGCGCAGCCGAGCCGCTCCAAGGCGTCTGCCGCGTCAGGCATGGAGAGCGATTCACCCGCCACCCGCGTCAGCACGGCTTCGTCAAGGGTAACGGACGCGCCGACGGCTGGTGTGGAGCCAGCGGTCCAGGCCCCCGACAGTTTCGCACCACACCAGCTCGCGAGCCGTCCCACCAGCAGGTCTCGGGCGACCCGAGCCATGGCCGGATCGGCACCCCTGCCAAACCGATGGGAGGCATCCGTGTGCAGGCTATGGCGGCGCGCGGTGGCGCGAACCGTCTTCGGATCAAACCAGGCGCTCTCCAGCAGCACACGACGGGTGGTTTCGGTCACCTTGGTGCCATCGCCGCCCATGACACCCGCGAGGGCGATGGGACCGGATTCATCAGCGATGACGAGATCCCGCTTGGTCATCGTGCGTTTGACCCCATCCAAAGTCACCAGCAGTTCGCCATCCTTGGCCCAGCGGATGGATACCGCCCCGTGAATGCGATCGGCGTCGAAGGCATGCGTGGGATGGCCGTAGCGGTGCAGCAACTCATTGGAGGCATCCACCGCGGGCAGGCGCTTGGGCGCTGACTCCATGGCCCGGAGGAAGGACTGCGCCTCCTGAGGCGTGGCACCCGACCCCAGATCAAGGACGGCCGTACTGTAGATGGGGCAGGCGAGGCTTTCGAGGCGCACCTCCACCGCAGGTTTCCCCTCGACAACCGGGAGGGCATCGATCGCCATAAGTGGTTGGTGGAGCTTGGCCGCGACTTCCCGCGCAATGCCGCGGTGTGACATCGCGTCTCCACGGTTCGCCGTGATGTCCACGTCCAGCACCTCACTGCCTTCGCGGGTGGCGACCTCGTCCACGGGGAATCCGAGAGACGCAAGCATTTCGCAGAGCTGGCGAGTATCCAGTCCACTGACGGCCGGGATTTCCTGAGCCAGCGTGTTTCGTTCGATCCACATCAGTCCAGCCCTCCCATGGCCTTGAGGAAGCGCTGGTCATTCTCGAAGAACAGCCGCAAATCCGGCGTCTGGCTCAGCATCATGGCCATGCGTTCAACCCCCATGCCGAAGGCCCAGCCGGACCACTCGACCGGGTCGATACCCGCATACTCGAGCACCTTCGGATGAATGAGGCCTGCGCCCAGGATCTCGACCCAGCCTGAGCCCTTGCACACCCGGCAACCCCTGGCAGCGCAGAGCGGACAGCTCACATCCACTTCGCAACCGGGCTCCACGAAGGGGAAATACGAAGGCCTCAGGCGGATCTCCGTGTGGGGCCCGAAGAGTGCCCGCAGGGCGTACTCCAGCGTACCTTTGAGATGCTGCATGCCAATGCCGTGGCCCACGAGCATGCCTTCGACCTGATGGAACATGGGACTGTGGGTCGGGTCGATCTCATCCTTGCGGTAGACCCGTCCCGGGGAAAGGAAGCGGACGCCCCCTCGGATGCCAAGATCGTGGGCCACGCGCAGCAGCGTGCGCACTTGCACAGGGCTTGTGTGGGTTCGCAGCAACAGGTCTGGATGTGCAGCAAGGTAGAATGTGTCGGACGAAGCCTTCGCGGGGTGATCCTCGGGGATGTTCAGCCCGTCGAAATTGTGGGCCTCGGTTTCAATCTCGGGGCCTTCCTCGACATGGAAGCCCAGGGGCCGGAAGACCTCCACCAGCCGGTCCATAAGCCGATTGAGCGGATTCAGGGCTCCCTGGGCCGGCACCGGCGGTGGCAAGGAGGGATCCCAACTGGCGGCAAGGGCCTTTCGGTTCTTCTTCTTGGTCTCGATTTCAAACTGCCGGGATTTCAGGCCCTCCTCCCACTGCTGCTTGAGCGCATTGATGGCCGCCCCCAGATCGCGTTTCTGCTCCTTCGGGGCGAGCTTCAGCAGTTCCATCAGTCTTGCGGCGTGGCTGCCTTCACGACCCACATAGGCGCCCTTCAGACGCAGCAGGGCATCCAGGTCGCCACATGCGGCCAGTTCAGCTGGAAAGGAATGTCCTGCCTCGACGATGTCCGGGGGAAGCAAGTGGTCCATGGAATCCTCAGGAGCGGGGTCTCAAAACAAAGAAAGGCCGCTCGCGCGGCCTTTCGGGTGTCTGCGAGGTGCAAGGTCGCGATCAGCCCTTGGCCACAGCCACGAGCTTGGTAAAGGCTTCGGGATTGCGCACGGCGAGATCCGCGAGGATCTTGCGGTCGAGATCCACAGAGGCCTTCTTCAGACCACCCATGAACTTGGAATAGCTGGTGCCGTTCTGTCCGCAGGCGGCGCTGATGCGCACCACCCAGAGGCGGCGGAAATCGCGCTTCTTGACCTTGCGGTCGCGGTAGCCATAACCGAGGGCCTTCTCCACGGCCTCCTTGGCGGACCGGTACAGGCGGGACTTGGCACCGTAGAAGCCCTTGGCGAACTTCATCATGCGCTTGCGGCGCTGGGCGCGCTTGAATCCACGTTTGACGCGAGTCATGTTGCTTCCTTTCCTCGAGGCAGTGCGTTCAGGTTTGAACGGACTTTAGTGGCCTCATCGGGGGTGGCCTCAGCCACCGGGTTGAACCTTCGATTCTAGGGTCGAAGGCGTTGAGAGAAAAGCTGCGCGCAGGCTATGCATGCGCGTTAACGGAGCTCCCTTGGGAACTCCGCAGGAATTCACGCATAGGGCAGCATCGCCATGACGGCCTTCTGATCGGCCTTGGAGACCATGCGGCCCATGTCCAGCTGGCGTTTCCGCTTGGCGGTCTTCTTGGTCAGGATGTGGCGCTGGTGCGAGCAGCCGCGCTTGAACTTGCCGCCGGCGGTCTTCTTGAAGCGCTTCTGGGCGCCCTTGTGGGTCTTGATTTTGTAACCGCTCATGGGTTCCTCACTGGATCTGGGCTTCGGTTGCTGGTGTTTCGGGTTTGGTGGCCTTGGGTTTCTTCGGCGCCTTAGGTACTTCAATGATCTTGGGAGCGAGGATCGCGTGCATGTCGCGTCCATCAATGCCGGCGCCCTTTTCAACGATGGCCTTGTCACCGACCCGCTGGATGACTTCTTCGATGATCCGGTAGCCGATGTCGCGATGGACGACTTCGCGCCCGCGGAACATGACCACCACTTTGACTTTGTCTTCTTCCTCCAGGAACCGCAGGATGTGTTTCACCTTGAAATCGAAGTCGTGATCATCAGTCTTGGGGCGGAACTTCACTTCCTTGACCACGATGTTTTTCTGTTTCGCCCTGGCTGCATGTTCCCGTTTCGCTTCCATGAACTTGTACTTGCCATAGTCCATGATTCGGCAGACGGGCGGGTTGGCGTTTCCAGCCACTTCCACCAAGTCGAGGCCGCGCTCTTCTGCGATCCGGATAGCCTGGTGGGGAGGCATCAAGCCAAGCTGTTCGCCATCTTCGGAGATGACGCGGACCTCTTGGGCCCGGATGCCGTCGTTGATGCGGGTCTCGTTTGGACGAATGGTTCCTCCCCTAGTAGCACAAGGACAAAAAGTCTAACACTTGACTTGGCTTCCGCCAAGCACGGAAAACCGAATCAACGTTGGCGATCCCGGACCTCAGTGACCAAAGCCTCCAGGAAGCCCTCCAAAGACTGCACCCCGAGATCTCCCCGGTGGCGGTGACGCACGGATACGGTGCGAGCCTCGGCCTCACGGTCCCCGATCACCAGCATGTAGGGCACCTTGGCGAGTTGAGCCTCACGGATCTTGGCCTTCAGGCTTTCATTCCGGAGGTCCAACTCCCCCCGCAATCCATGGGCCTTCACCCGCGCAGCCGCCTCGCTGGAGAACTCATGGGCCCGATCGGTGATGGGGAGGATCGCCACCTGAACCGGTGCGAGCCAGGCGGGGAAGGCCCCAGCCGTGTGCTCGACGAGGATGCCCATGAAGCGCTCGAGACTCCCCAGGATGGCCCGGTGGAGCATGATGGGACGCCCCTCCGTGTCATCGGCCCGGGTGTACTTCAGATCGAAGCGTTCCGGCAGCATGTAATCCACCTGAAGGGTTCCCAGCTGCCAGGGTCTCTTGAGGGCATCCAGGATCTGGAACTCGATCTTGGGCCCGTAGAACGC